>ENA-UOXK01000086-UOXK01000086.1-mixed-culture-metagenome-genome-assembly--contig:-NODE-86-length-59659-cov-7.563771_pt1 | contig 59659 bp, 52 predicted proteins | sample MGYA00238160_ERZ761638 | MGnify/ENA primary metagenome ERZ761638 (study PRJEB28912, sample SAMN08777098) | mixed culture metagenome | isolation source: Freshwater growth medium | place: USA...
TCGCGCACGATGGCGCGCGCGCACATCACCACCGCGCCCATGGCGGCGCCCTGCGCAATGCGCCACACGATCAGCAGCGCCATCGAGGGTGCCAGCGCAGCACCCAGCGACGCTGCGGTGTAGATGGCCAGCCCCGCCAGCAGCACGGGCCGCCGCCCGTAGCGGTCGGACAGGGGCCCCCACACCATTTGGGAGCAGCCAAACGCCAGCAGCAGGCCACTGAGCGTGAGCTGCGCGGCCGACAGCTGCGCACCCAGGCTGCGGGTGAGGGCCGGCAATGCCGGAAGGTACAGGTCGGTGGTGACGGGCTGGATGCTGAGCAGCAGCGCCAGCACCAGGATGGCCAGACCAGGCTGCACGGATGCCGAAACAGCCGCGGGCACTGCGGTGGCGGAGGGGGCGGACATATCCAGTCGAGGGTACCAGATGGCGCTGGCGGCAGCGGCTGCCGGTCCAGGGTGCGCGAGGTGCGCAGACCGGAACGTCGCCAGGTGCGTGGCTGCAGGGTTGCGGCAGCGTTGCCGAGGGCCGAGGGTGCTGCAGCCTCGCCGTTATCGTGGCAGGGCGGCCGTGGTGGCGCCCGTGCCTGTCGCCAACGGCGACAGCCTGAACAGCGATTCCACCGCCTCGCGGTACAGCGGCTGGCCCACCGAATTGGTGCTGTGGTGCGAGCCGCCTTCCACCAGCACGAAGCGCTTGGGCTCCTGTGCGGCCTCGTACAGCTTGCGACCCAGCGCGGGCAGGATCAGCCGGTCTTCGCTGCCGTGCACCACCAGCAGCGGCGATCCGATCTGCGACACCTTGCGGACCGATTCGAACCGCTGCGTGATGAGCCCCGACACCGGCAGCCATCCCCACTTGAAGGTGCTGACCACGTCGGCGATGCTGGTGAAGGTGCCTTCCACCATGGTGCCCTGCTCGTCGTCCACCTGGCGCGCCAGATCGATCGCAATGGCCCCGCCCAGCGAGTGGCCGAAGATGTAGCGCGGCTTGCCGGGCTGCTGCTGCGCCAGCCAGCCCCAGGCAGCGCGCGCGTCTTCGGCGGCGGTGGCCTCGGACGGCAGGCCCGCGCTGCTTTGCCCGAAGCCGCGGTAGTCGATGGCCAGCACCGAAAAGCCCAGCTCCTGCATGCGCCGGATGCGGCCCGATGAGCCCGACACGTTCCAGCGCGCACCATGCAGGTACAGCATCACCGGCGCATCGGCCCGCTCGTGCGGCAGCCACAGGCCATGCAGCTTTTCTGCCTTGCCGGTGCTGTCCGAATCAAAGGCAATCCACACGTCCTGCATGCCTTCGGTGGACGACGCGCCGCCCCAGCTGCGGTCGCTGGGCTGAAAGATCCACTCGCGCTGCTTGGCATCGAGGGTGGCACAACCGGCAGACACAAGGACGGCCAGCGCGGTGGAGATAAGGAGCAGCGCGCGTTTCATGCAGTCACAGACCCGCCAGGTCGCCGAAAGTTCGCAGCCAGGGGGTGTGCACAGCCGTCTTTACAACCCGTCAGTACAGGCGCGATGCCGACTGCATGGGCGAGGAGGTGTCGATGGAGAGATCGCCCGCGTCCTGCGCGCTCACGCCCGCTGCCAGGCGCACGCGCAGCGCCAGGTCGGTGCGCGAGTCGGCGTTGTGCAGGGCTTCTTCGAGCGAGATGCGACCTTCGGTGTACAGCTGGTACAGCGCCTGGTCGAAGGTGCACATGCCGATCTCGGTGCTGTGGCCCATGGTTTCCTTGATGCTTGCAAACTCGCCCTTGCCGATCAGGTCGGCGATGTAGGGCGAGTTGAGCATCACTTCCACCGCAGGCACCAGCTTTTCATGCAGGCCCGGGATGAGCCGCTGCGACACCACGCCCGCCAGGTTCAGGCTCAGGTCCATCAGCAGCTGGTGGTGGGCGTCTTCGGGGAAGAAGTTGATAACGCGTTCCATGGCCTGGTTGGCATTGTTGGCGTGCAGCGTGGTCAGGCACAGGTGCCCGGTTTCGGCAAACGCGATGGCCTGCTTCATGGTGTTGCGGTCGCGCACCTCGCCGATCATGATCACGTCTGGCGCCTCGCGCAGCGCGTTCTTCAGGGCTTCTTCGTACGAGTGCGTGTCGATGCCCACCTCGCGCTGGTCCACCACCGAGCGCTTGTGCGCGTGCAAGAACTCCAGCGGGTCTTCGATGGTGAGGATGTGACCGGTGACGTTTTCGTTGCGGTAGTTGATCATCGACGCCAGCGTGGTCGACTTGCCCGAGCCCGTGGCGCCTGTCACCAGCACCAGCCCGCGCTTGTGCAGCACCAGCTTTTCCAGGATGGGCGGCAGGCCCAGTGCAGCCAGTGGCGGAATCTTGTTCTTGATGTAGCGCACCACCATGCCGGTTTCGCCGCGCTGCACGAACACGTTGACGCGAAAGCGCCCCAGATTCTCGGCCGAGATCGACAGGTTCATCTCCTGCCGCGCCTCGAACTCGCTGATCTGCTTTTCATTCATGACCGCATAGGCCAGCTGCTTGACCTGGCCAGGCAGCAGCGCAGGCATCTTGAGCGGATGCGTGACGCCTTCGATCTTGAGGTTGACGGGGGCTCCCACGCTGAAAAACAGGTCGGAGCCGCCTTTTTCGACCATGACATTGAGGAAGCTGAAGATCTCCACCGCGCACTCCTGAACCGAGTTATTTGTAACTACCCGTAGCATAGCCCGGCCTTCCCAAGCGCCCACAAAAATGGGGCCGAAGCCCCATGTTTTGCGTGTTTGGGCGGCGCTGCGCCGGCGACTGCTGCGTTACACCACACCCTGGGCCAGCATGGCGTCGGCCACCTTCACAAAACCGGCGATGTTGGCGCCGTCGATGTAGCTCACGCTGCCGTCGGCGCGCTTGCCGTAGCGCAGGCAGGCTGCGTGGATGCCCTGCATGATCTGCAAGAGGCGTGCGTCCACTTCCTCGCGCGGCCACGACAGGCGGGCCGAGTTCTGGCTCATCTCCAGGCCCGAGGTGGCCACGCCACCGGCGTTGCTGGCCTTGCCCGGCGCATACAGCACGCCGGCGGCCTCGAACGCCTTGGCGGCCTCGATGGTCGAGGGCATGTTGGCGCCTTCGGCCACGCACAGCACGCCGTTCTTGATCAGGGTGGCTGCGTCGTGCTCGTCCAGCTCGTTTTGCGTGGCACAGGGCAGGGCCACATCCACCTTCACATGCCAGGGGCGCACGCCGGGCTCGAACTTGACGCCGGTGCGGGCAGCGTAGTCGCTCACGCGGCCGTAGTGGTGGTTCTTCACGTCCATCAGGATGGCCAGCTTCTCGGGCGTGAAGCCGTCTTCGTCCACGATGGTGCCGCTCGAGTCCGACACGGTGATCACCTTGGCGCCCAGCTCCATGGCCTTTTCGACCGCGTACTGCGCCACGTTGCCCGAGCCCGAGACCGACACGCGCAGGCCATCGAACGAGCGGCTGCGCGTCTTGAGCATTTCATCCGCAAAGTACACCGTGCCGTAGCCCGTGGCTTCGGGGCGGATGAGCGAGCCGCCGAACGACAGCCCCTTGCCGGTGAATACGCAGTCCGAGCGGTTGCTGAGCTTCTTGTACATGCCTGCCATGTAGCCCACCTCGCGGCCACCCACACCGATGTCGCCTGCTGGCACGTCGGTGTCTGCGCCCACATGGCGGAAGAGCTCCGACACAAACGCCTGGCAAAAGCGCATCACTTCGCCGGGGCTCTTGCCCTTGGGGTCAAAGTCAGAGCCGCCCTTGCCGCCGCCCATGGGCAGCGTGGTCAGGGCGTTCTTGAAGGTCTGCTCGAAGGCCAGGAACTTCAGCACCGACAGGTTGACCGACGGGTGAAACCGCAGGCCGCCCTTGTACGGGCCAATCGCCATGCTGTGCTGGATGCGGTAGCCGCGGTTGACCTGCACCGTGCCATGGTCGTCCACCCACGAGACGCGGAACATCACGATGCGCTCGGGCTCCACCAGGCGTTCCAGCAGGCCGTGCTCGGCGTAGCGCGGGTGCTTTTCAATGAACGGCCACAGGCTCTCCATGACTTCCGTGACCGCCTGGAGGAATTCAGGCTGGCCAGGGTTGCGAAGCGCTACCTGCGAGAGGAAGCTGCCTACGGACTCGTGTTTCATGACAAAGGCTTTCTGCAATAAAAAATGGGGGCAGGCAAGAGCGCGCTGCGCACCAAATTATGTCAAAAACGCATTCCTTGATGCACCAATGTCGAGCAAAGCCGATTTCCATCCGCAATTTGCGCCCTTGTTTTGTGCATTGGCACTTCGTTCGCCCTGTCTTGGTGCTGTCACACGATGTCACCACTTCGTCATGGCGCAGGGCTAGAGTGGTCTGCTTTTAAACACAACAACCGAGGAGAAGGCATGCACAGAGATACAACAGGTGCGCGATGGAGTGCTTTGGCCGTGGCGGCGCTGCTGGCTGCTTGCGGCGGCAGTGACGACAGCCGCTATCCCACGCTGGACGGCAGCAAGCCGCTGGTGATTGGCCACCGTGGCGCCAGCGGTTATCTGCCCGAGCACACGCTGGAGAGCTACCGCCGTGCGGTGGAGCTGGGCGCCGACTTCATCGAACCCGACCTGGTGGCCACCAAGGACGGCGTGCTGGTGGCACGCCACGAGCCCAACATCACCAGCACCACCGACGTTGCCACCCGCGCCGAATTCGCGTCGCGCAAGACCAAGAAGGTGGTCGATGGCGTGGAAGAAGAAGGCTGGTTTGCGTCGGACTTCACCCTGGCCGAAATCAAGACCCTGCGCGCCGTGCAGCCCATGGCCGAGCGCGACCAGTCGTTCAACGGCAGGTTCCAGATCCCCACGCTCGAGGAAGTGCTGGACCTGGCCCGGGCCGAAGGCGCCAAGGCGGGCCGCACGGTGGGCGTGTACCCCGAAACCAAGCACCCCACTTACCACGTCAACCTGGGCCTGCAGCTGGAAGACCGCCTGCTGGCCATCCTGGCCAAGTACGGCTACACCACCAAGGCCTCGCCGGTGATCGTGCAGTCGTTCGAGGTGTCGAACCTCAAGTACCTGCGCACCAAGACCCAGGTGCGCCTGGTGCAGCTGGTGGATGCCGACGACGTGAACCCCGACGGCACCATGTCGCTGGTGGCCCCGTACGACAAGCCGTATGACTTTGCCGTGGCCGGTGACCGCCGCACCTTTGCCAGCCTGCTCACGCCCGATGGCCTCAAGGAAGTGAAAACCTACGCCGATGGCATCGGCCCCTGGAAGCCGTACCTGATCCCTTCGAAGCAGGTGGATGCCAACCGCGACGGCAAGGCCGACGACCTCAATGGTGACGGCAGGATCGACGACCGCGACCGCGTGATGATGCCCGCCACCGATGTGGTGAAAAACGCCCATGCCGTGGGCCTGATGGTGCACCCCTACACCTTCCGCAGCGAGGCACGCCGCCTCGCCTCGGACTTCAAGGGCGACCCGAAGGCCGAGTACAAGCTGTTCTATGAACTGGGCGTGGATGGGGTGTTCAGCGACTTTCCGGACGTTGCCAAGGCGGCTCGGGACAATTGAATTCCCCCTGAGGGGGACGCACCCGGTGGCCCGGCAAGGCCGGTTCCACGGGTGCACTGGTCTGAGGGCGCGTCAGTGGCGGCAGCCCTTGGGCTTGACTGGGACGGAGTCCATCGGCCCGCGAGGCCGATTTTTTTGGGTTACGGTTGCCTCACCGTCCACGCAAAAACAACCCGTCCAGTTCCTTCATCGTGAGCTGCCGCCACGTCGGCCGCCCGTGGTTGCACTGGTCGCTGCGGTCGGTGGTTTCCATCTGCCGCAGCAGAGCGTTCATTTCGTCGATGGTGAGCCTGCGGTTGGCGCGCACGGCGCCGTGGCAGGCCATGGTGCCCAGGATCTCGTTACGGGCACGTTGCACCACGGTGGTGGCGTCGTGCGCGGCCAGTTCGGCCAGCACGCTGCGGGCCAGCTCCACCGGGTCGCCTTGCGCCAGCGTGGTGGGCACCGCGCGCACGGCCAGGGTTTTGGGCGAGAAGGGCACCACTTCCAGCCCCAGCGTGGCCAGCACGTCGGCAGACTCTTCCGCGGTGGCCACTTCCTGCGGCGTGGCGGCGAAGGTGGCCGGGATCAGCAGGGGCTGGCTGGCAATGCGCGCTCCACTGTCCACCTGCGCCTTCAGGCGCTCGTACACGATGCGTTCGTGTGCGGCGTGCATGTCGACGATGACCATGCCCTGGGCGTTCTCGGCCAGGATGTAGACGCCGTGCAACTGGGCCACGGCTTTGCCCAGCGGCCAGGTGCCCAGGTCCTGCGCCTGGGGCCACGCGGCTTCGTCGCCTGCCCTGGCGGGTGCGCCGGACCCGGTTGCGGCGCCTTGGGATGTGGATGCAGGGGCTGCTGACGAGGGCAGCGCAGCGGATGCCGGTGCGCCTTCGGCGAATGCTTCGCCGCCCCAGTGGGCCAACGGGGCGACCGGCGCTGCGGGCAGTGCGTCGGCGGTGTCGTTGCGCGGCCCCCACAGCGCCTGCAGATCTGCTACGTGGTGGCCACGTTCATCAAATTTGATAGCTGCCTGCGCTTGCCAGTTCTGCGCTGGCGGCCTGTTTGGCTTGAAATGGTCACTGTCAGCCGCCGTGTCGGGCACCGTGCCGGCAGCGGCGGCGGCTGAGGTGGCGGCCAGCGCAGCGGCGCGGGGCGCGGCCAGCGCGTTTTCGACCGCGTGGCGCACGGCCTGGTGCACCTCGCGGCTGTCCCGAAAGCGCACTTCGATCTTGGTCGGGTGTACGTTCACATCCACGCGGGCCGGGTCGATCTCGACATACAGCGCGTAGATGGGCTGTTTGTGGCCGTGCAGCACGTCTTCGTAGGCGCTGCGGGCGGCGTGGGTCAGCACCTTGTCGCGCACGAAGCGGCCGTTGACGTAGCAGTACTGGTGGTCGGGCCGCGAGCGGGCGGCATCAGGCAGGCCCGCGCGCCCGGTGACGGTGACGGGGCCCACGCGGTGCTGCACGGCGACCGACTGCGTGACGAAGTCTTCACCCAGCACGTCGGCCAGGCGGCGGGCCAGCGCGTCTTGCCCGTCCTGGGCTTGCTGGGGCTGGCCGGGCGTGAAGGTTGTGCGCCACTGCTCCACCAGCTTGCCTTCGTGCCAGATGGCAAAGCCCACGTCAGGCCGCGCCAGCGCATGGCGCCGTACGGATTCCACGCAGTGCGCCAGCTCGGTGGCGTCGGTCTTCAAAAATTTGCGGCGCGCGGGGGTGGAAAAGAACAGCTCCTTCACCTCCACCGTGGTGCCGGTGCTGCGCGCCGCGGGGCGCAGTTCGCCGCTGCGGGCGTCCAGCAAAAAGGCGCTGCCCTGGGCGGCAGGGCGCGAGAGCAGGGTCATCTCGGACACCGAGGCAATGGCGGCCAGCGCCTCGCCGCGAAAGCCCATGGTGGCCACGGTTTCCAGGTCGGTCAGGCTGGTGATCTTGCTGGTGGCGTGGCGGCGCAGTGCCACGGGCAGCTCGTCTTGGGGAATGCCACCGCCATCGTCTTCCACGGTGATCAGTCGCACGCCGCCCGCCAGCAGCCGCACCGTGATCTGCGTGGCCCCGGCATCCAGCGCGTTGTCCACCAGCTCGCGCACCACCGAGGCGGGGCGCTCCACCACTTCGCCTGCGGCGATCTGGCTGATCAGCTCGTCGGGCAGGTCGCGGATGGGGCGGCGGGTGGGGGCGGAAGCGGGCTGCTGCAAGGTGACAGCAATGGGCGGGGTGGGGTCGTTCACCCAGGCAATTCTAGGTGCCCGGGCAGAAGGGGTTTTGGCCGGGCGGCATGGCCCGGTGGGGATAATGCGCGCTTTTCATCCCCCAGCCTCTGGCCCGCCCGCAATGGAAATTGTCACCTTCCTGATCGACTTCATCCTGCATGTGGACCGGTATCTGGAGAACTTCGTCACCGCCTACGGCGCCTGGGTGTATGCGCTGCTGTTCCTGATCGTGTTTGTGGAAACGGGCGTGGTGGTGATGCCGTTTCTGCCCGGTGATTCGCTGCTGTTCATCGTGGGCGCACTGTGTGGGGCTGGGATGATGAGCTTTCCCATTGCATGCACGGTGCTGATCGTGGCGGCCATCCTGGGCGACCAGACCAACTACACCATCGGCCGGTACTTCGGGCCCAAGGTGTTCCAGTGGGAAGACTCGCGCTGGTTCAACCGCCGCGCCTTCAACCAGGCGCACGACTTTTACGAACGTTACGGCGGCATCACCATCGTGATTGCACGCTTCATGCCTTTCATTCGCACGTTTGCGCCGTTTGTGGCGGGCGTGGCCGAGATGAACCGCAGCAAGTTCACGGCATACAACGTGGGTGGCGCGTTGCTGTGGGTGCTGGGCATCTGCAGCGCCGGGTACTTCTTCGGCAACTTTGCCTGGGTGCAGGAGCACCTGGACAAGATCATCTGGGCCATGATCATCGTGCCGGGCCTGATTGCCATCTTCGGCGCGTGGCGCGCCGGGCGGCAGGCCAAGACGGCATCGTCCTGATCCGCCCGCCGGGGGAGTTACGCCCAACCGGCTGTCTCCAGCTTGCTATCAAAAAAGAAGCTCCCAGTGCTTGTGGAACAAGCGCTGGAAGCTTCTTTGGCTTGAAACGGAGCCCCCGGCAGCCGGGGCGCCGTCCAGGGCGCGCGGCGGGCGGTGCGCCCCTTGCCGCGCAGGGCCGATCAGCGACGGCGCTGGTCGCGGTCCTCGCCAATTTCATGGCCGACCAGGGCGCCTGCTGCCGCGCCGCCGATGGTGCCGGCTGCCCCGCCGAAGATGGCGTTACCGGCCACCCCCCCGATCACAGCGCCTACGCCGGTGCCGACCTGGGTGTTGCTCGGGTTGGACGCACAGCCGCCGAGTGCGAGGGCTGCGGTGCAGGTGATGGCCAGGAAAAGATGACGGATCTGCATGGTGAAACTCCTTGGGTGAACGAAAACACATTCGTTCGGTGGGGTGGTGGCGCTCCGGAATCGCTGCCTGCCCTTCGCGGGGCGGTCGGTCGGTCGGGAGCCTGCAGTTCCACTATCGCGCTCACCGAGCCTGCGCTGCGTAAGGAGAGCGGACGCCCTGGCGTAGGACGACAGCACGAGAACGGCGAGCATCCCGCTTTCAGGCTCGGCCGGTGACGTCTGCACGCGAGCAGGCATGCGGGTTTCCCACCACCCGGATTGCGTTGCCAACGGCGAACATGATGGCCGTTGCAAAAACACACAACTTGGAGGCGCCATGCAATCCCCAGCGATCCACCTGCGCAAACCAGCCATCGGCACGCACCTCACGGTGGCACAGCAGATAGGGCTGATCAGTGTTGTTGCCGTGATGGCGCTGGTCGTGGTTTTGGCCCTGAGCCTGGTGCGGGTGCAGCACCTGGGCGCCACGGTGGACCGGCTGGCGACCGAACAGGTCGAGCGGCTGCAGCTGGCACTGCGCTGGCGCGCCAACATTGCGGTGAACTCCACGCGCGTGTTCTCCATTGTGCAGACGGAAGGCGATGCGCTGCAGAGCTACTTCAAGGACGTGATGGCGGCCACCACGGCCGACACCAGCAAGGTGCAAAAGCGCTACACCGAACTGGAGCAAAGCCCGGAGGGCCTGCGCATCCAGCAAGATCTGGCCACCGTGCGCAAGTCCTATCTTGAAATACGCGACAAATCGCTGGAGCTGAAAAAGGCCGGCGACATGGCGCAGGCCCGCGCCTACGCGCTGGGCACCTTTGCGCCGGTGCTCGAAAGCTACAACGCGGTGGCTGACCGCATGGTGGATTACCAGGTGCGCCGGTCTGCGGAGCAGGCGGCGGAGACGGCGGAGCTCATCCGTTCGTACCGCACCGGGGTGCTGGGTGCGGGGGTGGCCGCTCTGGTGCTGCTGGTGGCCCTGTCTTGGGTGGTGGTGGGGCGTATCCGCCGGTCGCTGGCCGAGGTGAGCGCGGTGGCGCAGCGGATCGGGGCCGGTGACCTGTCGCAGCCCGTGCCGGTACAGGGGCGAGGGGAGGTAGCGCAGATGATGCAGGCCATGGATGCGATGCAGTGCGCGCTGGTCCGCATCGTGAGCGAAGTCCGCCAGAGCAGCGACTCCATCTCGACGGGCTCCAGCGAGATCGCCATGGGCAATGCCGACCTGAGTCAGCGGACCGAGGCACAGGCCAGCAACCTGGAGGAAACCGCGGCCTCCATGGAAGAGCTCACCAGCACCGTGAAGAACAACTCTGCCACGGCGCAGCGTGCGGCCGTGCTGGCGGGCACGGCCTCTGACGCGGCAGTCAAGGGCGGCGCGGTGGTGGGGCAGGTGGTGGACACCATGCAAGAGATTTCAGCGGCCTCCCGGAAGATCACGGACATCATCAGCGTGATCGACGGCATTGCCTTCCAGACCAACATCCTGGCGCTGAATGCTGCTGTGGAAGCGGCCCGCGCAGGCGATCAGGGCCGTGGCTTTGCTGTGGTGGCCAGCGAGGTGCGCAGCCTGGCTGGGCGAAGCGCGGAAGCCGCCAAGGAGATCAAGGCGCTGATCGGCGCGAGCGTGACCAAGGTGGAAAACGGCGCCGAACTGGTCAACGTGGCAGGCCGCAACATGCAAGACATCGTGACGCAGGTGAAGCGGGTGAGCGACCTGATCGGCGAGATCTCCAGCGCGACGGGTGAGCAGACGACCGGCATCACCCAGGTGGGCGAAGCGGTCACGCAGCTCGACCAGGTCACCCAGCAGAATGCCGCGCTGGTGGAGCAAAGCGCCGCCGCGGCCGAAAGCCTGCGCCACCAGGCGGCCAGGCTGACGGAACTGATGAGCGTGTTTCGCCTGGCCCCGTGAAGGCGTTCAGGCGTCAACGCGCGATGGCGTAAACCACTGCGCAGGCGGCCCTGCAGCTCAGACCGACCGGCTGCGCGCCAGCGGCGGATTGCGGGCAAAGTACCGCGTGATGCCGCGCATCAGCGCATCGGCCAGCCGCTCCTGGTAGGCGCTGCTGCGCAGGCGCTGCTCTTCCTCGGGGTTGCTGATGAAGGCGGTCTCGACCAGCACGCTGGGGATGTCGGGCGCCTTGAGCACGGCAAACCCGGCCTGTTCGACGCGGGGCTTGTGCAGGCGGCCCACGGTGCCGATCTCGCCCAGCAGGGCCGAGCCGAGCTTGAGGCTGTCGTTGATCTGCGCGGTGGTGCTCATGTCCAGCAGGGCGCGCTGCACATGCTGGTCGCGCGATTTGACGTTGATGCCGCCCACCAGATCGGCCTGGTTTTCCTTGTTGGCCAGCCAGCGTGCGGCGGTGCTGGATGCGCCGCCCTGGCTCAGCGCAAACACGCTGGCGCCGCGCGCGGTGGGCACGGTAAAGGCGTCGGCATGGATGCTGATGAACAGGTCGGCCTGCACGCGCTGGGCCTTTTGCACACGCACGCCCAGCGGCACAAAGAAGTCGCCATCGCGTGTAAGGTAGGCGCGCATGGGGTTGCCGCCCACGGTGGTGGCGTTGATGCGGTCGCGCAGCAGGTACGCCACGCGCAGCACCACGTCTTTTTCGCGCGTGCCGGCGGGGCCAATGGCGCCGGGGTCTTCGCCGCCGTGGCCGGGGTCCAGCGCCACGATGATGATGCGGTCGGTGCGGGTGGCTGTGGGCTGGTTGGCGCCGGCACGCTTGCCTGCGGCGTCGGCCGCGGCCGGGGCTGCGGCCACCGTGGGGGCGCTGGTCTCGCCAGTTCCAGGGCGCTGGGTGCGTTGCGCAATCAGGTCGCCCAGCGGGTCGGCCGTGGCGGGGGTGGCCGGGGCTGCCGGTGATGTCGTGTGGGCGGTCACGGCGGGCGCTGGCGGCGCGGTGCGGCCCGCTGCTGGCGCAGGGCCGCCCGCATCGCGCAGGCGTTCGGCAATCAGTGCTTCCAGCGGGTCTACCGGATCGGCCGGGTACAGGTCAAACACCAGTCGGTGGCGGTAGGCGGCCACCGGCGGCAGGGTGAACACCTGGGGCATGGCGGGCTGCTTGAGGTCTACCACCAGGCGCACCACGCCCGGGGCATTCTGGCCCACGCGGATGCCTGCAATGTTGGGGTCATCGGGCTTGACCTTGGCGACCAGCTCGCGCAGCTCGGGGCTCAGGTCGATGCCCTCGATGTCCACCGCGAGCCGCGGCGGCGACGTGACGAAGAACTGCTTGGCCACCAGGGCGCCGTCGGATTCGATGGTGACGCGCGAATACTCGGGCGCGGGCCACACGCGCACCGCCAGGATGGTGGCGCCGCGCGCAATCTGCTGCGTGCCGAGCAGCAGTACCAGGCTGCCGGTCTGCAACAATGCGCGTCGGGAGGGGGAGGGCGGCAGGCCGGTCATGCAGGCAGCAGCGTGGCGCAGGTGCCAACGCAGAGCGGGGCGCGCAGGCCGGGGAGGGTGGTGAGCGGGCGGGTCATGACAAGGCAGCGGTGCATGGTGCAGCGTGGGGCAACCGGTCAGAGCCCCATGAGCAGGCTGCGCCCTGCGGCGGTGCCGGCCTGCAGCGTGACGCGTCTTTGGTTGTCATCAATTGCTTCAATGTGTATAGCAATATCTGCAGGCGGGGTAAGTGCTGCGGCCTTTTCTGGCCATTCTGCCACCTTGAGGCCGGGGCTGGCAAAGATGTCCCGAAAGCCAGCGTCTTCCCACTCGCGCGGGTCGTCAAAGCGGTAGAAGTCGAAGTGCCACACGGTGGTGGCCTCGGGTGCCAGGCCCGGGGCTTCGTGCGGCTCGACCACGGCGTAGGTCGGGCTTTTGACGCGGCCTTGCACGCCCAGCGCGCGCAGCAGGTGGCGCACCAGGGTGGTCTTGCCCGCGCCCAGGTCGCCATGCAGCGTGATGAACGCGTGGGCCAGCCCGGGCTGCGCGGCCAGCCGCTGTGCAAAGGCGGCAGTGTCGTCCTCGGTGTGCCACGAGAGGGTGCGCGCTGGCGCTGCGGCATCGGGTACGGGGGGCGTTTCTACAATCGGAGGCATATGTGGTGCAGCAGTCAACTCGTTCCTCAAATGCAGGAGTGGGCCCGCGAGCTGGGATTTTCCCAAATCGGCGTGGCAGGGGTCGATTTGTCTGCCGCAGAGCCGGGCCTTGCGGCATGGCTTGCGCAGGGTTTTCATGGTGACATGCATTACATGGCATCACATGGCCTCAAGCGCGCGCGGCCCGCAGAGCTGGTGCCCGGCACCGTGAGCGTGATCACCGCCCGCATGGACTACCTGCCGCGGCACACGCCCGAACGCGCCCCCGATGGCTGGCAGGCCCTGGAGCTGGGGCGCCTGGCCCGGCCTGCCGAGGGCATTGTTTCCATCTATGCCCGGGGCCGCGATTATCACAAGGTGCTGCGCGCCCGCCTGCAAAAGCTGAGCGACCGCATCGCCGCCGAGGTGGGCCCGTTTGGCCACCGCGTGTTCACCGACTCGGCCCCCGTGCTGGAGGCCGAGCTGGCCTCGCGCAGCGGCCAGGGCTGGCGCGGGCGGCACACGCTGGTGCTCAACCGCGAGGCGGGTTCGATGTTTTTCCTGGGCGAGATTTATGTGGACATGGCGCTGCCCGAGAGCGCCCCCGTCACGCCCCACTGCGGCAGCTGTACCGCCTGCATCGACATCTGCCCCACGCAGGCCATCATTGCGCCGCACCGGCTGGATGCGCGGCGCTGCATCTCGTACCTCACCATCGAACATGCCGGCCCCATCCCGCAGGAGCTGCGGCCGCTGATGGGCAACCGCATCTACGGTTGCGACGATTGCCAGCTGATCTGCCCGTGGAACAAGTTTGCGCAGGTCAGCCGCCTGCCCGACTTTGACGAGCGCAACGGGCTGGCGGGGCAGCAGCTGGTGCATCTTTTTGCGTGGGACGAGGCCACGTTTTTGCGCATGACGGAGGGCGGCCCCATTCGCCGCATCGGCCACGAGCGCTGGCTGCGCAACGTGGCGGTGGCGCTGGGCAATGCACTGCGTGCAGCCACCCAAGGTAGCGCGGAAGGTATGGGCGATGTGCAGGCCTTACGCGCCGCGTTGCACTCGCGCGCTGGTGACGAAAGCGCGCTGGTGCGTGACCATGTGGCGTGGGCGCTGGCGCAGGGTGTGCAGGGCGCGTAAGGGCCCCTCGGACGCCCATCGCCGTGGTGCGGGGTGCGCGCACTGCCTGTCGGGCGGATTCACCCCCTCGTTGATGGAAATTTTTCGATCAGAAAGGCCTCTGTCGCTTGCCTATAAACGATTTATTGCTATTAAAATAATAGCAAATTGCTTCAATGTACCAGCAGCCCCGTTTCCTTCAGGGTGTCCACCAGCCCTGCAGCAAACTGCGCGTAGCCTGCCGCGTTGGCATGCACGGTGTCGGCCCGCAGGCTTGGGGTGGCCAGCACGCCAGCCCAGCCCTTGCGGTGCAGCGGGATCTTGAGTTCACCCGCGATCTCTTCGTACATCGCATGGTCGCTCAGCCTGCCCGCGGCGGCCAGCAGCGACAGCTCGGGCACGGCCACCAGCAGCACCTGTGCGCCGCTGGACAGCGCATCGCTGCAGATCCGGCGCACGTTGGCGCGGGTGTCGGCAGCGCTCTGGCGGCGCAGGAAGTCATTGCCGCCAATGCTCACGATCACCAGCGCCGGGCTGTGCCTGGCGAGCAAGGCAGCCAGCCGTTCCTGCGCCTGCGCCGAGGTGTGGCCCGACACCCCCGCGTTGACCACCTTCCAGCCGGTGAGCTGCGCCAGCCGCGCGGGGTAGGCCGTGTCGGGCGTGGCGCCCACGCCCGAGGTGAGCGAATCGCCCAGCGCCAGCACCGTGGCGCCTGCGGGTACGGCCCTGGCGTTTGGGGCCTTGCCCTTGCAGGCAGCCAACGGGGCCAAGGAGACAGCCGCAAGTGCAGCCAGCAGCAGCCTGCGTCGGGAGTGCGTACGGCTGAGGTCGGTGAGAAGGGGCGTGGCGGCGTGGCTCATCGGAGGACCCCCAGGGCGAAAGGCAGGCTTGCCATGCCCAACAGGGTTGACAGCGTGACCAGCCCCGCCACGTAAGGTCCGTTGTAGCCCATGCGCGCGGCCAGCACGTAGCAGGTGGACGCGGTGGGCAGGGCCGAGAACGCCAGCAGCACGGTGGTCTGCGCAGCGCTCAGGCCAAACAGCCGTGCCATGCCCAGCGCAATCAGCGGCTGCACCAGATGCCGAATGGCCAGCACCGAGGTACCCAGCGCCTTGCTCTGCGTGAGCAGGCCAAACTGCATGCCCGCGCCCGCCGCCATGAGCCCCAGGGGTAGGGATGCCGCGCTGATGCGGGTGACGGTGGGCTCGGCCCATGCTGGCAGCTGAAACCCCAGCAGGTTGGCCGTGAGGCCCGAAGCCGTGGCAATGATCAGCGGGTTGCGCACCAGCTCGCGCACAAATCCCTGCTGCCCATGGCGCGCCATGGGCCACACGGCCGCCACGTTGAACAGCGGCACGCACACGCCGATCAGCACGGCAATCATCAGCAGCCCCTGCGCGCCCGCCAGCCGCTCAGCAATGGCCAGGCCAATGAAGGAGTTGAAGCGAAACGCCACCTGCGCGCTGGCCGCGTGGTCGCGCCGGTCAAACTGCCGGCCCAGCCAGGGCCAGTGCGGCAGGCTGTAGGCCAGCGCGATGCCCGCAACGCCCGACAGCAGCCCCGCGCCAATCAGCCCCGACGCGGCCTGGATGTCCATCGGGCTGCGCACGATCGACTGGAACAGCAGTACCGGGAACAGCAGGTAGTACACCAGCGCCTCCACCGGCTGCCACACGGCACGGTTCAGGGCGGTGAAGCGGCACAGCAGGTAGCCGAGCAGGATGAGCGAAAAATCGGGGAGCAGGAGCTGGGCGTAATTCACGGGTCGAGAATAGCGGAAGCCTACGGACCCCATGCGCGAGTGACCGCGCGGCGGTCCCTTGGGGTTAGCCCTTATGTGGAATCCGCAGTGCTGCAACGGCCCGGTTGCGCCTACCATTCGGGCCATCTGTGACCCCACTGTAAGGAGACTCCATGCACCGTCGTCAATGGCTCGCGCTGACCGTTCTGGCAGCTGCTGCCGGTACTGCAGCCGCTCAGGCTTATCCCAACAAGGTGATCCGCCTGGTGGTTCCGTTTGCCCCCGGTGGCACCACCGACATCATTGCCCGCGTGATTGCCGACCCGCTGGGCAAGGCCCTGGGCCAGAGCGTGATCGTGGAGAACAAGGCCGGTGGCGGCGGCGTGGTGGGCGCATCCGAAATTGCCCGCGCCACGCCCGACGGGTATGCCCTGGGTGTGGCCACCGTGTCCACCACCGCAGCCAACCCCGCCATCAACCCCAAGACACCGTACAACCCGCTGACGGACTTCACGCCCATCATCAACATCGCGGCCACGCCCAACCTGATTGCGGTGAACCCGAGCTTCCCGGCCAAGGACTACAAGTCGTTCGTGGCTGAAGTGAAGAAGAACCCCGGCAAGTATTCGTACGCCTCGTCGGGCACGGGTGGCATCGGCCACCTGCAGATGGAGCTGTACAAGAACCTGTCGGGCACCTTCGTTACGCACATCCCCTACCGCGGCGCGGGTCCGGCCCTGAACGACACCGTGGCCGGTCAGGTGCCGATCATCTTTGACAACATCCCGTCGGCGCTGCCGTTCATCAAGGACAACCGCCTGGTGGCGATTGCCGTGGCCGCCCCCCAGCGCGTGGCGGCCCTGCCCAATGTGCCCACGTTCAAGGAACTGGGCCTGGAGCCGGTGAACCGCATGGCCTACTACGGCATCGTCGGCCCCAAGGGCCTGCCCAAGGATGTCGTGGACAAGATCAACGCCGGCGTGCGCAAGGCCCTGGAAGACCCGGCCGTGAAAAAGCGCATCGAAGACACCGGCTCGCTGGTGGTGGGCAACACGCCCGAGCAGTTTGCCGACCAGATCAAGGCCGAGCTGGCCGTGTACAAGGATGTGGTCGCCAAGCAGAAGCTCACGCTGGAGTGACCGCGAGGGCAGCCGCCATCACCACCCGCAAAACCGCCCCTCACCGGGCGGTTTTTTTACGTGCTATGGTTTTGCATGTTGAATGCGAGCCTGAGTGCGATTGATCAGTTTGTCGATGCCGTCTGGCTGGAGGACGGCCTCTCGCGCAACACGCTGGCGGCCTACCGGCGCGACCTCACGCTGTATGCCCAGTGGCTGGCCGAACAGCCCGATCCCCTGCCGCTGGATGCCACGGCCGAACACCACCTGCACGGCTATTTTGCGGCCCGACACGCGCAGACCCGCGCCACGTCGGCCAACCGGCGGCTCACGGTGCTGCGCCGTTATTTCCACTGGGCCCTGCGCGAGCGCCGCATTGCAGCCGACCCCACCGTGCGGCTGCAGGCTGCGCGCCAGCCACTGCGCGTGCCCAAGACGCTGTCGCAGGCGCAGGTCGAAGCGCTGCTGGACGCGCCCGATGTGGCCACGCCTCTGGGCCTGCGCGACCGCACCATGCTGGAGCTGATGTACGCCAGCGGCCTGCGCGTGACGGAACTGGTCACGCTTAAAACATTTCAGGTGGGCCTGAACGAAGGCCTGCTGCGCGTGATGGGCAAGGGCAGCAAGGAGCGCCTGGTACCGTTTGGCGAGGTGGCACGCCAGTGGCTGGAGCGCTACCTGGCCGAGGCCCGCGGCCCCATCCTGGGCGGGCAGCAGACGGACGATCTGTTCGTGACCCAGCGCGGCAGCGGCATGACACGCGTGATGTTCTGGATGATCGTCAAGAAGTGGGCGCAGGTCGCGGGAATCCACGCGCCGCTGTCGCCGCACACGCTGCGCCACGCGTTTGCCACGCACCTGCTCAACCACGGAGCCGACCTGCGCGTGGTGCAGCTACTGCTGGGGCATGCCGACATTTCCACCACCACCATCTACACGCATGTGGCGCGCGAGCGGCTCAAGACGCTGCACTCCCAGCACCATCCTCGGGGCTGACGGGCGCGCACCCGTTGCTGGCTGCCCCGGGCCATCCTTTTACCGACACTGTTTTCAAGGTTTCCCATGCGCTTGATTGACCGACGCCGTTTCCACCACCTGGCCGCCGCTGCTGCTTTTGCTGCGGCATTTCCGGGCGCAGCCCTGGCCCAGGCCTGGCCCGCCAAACCCATCCGCATCATCGTGGCCTACCCGGCCGGTGGCGTGAGCGACAACGTGGCCCGCGCGCTGGCCGACAAGCTGGCCGTGCAGCTGGGCACGCCTGTCGTCATCGAGAACAAGGCGGGCGCCAGCGGCAGCATCGGCATGGATGCCGTGGCCAAGGCGCCAGCAGACGGCTACACGCTGGGGTTTGCCGCCATCAGCCCGCTGGCGCTGAACCCGCACCTGGGCAAGTCTCCTTTTGACCCTGAAAAGGACATCGTGCCCGTGGTGAGCGTGATGTATTCACCCGTGGTGCTTCTGGCCACGCCTGCGAGCAAGGCCGCGGACTTTGCCGCGCTGGTCGAAGGCGCCCGGGCGCAGCCGGGGCAGGTGCGCTGGGCCACCTCGGGGCAGGCGTCGCTCGGGCACATCATGCTGGAGCAGATCGCGAGCAAGAGCCAGGTGCAGATCACCCACATCCCCTACAAGGGCGGCGGCCAGCAGATGACCGACGCGTTGAGCGGGCAGTTCGAGGTGCTGTCCACCAACGCGGGGCCGGCGCTGCTGCAGCACATCAAGGCGGGCAAGCTCAGGCCGCTGGCGGTGGGCGCGCCCGCGCGGCTCGATTCGCTGCCGCAGGTGCCTACGCTGGCCGAGCTGGGGCAGCCGGCCGCCAACCTGTCGTCGTTGTTCGGCCTGTTCGCACCGGCCAAAACGTCGCCAGCCGTGCTGGACCGCATCAACGCCGAGGTGAACAAGGCCCTGGCGCTGCCGGACGTGAAGGCGCGTCTGGAGGCGACCGACAACGTGCCCACGGGCGGCAGTGCGGCCGAGTTTGGGCGGCAGATCGCGCGCGAGTCTGAGAACAACGCACGCATCATCCGTGCGGCGGGCATCCAGGGGATCTGACGCACGGCCCTGGCGCCTGGACCTGGGGTGCAGTGACCTTTTTGCAGCGGCGCCGCCGGAGCCCATGAAAAAAGGCCCTGCATGGCAGGGCCTTCGAGGACATCGGGCAGGGGTTGTGCGCCCTGCAGGCTTATTCGCCGTCCAGGCTTTCGGCCCAGGTGAGCGCCTGCAGGTGGGCCCAGTTGACCTGGCGGTTCGACAGATGCAGCGCGTTGGCCGCGTTGGCAAACGCTACCTCATCGCCGCTTTCGCAGGCTTTCGTCAGCTCCAGGAAGGGCGCAAACACGCCGGTGCCACGCAGCAGTGCGTCCATCACCGGCTCGGGCAGGGCGACGGATTCCAGCGCTTTCTCCAGCGGCACGCCCAGCATGGTGTCCAGCAGTGAGAACACGCCGACCACGAACGCGTTGTCGCACTCTTCGGGTTCCAGCAGCTCTGCCGCGAGCAGCTCCATGAGGCGGCCCCGAACCACAGCGGTCTGTCCTACGGCTGGTGGCGCGCCACCCGCGCGCGATGTCGTCATGAGCAGGGCCGCCCAGCGGAACAGTTTTTTCAGCCCGAGGATCATCACCGCGTGGCGGAACGACGTGATCTCGCACGACAGCCCGAACCCCGACGAATTGATGAAACGCAACAGGTTGAACGAGAGCGTGGGGTCCTTCTTGAGCAAGTCCTCGATCTCGGCGGTGCTGGCCTGCTTTCGCACCAGGTTGATCAGCTGGATGATGGTCGCCTGCGAAGGCCGGATGGTGGTGGCCTTGACGAGGGCCGGCTTGGCAAACCAGTAGCCCTGGAAGAGCTTGACGCCCAGGTCGCGCATCAGCTCGTACTGCTCGGCGGTCTCGACTTTCTCGGCCACCAGCGTGGCCTGGCTGTATGTGGTGGCGAACTTGACCAGGGGCGCCGCCATCTCGGGCCTGAAGGCCTGCATGTCCAGCTTGATGAAGGCGCCCAGCGGCAGCCAGCTGGTGTAGGCGCGGCGAAGTGCCTGCTGATCGAAAGCCAGGCGAAAACCCCGCGTGCGCAGGGCCTGCAGTGTGGGGACGCGGCCCTCGATCTCCTCGGGGGTGGCCCCGTCTGGCAGCGGGGGCACTTCCAGCACCACTTTTTCAGGGTGAATCAGTTCCAGGTGTCCGCCAGAGAGACTGTCGTGCGTGCAGTTGATGAACACGGTCTTCTTGCCGACCAGCGCTTCCGTGCCTGCGTACGACAGGGCGTTGAACAGCAGCGCGGCATCGCTGGCGGCCGTGTGGGAGTCGGATGCCGTGGAGCGGTCGAACAGCTCGTAGCCGTAGACAGCGCGTGACTCGTCAACGATGGCCTGGCGCGCAATGATGGCCAGGTTCTCGTCGACCGCAACAAGGTCTTGCGGGGCGGTTTCCGGGACATCGTGTTCGGGAGTACTCGGCATGGAGGGTTCGCTTTGGAAAGATCAGAATTCGCTCTGATTCTAGACCCACCTGTTACGCCAGCGAACCCTTTGATACGACCGCAGCCCCGCGTTCAGTCTGTCAGCTGGTCAGCCCAGGCCAGGGCCTGCAGGTGCGCGAAGTTGATTTGCTGGCTGCTCAGGTGCAGCAGCCCGGCAGTCCGGTCAAAAGCCGCGTCGTCGCTCGATTCACATGCTTCTGCAAGGGTCAGGAGGTCGCCGAGGAACCCTTCCCGGCGCAGCAGCGCTGCGGCGACGGGCTCGGGCACGTTCAGCAGCCCCACGGCGGCATCCATGGGCATCGACAGCATCACGTCGAGCAGCGAAAAGATGCCCACCACGAATGCCTGGTCTGCTTCCTCGGGTGGCAGCGTCTCCAGCGCAAGCAGTTCCATCAGACGGCCTCGCACCACCGCAGTCTGTCCCAGCGACGAGGGCGCCCCGCCGCTTCGCGACGCCGTGAGCAGCAAGGCCGCCCAGCGGAAGAGCTTCTTGAGGCCCATCAGCATCACCGCCTGGCGGAAGGACGTGATCTCGCGGTTGAGACCAAACCCTGCCGAGTTGATAAGCCGCATGAGGTTGAACGCCAGCCCTGCATCCTTCTTGAGGACCTCCTCGATCTCGTCGGTGCTGGACTGGTTACGTACCTGGTTGATCAGCTCGATGATGCTTGCCTGCGCTGGCGCCAGCAGCTTGGTCTCCACCAGAGAGGGCCGGGCAAACCAGTAGCCCTGGAACAGCTGCACCCCCTGGCTGGACACCATGTCGTACTGTTGCGCGGTTTCCACCTTCTCGGCGATCAGCTCGGCCTCGCAGTGTCGCCCGGCGTAACTGATCAATACCGCCAGTTGGTCGGGCGCCAGCACCGAAAGGTCGAGCTTGATGTAGTCGGCCAAAGGCAGCCAGGGCGCGTAGGCCGACTGCAGCACGGTGTGGTTGAACGCCAGATGAAAGCCCCGTTCCCGCAGGCCGCTCAGGATGGGTGTGCGCATGGCCACCTCTTCGCTGGCAGCGTGGCCCAGCGCCGGGATCTCCAGCACCACTTTGTCAGGGTCCAGCAGTTCGAGGTGCCCCCCCGAGAGGCTCTCGTGCGTGCAGTTCACGAAGATGAGCTTCTTGCCCACCAATTCTTCGCTGCCAGCATGGGAAAGCGCGTTGAACACCAGGATGACATCGGTGGCGGCGGTGTGCGTGGCTGCAGTGCGCGAGCGGTTGAACAGTTCGTATCCCACGACCATGTGCTGCGCATTGACGATGGCCTGGCGGGCGATCATGGCCACGGGCGAAGAGCCGCAGGAGGGCGGCGTTGCATTGGGAGTCTCATGCGGATGGGGCGAAGTCATGGTTTAGGGTGTGCGTGGACCGTTGATGGGAATGCGCCGCATGCAGGCCGGATTCATCGTCGCTGGGTCATCGTCAGGGGTCAGACCTGCTGGAGCCAGCGAAGTTCTGTGTCGGTGAAACCAGCGCTGCGGCGAGCGGCTTCGTTGAACGGCGGCTTCAGTCGCGGGGCCTCGTACTGATGCACCAGGGTTCCATAGTGTGCCTCGGGGTCAATACCCTCGCGTTCGCACAGCCATCGGTACCAGTGGTTGCCAATGGCGACATGGCCGACCTCATCGTGCAGGATGGTGTCGAGGATGGCGGCGGCCGCCACCGCGTCCGGTGCACCGGCATTGCGCAGCTTGGCCTGGATCTGCGGCGTGGCGTCAAGCCCGCGGGCTTCGAGCGTGCGGGGCACCAGCGCCATGCGGGCCACGATGTCATGGCGGGTCTTCTCGCACATGGTCCACAGCCCCTGGTGGGCCGGAAAGTCGCCGTAGTCATGCCCCTGCGCGCGCAGGTGGTTGCGCAAAAGCTGAAAATGCGTGGCTTCCTCGGCAGCCACCCGCGTCCAGTCAAGGTAGTAGGCGCGCGGCATGCCGTCAAACCGCCACACGGCGTCAAGCGCCAGATTGATGGCATTGAACTCGATGTGTGCAATGGCGTGGATCAGGATGGCTCGGCCCGCGGGAGTGGCGGGCGAGCGGCGGGCCACGGCAGTGTGGGTCAGCAGCTCCGGACGGTCCGGGCGCCCCGGGAGTTCGGCGGGATCGCTCGGGCCTTCGGGGGCTGACTCTGCTATTGAAAAAGTAGCTGCCAGGGCATGCATTTCAAGCGCTGCGGCCACTTTTTGTTCGGGGTCTGCCAGGCGCAGGGTCTGCAGGGCACGGTGGCGAAGCTCCATCCTACAATTCTAGGCCGTTTCGGTGGGCGGACCGCATGCCCCCGGGGCTGCGCCGGCCCAGGGCGGCATTCTTGTGGTAACCAATTGATCTCGGCTAAAGGGGTGGGCAATGGCAGTGTATGAACTTGACGGTGTGGCACCCCAGATGGCAGCAAGCGCCTGGGTGGCCGACAGCGCCCAGGTGATGGGCAACGTGGTGCTGGGCGAAGACGCCAGCGTGTGGTTTGGCACCGTGGTGCGCGGCGACACCGAATGCATCACCATCGGGGCTGGCTCCAACATCCAGGACGCCAGCGTGCTGCATGCCGACATCGGCAAGCCCCTGGTGGTGGGCGAGCGCGTGACGGTGGGCCACCAGGTCATGCTGCACGGCTGCACCATCGGCGATGAATCGTTGATCGGCATTGGTGCCGTGGTGCTCAACGGAGCGCGCATCGGCAAGAACTGCCTGGTGGGCGCCGGGGCGCTGGTCACCGAAGGCAAGGAGTTCCCCGATGGCTCGATGATCATCGGCAGCCCTGCCAAGGCCGTGCGCGAGCTCACGCCCGAGCAGATCGAAGGCCTGCGCCAGAGCGCGCAGCACTACATTGACAACGCGCGCCGCTTCAAGAACGGCCTGCGCAAAATCGGCTGATGGCCGAATTCCCCGGGAACCCCTTGCGTGTCTGAACTCCACAAGTTTCTTTTTGACGGGCTGCCAGTGCGCGGCATGATCGTGCGCCTGACCGACGCCTGGACCGACATCCTGCGCCGCCGCGCCGGCAACACCAGCACCGGTGCCTACCCGGCCCCCGTGCGCGAACTGCTGGGCGAGATGGCCGCTGCCGGCGTGCTGATGCAGTCCAACATCAAGTTCAACGGCGCGCTGGTGCTGCAGGTGTTTGGCGACGGGCCCGTGAAGCTGGCCGTGGCCGAGGTGCAGTCGGACCTGACCCTGCGCGCCACCGCCACCTTCAACAGCGAAGTGGCCGAGGGCGCGCGGCTGAGCGACATGGTCAATGTGGGCGGCGGCGGCCGCTGTGCCATCACGCTCGACCCCAAGGACCGCCACCCCGGCCAGCAGCCCTACCAGGGCGTGGTGCCGCTGCACGGCGACCGGGGCGAAAAGCTCAACCGGCTCTCTGACGTGCTGCAGCACTACATGCTGCAGTCCGAACAGCTTGATACCGTGCTGGTGCTGGCTGCCAACGACCAGGTCGCAGCGGGCCTGCTGATCCAGCGCATGCCGGTCAAGGGCGAGGGCAACCTGGCCGCCAGCCTGACGCACCGCGAAAACGAGGACCAGATCGGCCACAACGAGGACTACAACCGCATCGCCCACCTGGCCTCCAGCCTGAGCCGCGAGGAACTGCTGACGCTGGACGTGGACACCATCCTGCGCCGCCTCTTCTGGGAAGAAAAGGTGCTGCGCTTTGAGCCCCAGCAGGGCGCCAGCGGCCCGCGTTTTGCCTGCACCTGCAGCCGCGAACGCGTGAGCAACATGTTGCGCAGCCTGGGGGCGGAAGAAGCCGAGAGCATCCTGGCCGAGCGCGAGGACATCGAAGTGGGCTGCGAGTTTTGCGGCCAGCAATACCGTTTTGACGCAGTGGACGCCGCGCAGATCTTTGTCTCGCCCGCGGTGAGCCAGCCGCCCGGGCCGACCCACATCCAGTAGGGGCAAGGCGCAGGCGGCGGTGTTGTCTGTGCAGCCTGCTGCGCAGGCGCACCGGCTACATCCGGGCGCGGCCTGCGGGGTCCGCCCGTGCCGTACCCGGCGCGCTCGGGTGCAATACCCAACGAAGGCGCGCTGGCTCACCATCGTTGACATTCAAAACCCCGGGCAATCCCTAAGATCGGGATACCGGGCTTTTCTTGAGCCGCGTGCCTGCCGTGACCGCACGGCCGCCCGCACCAGCTGTGTTCACCCCGCTGCAACGCTCGCTGAGCCCGACCCCACGGAGATCGAGAGATGGAATTCTTATGGCGGGCGCTGAAACCCCGGCGCCCCGCAGCCCTGCCTGTGAAACAGCCTGCACTGGCGTATGGCGACAGCCGCTCCGGGCCGGATTCCGTGCGCGCCGACACCTACCTTGCCACGCTCGACATCGAAGCCGCCATCGTCGCGCACGAGCGCTGGAAGGCGCGGCTGATGGACTACCTGGAAGGGCGCAGCAAGGTCGGCCTGGACCCGGAGGTGGTGCGCCGCTCTGACCACGATGCCCTGGGCCGCTGGCTGCACGGCGTGGGCGCCGAGGTGCTGGGCGACCAGCCGGCCTACCCGCTCCTGATGGCGCGCCACCAGTATTTCCACGAACAGGCGGGGGATCTCGTCGAGCTAGCCCAGCAGGGCAAGTGGGACCAGGCCGTGCAGGTGCTCAATGGCGGCTACCGCTTTGGCTCCAGCCAGGTGGTGCTGCTGCTCAAGGAGCTCAAGCGGAACCTGGCGCAGCAGTCCTGAGGCCAGCGCGGCGGCGTTGACGCGGCACGCGTTGCTTCACGTTCGTGCCAGCCCCATTGGGTGACTTGTTTCAAGACGGTACGGTTTTCTGACAGGTGCTTGGCGCGGGCCATGCGTCGGGCAGCCTGCTCCCCGCTCTCGGGCAGCCCGCGTCAGGAAGACGCAGCGCCGGCTTCGGTGCCCGCAGCGCGGCCCACCAGGGATGTGAAAAGCTTGTGCTCGCATTCCGGGTCGCTGCATTTCTCGCAAGACCACGCAACGCGCCGGGCGGGCGCAGGCGGCGGCTCAGGGTACATTTTTGCATCAAAAAGGCCTGTAGCGCTTGATGTACATGCCTCTCCTGCAATGGATTTGATAGCACGCAGCGCCTGTGCGATGCGCTGCTCACCCGCGCCGTACACCACCCGGTAGTCCGTGCCTGTGCGCGCGAGCGCAGCACGCAGGGTGGCATCGGCCGCCTCCTGTTCCGCCTTGGCGGCAGGGGGGCTGTCAAGGTCCAGCCCCGTCAGCAGCGTGAGCGAGGCCAAGGCGCGCCAGGAAGCCGCGGGCGCTTCAGGCATGGCGGCTGGCGTAGCAACAGGGCTGGGTGGGCCTTCGGCTTCAGAGGTTGCCTCCGCTGCGCTGTAGTCAGCCAGCGTAGCCACAGCAAGGGTGACTGCAGGGCTCAGCCGTGCGCGCAATGCAGCAGCCAGCTCGGGCACACCGGTGCCGGGCGCGCCCGTGAGCGTCACCAGCACCGGCGCAACGCCGGGCAGACTGGAAATTCCGGGAGGAAGGGCGTGGCGCGCCAAGGCCGGCGCACCGTCAGGCTCAGGCTCTGGCACGTCAGCGCGGGGTGAACTGCACGTACACCTCGTTGGGGCGGACCATGCCCAGCTCGCTGCGGGCCTTTTCCTCGACCATGTCGAGGCCTTCCTTGAGGTCCTGCACTTCGGAGGTCAGGCGTGCGTTGACCTGCCGCGCCTGCTCATTCGCAGCCTTCTGCACGTCGATCTGGCGCTGCATCTCATTGACGCGCGGCACGCTGCCGCGCCCCAGCCACAGCTGGGCGTGCAGTGCAGCCAGCAAGGCCAGCAAGATGACGGGTACGACGCGGGCGACCATGGCGGCGGCTCAGTCGTGCAATCGATCTCGTAGGACCACGGCGACCTCACCGCCGCCCCCAATCCACGCACCGGGCGCGCTGCACGCCAGCGCACCCGTGGAGCCGGCTTGGCCGGGCCACTGGGTGCATCCCCCTTCCTCAAGAGAGGGGGAAGACGCGAAGCGGCTCAAGGGACGCTTCATTTCAGGTTGTAGAACGCAGCGCGGCCGGGGTAGTGGGCAATCTCGCCAAGGTCTTCTTCGATGCGCAGCAGCTGGTTGTACTTGGCGATGCGGTCCGAGCGCGACAGCGAGCCGGTCTTGATCTGGCCAGCGTTGGTGCCCACGGCGATGTCGGCAATGGTGCTGTCTTCGGTCTCGCCCGAGCGGTGCGAGATCACGGCGGTGTAGCCGGCGCGCTTGGCCATTTCGATGGCGGCGAACGTTTCGGTCAGAGTGCCGATCTGGTTGATCTTGATGAGGATCGAATTGGCGATGCCCTTGTCGATGCCTTCCTTGAGGATCTTGGTGTTGGTCACGAACAGGTCGTCGCCCACCAGCTGCACCTTGTCGCCCAGGCGTTCCGTCAGGTGCTTCCAGCCGTCCCAGTCGCCTTCGTGCATGCCGTCTTCGATGCTGATGATGGGGTACTTGTCGACCCAGGTGGCCAGCATGTCGGTCCACTGCTCGGCGCTCAGTTTCAGGCCGCCTTCGCCTTCCAGCACGTACATGCCGTCCTTGTAGAACTCGCTGGCCGCGCAATCGAGGCCCAGTGCGATCTGCTCGCCAGCGGTGTAGCCGGCAGCGTCGATGGCCTGCAGGATGAGCTGGATGGCCGCTTCGTGGTTTTCCACGCTGGGGGCAAAGCCGCCCTCGTCGCCCACGGCCGTGCTCATGCCCTTGTCGTGAATGATCTTCTTGAGGGCATGGAACACCTCGGCGCCCCAGCGCACGGCTTCGCGGAAGGTGGGTGCGCCCACGGGGATGATCATGAACTCCTGCAGGTCCAGGCTGTTGTTGGCGTGTGCGCCGCCGTTGATCACGTTCATCATGGGCACGGGCAACTGCACGCTGCCCATGCCGCCCAGGTAGCGGTACAGCGGCAGGCCGGACTGTTCCGCGGCAGCGCGTGCCACGGCCATCGACACGGCCAGCATGGCGTTGGCGCCCAGGCGGCTCTTGTTGTCGGTGCCGTCCAGGTCGATGAGGGTCTTGTCGAGGAAGGCCTGCTCGGAGGCATCGAGGCCCAGCACGGCTTCGGAGATGTCGGTGTTGATGTGCTCCACCGCCTTGAGCACGCCCTTGCCCAGATAGCGGCTCTTGTCGCCGTCACGCATTTCGATGGCCTCGCGGCTGCCGGTGGATGCGCCCGATGGCACCGCAGCGCGGCCCATCACGCCGGATTCCAGTAGCACGTCGCATTCGACGGTGGGGTTGCCGCGGCTGTCCAGCACTTCGCGGCCTACGATGTCAACAATGGCACTCATGGTCTTCCTTCAGGTTTTTGAAATTCATCCAGACGGGCGGGCATGTTTGCGCTAAGTAGGCCGCCAGGGCACGTCTGTCGTCATTTTATGCTACCGATTTGATAGTAAATCGGCAGGCGGGTACGAACCGGGTACAACCCGACAGGCCGTCAGACGCCTTCGACGCACACCATGCGCATGATGGCCGCGCCTTCGCGGGCGGCCTTGGCTTTCTGGTATTCGGGGGTGTCGTAGAAGGCGCGGGCCGCCTCGAAGCTCGGAAACTTCAGGATCACGGTACGCCCGGGGTTCCAGTCGCCCTCCAGCACCTCGACCTTGCCGCCGCGCACGCACACTTCGGCGCCGTGGGCCTGCATGGCCAGCGTGCTCCACTTGCGGTACTCGTCGTACTGCGTGGGGTTGGTGACGGTGACCGATGCGATGACGTAACCACTGCTCATGTTTCAGGCTCCAAAATTGTTTTCGAGGAATCCGCTTTGCTTGGTGACGTTATCTAGCGCCACCAGGGTGGCCAGCAGTGCCTTCATGTGCTTGAGGGGCACGGCGTTGGGGCCGTCGGACCAGGCTTCGGCTGGCTTGGGATGGGTTTCCATGAAGAGCCCCGCAACACCCGCCGCCACGCCAGCGCGTGCCAGCACCGGCACCATGTCGCGCGCACCACCGCTCACTGCGCCCAGACCGCCGGGCTTTTGCACCGAGTGGGTCACGTCGAACACCACGGGTGCGCCGGACTTGCGCATCTCGGCCAGGCTGGTCATGTCGGCCACCAGGTTGTTGTAGCCAAAGCTCACGCCGCGCTCGCAGGCAAGGAACCTGTCTTCCGACAGGCCAGCCTCACGCGCAGCGTCGCGGGCCTTGTCGATGACGTTCTTCATGTCCCAGGGCGCCAGGAACTGGCCCTTCTTGATGTTCACCGGCTTGCCGCTTTGCGCCACGGCGCGGATGAAATCCGTCTGGCGGCACAGGAAGGCGGGAGTCTGCAGCACGTCGACCACGCTGGCCACTTCGGCCACGTGCGAGGTGTCGTGCACGTCAGTCAGGATAGGCAACTGCAGCTGGCGGCGAACTTCGTCCAGGATCTTGAGGCCCGCATCAATGCCTACGCCGCGCTTGCTGGTGCCCGACGACCGGTTCGCCTTGTCGAACGAACCCTTGTAAATCAGCGGAATGCCCAGCGCGGTGCAAGCTTCCTTGAGCTGGCCCGCCACATCGAGGGACATCTCCAGGCCCTCGATCGAGCAGGTGCCCGCGATCAGGAAGAAGCGCTGGTCGAGCCCGACCGGAAATCCGCACAGTTGCATCGTCACGTCCTCAGGCTTTGGCCGCTGCGGCCTGCTGGTGCTCCACCGCCGCCTTGATGAAGGCATTGAACAGCGGGTGGCCGTTCCAGGGGGTGGACTTGAACTCGGGGTGGAACTGCACGCCGATGTACCAGGGGTGCACGCTTTGGGGCAGCTCGACGATCTCGGTGAGCTGCTCGCGCTGCGTGAGGGCCGAGATCACCAGGCCCGCCTTGCGCAGCTGGTCCAGGTAGTTCACGTTGGCTTCGTAGCGGTGGCGGTGGCGCTCGGTCACCACGTCGCCGTAGATGCTGTGGGCCAGCGTGTCTTTCGCCACATCGGAGGTTTGCGCGCCCAGGCGCATGGTGCCCCCCAGGTCGGAATTCTCGTCACGCGTCTTGATGGTGCCGTCGGCGTCCTTCCACTCGGTGATCAGCGCGATCACCGGGTGCTTGCAGGACGGGTCGAATTCGGTCGAATTGGCGCCGGGCAGGCCGGCGACGTGGCGGGCGTACTCGATGGTGGCCACCTGCATCCCTAGGCAGATGCCCAGGTAGGGCACCTTGTGTACCCGGGCGTACTTTGCGGTGCAGATCTTGCCTTCCACGCCGCGCGAGCCAAATCCGCCGGGCACCAGGATGGCGTCGTACTGCGCCAGCTTGTCGGCTTCCTGCCCTTCGATGGATTCGGAATCGAGGTGGTCGATGCGCACGCGCACGTGGTTGCGCATGCCCGCATGGCGCAGGGCTTCGTTGACAGACTTGTAGCTGTCAGACAGCTCCACGTACTTGCCCACCATGGCGATACGTACTTCGCCCTTGGGGTGTTCGGTCTCGTACACCAGATCGTCCCAGCGCTTGAGGCTCGTGGGCGGCGTGTTCAGGCGCAGCTTGTCGCAGATCAGGCCATCGAGCCCCTGCTCGTGCAGCATGCGCGGCACCTTGTAGATCGTGTCCACGTCCCACATGCTGATCACGCCCCATTCGGGTACGTTGGTGAACAGCGAGATCTTTGCGCGCTCTTCTTCGGGAATGCGGCGGTCGGCGCGGCACAGCAGGGCGTCGGCCTGGATGCCGATCTCGCGCAGCTTTTGCACAGTGTGCTGGGTGGGCTTTGTCTTGAGCTCGCCTGCTGCGGCAATCCACGGCAGATACGTCAGGTGCACAAAGGCCGTGTTGTTGGGGCCCATGCGCAGGCTCATCTGGCGCACGGCTTCCAGGAACGGCAGCGATTCGATGTCGCCCACGGTGCCGCCAATCTCGACGATGGCCACATCCACAGCATCGGGCGTGCCGATGCCGGCGCCGCGCTTGATGAACTCCTGGATCTCGTTGGTGACGTGGGGAATGACCTGCACGGTCTTGCCCAGGTAGTCGCCGCGGCGCTCCTTCTCCAGCACGGACTGATAAATCTTGCCCGTGGTGAAGTTGTTGGTTTTCTTCATACGCGTTTCGATGAAACGCTCATAGTGGCCGAGGTCAAGGTCGGTTTCGGCGCCGTCATCGGTCACGAACACCTCGCCGTGCTGAAACGGCGACATGGTGCCCGGATCCACGTTGATGTACGGGTCTAGCTTGATGAGGGTGACTTTGAGTCCGCGCGATTCGAGGATCGCGGCAAGGGAGGCTGAGGCGATTCCCTTGCCCAGGGAAGACACCACACCGCCGGTGACGAAGACAAATTTGGTCATGTCGAAAGGGGGACTCTCGGAACCTGTAGCGACGCCAAGCATCTGCGGATTCGTGCGGTCTGCGGCGTTGCAAATCCTCGCAATGGCGGGCCATTGCTGTGGTTTGCGCCTAGCAGCCCATCCCGTTCCGCAGCGCTTGCTGGCGCTACAGGTTTCGAGAGGCCCCCTGGTGGTGGGAAATTGGGATTATAGATGGCGGCCCCTGAGCGACCGCGAGGCATTGCAGCCCGTCTGCTAAATTCGCCGGATGAATGAGCTTGCTGGAAAACACATTGTCCTGGGCCTGAGCGGAGGCGTGGCCTGCTACAAGGCGGCCGACCTGTGCCGCCAGCTCATCAAGGAGGGCGCCACCGTGCAGGTGGTGATGACCGAGGCGGCCGAGCAGTTCATCACGCCGGTCACGATGCAGGCGCTGTCGGGGCGCACCGTCTACGGCTCGCAATGGGACTCCCGCGAGCCCAACAACATGCCCCACATCAACCTGAGCCGCGAGGCTCATGCCATCCTGATCGCGCCGTGCAGTGCCGACTTTGTAGCGCGCCTGACGCAGGGCCGGGCCGACGAGCTGCTCAGCCTGCTGTGTCTGGCGCGGCCGGCGGCCAGCGTGCCGCTGCTGCTGGCACCCGCGATGAACCGCGAGATGTGGTCCCACCCGGCCACGCAGCGCAACCTGCAGCAGGTGGCGCGCGATGGTGCGGTGGTGCTCGGCGTGGGTAACGGTGACCAGGCCTGTGGCGAGACCGGCGACGGCCGCATGCTGGAGCCACACGAGCTGGTGGATGAACTGGTGGCGTTTTTTGCACCCAAGGTGCTGGCGGGCCACAAGGTGCTGGTCACGGCAGGCCCCACGTTTGAAGCCATCGACCCGGTGCGCGGCATTACCAATCTTTCCAGCGGCAAGATGGGCTTTGCGGTGGCACGCGCGGCGCGCGAGGCCGGTGCTGAGGTGACGCTGGTCGCCGGGCCGGTGCACCTGGACACCCCGCGTGGCGCACGTCGCGTGGATGTGAAATCTGCACTGGAAATGGCCGCGGCGGTTGAATCATATACCCCGGAAGCTACTGTATTCATAGCAACAGCCGCGGTGGCTGACTGGCGTCCCGCCGCGCCGTCCGACCAGAAAATCAAGAAAGATGGCACCGGCGCCACGCCCAGCCTTGCTTTCGTCGAAAACCCCGACATCCTGGCGACGGTGGCCCGATCGGAACGCGCCTTGGCTGGCCAGCTCTTTTGCGTGGGCTTTGCAGCCGAAAGCCACGACCTGCTGGCCCACGCCACGGCCAAGCGCGCGCGCAAGGCGGTACCGCTGCTGGTCGGCAACATCGGGCCTGCCACCTTCGGCCAGGACGACAACGCTTTGCTCCTGGTCGATGCAGAGGGCCATTGCGAGCTGCCACGCGCATCCAAGCGTGTGCTGGCCCGGCAGCTGATCGAAGACATTGCGGCGCGCTGCCGCTAGAAACTGTTGCGCGCGGCCATCGCTGCGCTGTGCTAGGAGGTTTCGATGAAGCAAGGCCCCCACAGGCCCGACTGGGACACCCCGGCCGACGGCGATTTTGCGAGCTATGTCGAGCGGCTGACGGCAGCGCCCGACACCCGCGCAAAAACGGTCTCGCATCGCGCAACTGCGGTGGAGGCGCCGGTAGCGCCCGCCGCCGCTCCTGCGGGGGGTGCGCCTGCCGGCCTGAAGCGTGCCATGGGCAAGGGCTTTGCCGACCTTGCCGTCCAGACGCCTCCCGACCTGGCGCAGGTGCTGGCGCCACTGGGCGCACTCATCCGTCCTGCGCGCGCCGTACTTTTGCTGCTGGCGGTAGCCAACGGCGTAGCCCTGGTTTTCGGCCAGGGCTCCCTGTGGGGGCTGATGATGACGGCGGCCATGTGGTGGGGTTTGGGGACAATGGCGGCCCGCCTCGCCCCTGCGTTGCAGCCAGCGGCCGCCGGTGCACCGAAGACGGGCGCAGCGCGCCTTTCAGACAAGCGTTGAACAGGAAGACCATGAAGATCGATGTGAAGATTCTGGACCCGCGCATGGCGGACCAGTTGCCTGCTTATGCCACCCCCGGCAGTGCCGGGCTGGACCTGCGTGCATGCCTTGACGCGCCGCTGACCCTGCAGCCCAACGCGTGGCAACTGGTGCCCACCGGGATCGCGGTGTTCATCAAGGACCCGGGCCATGCCGCGCTGATCCTGCCGCGCTCGGGGCTGGGCCACAAGCACGGCATTGTGCTGGGCAATCTGGTGGGGCTGATCGACAGCGATTACCAGGGACAGCTCATGGTGAGCGCCTGGAACCGCAGTCCGGTGGCGTTCACCCTCGAACCCATGGAGCGCCTGGCGCAACTGGTCATCGTGCCGGTCGTACAGGCCCAGTTCAATGTGGTCGATGAGTTTGTGGCTACCGAGCGCGGCGAGGGTGGGTACGGGTCTACAGGCAAGGCTTGAGGCAGGTCGCGCCAATGCATGGGGGGAGCCGTTGTCCCACAGCGGCAGCGTACTTCGGCTTACAACTTCGCGCTCCACGGGTCTACCTTTGATCCGCGCCGGGCGTTGTTCAATGAGGGCACATTGCGCAGCGGGCCGGCCATTCGCCGGCTTTGCGCGCCCTCAACGACTTCAGGAGAACCACATGCCACTGCAAACTGCGCGCTTTAACCGTTCCATCCGCTCATATCGCCTCACGCGTTCCCTCGCCGTTGTAGGTACCGTGGCGCTGTCTATCACGCTCGGTGCCTGCGGGTACAACCAGTCGCCTCCCGGCCCGCAGTATGGCTACGGCGGTGGATATCAGACGCCAGCGCCTGCCCCGGCTTACCCCAACAACCCGGTGGGTACCGAATACGGTCGTGTGTCCAACATTGAAGTGCTTCAGGGCCGCGCGCAGGGCGGTACCAGCGGCGCGGGTGCCGTGATCGGGGCTGTGGTGGGCGGTGTGCTGGGCAACCAGGTGGGCAAGGGCTCTGGCCGCGCTGCGGCCACTGCCGTGGGCGTGCTGGGTGGTGCGGTGGCCGGCAACGCTGTGGAAGGCCGCAACAACAGCCAGAATGTGGAGCAAGGCTACCGTGTGTCCATCCAGCTCGACCAGGGCGGCTACCGCGCCTACGACGTCAGCAGCCCCGGTGACCTGCGCGTGGGCGACCGCGTGCGGCTGTACAACGGCCAGATCTCCCGACTGTAAAGCCCGTTTTTGAACGCTACCCCGGCTTGTGCGGGGTGCGAGGGGCCTCCGCCTGGAGGCCTTTTTCAATGGAGCAGGGAGTTGCCCGGTGCCTGTGGCTGCACCCGGAAAAAGCCGGTGCCGGTGGTGCCGCGGCCAATCTCCTCTTCGGTGGCTTCACGCACGCCCTGCACCGTCAGATGCAGGCGCAACGCAATGCCCGACAGCGGATGGTTGCCGTCCAGCACCACATGCTCGGGGTAAATTTCGGCCACGGTGTAGAGCGCCGTGCGGGGTGCATCGGGGTTGCAGCCTTCTGGCAGCGCAGAGCCTTCGAAGGTCATGCCTTCCTCGATTTCGGCCGGGAACAGATCGCGAGGCTCCAGAAAAAGCAGCTGGTCATCAAAGTCGCCAAACGCATCTTCGGGCTCCAGATGCAGCGACAGGGACGCGCCTGCCGCGTAACCTTGCAGGGCCTCTTCGATCTTTGGCAGCAGGTCATGGCCCCCCACCAGAAACTCCACGGGCTCGTCCAGTACGTCCAGTTCTTCGCCCAGGGTGTCCTTGAGCGTCCAGGTCAGCGCGACCACACATTGTTCGGTAATTTCCATAGGAGAATTGTCGCAGTTTGACCAACACGCCCGTTCGGGCGCGATCTTCCATGGATATCCAGCAACCCCTGGCGCTGCTTGGCGGCCTCACTCCTGCGCAGTTCATGCGCCGCCACTGGCAAAAGAAGCCCTTGCTGGTACGCCAGGCGATTCCGCAGTTCAAGCCGCCCGTGGGGCGGCAGGATCTGTTTGCCTTGGCCGCACAGGACGGTGTCGAATCCCGTCTGGTGCAACTGGCCAAGGGCGCCTGGAAGCTGCGTCACGGGCCGTTCCAGCGCCGCTCGCTGCCCGGTCTGCAAACCCCTGACTGGACCCTGCTGGTGCAGGGGGTGGACCTTCACAACGACGCGGTGCATGCGCTCATGCAGCAGTTCCGGTTTGTGCCCGAAGCGCGTCTGGATGACCTCATGATCAGCTACGCCAGCCACGGCGGGGGCGTGGGCCCGCACTTCGACAGCTATGACGTGTTTCTGCTGCAGGCCCACGGCAAGCGCCGCTGGCGCATCGGCCGGCAAAAGGACCTGACGCTGCGCGAAGGCATTCCCTTGAAGGTGCTGGCGCAATTCGAGCCCGAAGAGGAGTTTGTGCTGGATCCCGGCGACATGCTGTACCTGCCGCCGCGCTATGCACACGACGGAGTTGCCGAGGGCGAGTGCATGACGTACTCGATCGGTTTCCGGTCGCCGGCACGGGCGGAGCTGGCGCAAGAACTCCTTGGGCGCCTTGCCGAAGATGCCGCGGACGAGGGGGCTTCCCTCATGTACCGCGACGCTACCCAGGCCGCCGTGGCGCAGCCTGCCGCCATCCCGGCGCAACTGCAGGACTTTGCGCGCGAGGCGCTGGCGCGGGCGCTGGCGCAGCCCCTGGTGCTGGAGCGCGCGCTCGGCGAATACCTCACCGAGCCAAAGTCAAACGTCTGGTTCGAGCCCGGCGCTGCGGGCGTGATGCTGGAAGGCGTGCGCCTGGACCGGCGCAGCCGCATGATGTATGACACCCACCATGTGTTCATCAACGGTGAAAGCTACCGTGCAGGCGGCCGCGACGCGACGCTGATGCGCCAGCTGGCCGACCAGCGCCAGCTCTCGGCCCGCGAACTGGCGCGCGCCAGCGACGATGCGCTGGAACTACTCTCGTCGTGGTGCGATGCAGGCTGGGCCCATTCCTGGAAAGCGTAGGCGGCTGGCATGACGGACGTTTCTCCTCTGGATGGCGCGGCATCCCAGCCGCCTTCTGGCGAACTGCCTGCCGGGCGGTTTAACGGGCGCGAGTTTTTCCAGCAAACGGTGCGCGACGCCTTTGCCATGGCCGCGCGCGAGGGCTGGCAGGAAATCTTCATCAGCGACGCCAACTTTCACGACTGGCCGCTGGGTGAGCGTGCGGTGATCGAGTCTCTGCAGGCGTGGGCGCGCGGTGGCCGCCGTTTCACCATGCTGGCTTGCAGCTACGACGAAGTGATCCGGCGCCATGCGCGCTTTGTGCGCTGGCGCGGTACATGGGACCACATCATCACCTGCCGCCGCAGTGCCAGTGCCGACCCGCTGGATATCCCGAGCGCGCTGTGGTCCCCGGTATGGGTCATGCACCGCCTGGATCCAGAGCGCTGCGTGGGTGTGTCGGGGGTCGAGGCGGACCGCCGCGTGCTGCTGCGCGAAACCCTGCAGGAATGGGTGCGCAGCAAAAGCGCACCGGGTTTCCCCTCCACTACCCTGGGACTTTGACCGCAGCGGCATAGTGGCGGACTTCGGACCGCCGCGATGCACACTCGGCCGGCGGAGTGTTCCGCAGGGAGTGGCGAACACCGCGGCGAATCCGGTTGCGTTTCGTCTCCTTGCTGCTGGTCGCTCACGTCGCGGTGACCCGTTCAGAGGCCCTGCGTTTGGCCCGTTGCTCGCGCGGGCCAATCGAGTTGGGGTGGACCGTTGCTGCACGGCCAATTCTGGCTGGGGGTGTAATGGTTTCGTCAGTGTTAGTCAGTATTGACTAAATGCCAATATAATCCGCGACTGCGCCAGAAAGGTGCAAGTCAAGCCACTTTCGCAACAGCGACGTGACTTTTCTTCAAGACTTGCGCCGTGGCTTCTCCGGTTTGTCTCTCTTGTTTGTCTCACTTATTAGGAAATCAAAATGAAGAACTCGCTCGTCCTGGCTACCCTGATCGCAGCTGCTGCACTCGCCGCCTGCGGCAAGAAGGAAGAAGCCGCTCCTGCACCTGCACCTGTGGCTGCACCCGCTCCTGCCCTGCCTGAGCCAGCTGCTCCTGCCGCTTCCGACGCTGCTGCTCCTGCTGCCGCTCCCGCTGCTTCCGACGCAGCTCCTGCTGCTGACGCTGCCAAGGCTGCTGCTGATGCTGCTGCTGCCGCTGCAACGGGCGCATCTGCTGCCAAGTAAGCGAATTTTTCGCGCCGGCTGAGCCAGCACCTGCTGGCCTGGCCAGCCGCAAAGCCCCGACCTGCCGGTACGGGGCTTTTTTGTGCCCTAACCGGAGGCCGGGCCGGATCAGCCCACGCAAATCCAGCCGGTGCCGTCCGTGGGGCTGGCGACGGTGATCGCGTCGTCGGGCCAGTCCAGTGCCGCGGCCAGGCAAGCCTGTGCGAGTGCGGGCAGGTTGTTCTGGGCGCTGAGGTGGGCGGCCACCACGCGCGACAGGCGCGGGTGGCGCACTGCCCGCAGGATGTCGGCCGTGGCGCTGTTGGCCAGGTGGCCATAGGGGCCGCCCACGCGGCGCTTGAGGAAGGTGGGGTAGCGGGACGCCTCCAGCATCTCCGGGTCATGGTTGGCCTCGATCAGCAGGGCATCGCAACCGGCGAGCTGTGCAAGCACATGGTTGCTGGCATGGCCGAGGTCGGTCAGAACACCAAGGCGTGCCGCGCCGTCGGTGCAGCGCAACTGCAGCGGCTCGCGCGCGTCGTGCGGCACGGTGAAGGGCAGGGCGCTGAACTCGCCCATGTCGATCGCTTCCATGTCGCGTGCGATGCGCAGCATGCCGTCGAAATCCGGCGCTCCAAGCGCAGCATGGGTGCCCTCGCTCATCCAGACCGGAATGCGGTGGCGCACAGCCATGGCCTGGGCACAGCCAATGTGGTCCGAATGCTCGTGCGTGATGAAAATGGCGTGGATATCGGCCAGCCGGAGCTGGGCGGCTTCAAGCCGCCACTGCAGCTGGCGGATGCCGAAGCCGCAATCGATCAGGAGTCTTCGCGCCTGGCTGCCGCTGCTGCCTTCGACGATGGTGGCGTTGCCCGTGCTGCCGCTGCCCAGGTTCTTGAAGCGCAGCATGGTTGGGCGAAGGTGCGGAGGGTGGGCTGCCGAGCGGCAACCCGGGGCATTGGAGGCAAAGACCTGCCTGGACGGTCAGGCGAGGTGTGGGGCAGGCCGGGCAGCGGCTACGTTGTCACCGGACTGCCCGGAGCTGGCGCACACAGGGCAAACACCCTGCGCACAGCCTGCCCCTTGGGGTGTCACTTCATGTCGTCAGCGATCACCCGCACGATGCGTTCGGCGTTGGCCGACGACTCTGGTGCTCCTGCCTCGTTGAGCACCGACACCGTGGTCGCGTCACCCTGGCTGCGAACGACGATACGGTACTTCAGCGGCGGTGTGGCAGGCGACGAGCCGCTGAACAGCTTGCCGAAGAAGCCGGGCTCCTTCTTGTTTGTGTCGGGCGCGACGTAGCGTACGAAGTATGTGCCTTCGTTGCGGTTGCGGTCCTCCACGGTGAAGCCGGTGCGGTCCAGCGCCAGGCCCACGCGGCGCCAGGCGCGGTCGAAGCCTTCGGTCAGCTGCACCACGGGTACGCCGTTGACCTTGTCCATGCGGGCCATCGGGTTGGTGGCGGCCGGGGCGGCCGCGGCCACCACGGCCTTCGACTGCTCCTGGCTCACGCCCAGCTTGACCATCAGCCGGCGAAGGAACTCGGTTTCCAGCTCGGCGTCGGCTGCGCGGGGCTGCCACACCGTGGTGTCCTTGGTGATGGTGCTGTACACCTCCTGCATGCCGCGGTGCGTGATGTAGATCTCGGTGCCGCCATTGCTGGTGCGCTCCAGGCGGGTGCGGAACTTGTCACGCTCGCCGGTGGAGTAGATGGAATCGATCAGCTTGCCCAGGGTGGACCGAATGATGTCCTGCGGCAGCTTGGCGCGGTTTTCCGCCCAGTCGGTTTCCATGATGCCCACGTTGGCTTCGGCCTGTGCCAGCGTGAAGCCGTTGTCGAGCCAGAACTCGCGCACGGGTTCCCACAGTTTGTCCGCCGGGCGGTTCACGACCAGCCAGCGCTGCGTGCCGTTTCGTTCGATGCGTACATCGCCCAGCGCCACGGCGGCCGCGTTGGCCGTGCCCGTGGGCTGCGCAGCGGCCTGGCCGGCCTGCATGGCAGCGGCCGACACCGTGCCGCCCGGAATTGCATAGCGCGTCTCGCGCGACAGCTGGGTGAGGTCGGGCGGGACTTCCAGCGTGGAGCCCTTGGCGGCGCTCTTGTAGTCGATCTTGTCGCCTTCCAGGGCGGCGCAGCCCGTCAGGGCGATGGCAAGGGCCAGCAGGCCCAGACGGTTGGATGCAGCTTTCACGCGGAAATCCTTGGAGAGTGTCTCAGTCGGAAAGATCGGGCTGGGCCCGGATCAGAGAAGGCCGCTTGTGCGCAGGGCGGCCTCGACAGCCGCCTCGTTGCTGCTGGAAAGCGGCGTCATCGGCAGGCGCATCGTGCCACCACACAGGCCCATGCGTGCCAGCGCCCATTTCACGGGGATGGGGTTGGCCTCGATGAAAAGGTTTTTGTGCACGGGCATGAGCTTGAGCTGGATGTCCATGGCGCGGCGCACATCGCCGGCCAGGGCAGCCACGCACAGCTCGTGCATCAGGCGCGGTGCCACGTTGGCCGTCACGCTGATGTTGCCATGGCCACCGCAGAGCATCAGTGCTACCGCGGTCGGGTCGTCGCCCGAATACACACCAAACCCCTTGGGCACATCCCGGATAAGCCATTGGGCGCGCTCGATGTTGCCGGTGGCTTCCTTGATACCGATGATGCCGGGCATCTGCGCCAGGCGCAGCACGGTGTCGTGCTGCATATCGGCCACCGAGCGGCCGGGCACGTTGTACAAGATGATGGGCAGGTCGCCCGTGGCTTCGGCGATCGCCTTGAAGTGCTGGTACTGGCCCTCTTGCGTGGGCTTGTTGTAGTAGGGCACCACCTGCAGCTGGCTGTCGGCACCGACCTTCTTGGCAAAGCGCGCCAGCTCAATCGCTTCGGCGGTGGAATTGGCGCCGCAGCCGGCCATGATGGGCACGCGCCTGGCGGCCTGCTCTACCGCCACGCGGATGATCTCGCAGTGCTCTTCGACATTGACCGTCGGCGACTCGCCGGTGGTACCCACCACGCCGATGCAGTCGGTGCCTTCGGCGATGTGCCAGTCGATCAGTTTGCGCAGCGCCGGGTAGTCCACGCTACCGTCCTCGTGCATGGGGGTGACGAGGGCGACGATGCTGCCCGTGAGGGCGACGGAGGAAGAGGTCATGTCCGCGGTGAAAAACGGTAAAGGGGCATTCTAACTAGCCACGCACAGGCAGCGGATACCGCGCAGGCGCTGCTGCGTGAGGGAGTTCCCGCACGGCGGCAATGCGTTGCACGAAGCGGGCAGGGTCGTCCAGAAACCCGTCTTCATAGCCCACCACCCGCAGCCCCGCGCACACGCGCAAGAGCTCGCCCGGCTGCAGCAGAAAATCCGCCCGGGCCGGCCGGCCCACGGTTTCGTTGCCAGCGGCGAAGGTTTCGTAAATGAGCACGCCACCCGGTGCAACGCTGTCCAGCAGCGTGGGCCAGAGCGGCCGGCACAGGTAATTGGTGACCACCACCCCGGAAAACTGTCGGCCCGCCAGCGGCCAGGGCCCGTTCTCGATATCGGCGCACACCAGTTCGCCCAGCCCGGCGCAGGCCGCCAGGGCGGCTTCAGACTGGTCCACGCCGACCACGCGGTGGCCGGCCTCACGCAGCCAGCGCAGGTGTCGCCCGGCGCCACACGCCACGTCCAGCACCGGGCCCACGGCGGGGATCAGCGGGGTCCAGCGGCGTACCCAGTCGGAAGGAGCTTCGGTTCCGTGCATGGTTGCTTCAAAATTGATAGCTATCAGGGCTTGAAAGACAAGCGATGGCGGCCAAAAAGGGCCTGAAAAACGGCCCAGGTGGTCAGAAGCAGGCCCACATCTGGTCTGCCAGCATCACCATGAAATCCGGCACGGTGTACAGGCCGAACACCAGCAGGCATGCCAGCGTGGCCAGCAGCCACGCTGCCCAGCGCAGCGCCCGCGGCAGGGGCTGGCTGGCCGCAGAGGGGTGAGCTGCAGGGTCGAAGGTGGCGTTCATCGGGCAGATGCGAATGGCAAATCAGTGTCAACGCCCACTGGCGGCGTCAGGCGGGTTGTGGGGCGGCGCGCTGGATCGGGCTTTCCTTGACGGGCAGGTTGACCAGCCCGGCCAACACGCCCAGCGCAATGGCGATGTACCACACCACATCGTAGCTGCCCGTGGCGTCGTACAGATAGCCGCCCAGCCACACGCCCAGGAAGCTGCCAATCTGGTGGCTGAAGAACACAAAGCCCCCCAGCATCGAAAGATGCTGCACGCCGAAGATCTGCGCAATGGTGGCATTGGTGGGCGGCACGGTGGACAGCCACAGCGTGCCCATCACGGCCGAGAAGATGTACACCGACAGCGGCGACAGCGGAACCAGCAGGAAGATGCTGATGGCCACCGCCCGCGCGAAGTAGATGAACGCCAGGATGTGCCGCTTGGGCATGCGCTGGCCCAGCGTGCCCGCGATGTAGGTGCCGAAGACGTTGAACAGCCCGATCAGCGCCAGCGCATAGCTGGCCACCTGGGGCGACAGGCCGTGGTCCTTGAGGTAGCTGGGCATGTGTACGCCGATGAACACCACCTGGAACCCGCACACAAAATAGCCCGCCATCAGCAGGTTGAAACTGGGGTAGCGGAAAGCCTCGCCCAGTGCCTGCGCAATGGTCTGCTCGCGCTTGGGCGGTGCCGAGCCCTTGAATCCAGGCTCGCGCAGGCCAAAGGCCAGCGGCACGATGAGCAGCACCATCAGCGACAGCGCCAGCAGCGCCTGCTGCCAGCCCAGGCCGGCAATCAGCCAGCCCTCTACCGGCACCATCAGGAACTGGCCGAACGAGCCCGCCGCAGCCGCCACGCCCATGGCCCACGACCTGCGCTCGGGCGCAATCTGCCGGCCCAGCACCCCGTAGATGACGGCATAGGTGGTGCCCGCCTGCGCCGCGCCAATCAGCACACCGGCCGTGAGCGCAAACAGCACCGGCGTGGGCGACAGGGCCATGCCGGCCAGCCCCAGGCCGTACAGCACCGCGCCGCCCAGCAGCACGCGGAAGGCGCCAAACCGGTCGGCCGCCATGCCGGCAAAGATGCCGAACAGGCCCCAGGACAGGTTTTGGATCGCAATGGCCAGCGCGAACGACTGGCGCGTCCAGCCCATTTCCTGGGTGATGGGGAGCAGCCACAGCCCGAAGCCGTGGCGGATGCCCATGGAGAGCGTGACGATGGCCGCGCCGCACGCCAGCACCTGAAACATGGACAGTTTGGGAGGATTCATATGCATGCTCAGGAATGTAGCCAATTCCCCTACCGTTTGCCTGACACCTTGGCGCGCAAGCTGCAAAGCGCCCGCGCGGAGCTGTTGTTTTATCCAGCACTTGCGGCGCTGCAGCACTACAATCCGCCGCTATGTCTGCCAAACCGTCTTCTGTTTCTGCCAGCGAATACTCCGAAGGTTCGATCCGCGTGCTCAAGGGCCTGGAGCCCGTCAAGCAGCGCCCGGGCATGTACACCCGCACCGACAACCCCCTGCACATCATCCAGGAAGTGCTGGACAACGCCGCCGACGAGGCGCTGGCCGGCCACGGCAAGAAGATCAAGGTCACGCTGCACGCCGATGGCTCGGTCAGCATCGAGGACGACGGCCGCGGCATCCCGTTCGGCATGCACCCCGAGGAAAACGCGCCCGTGATCGAGCTGGTGTTCACCCGCCTGCACGCGGGTGGCAAGTTCGACAAGGGCAAGGGCGGCGCCTACAGCTTCTCGGGCGGCCTGCACGGCGTGGGCGTGAGCGTGACCAACGCCCTGGCCACGCGGCTCGAGGCCACCAGCCATCGCGAAGGGCAGTCGGCCCGCCTGGTGTTTTCGGCCGGCGATGTGATCGAGCCCCTGGTGGCACGCCCGCTGGAGGCCGGCGAGCGCAAGCAGGGCACCACGGTGCGTGTGTGGCCCGACGCCAAATACTTTGAATCGAGCGCGCTGCCCATGGGCGAGCTCACGCACCTGCTGCGCAGCAAGGCGGTACTGATGCCCGGTGTGTCAGTCTCGCTCATCAACGAGAAGACGCGCGACACGCAAACCTGGCAGTACAAGGGCGGCCTGCGCGACTACCTGATGCAGACGCTCAACGGCGAGCCCGTCATCCCGCTGTTTGAAGGCGAGGGCTTTGCCGACCGCAACAACGAGAGCTTTGCCGAAGGCGAGGGCGCATCGTGGTGCGTGGCCTTCACCGAAGACGGCCAGCCCGTGCGCGAGAGTTACGTCAACCTGATCCCCACCAGCGCGGGCGGCACGCACGAAAGCGGCCTGCGCGACGGCCTGTTCAACGCCGTCAAGAGCTTCATCGAACTGCATAGCCTGCTGCCCAAGGGCGTGAAGCTGCTGCCCGAAGACGTGTTTGCGCGCGCCAGCTACGTGCTGAGCGCCAAGGTGCTGGACCCGCAGTTCCAGGGCCAGATCAAGGAGCGGCTGAACTCGCGCGACGCGGTGCGCCTGGTCAGCGGCTTCGTGCGCCCGGCGCTCGAACTCTGGCTCAACCAGCATGTGGAATACGGCAAGAAGCTGGCCGAACTGGCCATCAAGGCCGCGCAAACCCGCCAGAAGGCCGGCCAGAAGGTCGAAAAGCGCAAGGGCTCGGGCGTGGCCGTGTTGCCCGGCAAGCTCACCGACTGCGAAAGCCGCGACCTGGCCCACAACGAGGTGTTCCTGGTTGAGGGCGACTCGGCCGGCGGCAGCGCCAAGATGGGCCGCGACAAGGAAAGCCAGGCCATCCTGCCGCTGCGCGGCAAGGTGCTCAACACCTGGGAGGTCGAGCGCGACCGGCTGTTTGCCAACAACGAAATCCACGACATCTCGGTGGCCATCGGCGTGGACCCGCATGGGCCGAACGACACACCCGACCTCTCGGGCCTGCGCTACGGCAAGGTCTGCATCCTGAGCGATGCGGACGTGGACGGCTCGCACATCCAGGTGCTGCTGCTCACGCTGTTCTTTCGCCATTTCCCCAAGCTCATCGAGGCGGGTCACATCTATGTGGCGCGCCCGCCGCTGTTCCGCGTGGACGTGCCTGCGCGTGGCAAGAAACCTGCCGCCAAGATGTATGCGCTGGACGAGGGCGAGCTCACGGCCATCCTCGACAAATGCGCCAAGGACGGCGTGCCCAAGGAGAAGTGCCAGATCAGCCGCTTCAAGGGCCTGGGCGAGATGAACGCGGAACAACTGTGGGAAACCACGCTCAACCCCGACACCCGCCGCCTGCTGCCGGTACAGCTGGGCGACATGGACTTTGCCGCCACCGAAGGCCTCATCACCAAGCTCATGGGCAAGGGTGAAGCCGCCGCCCGCCGCGAGCTGATGGAGCTGCATGGCGACGACGTCGAGGTGGACATCTGAACCATCGCCGGGGCCCTCTGCCCCGGATTTGCGTGATGAATCTGATCCAAAAACGCCTCTGTCGCATGTTCTGCTTGGGTTTGTTGCTATCTATTTTGCAGCAATCGGCCTTCGCAGACCTGTGGGCGCGCGTGGATGAGCGCGGCGTGACGCATTTCGCAGCCGAGCAGGTGGACAGCCGCTACCAGCTTTTCTTCAAGGGCACCGAGTTCGACTCGACGCGCGACCTGGCGGCAGGCCCGGGCTCCAGGGCGTTATCGGTGCCCCCGGCGGGCGCGCAGTTGCTGGCGTTTTTCGATGTGGCGCCTGGCTACAAGCGCGTCAAACACCACCTGCGGGCGGCGTCCAGCCAGCATGGGGTGGACTACGAGCTGCTGCAGGCGGTGATCGCGACCGAATCGGGCTTTGACGCCAGTGCCATATCGCCCAAGGGCGCCGTCGGCCTCATGCAGGTCATGCCCGCCACCGCCAGCCGTTTTGGCGTGAGCGCGGATGCACGCCGCACCGTCGAGCAAAAGCTGGCCGACCCCGCGGTGAACGTGCCCGCCGGTACGCGCTACCTGCGCCACCTGCTGGACATGTTTGCGGGCCGTACCGACCTGGCCCTGGCCGCCTACAACGCCGGCGAGGGCGCGGTGCAGCGGGCGGGCAACCAGATCCCGGCCTTCAGGGAAACGCAGAACTACGTGCGCACCGTGATGGGCCTGTACGCGCAGCTCAAGCCGCCCGCTGCCGTGCAGGCCCAGCGCGCCGCCACCGGCCGGGTGCGCATGGAACTGCAGGGCGGCGCTGTCAACCGCGGCAATTTGCCGGGCGCCGTACCGGCGCTACAGGGCTCCGTGCCTTCCCGTGAACGTGATCCAAGAACCGTAACCAACGAATGAGCGACCAACCCACTCTCGATTTCACGACCGCCGGCGACGACGGCGGCGACTCCCTGGGCCTGGCGGGCTACGCCCAGCGCGCGTACCTGGAATATGCGCTGTCGGTCGTCAAGGGCCGCGCGCTGCCCGATGTGTGCGACGGCTTGAAGCCCGTGCAGCGTCGCATCCTGTATTCGATGGACCGCATGGGCCTGGGCTACAGCGGCCCCACGCGCAACACGGCGGCCAAGCCGGTCAAAAGCGCCCGCGTGGTGGGCGACGTGCTGGGCCGCTTCCACCCGCACGGCGACCAGTCGGCCTACGACGCGCTCGTGCGCATGGCGCAGGACTTTGCCCAGCGCTACCCGCTGATCGACGGCCAGGGCAACTTCGGCAGCCGTGATGGCGATGGCGCAGCCGCCATGCGCTACACCGAGGCCCGCCTGTCGCGCATCACCAGCCTGCTGCTCGATGAAATCGACGAAGGCACGGTCGACTTCATGCCCAACTACGACGGCAGCACACAGGAGCCGCGCCAGCTGCCCGCCCGCCTGCCGTTCGCGTTGCTCAATGGCGCCAGCGGCATTGCCGTGGGCCTGGCCACCGAGATCCCCAGCCACAACCTGCGAGAGATTGCCGACGCCTGCATCGCGCTCATCAAGACGCCGTCGCTCAGCCCCGAAGACCTGCTGGCCATCGTGCCCGGGCCCGACTACCCCGGCGGTGGCCAGATCATCAGCAGCCCCGGCGACATTGCCGACGCCTACCGCACGGGCCGCGGCAGTCTCAAGGTGCGCGCACGCTGGAAGATCGAGGATATGGCGCGCGGCCAGTGGCAGCTGGTGGTCACCGAGCTGCCACCGGGCGTGAGCACCCAGCGCGTGCTGGAAGAAATCGAAGAAATCACCAACCCCAAGGTCAAGGCCGGCAAGAAGGCGCTGAGCCAGGACCAGACGCAACTGAAGGCCAGCATGCTGGCCGTGCTGGACGTGGTGCGCGACGAGTCGAGCAAGGACGCCCCGGTGCGCCTGGTGTTCGAGCCCAAGACCGGCAAGACCCCGCAGCAGGAGCTGATCACCGCGCTGCTGGCGCACACCAGCCTGGAAACGTCGGCGCCCATCAACCTGACCATGGTCGGGCTCGACGGCAAGCCGGTGCAGAAGTCGCTGCGGCAGATGCTGGAAGAGTGGATTGCCTTCCGCCAGACCACCATCACCCGGCGCAGCCAGCACCGGCTCGACAAGGTGCTGGACCGCATCCACATCCTCGAAGGGCGGCAGACCGTGCTGCTCAACATCGACGAGGTGATCGCCATCATCCGCGCGGCCGAGGAGCCCAAGGCCGCGCTGATTGCGCGCTTCAACTTGAGCGACCGGCAGGCCGAGGACATCCTGGAAATCCGCCTGCGCCAGCTTGCGCGGCTCGAAGCCATCAAGATCGAGCAGGAGCTGAAAGAGCTGCGCGAAAGCCAGGGCAAGCTCGAAGATATTTTGAACAACCCCGGCTCGCTGCGCCGCACCATGGTCAAGGAGATCGAGGCCGACGCCAAGACTTTTGCCGACCCGCGCCGCACGCTGATCCAGGCCGAAAAAAAGGCCGTGGCCGAAGTCAAGGTGGTGGACGAGCCCGTGACGGTGGTCGTATCGCAAAAGGGCTGGGTGCGCGCGCGCAACGGCCACGGCCACGAGGCGGCCAGCTTTGCCTTCAAGGCAGGCGATGGCCTGTACCGCACGTTTGAGTGCCGCACCGTCGATACGCTGCTGGTGTTTGGCAGCAATGGCCGGGTGTATTCGGTGCCCGTGGCGGCGCTGCCGGGCGGGCGGGGCGATGGCCAGCCGGTGACCACGCTGATCGAGCTGGAATCTGGCACGCAGTTGCTGCACTACTTTGCAGGCCCCGCGCAGGCGCAGTTGCTGCTGGCCAGCTCGGCCGGGTACGGCTTTGTGGCAGCGGTCGAAAGCATGGTCTCGCGCCAGAAGGGCGGCAAGGCCTTTGTGACGCTGGGCGATGGCGAGACGCTGTGCGCGCCGTCGCACGCCGCGGGCACCACGGGCAGCCAGCCGCTCGCGCCCGCCACGCATGTGGCCTGTGCCTCCACGGGCGGGCGCATCCTGACCTTCGAGATCAGCGAACTCAAGACGCTGGCCAACGGCGGGCGCGGCCTGATGCTGATCGACCTGGAGCCCAAGGACACGCTGGCGGGCGCTGCGGCCTACACGCGCAGTATCCGCATCGACGGGATCGGCCGGGGCGGCAAAGAGCGCGACGAGACGCTGGAGATCCGCTCGCTGAACAACGCCCGCGCACCGCGCGGCCGCAAGGGCAAAGCTGCCGACCTGGGCTTCAAGCCCGCTACGGTGACGCGCGTGGAGTGACACAGCGGCGCCCTGCGTTGCTGCAGGGGTGGCACGGCGCAGCCACGCTGGCAGGCTGAGGCCGCGCAAGCCCTGCACGGCGGGAGCGTGTAGGAGCCGCCGGCTTGCAGCCTGGCGTTGCAGGATTCCGGGCGGGGGTGGGCCCGGAATGCCCGGGTGTCGCCGTGCCGTCGCATGGCAGGCGCACCATGGCCGCGGCACACGCGATGCAGGTGCAACAACAGGCTTTTGGGATAACCCCTCGTGTCGCAAGCCCGTTGCCGTGCGATAGTGTGGATGCCGTAACATTTGTTCACAACACTGACCAAGGAGGCAACCGTGCCCAAACACCTTCGAATGGCCCAGAAACTCTGGCTGGCCGTGGTGCTCATCGTGGTGATGCAGGTCGCTGTGGTAGGTTTTGCGGCGTACCGTTCGGCGACCGTGCAGGCCCAGTCCGATGCGGCCAACCGCGACATGGATGCGCGCGTGCAGGCTGCGCTGCGCTGGACGGGCCTGACCGAGACCAATGCGGCCCGCACGCAGGCTCTCATTGTCAGCAGCGACCCCGCGGTCGAAGCCGAATTCAAGGACCTGATCGCCTCGACCTCCGCCCAGATCACGGAAGTGCAGAAGTCGCTGGAGTCCATGGCCCTGTCCGACGCGGACAAGGCCCAGATGGCCAAGATTGCGCAGGCGCGCAAGCTCATGGTGGACCTGCGCGGCCAGGCGCGCAAACTCAAGGCAGACAACCAGCAGGACCAGGCCGTTGCCCTGATACAGCAGTCGTACAACCCGGCCGTGGCTGCCTACATTGCCACGCTGCGCGACTTTGTGAAGCAGCAGCAGGACACGGCCCTGGCGATCCAGAAGGAGATTGCCGCATCGCGCATGTGGACGGTGAAGGTCGGGGCGGCGGCTGTGCTGCTGATGTTGCTGGCCATCGTCGGGGGTGCCTATTTTCTGATCGGCAGCATCCAGCGGCCCCTGGAACAGGCGAGCGTGCTGGCCGCGAGGATTGCCGAAGGTGACCTGAGCGCACGCGATACCGTCACGCGCGGTGACGAGTTTGGTGACCTGCTGCGCGCCCTGTACCAGATGAGCGACGCGCTGGGCCGCATGGTCCACCAGGTGCGCCAGAGCACCGACAGCATTGCCATTGCCAGTGCGGAGATCGCCACCGGCAACCACGACCTCTCGGCCCGCACCGAGCAGACATCCAGCAACCTGCAGCATACGGCTGCAGCCATGGAGCAGTTCACCAGCACCATCCAGCAAAGCGCCAGCAGCGCGCAGCAAGCCAGCAGCCTGGCGGCGGGTGCCACCGGTGTGGCCCGCCGCGGTGGCGAAGTGGTGACGCAGGTGGTGTCCACCATGGAGGACATCAACCACAGCAGCAAGAAGATCTCGGACATTATCGGCGTGATCGACGGCATTGCCTTCCAGACCAACATCCTGGCGCTGAACGCCGCGGTGGAGGCAGCCCGGGCTGGGGAGCAGGGCCGCGGCTTTGCGGTGGTGGCCAGCGAAGTGCGCAGCCTGGCCGGGCGCAGTGCCGATGCGGCCAAGGAGATCAAGCAGCTGATCAATGCCTCGGTCGAAAAGGTGGAAACCGGTTCGCGCCTGGTGACCGACGCGGGTACGACCATGAACGACATCGTGCAGTCGGTGCAGCGCGTGACCGACATGATCGGCGAGATCACGGCCGCATCGTCCGAGCAGAGCGCCGGGGTGGGGCAGGTCAACCAGGCCATCGGCAACCTCGACCAGATGACCCAGCAAAACGCCGCGCTGGTGGAGGAAAGTGCCGCGGCAGCGCAGAGCCTGCGGGAACAGGCCGAGCAGCTGGCCCAGGTGGTGTCGCGCTTCAAGGTGGATGCATCGGGCTACGGCATGGCACATGCTGCACCAGCGCCAGCCCCCGCGGTGGCACCTCCACCGCCCCGGGCGGCTGCAAGCCTCGCCCAGCCTTCGGCAAAACCGCTGCCAGGGCTGCGGCCCAAGGCCGCGTCGGCCGCCAGCAAGAAGAGGGCAGCTGCGAGCGCGCCTGCGGCCATCGCAGCGCCGCCTGCATCGGGCGGTGGCAGCGCGTCACGCGCCGCGCCGGGGGGCGGGGCGGATGCAGACTGGGAATCGTTCTGACGCTGTGCAAGCGGCTGCCACACCTGGCGCACCTTGCACAGCAGCTGCATAGCCGCATGGATGGCCTGATGGCCGACGGGTTCGCGGCGGGCTCACCACGCTGGTGATGGGGGCCTTGGCAGCGATGCCAGCCGCAGTACCTCCATGCCGACGCAGCGGCGCAGTTGTAGGCCTGGGCTGACAGTCATCCGGGCGGCGGCCCGCGCCGCCCATGAAAAAGCCCCTGCCGGGCATTGCTGCCGCGCTGCAGGGGCCGGTCGCCAGCCGGTGGCTGGCGGGGGGATCAGGCCAGTTCGGCGATCAGTTCGATCTCGACACAGGCGCCCATGGGAATCTGCGCCACGCCAAACGCGCTGCGTGCGTGGACGCCATTTTCACCGAAGACCTGGCCCAGCAGCTCGCTGGCGCCGTTGGTCACCAGATGCTGTTCGGTGAAGTCACCGGTGGAGTTCACCAGGCTCATCACCTTGACGATGCGCTGCACCTTGTTCAGGTCGCCACCGCAGGCGGCCTGCAGGGTGCCCATCAGGTCGATGGCCACGGCGCGCGCGGCGGCCTTGCCTTCTTCGGTGCTGATGTCGCGGCCAAACTGCGCCGCCCAGGGCTTGCCGTCCTTGCGGGCGATGTGTCCGGACAGGAACACCAGCTTGCCGGTCTGCACATACGGCACGTACGCGGCGGCGGGCACGGAGACGGGGGGCAGGGTGATGCCGAGTTCGGTCAGCTTGTCGTAAACGCTCATGATTTTCCTTGGAGGGTGCGGGGAGAAGATGGGCCAGGGCGGGGTGTTGCCAGTGCGCCGGCGGTGCCCCGTGGGCCAGCGCCCGCGAGTGTTACACAGCAGCCCCCAGGCAGGGCAGGCCTGTGGGGCACAACGGCGCATTAGCATCAGCCCATGTCTGCCATAAGTGCCTCTAATGAATCCACGGCCCGCGCGGCTGCGGGTGGCCGCGCGGCCGCGGCACGCATGGGTGATGGGGATAACGGCGATGTGCCGGAGGACTTTGCCTGGCGCATCTGGCCGGTGCCGGCATGGCTGGGGGGCCTGGTGGCGGGGGCGGCGCTGCAGTTGCAGCAGCCCGCGCTCTGGCGAGAATGGGCGTACGTTGCCCTGCTGGCCACGGGTGCCGGCGGGGCGCTGGCATGCCGTGCGGCGGCGCGCAGCCGGGGGGCCATGCGGTGGCGCCACGCAGTGCAGGGCCTGGCGCTGCTGGCAGGCCTGGCGCTGATGTTTGCGGTGTGCGGCCTGCGTGCCCACAGTACGCTGGCCGACCGGCTGGACCCCGCGCTGGAGGGGCGCGACATCCGCATCACGGCCGTGGTGGCGGCCATGCCCCAGGTCACCGAGGCCGGCACGCGGCTGCGTCTGCGTGTGGGGTCAGCACAGCTTGACGGGGCGCCTGTGCGCCTGCCGCCGCTGATTGATGTGGCCTGGTATGCGGGCGCGTTCCGCGAAGCGGCGGGCGAGGTGGCGCTGCAGCGGCAACCGCAGCCCCTGCGTGCCGGCGAACGGTGGGAGATGACGGTGCGCCTGAAGGCACCGCATGGCCTGCGCAATCCGCACGGGTTCGACTTTGAGCTGTGGGCCTGGGAGCAGGGGGTGCAGGCCACCGGCTACGTGCGCGCCGGCGTGCGCGATGTGGCTCCGGTGCGGGTTGCCGCCACCTGGCAGCACCCGGTGGAGCAGGCCCGGCAGGCGGTGCGCGACGCCATCGTGGAGCGCCTGGTCCACGCGGGCGACGCCGACGACCCCACCCGTGCCCGCATCGCTGGCGTGGTGGCCGCCCTTGTCACGGGCGACCAGCGCGCCATCGACCGGGCCGACTGGGATGTGTTCCGTGCCACGGGCGTTGCGCACCTGATGAGCATTTCCGGTCTGCACATCACGCTGTTTGCCTGGCTGGCGGCGCTGTGCGTGGGCGCGTTGTGGCGGCGGTCCGCGCGGCTGTGCCTGGCGGTGCCCGCGCCCTCGGCAGCGCTTGTGGCCGGGGTGGTGCTCGCGGCGGCGTATGCCGTGTTCAGCGGCTGGGGCGTGCCCGCGCAGCGCACGGTGATCATGCTCGGCACGATGGCGCTGCTGTCGCTCAGCGGGCGCCGCTGGCCGTGGCCGCAGGTGTGGCTGCTGGCTTGCGCCGCCGTGGTGGTGGTGGACCCGTGGGCGCTGGCCCAGCCGGGGTTCTGGCTGAGCTTTGTGGCCGTGGGCATCCTGTTTGCTACAGGTTCCATAGCTGCTGAATCAATAAATACAAGCCACTGGCGGCATTTTCATGCACTTTTTCGGGAGCAATGGGTGGTCACGCTCGCTCTCACGCCGCTCACGCTGCTGCTGTTTGGCCAGGTATCGGTGGTGGGCTTTGCCGCCAATCTGGTGGCCATACCGTGGGTGACGCTGGTGGTCACGCCACTGGCGCTGGGCGGCGTGGTCTGGGCGCCCCTGTGGAGCCTGGCCGCACTCAGTCTCCAGCCGCTGGCTGCGTTGCTGCAGTGGCTGGCGCAGTGGCCGTGGGCCGTGGTCTTTGTGCCTGCTGCCCCGTGGTGGGCGGGCGCGGCGGCTGTGGGTGCTGGGGTGCTGCTGGCCATGCGCCTGCCGTGGCGGCTGCGGCTCTTGGCCCTGCCGCTGTTGTTGCCCGTGGTGGGCTGGCAGCCTGTGCGGCCCGCTGCCGGGCAGTTCGAGCTGCTGGCGGCCGACATTGGCCAGGGCAATGCGGTGCTGGTGCGCACGGCCACGCACACCCTGCTGTACGACGCGGGGCCCCGGTTCAGCCGCGAAAGCGATGCCGGCCACCGGGTGCTGGTGCCGCTGCTGCGCGCTTTGGGGGAGAAGGTGGATGTGGTGATGCTCAGCCACCGGGATGCCGACCACACGGGCGGCGCTGCCGCCGTGCTGGCGCAGCAGCCGCACGCCCGCGTCATGGGATCGCTGGAGGCCGACAACGCCCTGCAGTCGGTGCGCCCGGTGGCGCCGTGCCTTGCAGGCCAGCGCTGGCAGTGGGACGGCGTGGATTTTGAGGTGCTGCACCCGCGCGCCGGGGACGAGGCCACCGCCAGCAAGCCCAATGCGCTCAGCTGCGTGCTGCGCGTGTCGGCCCCCGCCGGCACGGCGGGCGCCGGGGCCAGCGCCCTGCTGGTGGGCGACATCGAGGCAGCGCAGGAGGCCGCCCTGCTGGCACGCGCCGCGCCGTCGCTCAGGGCCGACTGGCTGCTGGTGCCGCATCACGGCAGCAAGACATCGTCCACGGCGGCCTTTCTGGATGCCGTTCAGCCACGCACCGCCTTGGTGCAAGCCGGCTACCGCAACCGCTTCGGGCATCCTGCCGCCGAAGTGACGGCGCGCTACCGCGAGCGGGGCGTTGCGCTGGTGGAGTCGTCGGTGTGCGGCGCAGCCACCTGGCGGTCTGCGGCGCCGGACGGGCACCAGTGCGAGCGCGATCACAACCGCCGGTACTGGCACCACAGCGCGAAAGACTGAAGGCGGCGCTGCGCCCCTGCCGTGCCTTCGGATGCAGTTGTGCGCTTCGGCATGGCCGGGCTGGGGCTGTGTGGTCGCCACGGGCGGCACCCGGCGTGCCCTTTGCGCAGGTGCGCCTGCAGCGCGTGGGCTTGTAGGACTTTGATCAAACGCTGCGCGCTCGCGCAGCGGCGGGCGCACAACTTGCTATCCTGCAGACAGGAGGCCCGTTGATGCAAAAATTTGATGAGATGTACGCCATGCTGCCCTTTGACGGCAGCGACGTACGCGAACACTACAAGCGCTACGCCCAGTGGCTTGCCAACCAGCCCGCCGACTCCATGCTGGCGCGCAGGGCCGAAGCCGAAATGATCTTCCGCCGCGTGGGCATCACCTTCGCGGTGTACGGCGCCAAGGACGAAGGGGGCGCAGGCAACGAGCGGCTGATCCCGTTCGACCTCATCCCGCGGATCATCCCGGCGCATGAGTGGACGAGCATGCAGGCCGGGCTGGTGCAGCGCGTCACGGCGCTCAACCGCTTCATCCACGACGTGTACCACGGGCAGGACATCATCCGCGCGGGCATCGTGCCGGCCGATCTCATCCTGCACAACGCCCAGTTCCGCCCCGAGATGGCGGGCGTCAACGTGCCCAAGAACATCTACGCGCACATTGCCGGCATCGACATCGTGCGCGCTCCCAACGCGCAGGGCGAAGGCGAGTACTACGTGCTCGAAGACAACCTGCGCGTGCCCAGCGGCGTGAGCTACATGCTGGAAAACCGCAAGATGATGATGCGGCTGTTTCCCGACCTGTTCAGCATGCACAAGGTGGCGCCCGTGGCCCACTACCCCGACATGCTGCTCGATACCCTGCGCGCCAGCGCCCCGGCCACCGCCGACGAGCCCACCGTGGTGGTGCTCACACCGGGCATGCACAACAGCGCGTACTTCGAGCATGCGTTCCTGGCCCAGCAGATGGGCGTGGAGCTGGTCGAAGGCCAGGACCTGGTGGTCAAGGACAAGTTCGTCTACATGCGCACCACGCGCGGCCTGCAGCGGGTGGACGTGATCTACCGCCGCGTGGACGACGACTACCTGGACCCGCAGGCTTTCCGCCGCAATTCCACGCTGGGCTGCTACGGCCTGATGGAGGCGTACCGCGCCGGCAACGTGGGCATCTGCAACGCAGTGGGCACCGGCGTGGCCGACGACAAGTCGGTGTACCCCTACGTGCCCGAGATGATCCGCTTCTACCTGGGCGAGCAGCCCATCCTGAAGAACGTGCCCACCTGGATGTGCCGCAAGCAGGACGACCTGCAGTACGTGCTGGCCAACCTCAAGGACCTGGTTGTGAAGGAAGTGCACGGCGCAGGCGGCTACGGCATGCTGATTGGCCCCGCGGCCACGCAGGCCGAGATCGAGGACTTCCGCCGCGCGCTGCTGGACAACCCCGCGGGCTACATCGCCCAGCCCACGCTCAGCCTGTCGAGCTGCCCCACCTATGTCGAGAGCGGCATCGCCCCGCGCCACATCGACCTGCGCCCCTTTGTACTGAGCGGCCGCGAGGTGCAGATGGTGGCCGGCGGCCTCACGCGCGTGGCGCTGCAGGAGGGCTCGCTGGTCGTCAATTCATCGCAGGGCGGCGGTACCAAGGACACCTGGGTGCTGGGAGAACACGGCACCAGTGCAACGCAGCACACGCAGTCGCAGACCCAAAGCCAGTCGATGGGCGGTATGACACAAACACAGGGGGGATATTGAGATGCTGAGCCGCACCGCCGACCACCTGTTCCGGATGTCGCGAGATATGGAACGGGCAGAAAACGCCGCCAAAGGCGGAGTTTCGCCACAACACAGCCAGCGTGCGCAGCACGCGCGGGGTTCTCTGCCCTGCACGATCAAGGAGGCCGCATGCTGAGCCGCACCGCTGACCACCTGTTCTGGATGTCGCGCTACACAGAACGGGCAGAGAACACCGCCCGGATGCTCAATGTGAGCTACGAGACATCGCTGCTGCCCCAGTCTGCCGACGTCGCGCAAAAGGGCTGGGAGGGCCTGCTGTCCATCAGCGAGCTGATTCCGGCCTACACCGCGCGCCATGGCGAGGTCACCCCCAAAAACGTGCTGGAGTTCATGGTGCGCGACGGGAACAACCCGTCGTCGATCCTGTCGTGCCTGCGCGCCGCCCGCGAGAACGCGCGGGCCGTGCGCGGCGCGCTGACCACCGAGCTGTGGGAAACGCAGAACCAGACCTGGCTGGAGCTGCACCGCCAGCTCGAAGTCGGCGCCTTCGAGCGCGACCCGGGCCAGTTCTTTGAATGGGTGAAGTACCGCTCGCACCTCTCGCGCGGGGTGGTGCTGGGCACCATGCTGCAGGACGAGGCCTTTCACTTCCTGCGCATGGGCACGTTCCTGGAGCGGGCCGACAACACGGCGCGCCTGCTGGATGTGAAGTTCCACGCGGTCAAGAACGACTTTTTCGGTCGCGCCAGCGAGCGCAACCAGGAAAACGACTTCTACCACTGGAGCGCCATCCTGCGCAGCGTCTCCGCGTTCGAGATCTACCGCAAGGTCTACCGCGACGTGATCACGCCCGGCCGCGTGGCCGATCTGCTGATCCTGCGGCGCGACATGCCGCGTTCATTGCACGCCTGCCTGCTGGAGGTGGTGGAGAACCTGGCGGTGGTCGCCAACGACCAGTCCAAAGAGACGCAGCGCCGCGCGGGCCGCCTGCTGGCCGACCTGCAATACGGCCGCATCGACGAGATCCTGGCCACCGGCCTGCACGCGTTCCTCACGCAGTTCCTGGACCGCGTGAACGACCTGGGCGGTGGCATCAGCCGCGACTTTCTGGTCGCTGCCAGCGACTGAAGCGACGTGGGCTGAAAGCGGCGCAGACGGTGGCGGTGCGCGCTTCAGCCGCTGCTGTTGCGCCTCTGGTCGCGCAGCATGAACAGGTACAGGCTCTCCACTTTCTCGCGCGCCCACGGCGTCTTGCGCAGGAACTTCAGGCTGGACGCCACGCTCGGGTCGCTCTGGAAACAACGCACGGGGATCTGCCGCCCCAGCTCTTCCCAGCCGAAGTAGTCGTGTAGCGCTTCCACGATGGCCTGCAGCGTCATGCCGTGCAGCGGGTTGTGCGGTTGGGTCTTGCGCGCAGCGGGTGGTGCGCCTGGCGCCGATGCATCGCGGGGGGAATCCGCCTGCGGGGCAGCCTGAGCGTTGTCAGGTGATGCAGCGGGCGCAGTGGCAGGTGATGGGTTGTGGTGGGGCCCGGCGGGCTGGTGGGGGGCGTTCATGGGCCAGAGCATATCGCCGCATCGTGCTTCACAGCATGGCCACGGCCCACTGCAGCGCAGCCGCAGCCTGCCGGTGCGCGTCAGTACCCACTTATCCGGCCGCGTGCCGCCGCGTTTCGCGCTCGAACAGTTCGGCTGCCCAGTCCACAAACGCCCGCACCTTGGCGCTCAGGTGCCGGTTGGGCGGGTACACCACGTACACGGGCAGCAGCGGTTGCGTCCACTCGGGCAGCAACTGCACCAGCGTGCCGGCCTTGAAGTGCTGCTCTGCCTGGAACGTCGTGATCTGTCCCACGCCCAGGCCTGCCACCAGCGACGTGAGGTAGGCATTGCTCTCGTTCACGCTCAGCCGGTAGGGCCCGGTGATCTCGATCGACTCGCTGCCCTGGTGAAACTCCAGCGGGTAGTGCCGCCCGCTCTGCGGCGACGAGTAGATCACGCACAGGTGCTTTTGCTCGATCTCCAGCGGATGGGCCGGCGTGCCCTGGCGCGCCAGGTAACCGGGCGAGGCCACCGTGATGAACTCCAGGCTGCCGATGCGCCGCGCCACCAGCGACTGGTCGGCCAACTCGCCGCCGCGGATCACGCAGTCCACGTTGTCGCCGATGAGGTCCACCATGCGGTCGCTCACGCCCAGGTCCACCTGGATGTCGGGGTAACGCGCATGGAAGTCCGCCAGGTGCGGAAGGATCAGCAGCTGCGCCACGGCCGTGCCCACATCCACCCGCAGCCGCCCGCGCGGGTTGGCGCGGGCATTGGTCATGCTGGCCTCAATGTCGTCCAGATCGGTCAGCAGGCGCACCGTGCGGTCGTAGTAGGCGGCGCCATCGGGCGTCACCGTCACGCGGCGGGTGGTGCGGTTCAGGAGCTTCACGCGCAGGCGCGCCTCCAGGGCCTGCACGTGCTTGGTGACGGTGGCCTTGGGCAATGACAGCGAATCTGCCGCGCGGGTGAACGTGCCGGCCTCTACCACCCGCACGAATATGCGCATGGCCTGTATCTGGTCCATGGCTTCTCCTTGAATCTCGGCACCCACCAGTGGGTGCCAGAGAATTTTTACATGCTGCCGCATTGCCATTGTTGGTGTTTTGGAAACACTGCTGGGCTCGCAGATGGCTTTATTCCGCTGCCGCAAGGCACTACAGTCTCCCCATCGTCCACCTACCTGGGTATTGCCATGCAGCCCGATTCGCCATCCATGTCGCCCGATTCCCTGCCGCCTGCCGCGCCCGGCACGGTAGCCTCGCGGCCCTGCGATTCCACCATTGAGGTGGCGCCGGGCCAGGACGTGTCTGTGCGCCTGTACGGCCGCAAGAAGGCCGGGCAGCGGTTGCCGGTGGTGGTGCACTTTCATGGCGGCGCCTTCACGTCGGGCAGCCTGGACAACGGCTGCACGGTGGCCTCGCTGCTGGAAGACGCCGGGGCGCTGGTGGTGTCGGTGGCCTACCCCCTCACTCCTTTTCCGCAGCCGGTGGACACGGGCTACGGGGTGCTCAAGTGGGCCTACCGCAACCGCGCCCGGCTGGGAGGGCAGGGCGCCTTGCTGTACCTGGCAGGTGAAGAGGCCGGCGGCAACCTGGCCGCGGCCGTGGGCCTGATGGCGCGCGACCAGGCCCACCCGCCGCTGGCCGGGCAGATATTGCTGTCACCCATGCTCGATCCGTGCGTGGGCACGGCGTCGGTGCGCGAAGCCACGGGTGATGCCACGGGATGCAAGTGGGCCGAGGGCTGGCGCAATTTCCTGCGCGGCCCGCGCGATGCCGAGCACCCCTACGCCGTACCTGCTGCGGCCAGCCGCCTGGCGGGCCTGCCGCCCACGCTCATCCTGGTAGGCGACGGCGACCCCATGCGCGACGAGGCCCTGGCCTATGCGGCGCGGCTGCGGGCCGCGGGCCTGCCTGTGACGCAGCATGTTTTCAGCAAGACGGCCACCTGGCCCGATGCACTGCTGCAGCGGCAAACCGCGCCCAGTGGCTGCCCGTGTGCCGGGGCGGCTCAGGAACAGTTCAGGCTGTTTTTTGACGCCACCCGCGCTGCAGTGCCCGCCTGAGCCTTGCCACTGCGGGTTCGGTTTTTCGCGTGTTTGCTATGTAAATCATAGCTACCAAGGCATTCAGAACAAGCGCTACAGGCCAAAAACGTTTGAAAAGTGCTGAAACGGGGCTCTGCAGGCCCCGCAGGCCTCAAGCCTGGGCGTGCAGCCACCGCTCAAGCCGCTGCACTCCCGCCTCCAGACGCCCCACATCCTGGCTGGCAAAGCACCACCGCAGCCAGCCACCAGCCTCTTGCCCAAACGCACTGCCGGGCGCCAGCCCCAGCCCCGCCTCGCGCACCAGGCGTTTGGCCAGCGTCAGGCAGTCGTCGTGGCCCTCGATTCGCAAGAACGCATACATGCCCCCCAGCGGCGTGGCCACTGCCACCCCGGGCACGGCAGCCAGCAACGGCACCAGCGTGTCGCGGCAGGTTTTCAGGTGGGCGACCAGCGCAGGCGTCACTTCATGGGTGCGCTGCAGCGCCACCGTGGCCCCGCGTTGCACAAAAACCGGCGCGCACGACGTGTTGAACTCGATGAGCTTGCCCACCGCGTGCGTGAGCGAGGGCGGCAGCACCAGCCAGCCCAGGCGCCAGCCGGTCATCAGGAAACTCTTGGAAAAGCTGTGCGTCACGATCAGACGGTCGTCGGGCTCGGCCACGTCCAGAAAGCTAGGGGCCGCGCCGTTCGCCGTGTCGCCTGCGTAGTACAGCCGCTCGTACACCTCGTCGGCCAGCACCCAGGTGCCGGTGCGGCGGCAGTGCGCGAGGATGGTGGCTTGCTCTTCGCGCGTGAGCGTCCAGCCTGTGGGGTTGTTGGGCGCGTTGACGATCAGCAGGCGCGTGCCGGGCGTGATGGCCGCCAGCAGCGCATCCATGTCCAGCCGCCACGCACCGCTCGCGTTGGCTACCAGCGGCACCGTGCGCACCTGCGCGCCCAGAATGCGCGGCTGCGCCACCAGGTTGGGCCACACGGGGGTCACCAGCACCACCTCGTCGCCCGCGTCCACCAGCGCCTGCACGGCCACCATCAGGCCGTTCACGCCGCCGGAGGTGACTGCGATGCGGTCAAACCACGCATCGGTGTGCTGCTGCGGGTGCAGGCCGTGCATGTAGCCCGCAATGGCGTGGCGCAGCTCGGGCAGGCCCAGGTTGTGGGCGTAAAAGGTTTCACCGTGCTGCAACGATGCAATGGCCGCCTCGCGGATGAAATCCGGCGTGACCTCGTCGCTTTCGCCAAACCAGAACTTCAGCACATCGCTGCGCCCCAGGCCTTCGTTGGCCACCTCGCGGATGCGCGACTCTTCCAGGCTTTCGACCACGGCTCTCATGCAATCTCCTTGGGATCAATGGTGCACATCATCCTATGAACCGCGGCCAGGTGTCGCCGGTTGGCGACAAGAAATACCGTGCGGGCGTATAGTCAAAAGCATCTTCCCCCCCCCCCCCCCCCCC
>ENA-UOXK01000094-UOXK01000094.1-mixed-culture-metagenome-genome-assembly--contig:-NODE-94-length-58769-cov-7.824590_pt1 | contig 58769 bp, 45 predicted proteins | sample MGYA00238160_ERZ761638 | MGnify/ENA primary metagenome ERZ761638 (study PRJEB28912, sample SAMN08777098) | mixed culture metagenome | isolation source: Freshwater growth medium | place: USA...
TGAGGCTTATGCTTTAGCAGCCTGACCTGCGCAGAAACCGCTGGGTCAATACAAATCTTCCAGCCCGTCGGCCAGGAAAATGAACTGAGCACCCCGGAGCGCGAGGAGCTTGAAGCGTGGCAAATCCTGGTAGCGCTGCATCGCCAACGGCGTCGAGAAAAAAGCAAGGCACACACCTGCTCACCCTACAACGACACCACACTCGGCGTCAGATATACCTTGCAAGCATGCAATAACGCCGTGCAGCCCCGCTTGAAAGGAACTGCGGCTTAGCCACGCAATTTGATGTGAAATAGTGGGTCACTGAGCCACACTAGCGAACAGCACGCAGCCCTCCCGACAATCAGACACTTCTGTCTCCGACAAAATTGTCACCTCGCGTGGTGCGAAGGATAAAGTTGGTCACTTATGACCGCACGTCTTACTTATGCGCATCGCACGAGGGCCATGTGATGCTGGCACGCTTACTGCTTGAAACGGACAACCTGAAGAACTGTTCGACAGGTTTCGCATTCACACCGTCCCGAAGGAAATTTCATGAAGCACACTCTGCAAAAAGGTTTTACCCTGATCGAACTGATGATCGTCGTAGCGATCATTGGTATCTTGGCTGCAGTAGCCTTGCCTGCCTACCAAGACTACACCGTACGCACTCGGGTCTCTGAAGGGCTGGTTCTCGCCGGTGCGGCTAAGCTAGCAGTGTCGGAAACTTTCGCTTCTAATGGAGGAGTCGCTATTCTCGGCTGCGCATCACCGTGCACCGCTGTTCCAGTTGCTGGTGGCACGGGTTATCAATTCACACCCACAAAGTATGTGACTGGGGTCGGAATTGCAAATATTGCTGCAGTCCCTGTTGCAGGTAACGGCCGAGTGACCGTTACTTACAACGCAGCTACCGGTATGAATGGTGGGCAGTTGGCTATCGCCCTTACTCCGGGCTCGAACGGCATCGTAGCAGCCACCGGACTCCCGACGAATGCGATGACAGCCGGCGCACCTGTTGTGTGGGGTTGTACTACCGGCTTGACGGCTGCCGCGCCTGCGGGAGCCAACGCAATGTTCAAGTACGTTCCTGCAAACTGCCGCTACTAATCTTTAGAGTCCCTCGAAAGGCCGCTTATGCGGCCTTTTTCTTTGAGATCAAAGATTTTCGAATTAATACTTGTGAATTACAGATGCAAAGCCTGTCAGATCGAGTAGCGACCGCGAGAAAGCCGTTTTTTCTTCACCTCTTATTGTCCCTCGCTACAGCGACCATCGTTGCAGCCCTGGTTTTTTTTATTTGGTATCCGTGGCCATTCGATGAAATGCTAGGGGGGGCAGAGCTCTTCTGGCTAGTAGTCTCGGTGGACGTAATTTGTGGACCTTTACTCACATTAGTACTCTGGAATCCAACAAAATCTCCACGCGAGTTACTCTCGGACATGTCGATGATTGTTACCCTTCAAGCAGCCGCCTTGGCATACGGCGTGTACACGGTCGCAATAGTTAGGCCTATTCACATTATTTTCGAGGTTGATCGTTTCCGCGTTATTTCGGCATCTGAGGTGGATTCAACCGAACTGCATCAAGCAATCAAAGATGTGCTTCCTGCCCCTTGGACTGGCCCAACGCTTCTGAGCTTGCGCGAACCAAGGGATAACGACGAATTGATAAAAAGCATCGAGCTATCGACCAGCGGACAGGAGCCGTCACTACGTCCTGATTGGTGGCAACCGTACGAAAAAAAACGTAGCGAGATTTTAACCCGCGCCAAGTCGTTGAAGCTTCTTTATCGAACAAGACCTTCACACAAAGACACACTAGACAGAGCGGTACTTGAGACTGGAATGAGTGAAGAGTCGCTCCTTTGGCTACCACTCACAAGTTCGCGCAGTCTAGATTGGGTAGTATTGATCGACAGAGAAAAAGCACTTCCACGAGGCTACGCTAAAATTGACGGATTTATTACAGTCGAATAATTTCTGATAAACCCTCCACGAAATCACGAGGTAGTGTTCCGACTTGATTTCCCACCCATCTTTAAATACAATTCAACAGCTTTTATTTTCATCGTATTATCGACTGCCTTGCACATATCGTAGATTGTCAGCAAGGCCACCTGAACCGCCATCAGCGCCTCAATTTCAACGCCCGTTGGGCCGACTGTTTCTACGGTGGCAGTGCAGGTGACGCCCACGGCGTCGGGTATCATCTTGTCGGCCGGCTCGAAGTCTATAGCGACACGCGTTAGTGCCAGTGGATGGCATAGCGGAATGAGATCGCTCGTCTTTTTGGCAGCCTGTATTCCGGCAACGCGAGCAATTCCCAGGACATCGCCTTTTTTGGCTGTACCCGCCTCAATTAACGCCAATGTAGAGGGCTGCATTTCAATACGCCCGACCGCCACGGCTACTCTGTGTGTTGCTGGTTTTGAGCCCACGTCGACCATATGGGCCTGGCCTTGAGCGTCGAAGTGGGTGAGATGTGAATTAGGTGTGTTCATGTTGGAAAAGGCGGGGCCAAACGCTGTCGGACGATCATACGGCGTAGGCGACGTTTGTAGCGGACGATCGACCTCGACCCAAAGCAAAGGTTTGAACGTGCGAAAATTCATGCCTGTTAAGGACCAATCGCTCTCAAGCAAAGCATTCGTTGCTATTTTTTCAATAGCATTTTTGGCTTTTCTGCTTCCCGCAAGCGCTCAAACACAAGGAGCCCTCCCCACCCTGGGCGACGCCAGCGACCTCACGATCAGCGCCGAACGTCGCTTGGGCGACCGCATCATCCGCGAACTCTATCGCGACCCCGACTACATCGACGACGCGGTGCTGGCCGAATACGTGCAGTCCATCTGGCAGCCACTCGTGGCGGCTGCACGGGCCCGGGGGGAACTGAGCCCGGAACTGGACGAGCGCTTTGCCTGGGAAATCCTCCTGGGACGTGACAGGACGGTCAATGCCTTTGCGCTGCCCGGCGGCTACCTGGGCCTTCATCTGGGGCTGATTGGGGTGGTGGAAACACGTGATGAACTGGCCTCCGTTCTGGCGCATGAACTCAGCCATGTGACGCAGCGACACATATCGCGCCTGCTCACCCAGCAGAGCAAGCAGACGCCGCTGCTACTGGGCGCGATGGTGCTCGGCGCACTCGCGGCCAGCAAGAACCCGGCGGCGACGCAAGCCCTCGTCGTAGGGGGCCAGGCGCTGGCTATTCAGAACCAGCTGAACTTTTCGCGGGACATGGAGCGCGAGGCCGACCGGATTGGCTACGGGCTCATGGCGCCGGCTGGATTTGCGCCACAGGGGTTCACTGGCATGTTCGACAAACTCCAGCAGGCCAACCGGCTCAACGACAACGGCTCTTGGCCCTATTTGCGCAGCCACCCACTGACGACCGAGCGCATGGCAGACATGCAATCGCGCGTGCCTCCAGGGTCCACGCCGAAGATATCCGGCTCCATGCCGCAGGCTTTCGAGCCCGGCATGATGGCGGCGCGAGCCCGCGTGCTGGGAAACCCCGGGGTGGATGTCCTGCGGCAATGGATCGCTGAGCCACAGGGCACCGGGTTCGCATCGCAAAACGCAGCGAAACGGGCAGCGGCGCTCTACGCTTCAGCGTTGGGCAGCAGTACGCTGCGCGACAGCCACAGTGCGCGCGCCACGGCCCGCAAGTTGCTGGACGTTGTGAAACCTGATCCTGCGGCCTATCGGCTCGCTGCGCTGCTGGCCGCCGAGATCGAGCTCGCGGCTGGCGATGCAGCGGCGGCTGTTGCCAAGCTCCCTGCCACCGCTGCAGGCTCAGGCGGGCAATCAGGCAGACCCGAGCTGCTGTTGCGAGCACAGGCGTTTCTCAGGGGTGGCGCGGCCAGCGACGCGCAAGCGGTGACGGGGGCGTTGCAGACTTGGGTCACGACCCATCCACGCGACGCCACAGCATGGCAACTGCTGGCATCCGCCTGGCAAGCGTCAGGCCAGCCGCTGCGCGCGGTGCGGGCGGAGGCAGAGGCGCAAGCTGCGCGATACGACTACGCAGCCGCAGTGGACAGATTCAAGGCCGGGCAGGACATGGCACGACGCGGAGTGTCAGCTGCAGACCACATTGAGGCGTCCATCATCGACACCCGGCTGCGCGCAGTGGAATCACTTCTTCGAGAACAGGCCTCCGAGCGCTGACTCGATCAGGATTCCAAGCACCGAATAGATCAGCGAGCCCAGCAGGGCCGCGCCAAAGCCGGTGACCTGAAAGCCCTCCAGAACCGAGGCCGCAGCCCAGAACATGAGGGCATTGATGACGAACAGGAAGAGCCCCACGGTGACGATGGTCACCGGAAGGGTGAGCACGACCAGCACCGGCCGCAACACCACGTTGAACAGGCCGATGACAAACGCGGCGATCAAGGCCGAGGTGAAGCTCTCCACCTGCACGCCGCTGTAGACGTACGCCACGAAAAGCAGGGATGCTGCGCTCAGCAGCCATTTGAAAAGCAGTCTCATGCCGCAAGAATAGCATCCGTCCAGCGACGCCACCCCACAAACGCGGCGACCTTGGGTCTGCCTCGCAGCCCCCTCATCGCAGTTGCGCAGGCCTATTCAAGCCCAAGCATGCACAGCACACCAATGCCAGTGACGAGGCTGCCGAGCGTGCCGGACAACCCTGGCCAACGCGGACCCACGGGCATCGTTGCTTCATCGTAGGCCGCCCGAGGGCGGCGCATGTCGATGACCTGCGCGGGCGCAGAGTGCCCGGCCTGCAACTGAGCGGTCAATTCAGCCAGGGGGGCCTTGGCGAGCATGGTGGTCACAGTGCCCGCGTGCGCAGGCAGGGTGGGCAGGATCTGGGCGAACAGCTTGTCGGCCCATTTGTCGCGCCAGTTCTCACGGGCGCGGTGGCTGACCCATTTGCTGATGCGGTGTGTCATGCGGGGAGCGCAGGCCACCAGCAACCATTGGGCGCGAGCCGACGGCTGGCGAGCCAGCAGCGTGGCCAGGCCCTGTTGTGCGCTGGCGGCGTCGTCGACGTAAACAATGAACCTGTCCATAAACGACTCCTTGCAATGACGGTGCCGGCCCGTGGTGCGCTGCAGCCAGAAGCGCTGCAAAACACCGCGGCCCGGTTCAGGCATCAGGCATCAGGCATCAGGCATCAGGCATCAGGCATCAGGCATCAGGCGCCAGCCGGGCCAGCAGATGCGCGGCGCGCCAGCACGGCCTTGCCGATCGCCAGCACGAGCAATGCACCCGCAATGCTCGCCCCATACCTGATCCATTCCGTCTGAGGAAGTTTCACCATCCACTGCCACTTGTCTGCGTTGGCAAACACGGGATCCGTGACGAGCATGCCGCCCGCGATCCAGCCCAGCAGCATGCCACCCAGCACGATGATGAGCGGGAAGCGCTCCATCAGCTTGATCACCAGCTGGCTGCCCCAGACGATGATCGGGATGGAAATGAGCAGCCCCAGGACGACCAGAAGGAAAGAGTGCTCACCTGCGTTTTGGGCAGCACCGGCAATCGCGATGACGTTGTCAACGCTCATCACCAGGTCGGCCACGATGATGGTCTTGATGGCCGCCAGCAGCTTGTCGCTGCCTTGCACATCGCCGTGACCGTCTTCATCGGGGGCGAGCAGCTTCACGCCAATCCACACCAGCAGGAGCGCACCCACGAACTTCAGGAACGGGAGGGCCAGCAGCGTCATTGCGAATGCGATGAGGATCACCCGCAGCACGATGGCGCCAGCCGTGCCCCAGATGATGCCCTTGGTGCGCTGTGCCGGGGGCAGCTTGCGGCATGCCAGGGCAATAACCACCGCATTATCCCCACCCAGCAAGATGTCAATGATGATGATCTGGCCCAAAGCAAGCCAGAATTCAGGCGACGATAAGAAGTCCATAAATTCCTCGGAGTGATACGCAAAAGGAGGGCGGGCTGCCACCGCAGCGCCAGCCACCCTTCGTTCTGGGGCACGGTCGGCAGATCAGGGAGCACCCGCAGCGGGTTCGGACATGCGAAGGGCGGCCTTGATCAGCCCTGAAAGGGCCCATCAAAGGTCTTGCTCAGCCGGGGCACCACAGGTGCCCACGACCCGGAGCGCCGGAAGCAATGCTTCGTATTGACGACGGTTCCGACAACCTGCGCCAAGGGCCATCCGGCGACGCCATGGCCCAACGCAGACTGGGAGCTACTCCCCTTCGAAGCAGGCGATTGGAACACCGCCGGCGCCGCCATGCAAGCACGTTGCGTTGTGGATACTGCGTATACCCCTGGTTGCATCGGTCGCTAGGGCGGGCTTCGATACACCTTCCCCGGCAAGGCCAGGCGCAGGCAGCTATCATCCGGCGCCCTGTACACGGCACCCATGGCACACATCCACATCACCGACATCGAAGCGGCCATCAACCACTGGCGGGCGCTCACTCCGTCTCCCGATGGCATCACGCTGGCGCCTGCGCTGCGCGCGCTGGGCGAGCTGTATGCGCGGATGGCCTATGCCCACGACGATGCCATCGACGAGGACACGCTGCCGCCCGCGGCCCTTGCCGCCTGGCAGGCCTGGTACGACACGACCCCGGACACACCCTGCATCGCCATCTGCTCCACGAGCCAGGGGGACGACCTCTGCAAGGGATGCGGCCGCACTTTCGACGAGGTGCAGTTCTGGCCCGCATTCACCCCGGCAGAAAAACGCAGCGTATGGCGGCGCATCACGCTGGAACATTCGGCGTGGCGATTCAACCGCTATGCGGAGCGGGCTGCAGAAGGCCCCAGCCCAGCGCCCGGGAGCACGGCCGCAGCCTGATGGTGGGCCGGGCCGTCTGGGTAGGCCCTTCCGCCTGACCCTACAGACACTGTGTCGCCCTGCCTGTACGCGAGCGCAGCAAACAGCTATGGTGTGACCATGCTCCGACTCATGCAGGCTCCCAACATCGCCATTGCCACGCTCTGGGCGGACCTGCTGTGCGAGGCCGGCATGGCCGCGTCGGTACAGCGCCAGTATCTGGGCGCCGCGGCCGGGCATCTGCCGCCGGGGGAGTGTCTGCCGGAAATCTGGCTCGACCACGATGAGCACGCACCCCAGGCGCGGGCACTGCTGAAGGACCTGCAAGAGCTGCCCCAAAGGCGCTGGGAATGCGTTTGCGGCGAACGGGTGGAGGGCGGTTTCGAGCAGTGCTGGCAATGCGGCGCGCTCATGCCGCGTTGAGTGCACGCTCGCAGAGAGCGCGTCTGCCGCGGCACCGGCCGCCGCGTCAGGCAGCCGAGGCAAGGCCTCCACCGCCCAACGCACGATGCTATATTTTATATAGCAAACAAGCCAATAAAAACAAGCCCTAGAGCCTGAAAATGCTTGTAAACCGGGCTTCTGACTACTTCCAGCGCACCGGTTCCACATGCACGCTGCCCTGCGTGCTGCTGAGCGTGATCGCTCCCTCCTGGACGGTCGCCTGCAACTGCATGCTGCGCTCGGCCAGCTGGGCCAGCGCCTGCGACGCTTCCGAAGGAATGCGCCACACCTGCAGCTTTTCCAGGCGCGACAGCTTGGTCTCGATGCCCTTCCACCAGATCTCGGCGGCGTGGTTGAAGCAGTAAACGATCACGGCGTCGGCCTTGCTGCACGCCTTGGTCAGCGGCTTGTCCTCCGGCTGGCCCACCTCGATCCACACGCGCTTGCGGCCGGTGAAATCGGTCAGCGATGCGTCCGGATCATCCGGGTCCGACAGGCCTGCGCCAAACGCCAGCGTGCCGTCGCCATTGCAGGTGTCATGGAGCTCATGCGCCTGGATGGCCAGCGCTGCCAGGCGCACCATCATGCGCTCGTCCGTCTCGCTCGGATGCCGTGCCAACGTCAGCGCATGGTCGGCGTAGTAGCCGTGGTCGATGTCAGCGATCTGGAGATTCGCCTTGAAGATGGTGGATTTGATGGCCATGACTGCCTGTAAAAATGATAGCAGCCTACGCTTGCCTATCAAGCGCAGGAGGCCAAAAAACCAGTAAACCGGCTAGACCCGGCGCGCCAGCTCGGCCGCCTTGCCGACGTAGCTGCCGGGGGTCATGGCCAGCAAGCGGTCTTTCTCGGCCTGGGGAATCTCCAGGGAGCGGATCAGCCCGTGCAGGGCCTCGGCCGTCACGGTCTTGCCGCGGGTGACTTCCTTGAGCTTCTCGTACGCGCCCTGTACGCCAAAGCGGCGCATCACCGTCTGGATGGGCTCGGCCAGCACTTCCCACGATGCGTCCAGGTCTTCGGCCAGGGCTTCTTCGTTCAGCTCCAGCTTGTTCAGGCCGGTCAGCAGCGATGCGTACGCCAGCGCTGCGTAGCCCAGAGCCACGCCCATGTTGCGCAGCACGGTGCTGTCGGTCAGGTCGCGCTGCCAGCGGCTGATGGGCAGCTTTTCCGACAGGTGGCGCAGCAGTGCGTTGGCCAGGCCCAGGTTGCCTTCTGCGTTCTCGAAGTCGATGGGGTTGACCTTGTGCGGCATGGTGCTGGAGCCGATCTCGCCCGCCTTCAGGCGCTGCTTGAAGTAGCCCAGGCTCACGTAGCCCCAGATGTCGCGCGAGAGGTCGATGAGGATGGTGTTGGCGCGTGCTACCGCATCGAACAGCTCGGCCATGTAGTCGTGCGGCTCGATCTGGATGGAGTACGGCTGGAACGTCAGGCCCAGGCCCAGGGGCTCGGGCGTCTCGACCACCTTCTTGCTGAAGGCTTCCCAGTCGAAGTCGGGCCAGGCCGACAGGTGGGCGTTGTAGTTGCCCACGGCGCCGTTCATCTTGCCCATGATCTTCACGCTGGCGATGCGTTCGCAGGCGGCCTGCAGGCGCACGAGCACGTTGGCCATTTCCTTGCCCACGGTGGTGGGGCTGGCGGTCTGGCCGTGGGTGCGGCTGAGCATGGGCACATCGGCATAGGCGTGCGCCATTTCGCGCAGCTTGAGCACCACGCGATCAAGTCCGGGCAGGATGACCTGGTCGCGGCCCGAACGCAGCTGCAGGGCGTGGCTGGTGTTGTTGATGTCTTCGCTGGTGCAGGCAAAGTGCACGAATTCGGAGGCCTTTTCCAGCTCGGGGCGGGCTTCGAACTTGCTCTTGATCCAGTACTCCACGGCCTTGACGTCGTGGTTTGTTGTTTTTTCGATCTCTTTGATCGCGGCCGCATCGGCTTCAGAGAAATTCTTGATCAGGCCCAGCAGGTAGGCACGCGCGCCGGTGGTCAGGGGCTTGAACTCGGCAAAACCGGCATCTGACAGGGCAATGAACCAGGCCACTTCCACCTGCACCCGGCGGTGCATGTAGCCGTGCTCGCTCATGATGGGGCGAAGGGCGGCGAGTTTGCTGGCGTAACGGCCGTCAAGCGGCGACAGGGCGGTGATGGTGGACAGGCTCATGGCGCGTGATTGTAGGTGGCACAGGCCGGACGCACCCGCTTCGAAGGGCCCGGGCCACCGGGCGACCGGCGGCGGGTGCCGATAGAATCGATCGCGAAATGGATTCGCCTATCCCGCGCACTGGAAAACACACCATGAAACTGATCGGAGCCTCTGCCAGCCCTTACGTCCGCAAGGTGCGGATCGTGATGGCCGAAAAAAAGCTCGACTACCAGTTCGTACAGGAAAACGTCTGGGCTGACGACACGACGATCGCCACGTCCAACCCGCTGGGCAAGGTGCCCTGCCTGGTGATGGAAGGCGGCGAGGCGGTGTTTGATTCCCGCGTGATCGTGGAGTACCTCGACACCCTCTCCCCCGTGGGCAAGCTCATCCCGGTACAGGGCCGCGAGCGCGCTGAGGTCAAGACCTGGGAGGCGCTGGCCGATGGCGTGATGGATGCCGGCGTGCTGGCGCGCCTGGAAGCCACCTGGGCCCACCGCAAGGACAGCGAACGCAGCCAGGCGTGGATTGACCGCCAGCTGCGCAAGGTGAACGACGGCGTGAAGTCGATGAGCCAGGGCCTGGGCGACAAGCCCTACTGCAGCGGCATCCACCTGAGCCTGTCGGACATCGCCGTAGGGTGCGCGCTCGGATGGCTGGAGTTTCGGTTTCCCGAGATCGGCTGGCGCGCTGAGTACCCCAACCTGGGCAAGCTGATGGACAAGCTGATGCAGCGCCCCAGCTTTGCCGACACCCGTCCATCCTGAGCCACAGATCCGCGGCCGCACGCCGCGGTGCCGGAAAGCCCTTGCGCCCCGCGCGGTGCGCGATCCGGCCTGGCGCCCCGGCAGGTCAGCTGTTGGCGCGCTTTTTCAGCCAGCGCATCAGCGCGCTCACCACCGGCAGCTTTTCGTACAACTCTTCGGCCGCGTCCCAGTAGTCGCGGTGCAACGAGACCAGGCCTTGCCCGTCGATCACCAGGTGGGACGCACCGCGCACCGTCTGCGTCACGCCCTTGTGAAAGCTCTTGAAGGCAAACACAAAGTCCCACGTCAGAAAGCATTGCTGGCCTTGCACCACGCGGCCCGTCACGATGAACCGGGGGTTTTCCAGCGCCACGAACATGTGGGCAAAGATCTGCTGGATGGCGGGGATGCCGCGCACGTCGTTGAACGGGTCCTTGAAGCGGGCGTCGGCCGCATAGAACTGGCCGATCCGCGCCACGTCTGCGGGCGAGAGGTTCTCGAACAGCGCAATGACGCGTGTCACGGCTTCTTCCGTCATGCCTTGCACAGCATCGTTCAAGGGCGCAGGCGCGGTGGCGGGCAGGCTGGGCATCAGAGTCCTGTGAACCGGTGGATGGCCGGAAAGTACAAACGGTAGGGCAGCAGGCGCAGCATCTTCATCACCCGCGTGAAACGCTTGGGAAAGTGGATGTCGAAATGCCCTTGCGACCATCCCTTGAGGATGGCCTGCGCCGCGGCCTCGGGCGAGATGAGCGCGGGCATCGCGAAGTCGTTGCCCGCGGTGAGGGGCGTGGCCACAAAGCCCGGGTTGATCACGCTCACGCCCATGCCCAGGTCGTGCAGGTCCAGGTACAGCGCCTCGGCCAGGTTGATCAGCGCCGCCTTGGTGGGCCCGTACGCCAGGCTCTTGGGCAGGCCACGGAAGCCCGCCACGCTGCTGATCAGGCTCACGTGGCCGGGCCGGCCAGCGGCTGCAGCGGCAATCATGGCGGGCAGCACCCCCGCCAGCACATGCAGCACGCCGCTGTAGTTGACCTGCTCATGCCGCAGCATCTCGGCCAGGTTGAAGTCGGTGGCACGCGTGTCGCGGTAGTAGCCCGCGCAGTAGCAGACGAGGTCTGGCGGGCCGCCTGCCAGCACCTGTGCGGCCACGGCCTGCACATCGGCCGGCTCGGCCGTGTCCAGCGGCAGGGCCTGGCTGCCAGGGTGTTCTGCCACGAACGCGTCCAGGGCCGCCCGGCTGCGGGCCGAGACGATCACCTGCGCGCCGCGCGCGTGCAGCGCCGACGCGGTGGCGCGCCCGATGCCGCTGGAGGCACCCACCAGCCAGACCCGGCGGCCCTGCCAGTCGCGCAGAGAAGGATTGAGGCTCATGGGGCGCGTTTCGTGAACGACAGCGTGATCTCGCCCAGCCGCACGCCAAACTTGCTCATGGTGGCGCGGTTGAGCATGACGCGATCGTCGATGAGGTACATCCAGTCGTCCAGGTCCACGTTGTAGACCTTGCCGTCCACCGGCAGCGCCAGCGTATAGGTCCAGCGGAAGGCGTTGCCGCGGGTCTGGCCGCTGGCCGTGCCGACGACGTCATCGGCCGTACCGGTGTAGCGGCCGTCGGCGTGCTTCGTCAGGCGCCAGATGCGGCGCTGCGTGGTGCCGTCCGAATAGGTAAAGGCTTCATCGAGCACGCCCTCGTTGCCCTTCCACTGGCAGTCCATCACCACGGTGAAGCGCTTGACGATCTGGCCGCTGCGGTCCTGGAAGATGCCCCAGGCGTCGATGGTGCCGTTGAAGTAGGTGGCCAGGTCGAGCACCGGTTTTTCGCTGGCGTAGCCCTCCAGCGTCTGGCTGGCGCAGCCCGAAAGGGCCACGGGCGCGGCCACGGTGGCCGCCAGGAGAAGGCGTCGTCTTTGCATCATGGGGGGGTGCCCTCGGTCGGTCGCTGTGGAGAACGTGCCGCATTCATGGCGTGCGGCCGGATGAGAAAAAAATACAGGGCTGCCGCTGCACACAGCTTGAGAGCGCACGGCAACACGGCATAGGCCAAGCTCAGGGTCTGCAGGCCCTCTTCGCTGCGGGTGCCCGGCGTGTAGCCCAGCAGGCCCAGCAGGGGCAGGGCCAGCCCGGCGGCCAGGGCCAGATTGAGCTTGGTGGCAAAGTTCCACCAGCCAAAGTACGCGCCCTCGTGCTGACCGCCGTCGCCCTCGGCCGCAACCACGCCCGCCAGCAACGCGCCGGGCAGCGCCAGGTCGGTGCCCAGGGCTGCGCCCGAAAGCGCGCACACCAGCAGGAACGCCATGGCATCGCCCGCACCCAGCGTGGCGGTCCACACAAACACGGATATCGCCAGCAGCATGCCGGCCAGCCAGGTGCGTGCGAGGCCCCAGCGGGCCACGGCGCGCAGCCACAGCGGGATCGACAGCGCGGCTGACACGAAGTACGCCGCCAGAAACATGGGCTCTTGCGCAGGCGGTGCCTGCAGGCGGTCCTGGATGAAGAACAGCACCAGCGTGGCCGGCACGGCGCTCGCAATGCCGTTGAGCATGAACACCGCCAGCAGGCGGCGAAAGCCGGGCTTGGTCCATGGTCGCCACAGGTCGGCAAGGCCGCCTGCGCGCTGGCCAGCGGATGCAGACGCAGGGCGGGCTGACGGAGCAGCCGGCCGTGGGCCGCACGACCACGCCCACCATCCCAGGGCCAGCGCCAGCGCAAACACGGCCACCATGGCCGGCAGACCGGCCACCGCCGGCAGCACCGAAGCCACGACCACCCCCACCAGCGCCGCGGCTTCGCGCCATGCCACGACGCGGCTGCGCGCCAGCTCGTCGCCGCCCAGGCGTGCGCCCCACGACTGGTGGGCAATGCCCAGTTGGCTGTAGGCCGTGTAGGTGACGAGCAGGGCCACCAGCGCCCAGGCCACCAGAGCGTCTTCGCCCCGCACAGCCGGAAAGAACAGTGCCCAAAGCCCCAGCGCCAGCACCACGGCCGACCCGGCCCCGACCGCCAGCACGCTGCGCACCGACCGGCCAAACAGGTAGTCAGCCAACCGCCCCAGCAGCGGATCGGACACGGCATCGAACAGCCGCGCCGCCAGCAGCACCGCGCCCAGCGTGGCCAGCGGCATGCCGAACTCACGGGCGTAGTGGTTGGGCAGCAGCACGTACAGCGGCAGCGCCACAAATGCCAGCGGGAGCCCCAGCAGGCCATACGCGAGCAGGCTGCGCCGGGACAGGCCCCCGCCCATCGGAAGCTGGGTGCCGGGCGCGCTGCCTGGCCCCGCTGCCAAGGCCGGGCCGGCGGCCGGCAAGGCGGGCGAAGGAGGCGAGGTCATGGGCGCCCTGCGGGCCGCAGCGCCGACACCAGCTCCTGCCGCAGGCCGGGCTCCGATGTCTGCGGCGACAGCCAGATGCCAAAGAAAAGGCGGGCGAATTCGGCGTCGGGCACCTCGCCCACCACTTTTCCGCCCATCTCGAACACGGCACCCGCGCCGGGCCGGTACAGGCCCGTGAGGCGGTCGCCAGGTTTCACGTCGGGCAGGGCCGCCTTCAGGTCTTCCTGCCAGCGGGCCGCCTGCTGTGCCGAGAAGCTGCCCACGCGGCGCATCTCGTCAATGGACCGCTTCGCGATGGCTTCGGCCGTGAAGTTGCGCTGGTAGGTCAGCTCCAGCGCCAGGGGCTGCGTGGCGTAATCGTCGAGGTCAAAGCCGGGGCGCACCCACAGCCGGGCGCTGTACACCTCGAAACCCAGGAACCGCAGCGCCCCCTGGCCGGCCAGGCGCATGCCAGCGGTGACACCACCCACGCTGGCAGGGGCGGCAACAGCCTCCGCCGGCCGCGACTGGGCAGACACCGCCGTATTGGCGCGGACGTCCGCCGATTCAAGGCAAAAAACAGCCGCTGCGGCAGTAGACAAGGCGCGAACAGCTATGTTTTTCATAGCATCAGTCCTTGACCAGCGTGTACTGCACAAGGTCTATGTTGCCCATGGCAAACCCGGCCTCGCAGTAGGCGAGGTAGAACTCCCAGATGTGCATGAAACGCTGATCGAAGCCCAGCTCCATGATGCGCGCACGCTGCGACAGAAAGCGCTCGCGCCAGCGGCGCAGCGTCTCGGCATAGTCCTGGCCAAAGGCAAACTCATCCGATACGCGCAGTCCGGCCTCTTGCGCGGCGCGGCGAAATTCGGTGGGGCACGGCAGACAGCCCCCCGGGAAGATGTACTGCTGGATGAAGTCCGTGGAGCGGATGTAGCGCCCGTACAGGCTGTCTTCGATGACGATGCTCTGGATGCAGGCCTTGCCGCCCGGCTTGAGCAGGCGGTGAATGGTCTCGAAGTACGTGGGCCAATATTCGCGCCCTACGGCCTCGATCATTTCGATGGAGCAGATGGCGTCGTACGGCCCGTCGGAGATGTCCCGGTAGTCCTGCAGCCGCAGCGAATGGCCGGTGTGCGCCAGGCCCGGCTCATCGCTGTGCAGGCCACTGCCGGCGCTTACGCGGCGCATGCGCTCCACTGCAAAATCAAGCTGCTCGGTGGACAGCGTGACGCCAGTGACCGACGCGTCGAACTCCACCGCTGCCATCTCGGCCAGCGCGCCCCAGCCGCAGCCGATTTCCAGCACGCGCGAGCCGGGACGCACGCCGGCCATGGCCAGGGCACGCCGCACCTTGGCATGCTGCGCCTTGCGCATGTCGCCCGACAGGTCCCCTTCGAACCATGCCGACGAGTAGTTCATGGTGTCGTCGAGCCACAGCGAATAGAACGCGTTGCCCAGGTCGTAGTGGGCGTGGATGTTCTTCTGGCTGTTGGACCGCGTGTTGCGGTTGAGCAGGTGCTTGATGCGGTACAGCAGGCGACCGGCCCAGGTGCCGTAGATCACGCACTCCACATGCTGGCGGTTGGCAATGAAGAGCTTGATCAGGTCCGTGAGGTTGGGCGTAGTCCAGTCGCCCGCGATGTAGCTCTCGGCAAAACCGATGTCGCCTGACTTGAGGGCGGCCGCAAACAGGTTCCAGTTCTTCAATGTGAGGGCCGCCGACAGCCCGCCGCCGTGGCCGAAATGCCGCAGCGTGCCGTCGGGCAACAGCACCGACAGGCTGCCGTGCTGCAGGCGCTGCAGCAACCGGAACGCGGCCTGCGCGGCTGCCGGTGCATCGGCCGGGAGTTCGCCTGCAGACTGGGAGGGGGCGGTGGTGGTGGTCGTCGTGTTCATGTCGCGTTTCTCGGGCATGTCGTCAGCGGGTCACGATGGAGGCGGGGGCCGTGGGTTTGGAGTGGAACCGCACCCTTTTCAGCCACAGGCGCAGCGCGTGCCAGTGGATGCGCGCGATCAGCGCCAGCGTCATCGCGGGGTAGCCCCACAGCGCCTTGCGCAGGGTGCCAGCGGTCACGGGGTGCAGCGATCCGCTCACGCTGGTTTGCAGCAGCGGGCCGCTGTCGTCGTCATAGTCAATGCGCACCACGGTGCGGCCGACGGGCGCCGGTGTGTCGTCCATGGCCGGTGCGCCTTGCGCGGATGCAGCGCCACCGGTGCGCATGAAGCGAAAGCGGTAGCCGCCGCTGATCTCGCAAAACGGGGAGACGTGAAACACCTTGCGGGCCTGCATCTCGACGCCATAGCGGGGATGGTCCAGCAGGTAGCAATGGCGCTCGCCAAAGGTGTTGTTCACCTCGACCACGATGGCGCGCAGGCTGCCGTCGGCCCGGTGGCAGTACCAGAAGCTCACCGGCTTGAAGGTGTAGCCCAGCACGCGCGGGTAGCAGTGCAGCCAGACAGGACCGGTGGCGTCGTCCACGCCTTCGGCCAGCAGCAGCTCATCCAGCCAGGCCAGGGCACCGCCCTGCTCCGGGCCGCGGCCATCGCCATGGTCCGCATCGTGAAAGCTGATGGCCCCGCGGCGGTTGACGGCCAGCAGGCCCGGCTGTGCGGCCAGGCTGCGCATCGGCAGCATCAGGAAGAAGGTGGGGTAGGAAAACGCATGGTGGCGCGGGCGCAGCCGCGTGTGGCGCACCTGCCCGAAACCCAGCAACGGTGCCGCAGGCAAGGAAGCGGATGCAGCCGTGCTCACGCCGCCTCCGGCAAGGCCTGCGGCAGCGCCGCACGCAGGCCTTCGGCCACCGCAAGACCGGACTTCAGACCGTCCTCGTGGAAGCCGTAACCCGTCCAGGCGCCGCAGAACCAGGTTCGGGCGCGGCCCTGGAGGTTGCCCACCTGGCGCTGTGCGCGGATGGCCGGCCCGTCAAACACGGGGTGAGCGTATTCATAGCTGCCGATGACCTGCGCCGGGTCGATGTCGCGCACGGGGTTGAGCGAAACCACCACGGGCTGCGCAAACGGCACGGGCTGCAGCTGGTTGATCAGGTAGTGCAGGCACACGCGGGCGGATTCCTGGGCGTGGTCTGCCGCGCGCTCGTAGTTCCACGCGGCCCACGCGGCACGGCGCTGCGGCAGCACGGAGGTGTCGGTGTGCAGCACGGCCAGGTTGGGCTGGTAGCGGATGGCGCCCAGCACCGCGCGCTCTTCCAGCGTGGGCTGGGCCAGCAGCGCCAGCGACTGGTCCGAGTGGGTAGCCAGCACCACATGGTCGAAATGCTCGACCTTGCCGTCGGTGATCACACGCACACCGGCGGCATCGCGCTCGATGGCGCGCACGGGGGTGGACAGCCGCTTGTCGGAGATGCCGGCAACGATGCGTTCCACGTAGTTCCGGGCGCCGCCCGTCACGGTCCACCACTGTGGGCGGTTGCTCACCTGGATCAGGCCGTGGTTGTGGCAAAACCGGATCATCGTGGCCACGGGGAACTGCAGCATCTGGTCGGTCGGGCAGCTCCAGATGCAGCCCAGCATGGGCAAGAAGTACCAGTCGCGGAAAGCCGGGCCAAAGCGGTGCTCGCGCAGGAACTCTCCCAGGGGCTGCGAGAGCGCGGCTTCGGAGTTTTCTTCGGCGATGCGGGTGCACAGCTTGTTGAACCGCAGCAGGTCGCGCAGCATGCCCAGGAACCGGGGACTCAGCAGGTTGGAGCGCTGCGCAAAAACCGTTGAAAGGCTGCTTCCGCTCCACTCCAGCGCGCGCCGGCCCTTGCCCTGCGGCACCTGGACCGAAAACGACATGTCCGACTTGGACGTTTCGACCCCCAGCTCGGCCAGCAGCGCGATCAGGTGGGGATAGGTGCGCTCGTTGAACACCAGAAAACCGGTGTCCACCCCATGCGTGACCATGTTGCCCAGCGGGTCACGCAGGGTGACATCCACCGTGTGGGTGTGGCCACCGAAGTAGTCACCCGCCTCAAACAGGGTGATGTGCGCATCGTTGCGCAGCTGGTGCGCCACAGCAAGACCGGAGATGCCGGAGCCGACGATGGCGACTTTCATGGCCGGCCTCCCAGAAGGCTGCGCGCGACCGGTTTCTCGGCCGTTGCAGCCGATGACCCTTCGACCGCGCTGGCTCCATGAGCCTGCGCCGGGAATAAAAAGGTTGCGAAGCGTCCCGAAACGAATAAGAGAGGGAGGGAGGAGAAGCGCTCCAGGAGGTCAGTCGGAACCCGGGGGCCCGAAAGGCTTCGCAACGTCAAACTGGTCGGGCGCCGTGAACCGCGCCACAAGGGATAGAGGCGGACAGCGTGCACAAAGTTCCGGCGGGATTGCACCACCAATTGAAAGAAAGTTAAAGCAAACATGTCACTCACCGCGGTGCGGCCACCGCAAGCTGCTGCTCCACTGCGCGCAGCAGGCCCTTGCTGTCGGGGGCCGTGAGGCTGGAGTACTGGTCCACCAGTTTTCCGTCGCGCCCCAGCAGGTATTTGTGAAAGTTCCAGCGGGGCGCCGTGCCCGAGAGCTGGGCGAGCTGGCGAAACAGCGGCGAGGCCTCTGGCCCCTTGACGCTGGTCTTGGCGAACATCGGGAATTTCACGCCAAAGGTGTTTTCGCAGAACTCGGCAATCTGCTGGTTGCTGCCCGTTTCCTGCGAGAAGTCGTTGGACGGGAAGCCGAGCACGACCAGACCCTGGCCCTTGTAGCGGCTGTACAGCTCTTCCAGGCCCTTGTACTGGCCTGTGAACCCGCAAAAACTCGCGGTGTTCACGATGAGCACAACCTTGCCGCTGTACTGGCAAAGCGATTGGGGCTTTTCGTCCTGCAGGCGCGGGAACGTGTGCTGCAGCGTGGCCGGGCAGGCGGCAGCGCCTGGGGAGGCGTAGGCGGGCGCAGCCAGCAGCGCAGCACCGAAGGCGGCTGTCTGGAAAAGTCTGAAAAGAATGTTCATGGCTTGGCGTTGCGCGCTGAAGGACCTCCAATTTAACCGGTCCATCACTTTTTGTCCAATGCAGTTTTTATTTGTACTGATTGGTATACGCGCGACCGCCTGCTTTGGATTCGGCGAGTTGTTAGCAAATGTTAGGTAAATTGATAAAACACGCAAGGATGCCTTCCCTGATCGGCGGGACAGCATGCATGGCTTGGAAGGCGACGCCCCAGCGACCCGCCCAAGCCTGGCGAGCGTGGAGCATGCATGGGCAGACCGGATGCGGGCGCCGGGGGACGGCCGTGCGGTCAGGCCAGGGCGAGAAGACGCTCCAGCGGGAGGGTGACGCGGACGTCCCGGGAAGCGATCACCCCGGTGATCTTCCAGGGAGGCAGCCCGGTATCGCGCGGAATGGGCTCGCCGGTGGGCATACCGTCGCGGTTGGTCAATACGGCCACCCGGGGTGTCGTGGCCGTTACCCCACGGCGAATCACCACACCCACTTCCTTGCTGGCCAGCCGCACGAAAGAGCCCGGTGGGTACACACCCAGCGTCTTGACCAGGGACGCACCAGCCTCGTCGACTTGCTGCTGCTCGTCGTAGTAGCTGGCCTGCATGGCAGCAGTCACCGGCATGGGCAGCCGCGCAGCGCGCGGCGCGAGACGGGCGCCGAACACGTCGGCGCGCTGGATGAGGCGGGCCATTTGCTGCGCCTCGCTTTTGCCGGCCAGGGGGCCCGGCGTGCGGTGGTGGTGGCAACGCACCGCCTCCAGCCACACCGGGTCAGCCACGCCCAGGCTGCGCAGCAGCTCTTCGGAACGGATGGAATGGGCTTCAATTGCCGCAATCTGCTGGGAGGTCAGCGGGTGTGACTGCTGGGCCAGCTGGTCCTGCAGTTCCGACATGCCGATGTTCATGGTCAGTGCGGCAGACCCGAGCACATGCACCCGCGCATCGGGCCAGCGGAACATTTCGCGCGCAACCACCATGCACACGCACGACACCAGCATGGCGTGCGTGGCGCTGTACATGCGCGCTTCCTGCGCAGAAAGATAGACCAGCGCCAGCAGCGTGGCGTCAGGGGTGTTCTCGCAATGGCGGGCCAGCTCTTCCAGCAGCGGCTGGAACCGCCCTGCGAAATCGACGGTCGGCGGAGTACGCAATAGCTGGGTGGCCCGCAACTGCAGCTCGGGCCAGTCCGGCACCGCACGGCCGCGCTCCCGCGCCACGGGATCCTCGGCCGCGGACATCTTCATGGCAGCAATCTGGCCCAGACTGGTATCGGCGATCAGCATGCGCTGCAGCTGGGCCAGATAGGCGCGGTAGCTTTCGCCCGACTCGTCGGTGTCCACGCACAGCTGGCGTCCGCGCCCCACCATGAGGTCCAGCTCTTCCCGCGATCGCACCACATAGCCCTTCTTGGCCAGCAACGCGCCATCGGCACCCCGCAGCACAAACGGGAGCGGGTGGCCTACCTGGATAGAGTCGATGCTGAGGCTGACGAGGTTCATACGAACCATGGATTATGGGAGAACACGAGGCCGCCAATGGTCACACCTAAGGGGGAATTGCCCCATATCTCGGCAGACAGGTGACGGCCCTGGGCGTTCCCGGCAACCACCTGTCTGCAGCCCGCCGAGGCAGGCACCGCCTTGTGGCCGATTGGCCTGGGCAAGCGCACCTCAGTGCGGAAGCGATGGGGCAGCGCCGTCCTGCGGCTGGGGCGCCCTTGCGGGCAGGCCGCGTGCGCGGCGCAGCATGCGGCCCAGCCACTGCCCGATATCGTCCACCCCCGTGAACACCGCCGGAATCACCAGCAGGCTCAGCAAGGTGGAGGTGATCAGGCCGCCAATCACCGCCACCGCCATGGGTGAACGGAAGCTGGGGTCCGCGGCGCCAATGCCCAGGGCGATTGGCATCATCCCCGCGCCCATGGCCAGCGTGGTCATGATGATGGGGCGCGCGCGTTTGTGGCAGGCGTCGATCAGCGCATCAAAGCGGCTCATGCCGTGTTCACGCCGCGCCAGGATGGCGTACTCCACCAGCAGGATCGAGTTCTTGGTGGCGATGCCCATGAGCATGATCAGCCCGATGAGCGAGGGCATCGAGAAGCTCTTTTGCGCAATCAGCAGCCCCACGAATGCCCCGCCCAGCGACAGCGGCAGCGCGGCGAGGATGGTGACGGGGTGCAGGAAATCCTTGAACAGCAGCACCAGCACGATGTAGATGCACAGCACGCCGGTCAGCATGGCCAGGCCGAAGCTGGCAAACAGCTCGCCCATCATTTCGGCGTCGCCAATCGTGATCTGGCGCACGCCGGGCGGCAGGCTCTGGATGGACGGCAACGCGGCCACGGCCTTGGTCACCTCGCCCAGCGGCTGGCCCGACAGCTCGATCTCGAAGTTGACGTTGCGGGCGCGGTCGTAACGGTCGACCACGGCCGGGCCGCCGCTGAACTCCAGCGTGGCCACCTGGCCGAGCATCACCGGGCCCTTGTTGCCCGGCACGGGCAGGCGCTCCAGCACCGACAGGTCCTGCCGTGCCGCGTCCTGCAGCTTGACCACGATGGGCACCTGTCGCGAGGCCAGGTTGAGCTTGGGCAGCGACACGTCGTAGTCACCCACGGTGGCAATGCGCAGGGTTTCGGCAATGGCGCTGCTGGTCACGCCCAGGTCGGCGGCGCGCGCAAAGTCGGGGCGCACCGCGATCTCGGAACGCACCAGGCTGGCCGTGGACGAGATGCTGCCCAGGCCGGGGATGGTGCGTAGGTCCTTCTCGACCGCCAGCGCGGCCGTCGTGAGCGCCTGCGGGTCATCGCCCGAGAGCACCAGCACGTACTTCTCGCCCGAGCCACCCAGCCCAACCTTGCTGCGCACGCCGGGCAGCGACTCCAGCGCGGCGCGGATGTGGTTCTCGATACCCTGCTTGCGTGGCCGGTCGCCCCGCTCGGCCAGCAGGATGGTGAGCGTGGCCTTGCGGGTTTCGGCGTTGGCGCCGCCCATGAACGGGTCGGAGCCGGCCGAGCCCGCACCAATCGTGGTGTACACGCTCTGCACATGCTCCACCTTCGCAATGCGCTGGCGCGCATCCTCGGCCACGGCGCGCGTCTGCGCCAGCGTGGCGCCGGGCGGAAGCTCCAGGTACACCTGCGTCTGCGAGTTGTCGTCCGGCGGGATGAAGCCCGTGGGCAGCAGCGGGATGAGCGCCAGCGAGCCGATGAAGAACGCGCCCGTGCCCAAAAAGGTGAGCCAGCGGTGGCGCACGCACCAGGCCGCCCAGCGCAGGTACACGCGCATCCAGCCCGGGTCCTGCTCATGCGCGGTGACGATGGGCTTGAGCAGGTACGCCGCCATCATGGGCGTGAGCACGCGCGCCACCACCAGGCTGGCAAACACCGCCAGAGAAGCCGTCCAGCCAAACTGCTTGAAGAACTTGCCCGCAATGCCGCTCATGAACGCGGTGGGCAGGAACACCGCGATCAGCGTGAACGTGGTGGCCACCACGGCCAGGCCGATCTCGTCGGCCGCCTCCATGGCAGCCTGGTAGGGCGTCTTGCCCATGCGCAGGTGGCGCACGATGTTCTCGACCTCCACGATGGCGTCGTCTACCAATATGCCCACCACCAGCGACATCGCCAGCAGCGTGATCACGTTGATGGAAAAGCCCAGCAGGTGCATGCCGATGAACGCCGGGATGATGGACAGCGGCAGCGCCACGGCCGAGACGAATGTCGCACGCCAGTCGCGCAGGAACAGCCACACCACCACCACCGCCAGCAGCGCGCCCTCGTACAGCAGGTGCATGGAGCCGTCGTATTCCTCCTGCACCGGCTGCACGAAGTTGAAGGCCTCGGTGATGGCCAGGTCCGGGTGCTGCTCGCGCAGCTCCTTCAGGGCCGCCTGCACGGCAGCGCCCACCTCCACCTCGCTCGCGCCCTTGCTGCGCGCCACCTCAAAGCCCACCACCGGCTTGCCGTTGAGCAGGGCCAGCGCCCGGCGCTCGGCCGTGGTGTCCGACACGTCAGCCACCTGGTCCAGCCGGATGTGGCGGCCGTCGGGCAGCGCCAGCGTCAGCTGCGCCAGCTCCTGCGCCGACTGCACCGTGGCCAGCGTGCGCACGGGCTGCTCGCTGCCGCCCAGGTCGGTGCGCCCGCCTGCGCTTTCGGTCTGCACGAGGCGCAACTGGCGCGACACATCGGCCGCCGTGGCACCCAGCGCCTGCAACTTGAGCGGATCAAGCGCCACATGCACCTGGCGTTCGGCGCCGCCCACGCGCGTCACCGCGCCCACGCCGCGCACTGTCAGCAGCTTCTTGGCCACCGTGTCGTCCACAAACCAGGACAGCGCCTCGTCGTCCATGCGGGCCGAGGCAATGGTGAAGGCCAGCACCGGCTGCGCCGCCAGGTCCATCTTGGTCACGATGGGGTCGCGCACATCGCCGGGCAGCTCGCCGCGCACGCGCGCCACGGCCGAGCGCACATCGTCCAGCGCTTCCTGCGTGGGCTTTTCCAGGCGGAACTCGGCCGTGATGGTGGCCCCGCCGTCCTGCACCTTGGTGTAGATGTGCTTGAGGCCCTGCAGCGTGGCAATGCTGTTCTCGATCTTGCGGGCCACATCGTTTTCAAGCTGCGCGGGCGAGGCACCCGGCAGCGCCACGGTGACCGAAATGGTGGGCAAATCGATGTCCGGAAAGTTCTGCACCTTCATGGCGTTGAACGACAGCAGGCCGCCGAAGGTCAGCAGCACAAACAGCATCAACGCCGGAATGGGGTTCTTGATGGACCAGGTAGAGACATTCATGAGAATGCTCCTTAATTAATAGCTACAGAGGCAATAGAGGCAAGCGCCAAAGGCACTTTTTGCATCAAATCGCCTGCGGGAGCCACCGAAACGGCCGCCGGGGCAGCCGCCACGCGCACCAGATCGCCGTCATTCAGAAAGCCTGCGCCGCGTACGGCGATGGACACGCCAGCGTCGAGGCCCGACAGCACCTCCACCCGGTCGGCCACACGCCGCCCGGTGTTCACCTTGCGCATCTGCACGCGGTTGTCGGCACCGATCACGAACACGTACGCAAAGCCGTCGCGTACCACCAGCGCCTCCTGCGGCACCGTGAGCGCATCGCTCTGGCCCAGGGCGAATTCACCACGCGCGAACATGCCCGCCAGGATGGCCGCGGACCCCGCCCCGGTACCCGCTACCGTGGCAGGCAGATCGACATACACCAGCCCGTTGCGGGTCTGCGGGTCCACCGTGGGCGCAATCATGCGCACCGTGCCTTCGGCGGTGGCACCGCTGGCGGCGGTCACGGTCACCTTGTCGCCGGGCTTGATGCGGCGTAGCTCGGTGGATGTGACCTCGGCCCGCCACTCCAGCCGACCCTTGCGCACCATGCGAAACAGTTCAGTGCCCGCACCCACCACCGCGCCCACGGTGGCGGTGCGGGCCGAGATCACGCCGCTGTCGGGCGCCAGCACCTGCGTGTGGCGCAGGCGCAGCTGCTGCGCGTTCAGGGCTGCGCGGGCGGCCTCCACCCGCGCCTGGGCCGTCTGCTCTGCCGTGGTGAACTGCTGGATCTGCTGCTGGCTCAGCGCGCCGGTGGTCTGCAGCGACCGGGCCCGCTCGGCATTGGCCGCAGCTTCAGCGGCCGTGGCCTGCGCCTCCAGCAGGCTGGCACGCACCTGGGCCACTTCGGCCTGCACCGTGTCGGGCGAGAACGTGGCCAGCACCTGGCCGGCCTTGACCACATCGCCCACGTTCACACGCACCTCGGTCAGGCGCAGGCCGTTGGTTTCGGCACCAATGATGGCCTCTTGCCAGGCAGCAATGCTGCCGTTGGCCGCCAGCCGGATAGGCACCGACGTACGCTGGGGTTGTGCCGTGCTCACCGTGAGGGCCGGGCGCTGCGCATGGGCCGCCTTGGGCTCATCGGCCGCACGCGATGCGCCAGAGAACACCAGGGCGCCGCCCGTTGCGAGCACGCAGGCCGCGATCACGGCCAAAGCGGCGGGAGAGAGCTTGAGAGGGAGCGAGGAGCGTTGCATGGAGATCCGTCCTTGTAGATTCAGGTCCGCCGTGGGCGGGGCTGCGCGCAGCAGCAGCAGGAAAGTTGACTTATTCGGTCCAGCCGCCGCCTGCGGCGCGGTACAGCGCCACCCAGGCGGCCATGCGCTCGTGCTGCAGGGCCACCAGCGCGTTCTCGGCGGCCAGGGCCGTGCGGCGGGCGTCCTCCAGCTCGACCATGCTGGCCAGGCCACCGCGCCAGCGGGCCTCGGTCGCATTGAACGATGCGCGGTAGCCCTCGGCTGCGGTGCGCGCACTGGCGCTGCGTTCGGCCGTGCCCTGCAGGCGCACCAGTGCCTGCTCGACCTCGGCCACCGCCTGGCGCACACGGGCGCGGTACAGGGCTGCGGCTTCTTCGTAGCGGGCCTGCGCTGCATCCACCTGCGCGGCGCGGCGGCCGCCGTCCAGGATCGGAACGCTCAGCGCCAGCGGGCCGATGGTCCAGGTGCTCAGGTCGGAGGTGACCCCGCCGGTGCGCACCCAGCCGGCGCCCACCGAGCCCGACAGCGCCAGGCGCGGATACCGCTGGGCCTGGGCGCTGCCCACCTCGGCGCTGGCGGCGGCCACCTCGCGCTCGGCGCTGTACACATCGGGCCGCTGGGCCAGCACCTGCGCGGGCAGGGCGGCTATGGAAAAAATCGCGTCGGGCGCAGCCATTGCGGGCAAGGTCGCCAGCCGGGTGCGCAGGCGCGGCTCATCCCAGCCCGTCAGCGCCACCAGGGCCTTGGTTTCCACATCGCACTGGGTGCGCTGTTGCGACACGCGGGCCGCTGCCTCGGCAGCACTTGCGCGCGCCAGCGCCGCGGTGGCGGGGGCGGCGAACCCGGCGCGCTCGCTCAGGCCCGACAGGCGCGATGTCTCTTCGCGCGAGCGCGCATCGCGCACCGCCACATCCAGCTGCTGCAGGCAGCTGCGCAGGCTGCTCACCTGCAAGGCCACCTCGGCCGCCACGCTCACGCGGGCTTCATGCCACTGCGCCTGGGCACCGGCCAGCCGCTCGTCGGCAGCCGTTTGGGTGGCTGCGTTGCCGCCAAACAGGTCCAGCTCCCACGTGGCCTGCAGCCCGACCTGTGCGGTGGTGGCCGTGCTGCGCACCTGCTCGTTGAAGCCACGGCTGGCGCTGGCCTGGCCGTCGAGGGACGGCCCCAATGCCGCCCTGCTGGCGACCTGGGTGGCCCGGGCCTGGGCAATGCGCGAACGTGCCTGCGCCATGCCGGGGCTGACGGCCTGGGCCGATTCGATCAGCTCGACCAGCAGAGGGTCGTCCACCCGCGCCCACCAGCGGGCGAGGTCCTCCACGGACCCGCCGTGCGGCAACGGGGCCTGCCAGCCCGGTGCGACCGCTGCCGGCACCTGCGCGGGCGGCGGCGTGGTGGAGCAGGCGGCCAGCAAGAGCATGAGCGCTGCCGCGACAAGGGTGCGGTGGGTTGATCGCATGGCTGGATCAGGTCCTGGGGTTGCGGGCCGGGCTTGTGCCAGGCTTTGAAGGGGAAATGGAGGTCGAAGCGGGGAGCGAATCGGTGGTGCCCCGCGTGGGGCGCGCAGCAAGGCGCCGTGCGCGTTCGCCGTCCACCATGAAGCAGGCAAAGTCCACCAGCCGCGACGTGGTGGCCGCCAGTGCACGCGGGCTGGCCGTGAGGCCGGGGCGCACCGCCTGCACCACATCACGGCCCACGTAATACTGTAGCGACAGGGCCGAAATGGCCATGGCCAGGCGGTGCACGTCGTCGTCCGCGGTCTTGAGGCCGAACTCGTTGCACAGCAACGCCACCAGCGCCGCATGGGCGGGCTTGATGTCGCATTCCAGCTCCTGCTCCCACAGACCCGTCGGGTCCAGCATCTCGCGAAAATGCAGGCGCATGCACAGCTCCACCAGATGCCCCTCGTGCAGGGGCTGCATGAAGCTGCGGATAAGGAGGGTGATGACCTCCCGCAGGGTGGGCGCAGGCGTGCCCTTGGGCCAGGCATCCAGCGACACCGGGCTGCCCATGGGCTCGGTAAAAGCCGCGCGGTACAGCCCGCTCTTGTCACCGAAGTAATAGCTGATGGATGCCGGGTTGACGGCCGCAGCCTGGGCGATCTGGCGGATGGAGGTCTTGGCAAAGCCGTGTTCTGCAAAGAGCTGCAGCGCCGCATGAAGCAGCCGCGTGCGCGCCGCCGCCGCCTCGACAGGCAAGGGAGTGGATGACGGTCGGCGGCGGGAAGATGCGGCGGGGGGAGACATGGCCCCGGATTACAACACCGTTAATCAAACGATTGATTAACTTTTTTGTTTCAGTAAATGTCAACGCCGCGCGGGCGCGGCCGCCAGGTCCACCAGCGCAGGCAGGCACGCAAGCGCGTGCGCGCACGACGGTCAGTGGGTCATCAGGTTGTCACGTCGGCCGGCACACGGCACCGGAAGGGCCAGAGGAGGCCGGGAGCACCGGCGCGCTATCGGCGCGGGCCGAACACCGCCACCCACAGTGCCATCACCGCGTCGCGCTCGGCCTCCACAGTGGCGGGCGCCACCTGCGTCGGCGCCTCGTCCAGCCGCGCGCGGTGCTGCACGCGGCGCAGCTCGCGGTAGGCATCGGCCGCGGCCATACCCACACCGGGCGGCAGCAGGCCCACCTGCTCGGCGCGCTGCAACAGGGCAATATTGCCCACATTGCCCACCAGCTCGGGGTGTGCGGCGGATTGCGACAGCACCAGGTACTGCACGGCAAACTCGGCATCCACCATGCCGCCGGGGCTGTGCTTGACGTCAAAGCGCCCCTCCGGGGCAGGGTGGGCACTGCGCACGCGCTCGCGCATGGCGACGATCTCTTCGCGCAGGGCCGCCGCGTCGCGCTCCGAGGTGATCACCGCCTCGCGCACGGCGTCAAAGCGCTGGCGCAGCGGCTCGGTGCCCATCACGAAACGGGCCCGCGTCATGGCCTGGTGCTCCCAGGTCCAGGCCGTGTTGCTGCCGCGGCGCTGCTGGTAGTTGGCGTAGGCATCAAAGCTGGTGACCAGCAGACCCGAGTTGCCGTTGGGGCGCAGCGCCGTATCGATCTCGTACAGGTCGCCCTCGCCTGTTTTCACGGTGAGCCAGTTGATGAGCTTGCGCACAAAACCGGCATAGACCTCGGGTGCGTTTTCGTCGTCGTCGTCAAACACGAAGACGATATCGAGGTCGCTGCCGTAGCCCAGCTCCTTGCCGCCGAGCTTGCCGTAACCAATGATGGCGAACTGCGGGGTCTCGCGGTGGCGGTTTTTCAGGCGGCTCCAGCACCACTGGGCGGTGATGCGCAGCACGCTGTCGGCCAGCGCCGAAAGGTCATCGGCCACCTGCTCGACGGTGATGCGGCGCTCCACATCGCGCGCCAGGGTGCGGAAGGTCTCGGCATGCTGGGCACGGCGCAGCAGGTTGAGCAGGGTTTCGTCGTCGTCTTCGCCGGTGGATTGCAGCGACGCCAGCCGCATGGCCAGCTCGCGCTCGAAATCGGCCACCACAAAGCGTTCGGACAGCAGCGAGTCGCCCACCAGTTCGTCGATGACGCCCGGGTGCTGCAGCAGGTAGCGCGCGGGCCACTTGGCCGCGCCCAGCAGGTGCAGCAGTTGTTCGTGCACCGAGGGGCGCTCCAGCAGCAGCGCCAGGTAGCTTTCGCGGCGCAGCAAAGGCTCGAGCCAGTTGGCAAAACGCAGCGCGGCCTCTTCGGTCACGCGCCCTTCGGTCAGCCACTGCGCGGTGCGCTGCACCAGCCGAAACAGCCGCGCGCGCGCCTCGTCGCGCAGACCCTGCACGCGGGCGTGGGTGCGCCACTCTGCCACGCGCTCCCGGAAGCCCGGGGGTAGCTGTTCGAGCAGGCTCTCCAGCTCGGGCGGTGGCGGGGCCGAAGCCCGCGGGCCACCGCAGCCGCCGCCGTTGCACTGCTTCTTGCTGCCGCCCAGCAGGGTGTCAAACTCCTGCGCCACCAGCTCGCGGTGCGCATCCAGCTCATGCAGAAAGGCGCAGCAGTCGCTGTAACCCATGGTGTAGGCGATCCAGGCCAGGTCGTCGTCGCGCGTGGGCAGCACATGGGTTTGCTGGTCGTCCAGGTACTGAATGCGGTGCTCCACGCGCCGCAGGAAAACGTAGGCGCGCGCCATGGCATCGGCCGTTTCCTGGGGCATCAGGCCGGCCTGGGCCACGCGCTGCAATGCATCGAGTGTGGGCCGCCGCCGCAGCTCCGGGAACTGGCCTCCGCGCACCACCTGCAGCAGCTGCACGGTGAATTCGATCTCGCGGATGCCGCCGCGCGAGAGCTTCACGTCGTTGGCGCGCTCAGGGTGGCCGGCGCTGCGCTTGGCCGCGTGGTCGCGGATCTGCCGGTGCAACGACCGCAGTGCATCGAACACGCTGTAGTCCAGGTACCGGCGGAACACAAACGGCAGCACCACGCCGCGCAGGGCCTGCACGCCCGGGCTGCCGATGCAGTCGCGCGGGGCCACCACCCGGCTTTTGAGCCATGCGAACCGTTCCCACTCGCGGCCTTGCACCTGCAGGTATTCCTCCAGCCCGGCCAGCGACACCGCGGGCGGGCCCGAGTTGCCGTTGGGCCGCAAGGCCAGGTCGACGCGGAACACCAATCCATGCTCGGTGGTGTCACCGACCAGGCTGTAGATGGCCTTGACGGCCCGCGCAAAGTATTCGTGGTTGGAAATGCGGCCGCGCCCGTCGGCCGTGCCTGCCGTCTCGCCGTCCTGCTCGTAGACGTAGATCAGGTCGATGTCGCTCGATACATTGAGTTCGCGCGCACCGAGCTTGCCCATGCCGATGATCCACAGCTCGACCGGCTGGCCCTGAGGGCCGCAGGGCGCGCCGTGCCGCTCGTCCAATTCCTGGCGGGCATGACGGCAGGCGCGGTCCAGGGCCAGCTCGGCCAGCTCGGTCACGGCCCGGGTCACGTCGGCCAGCGGGAGCGCGCTGTCGCAATCGAGCTGTATGAGCCGCTCCATCACCAGCTGGCGCAGCACGCGAAGGGCCGCACCGGTGTCGAGCCCGCGCGAGAGCAGCGCATCGCAGGCCTGCTGCATGGTGGCCATCACGGGCGTGCCCGGCGGCAGCAGGTGCAGATCGGCTTCGTAACGGCGGTGCAGGCGCTGGAAAAAACGCGAGTGCTCTGCCAGCGCAACGCCGGGCACGCGCGGCGCGCAGCGCGGGTCAGCGGACGGCGTCTGCATGGGGCGCGCGGATGTTGGCCGCGTACACAAGGACACTCGGTTGCACTGAACCCGGGCCAAGGCCGCGGGTCATAATTCCTGCCACATTCAGTTTGACCATGATCGCTCCCACCTCGCACCCCTCTCGCCTGCTGAAAATGATGGCAGGTCTTGCGCGGTGGTCATTGGGTCTGCTGCTCGCCTTCTGGCTGCTGCTGGCCATCGCGTGGGGGGCCCTTCATGGATTGATTGTGCCGCGAATCGGCGAGTTTCGCCCGCAGCTCCAGGCGCATGCCACAAAGGTTCTGGGGGTTCCCGTGCAGATCGGCGCCATCGAGGCGCGCACCGACAGCCTGGTGCCTTCGGTCGAGCTGCTGGATGTGGCGCTGCTTGATGCCGGCGGCCGGGTGGCCCTGCGGTTGCCGCGGGTGGTTGTGGCTGTGTCGCCACGATCGCTGGTCCACTGGAACGCCGAACAGATCTATATAGAGGAGCCCGTGCTGGATGTGCGCCGCACCGCAGACGGGCGCATCCAGGTTGCCGGCCTGGAGCTTGCGCAATCGGGCGGCGACAGCAATGCGGCGGCCGACTGGGTGTTCTCGCAGGGGGAAGTTTTCATCAAGGGCGGCACGCTGCGCTGGACCGATGAGCAGCGCAGCGCGCCCGAGCTTGCGCTGACCGACGTCAACCTGGTGCTGCGCAACGGCAACTGGCGCCACCACATGCGCCTGGATGCAACCCCCCCAGCGGACTGGGGCGACCGGTTCACGCTGGCAGGCCTGTTTCGCGCCCCGCTGCTGCGTGCACGCGACGGCAACTGGAAGCACTGGAACGGCCAGGTGTTTGCCAACTTTGCGCGGGTTGATGTGTCGCAGCTGCACCGCCACGCCCAGATCGACGGGGTGCATGTCGCCCAGGGGCACGGAGCCCTGCGCGCCTGGGCGGATTTCCAGCGCGGCGAACTGATGGGCGGAACCGCCGACCTGGCGCTGGCCGATGTGAACGCTACGCTGGGCAGCGACCTGCAGGCGCTGGCCCTGCCTGCGGTGCAGGGCAGGCTGGGCGGGCGCCGGCTGGCGGGCGGTTTTGAGCTGTTCACGCAGGGCCTGCAGTTCCAGACCGACGACGGCCTGAACTGGCCCGGCGGCAACGTGCGCCTGGTGCATACCGATGCCAGCGGCAAGCTGCCGGCGCAGGGCGACTTCCGCGCCGACCGTCTGGACCTGGCGGCACTGGCGCAGATCGGTGCCCGGCTGCCCCTGGGCCCCGCTGCCCACCACGCGCTGGCCACGTACGCACCGCGCGGGCTGGTGGACGAGATCAGCGCCACCTGGCGGGGACCGGTGGATGCACTGCAGGCCTACCAGCTGCGCGGCCGGGTGCGTGGCCTTTCGCTGGCAGCCGAGAACGCGGGCACGACCCCCACCCACTTCGGGCTGCGCGGAGCCACCGTGGACATCGACATGACCCAGGCGGGCGGCAAGGCGGCGCTGTCGATTACCTCGGGCGCGCTGGTGCTGCCCGGGGTGTTTGAGGAGCCGGTGCTGCCGCTGGACCGGCTGAGCGCCGACGTACGCTGGCAGATGGAAGGCGAGCGCATTGCGGTGCAAGCCACCGACGTGCAGTTTGCCAACGCCGACGCGCAGGGCGAGGCCCGGGCCAGCTGGCACACGTCCGATGCGGCGAAAGCGCCTCACCGATCACGGTTTCCGGGGGTACTCGATTTGTCTGGCAACCTGAACCGGGCCGACGGCACGCGGGTACACCGTTACCTGCCCCTGTCGATCCCGGCGGACTCACGCCACTACGTGCGCGACGCCGTGGTGGCGGGCACGGCCAGCAACGTGCAGTTCCGCGTGAAGGGTGATCTGCACGACCTGCCGTTCAACGACCCCCGGCAGGGCGAATTCCGCATCGCCGCCCGCGTCCGGGACGTGACCTACGCCTATGTGCCACCGCAGCTGCAGCCAGCCAATACGCTGCCCTGGCCAGCCTTGACCGAGCTGGGCGGCGAACTGATTTTTGAGCGGTCTTCCATGCAGGTGCGGGGCGCCAGCGGCAGCTTTGCGGGCCGGCCAGGGCTGCGCCTGTCGCGCGTGGATGCGCGCATTCCCGACCTGTCGCACACGGTGGTGGGCGTGGACGCCGATGCACGCGGGCCGCTGCCCGAACTGCTGGCGCTGATGAGCAGCTCGCCCCTGGGCGGCATGACCTCCAACGCGCTGGACCAGGCCACCGGCACGGGCAATGCCGACTTCAAGCTGCGCCTGAGCCTGCCCATCAGCGACATGGCCAAGTCGAAGGTGCAGGGCAGCGTGGTGCTGGCGGGCAACGAGGTCCGCATCACGCCCGACACCCCGCCGCTCACCCGCGCACGCGGCACGGTGCAGTTCAGCGAAAGCGGGTTTTCGCTGACGAACATGCAGGCCCAGGCGCTGGGTGGCCCGGTGCGGCTTGAAGGCGGCATGCGCGCCCTGCCGCCCAATGCACCCGCCACCGAATCGGCTGTGCAGTTGCGCGCGCAGGGTACGGCCACCGCCGAAGGCCTGCAGCAGGCCACGCAGCTGGGCATGCTTGCGCAGCTGGCACGGCGCGCCAGCGGCAGCGCGCCGTACACCATGGCCCTCGGGTTCCGGCGCGGAGTGCCCGAGATCCAGGTCACCACATCGCTGCAGGGCATGGCGCTGGCGCTGCCCGCCCCGCTGGCCAAAACAGCCGGCACCAGCACGCCACTGCGTTTTGAAACCCAGGTGCTGCGCGAGTCACTCACCGGCCTGGCCAGCGCCACCGCAGCAGGTGCAGCAGGCCTGCCCCCGCTGCGCGACCAGATCACGCTCGACCTGGGCGCCATCGGCTCGGCCACGTATGTGCGCGAGCTGGCGGGCGGCCAGGCGCGCGTGTTGCGCGGCACCATCGGCATCGGGCTGGGCGACGGTGAGTCCGCACCCATGCCAGCCCAGGGCGTCGCCGCCAACATCCAGCAAGGCAAGGTGGACGTCGATACCTGGGAAGACGTGCTCACGCAGGCCACCACGCCTGCCAGCAGCGCCACCGATGCGGTCGCAGGAGGCCCGGCAACCACAGGCACGGGCAGTGCGGGCAGCGCGCAGGACTACCTGCCCACCACGCTGGCCCTGCGCGCGCGCGAGCTGACCCTGCAGGGGCGCACGCTGCACAACGTGGTGGCAGGTGCCCTGCGCAGCGGTACCACCTGGCGCGCCACGCTGGACGCCAGCGAACTCAACGGGTTTATCGAGTTCCGGCAGCCCGGTGCTGCAGACCACCCCAACGGGCTGCTGTACGCACGCCTGTCGCGAGCCAACCTGCCGCAAAGCGATGCGAACCAGGTGGAGGCTCTGCTTGATGAACAGCCCGGTACGCTGCCCGCACTGGACATCGTGGTGGACGATTTCGAGCTGCGCGCCAAGCGGCTGGGCCGCGTGGAGATACAGGCCCAGAACCGTGGCAGCGAGGGCGCACAGCGCGAGTGGCGCCTGACGCGGTTCAACATCCTGTCGCCCGAAGCCAACCTTACGGCCAGTGGCAACTGGGCGGTGGTGGCTGGCGCGGCAGGCAGCGCTGCTGCGAAGCCCCCGGAGCGGCGTACGGTGCTCAGTTTCAAGCTCGATATCCGCGACTCGGGCGACCTGCTGGGCCGCATGGGGATGGCCAATGTGGTGCGCCGCGGCAAGGGGCGCATGGAAGGTCAGGTGGCATGGATGGGCGCGCCCTTCAGCCCCGACTACCGGTCCATGACAGGCGAGGTCAACCTCAATATCGAGTCCGGCCAATTCCTCAAGGCCGACCCGGGCCTGGCCAAGCTGCTCGGCGTGCTGAGCCTGCAGTCTCTGCCGCGGCGTCTGGCGCTGGATTTCCGCGACGTGTTCAGCGAAGGTTTTGCGTTTGACTTTGTGCGCGGCGACGTCCGCATCGAGCAGGGTGTCGCCACCACCAACAATCTGCAGATGAAGGGTGTGAACGCCGCGGTCTTGATGGAAGGCAGTGCCAACATCGAGGCCGAAACGCAGGATCTTCGCGTGGTGGTGGTGCCCGAGATCAACGCCATGACCGCATCGCTGGTGGCCACGGCGATCAACCCCGTGATTGGCCTGGGCAGCTTCCTGGCGCAGGTGTTCCTGCGCGGGCCGCTCATTGAAGCCGCCACGCAGGAGTTCCGCATCGACGGCACGTGGACGGACCCTCGCGTGGTGCGCGTACCCCGCCGCGCGCGGGACGCTGCAGCCCCGGCCGCTCCGGCCTCCACCCCCGCACCCAAGCCCGGAGAACCCTCATGATGCATGTGGCAGCCATCCAGATGGTGTCGGGTACCCGGCTTGATGACAACCTGCAGGCCGCGCACAGGCTGCTGGAAAAGGCTGCGCTCGAAGGCGCTGAACTCGCCGTGCTGCCCGAATATTTCTGCACCATGGGCCACCGCGACACGGACAAGCTGCCCCTGGCGGAAACACCCGCTGGCGGGCCCATCCAGGATTTCCTGTCGGCGTCGGCGCGCTCGCTGGGCCTGTGGCTCGTGGGCGGCACCCTGCCCATGCAGACCGCCACGCCTGGCAAGGTGCGCAACACCACCCTAGTGTTCGACCCCACCGGCGCGCAGGTGGCCCGCTACGACAAGATCCACCTCTTTTGCTTCGACAACGGGCGCGAGCAGTACGACGAGAGCCGCGTGATCGAGGCCGGCGCCCCTGCCGTGCATTTCGACCTGCCGGCGCGCGATGGTCGCCGCTGGCGCGTGGGGTTGAGCGTGTGCTACGACCTGCGCTTTCCCGAGCTGTACCGGGCGCACGCCCGCGCAGGGGCTGACCTGATGCTCGTGCCCAGTGCTTTCACCTACACCACGGGCCGTGCCCACTGGGAACTGCTGCTGCGCGCTCGGGCGGTGGAGAACCTGGCCTACGTACTGGCGCCCGCACAGGGCGGCATTCACGAGAACGGCCGCCACACCTGGGGGCACAGCATGCTGGTGGACCCCTGGGGCACCGTGATCGCCTCACTTGACCAGGGCCCGGGTGTCGTTGCCGGCACGCTGGATGCCGCACGCATCGCCAGTGTGCGCGAGCAGTTGCCCGCCCTGCAGCACCGCGTGCTCTGAACCCCGCATGAATTCCCCCACGCCCGACGACAGCACCACCGGCCTTGGCACGGCGCTGGCAGCCCCTTTGCAGCCACGCCCGCGCCGCACGCTGCTGCAGCGCTGGCGCGGTGCATGGCGACGCTGGTCGCTGTGGACGGCGCTGGTGGGCCTGGTCGTGTCGATGCTGGCCACCCTGGTCTGGCTGGCGGGCCGGTATGAAGAAAGCCAGGTGCAGACCCAGCTGGAGCGCGACGCGGCCGATGCGGTGGTGGACATCCGCGTATCGCTCTCGCGCACCCTGCAGAACCTGCAGGCCCTGCACGCCAACGACCCTGGCGAGCTGGCATGGGAAGTCGGGGCGGCCGATCTGCTGCGCAACCACCGCGAGCTGATACGCATCGAGTGGCGCGACACGTCTTTGCGGGTGCGCGACCACCAGCAGTCGCCCTACCGGCCCCTGGCCTGGGACCGGCGACTGCGCGAGAGCGGCCAGTCGGATGCCGCCATTGCCTGTGCCAACGCGCGCCGGCTCAGCAGCCCGGCCTACTCCAGCAGTTACTTTCAGCCGCACGGCGATGGCCTGGGTTCGGAAATGATGGACCTGTGCCTGCCGCTCACCACCGGCGGCAAGGTCACCGGCTTTGTCGTGGCCACGTTCTCGCTGCGCGAGATCCTGCTCAACCTGGTGGCGCCCAACCTCACGCGCCGCCAGGAGGCCTCGTTCATCGAGCCCGACGGCACCCGGCTGGCCGTGCTGGGCGCCGCCCGCAAGGGCTCGCGCATGTTCACATCGCAGCACCTGCTGGACATGCCCGGCAGCACCCTGGTGCTGCGCATGGACACCTGGCACGCCGCGCCCAGCCTGTTTCCCAACGTGCTCACGGCGCTGGTCACCGCAATGTCGATTGCGCTGGTCACGGTGATGGCAGTGCTGGTGCGCGACAACCGCCGCCGCCTGCGTGCCGAGCGCGATCTGGCGGACGCGCTCGCGTTCCGCAAGGCGATGGAGGACTCGCTGGTCACGGGCCTGCGCGCACGGGACTTGCAAGGTCGCATCACCTACGTCAACCCCGCGTTCTGTGCCATGGTCGGCTTCAGCGCAGCCGAGCTGCTGGGCCAGAGCGTCACCGCCCCCTACTGGCCGCCCGAGCTGGTGGACGAGTACCGGGCGCGGCAGGCCGTGCGGCTGTCGGGGGGGGAGGTTCCGCCGCGGGAAGGCTTTGAGTCGGTCTTCATGCGCAAGGACGGAACGCGCTTTCCGGTGCTGATCATCGAGGCGCCGCTCATCAACGCCCAGGGCCAGCATACGGGCTGGATGAGCGCCTTCCTGGACATCAGCGAGCAGCGCCGCATCGAGGAGCTGTCGCGCGCATCGCAGGAGCGCCTTCAGGCCACGGCCCGCCTGGCCACGGTGGGCGAGATGGCATCGCTGCTCAGCCACGAGCTGAACCAGCCGCTGGCCGCCATCTCCAGCTACGCCACCGGCTCCATCAACCTGCTGGAGCCCGCCAGCAGCACGGCCGCGGCAGATGCCGGCGACACCGCCAGTGCGCCGACCACAACCGCGGCCCCCAGCGCGCACGATGTGGAAGGCGTGCGCATGGCGCTCACGCAGATCGCCCGCCAGGCCGAGCGCGCGGGCAAGGTGATCAAGAGCGTGCACGACTTCGTGCGCCGACGCGACCAGGCGCGCGAGTCGTTGCCCGCGCAGCAGTTGCTCGACGCCATCCTGCCACTCGTCAGCCTGCAGGCGCGCAAGCTGCGCGTGCGCGTGCAGACCCATGTCGAGTCCGGCCTGCCGCCGGTGCTGTGCGACCGCACCATGGTCGAGCAGGTGCTGCTGAACCTGGCGCGCAACGCCATGCAGGCCATGGACCACCCCGACATCCACCAGCGCGTGCTGGACATCCGCGTGCTCAAGACGGCCACCGGCCAGCGCACGGGATGGATCAAGTTCACGGTGACCGACCTGGGCACCGGCATCGACAGCGATGTGGCTGCCAAGCTGTTCACTCCGTTCTACACCACGCGCAGCGAGGGCATGGGGCTGGGCCTGAGCATGTGCCGCACGGTCATCGAGCAGCACGGTGGTTTCCTCGGCTTTGCTGCCAACGAGCCCCGTGGTACGGTATTCACCTTTACCCTGCCGGTCGCTACCCCTCCCGCGCAAAGCCCCTGATGGAACCCGTATCCAACGCCACCGTTTACATCGTTGACGACGACGCCAGCGTGCGCGAGGCCCTGGCCTGGCTGCTGCGCTCGCGCCGCCTGCCCAGCGAGTCTTTCGACAGCGCCGAGGCCTTTGACGCCATGCTGCAAAAGCGCCCTCCCCAGCGCTACCCCTGCTGCCTGCTGCTGGATGTGCGCATGCCCGGCATGAGCGGCCTGGCCCTGTTCGACGTACTGGCCGCGCGGGGTGATCTGGCCACCATGCCGGTGATCTTTCTGACCGGCCACGCCGATGTGCCCACCGCGGTCGATACCGTCAAGCGCGGCGCATTCGACTTTTGTGAAAAGCCTTTTTCAGACAACGTGCTGGTGGACCGCATCGAACAGGCCCTGACCCAGTCGGCCGAGCGGCTGGCGCGGCTGCGCGAACGCAGCGACCTGCAGGTGCGCCTGGGCGACCTGACCGACCGCGAGCGCGACGTGATGGACCTGGTGGTGGCGGGCCTGCCCAACAAGCTGATTGCCGACCAGCTCGACATCAGCGTGCGCACGGTGGAAGTGCACCGCTCACGCGTGTTCGACAAGATGCAGGTGAAGTCGGCAGTGGAACTGGCGAACCTGCTGCGCGCTGGCAAATAGCCGGGGTGAGCCCGGCTGTACCGCGCCCCCCGGCCTCTGGCGAACCGGTTACCCGCGCGGCCGTTCGCCCACAAAGATTTCCACACGGCGGTTGCGTGCGCGGCCTTCGGCCGTGTCGTTGGTGGCCATCGGGTTGCGCTCGCCCATGCCGTCGATGGCAATGCGGCGCCCGTCCACGCCCCGTGCCGTGAGGTAGTTGCGGGTGCTGGCTGCGCGCTCCACCGACAGCGGGTTGTTCACGCTGTCCCCGCCGGTGCTGTCGGTGTGGCCGACGATGCGCACATCGCTGTTGGGGTTGTTGCGCAGGCCGGCGGCAAACTGGTCCAGCACCGGGCCAAAGTTCGCCTGGATGTCCGAGCGGCCCACGGCAAACGAGATGTCGCTGGGGATGTTGAGCATGAGCTGGTTGTCCGACGTCTGCGAGACCACCACACCGGTGCCGCGCGTGGCCTGCTCCATCTCGCGCTTTTGGCGCTCCATGTTCTGCGACCAGATGTAGGTGCCCAGGGCCCCCACGCCCGCGCCCACCACGGCGCCGGTGCCGGCATTACCGCCCGTGGCCGAGCCGATCACCGCGCCAGCCAGTGCGCCCACCCCGGCACCGGTGGCGGTGCGGCGCTGGGTGTCATCCATGCTGGCGCAACCGGTGGCCAGAACGACGGTGGCGGCAACGCCCCAAAGAATGTGTGTGCGCATGTGATCTCCTTGAATCTGAACAGGCGGCGCGGCATCCGATGCGTGCCGGCCATGCGCTTGCCGCTGCCACCGGAGCGGCAACCCCTGAAGGGATGCCGCGCTGCCAGAGCAGCGGGCGGCAGCGGGCAAGCGCAAGCCCTGATGGTGACCCGCAGCGTTGCGGCACGCCATCGGCCCGCGCACCCGGCGCCCGTAGGACAGCAGCGCGAAATGTTCACGGGGTCAGGCGGCGTGCAACACGCCCACCGCAACAGGCGCAGACCTTGCGCCCGCGCCCGGGGCCCTACGCTGCGGGCGGTGAAGGGGGTGAAGGTGGTGGGGGCGGCTTGCGGTCGTCGTCGCCCGAGGAGGGGGGCATGGGGAGCTCGCCGCCCTTGCGCCCTGAAAACATCGTCCACCAGACGATGGCAATCAGCAGCACCAGCGCCAGCAGCGCTTCAAGCAAAATCAGCCCCATGAAATCGACCCCTTTGCGCCTTGTTCTGACGGCGCTGATTGTAGGAATGCTGGCTGCGTGCTCCACCCCCATGCCGCCAAGCCCCACACCGCCCGGGGCCATACCCACGCCGCCGCCCGCCAGCACGCTGCCGCCGCCAGCCGCTGTGGCGCTGCCCGGCGACACCGGCCCGCTGCCGCCACCCATGGCCCAGCCCAAGAGCCGCTGGATACCGGTGCGCTGGGCCGAGCTGCCCGGCTTCACGCAGGACGCGCTGCACGAGGCCTGGAACGCCTGGATCAAGAGCTGCGAGCGGCCCGCCCCGCAGTTCACCGCGCTGTGCGGCGAGGTGCGCCAGCTGAGCATTGCCACCCCTGACGAGCAGCGCGCCTGGCTCATCGCCCGCCTGCAGCCCTACCGCGTGGAGGCGCACGACGGCAACGCCGACGGCCTGCTCACCGCCTACTACGAACCCATGATGGAAGGCGCCCGCCAGCCCGGCAACGGCTACACCGTGCCCATCTACCGCCTGCCCGCCAGCTTTGGCGCGCGCAAACCCTGGTACACGCGCCAGCAGATCGAGACCCTGCCCGAAGCCCAGGCGGCGCTGCAAGGCCGCGCCATCGCCTGGCTGCGCGACCCGGTCGAGTCGATGGTGCTGCACATCCAGGGCTCGGGCCGCCTGCGCATTACCGAGGCCGACGGCTCGGTGTCACTGGTGCGCGTGGCCTATGCCGGCACCAATGACCAGCCCTACGGCAGCATCGGCCGCTGGCTGCTCGACCAGGGCTACACCCGCGATGCCACCTGGCCAGGCATCCGCGCGTGGCTGGCGGCCAACCCGCAGCGCACCAACGAACTGATGTGGACCAACCCGCGCTACGTGTTCTTCAAGGAGGAACCGCTGGCCGGCATGGACGCATCGTTCGGCCCCAAGGGCGCGCAGGGTGTGCCGCTCACCCCCGGCCGCTCCATCGCGGTGGACCGCCAGAGCATTCCGTACGGCACGCCGGTGTGGCTCGCCTCCAGCGGCCCCCAGGTGCAACTGAGCCGCATGGTGCTGGCACAGGACACCGGCAGCGCCATCCTGGGCGCGGTGCGGGCCGACTACTTCACCGGCTGGGGGCCTGAGGCCGGTGACATTGCCGGCCGGCTCAAGCAGGGGCTGCGGCTGTGGGTGCTCTGGCCGAGGTGAATTGAGGTCATATAGGCCTCCATCGCACTATCCAAAAGCCTTTAATGCTATTGATTAAATAGCAAACGGCGGCAGCCGACGCGGTGACCAACCGCGCGGGCCTGCCGCTGGCCTACGCGGAGCCGCTCTTCGCAGCCCCGTTGGCCAACAAGGCCAGGTGCGGGCCCATGTCCTGCCGGGCGTCCTGCTCCAGCACCCCCACCTCGACGTCCACCCCCGCCGCCTTGAGGATGGCAATGCCCGCGCCCGCATTGCGAGGGTCCGGGTCCAGCATGGCGACCACAACGCGCCCGATGCCCCGGGCTACCAGCCCCTTGGCGCACGACGGCGTCCTGCCGTGAAACGAACAGGGCTCCAGCGTGACGTAGGCCGTGACATCCGGCAGATCCCCCGACACCCGGGACACCGCCATCGCCTCGGCATGGTGCTGGCCCGGCGGCTGCGTGAACCCGCTCGCGATCACCTGCCCACCCCGGACCAGCACGCAGCCGACGGGCGGGTTGGGAAGGCAGGCGGGCAGTGCCTTGCGTCCCTCGGCAAGGGCAAGGCGCATGAAGTCTTCGTCGGAGGTAGGCATGCAGGCAAAAGGTTGTGGGCGCCATCGCGCGGTACGGAAGCCGGGGGGCCACCGGATGAACGCCGTCGATTGTGATCCAGTGCGTGGCCGTGGCCTCAGGACTCCACCGCCCACCGCGTCACCCGCGGCGGCGCATCGCCCACATGGAACGCCAGCTTGCGCTCGCGCAGGGCCACGTCGGATGCGGTGACGCGGTCAAAGCGGCGCAGGTGTTCGGTCCACGACTCGTCTTCGATGCGCTCCACATAGCGCGCGGGATGGCTGATGTCGTGCAGCAGCTGCCAGCCCAGGGCGCCCTGGCGCAGGCGGCTGCGGCGGCTTTCCTGCATGACGGCGCGGAATTCGGTGGCGCGGTCGGGGTCGATGAAGTATTCGATGGTGACCACCAGGTGCCCTGCGCCCGGCGGTGCGTCGGCCACGGGGGCCTTGAAGGCGTCCGAGGGGCTCAGGTCTTCCTCGATGCTGCGGTCGGCCACCAGTCGCTGCACCAGGGCCATGGCCACCACACCGGTGGCCGCAGCCAGGCCCAGGCTGGTGTGCACATCGGTCACCGTGGCCACCTGGCCCCACACGGCAGCGCCCAGCGCGGTGGCGCCCATGATGGACATCTGATAGATCGACATGCCGCGCGCCCGCACCCAGTTGGGCAGCGCCAGCTGGGCCGACACGGACAGCGCGTTGGCCGTGGTGATCCAGGCCATGCCGCCCACAAACATGGCGGGCACGGCCACGTACACATTGGGCGCCACCGCCATCACCGCGGTGGCGGCGGCCTGCAGCAGGGTACCGCGCATCACCAGCACATCGCGCGCCATGGCCTGGCGCAGGCGCGGCAAAAACATGGCCGCCGTGATGGCCCCAGCGCCCATGCTGGCCAGCAGCAGCGTGAACGTGCCCGCGCCGCCGCCTTGCAGCCCCTTGGCCAGCAGCGGCAGCAGTGCCATGAGGGCCGTGGCGTGCAGAAAGAAGATGGAAATGCGCCACAGCACGGCCCGCATGCGCGGCGACTGCCGCACAAACTGCACGCCCACGCGCATGGCGCTGCCCAGGCGCTCGCGCCCCAGCGGGCTCGGCACATGCGCGCGCTTCCAGCGCATGATGACCAGGCCGGAGATGACCGACAGCACGGCATTGAGCACAAACACCCAGGCGCTGCCCGCGCTGGCGATGATGGCCCCGGCCAGCAGCGGCCCGATGATGCGCGAGGCGTTCATGGCCACGCCGTTCAAAGCCAGTGCGGCGGGCAATTGAGGGCGGCTGACCAGCTCGGGCACGATGGCGGCAAACACCGGCCAGCGCATCGCCAGCCCGATGCCATTGGCAAAGGTGAGGGCCAGCAGCAGCGGCGCCGTCATGCCGCCCGACACGATGGCGATCGACAGCACCACGGCCACCGCCGCCACCCAGAACTGCGTGGCGATGAAGTAGCGGCGCCGGTCCAGGATGTCGGCCAGCGCACCGCTGGGCAGGCCGAGCAAAAACACGGGCAGTGTGGAGGCCGACTGCACCAGCGCCACGAGGATGGGCGAGGTGGTGAGCGTGGTCATCAGCCAGGCGGCGGCCACGTCGTTCATCCACATGCAGGTGTTAGCCGCCACCCAGGTGAGCCACAGCATGCGGAACACCGGCACCGTGAGCGGCGCCAGGGGCGAGAGCGAAGCCGCCGCATCCTGCAGCGCTGCCGCTGGGCCATGCGGCGGGGCGACGGTGTCGTCTGCGCCGTGGGTCCGTGGCGCCCGGTCGGCCCCAGCGTGCGGGGCCGGGTCGGCAAGCCCGGCAGACCCGGTGGCGGGTGCCGGGGCTCCGGGTGCATCGGAACCTGCGACCGGTGGTGAAGGGGGCGATGCAGGCGCAGTGCTGCGCGTGCTTTCAGAAGGTGGCAAAACAGGCATGCCCGGCCATTGTGCGACGGATGCGCGCTGTCCACAGCCATTCCGGGCCGCAACCACCACCGTGCCATGGGCTTGGCCCCGCACAGATTCCTGGATGGCCTGCAGGAGCGAAACTTTGAGTCAAAAAAGCCCCCATGGCTTGCCTTGATTGACTTTATTGCTATTATTTAAATAGCATCAACCCCGGCTGCGCGTCAAATGCGCCAGCGGCAGCGCCCCGCTGGCCTTGACCTCGCCCAGCGAGAAGCTGGTGTGCATGTCCTTCACGTTGGGCAGGTTCAGCAGCACATCGCGCGCAAACTGCGAAAAGCTGTCCAGGTCGCGCGCCACCACCTGCAGCTCGAACGTGCCGGTGCCGCTGATGTAGTGGCAGGCCACCACCTCGGGGATCTGGCGAATGGCTTCCTCCATGGCGCGGGTGAGGTTGCCGGTGCTGCGGTCGGCATCCAGCCGCACAAAGGCGAGCACGCCCAGGCCGATCTTGTGGCGGTCGATCTCGGCGCGGTAGCCCTTGATGTAGCCCGCCTCCTCCAGCGCCCGCACCCGCCGCCAGCAGGGTGCTGCAGAAAGCCCCACGCGCTGGGCCAGCTCGGCATTCGTCAGGCGGGCGTCGGCCTGCAATTCTTGCAGGATGGCAAGGTCGAATTTGTCAAGATTGTTCATGTTCAGGCCATTCTAAGAAAGATCCTTTCTTAAACAAGGGTAAACACGGCATAACAACGAAAGCACATATCCGGTCGCAATCTCTACACTGCTTTGGCAACCCTTGAATTCGCTGCGGCGCTGCCCACAAGGCAGCCACCGCAGACCCGCCCCCCACAGGAAAACACCCATGAACGCCCCACTGCCCGAATCCATCCGCAAAGCGCTGGAAACCGTCACGCTCGACGACAACCCGCAACGCGGGTTGCAACACAAGTACGTGGTGGGCGGCAATGCCGCACGCGGTGGATTTGGCGCCGAGCCTGCTTGCGAAGGAGATGTGCTGTGAACGCCCCTCTGCCCGAATCCATCCGCAAAGCGCTGGAAACCGTCACGCTCGACGACAAATACTCGCTCGACCACGGCCGCGCCTTCATGAGCGGCGTGCAGGCCCTGGTGCGCCTGCCCATGCTGCAGCGCCAGCGCGATGCGGCGGCGGGGCTTAACACAGCGGGCTTCATCAGCGGCTACCGCGGCTCCCCCCTGGGCACGTATGACCAGGCGCTCTGGGCCGCCAAGAAGCACCTCGCGGCCAACCACATCGTCTTTCAGCCCGGCGTGAACGAAGAGCTGGGCGCCACCGCCGTGTGGGGCACGCAGCAGCTCGACCTGTACCCGCAAAGCAAGAAGTTCGACGGCGTCTTCGGCATCTGGTACGGCAAGGGCCCGGGCGTGGACCGCTGCTCGGACGTGTTCAAGCATGCCAACATGGCCGGCACCGCCAAGCACGGCGGCGTGATCGCCATCGCGGGCGACGACCACATCAGCAAGAGCAGCACGGCCGCGCACCAGAGCGACCACATCTTCAAGGCCTGCGGCACGCCGGTGTTCTTCCCGAGCAGCGTGCAAGAGATCCTGGACATGGGCCTGCACGCCTTTGCCATGAGCCGCTTCTCGGGCGTGTGGTCGGGCATGAAGACCATCCAGGAGGTGGTGGAGTCTTCGAGCAGCATCCACATCGACCCGGACCGCGTGAAGATCGTGATGCCCGAGGACTTCGTGATGCCGCCCGGCGGCCTGCATATCCGCTGGCCCGACGCGCCGCTGGAGCAGGAAGCGCGCCTCATGGACTACAAGTGGTACGCGGCCCTGGCGTACATCCGCGCCAACAAGCTCAACTACAACGTCATCGAAGGCCAAAACGACCGCTTCGGCATCATCGCCAGCGGCAAGGCCTACAACGACACGCGCCAGGCGCTGGTGGACCTGGGCCTCGATGACGACACCTGCCGCCAGCTGGGCATCCGCGTGCACAAGGTCAACGTGGTGTGGCCGCTCGAAGCCACCATCACGCGCGACTTTGCCCAGGGCCTGCAAGAGATTCTGGTGGTGGAGGAAAAGCGCCAGGTCATCGAATACCAGCTGAAAGAAGAGCTGTACAACTGGCGCGCCGACGTGCGGCCCAACGTGCTGGGCAAGTTCGACGAAGTGCCCGGCGACAACTCGGGCGGCGAGTGGAGCATGGCCAACCCCAGCCAGAACTGGCTGCTGCGCGCCAAGGCCGACCTCACGCCCGCCATCATCGCCAAAGCGATTGCCAAACGCCTGAAGAAGCTGGGCGTGCCCAGCGACATCATCGCGCGCATGGATGCACGCATCACCGTCATTGAAGCCAGCGAGCGCGGCATGGCCGAGCTGAAGGTGGACACCGGCGAACGCGCACCGTGGTTTTGCAGCGGCTGCCCGCACAACACCAGCACCCGCGTGCCCGAGGGCTCGCGCGCTGTGGCCGGCATTGGCTGCCACTACATGGCCAACTGGATGCCCGACCGCAACACCTCCACCTTCACGCAGATGGGCGGCGAGGGCGTGACCTGGGTGGGCCAGGCCCCCTTCACCACCGACCAGCACGTGTTTGCCAACCTGGGCGACGGCACGTACTTTCACAGCGGGCTGCTGGCCATCCGCCAGAGCATTGCGGCAGGCACCAACATCACCTACAAGGTGCTCTACAACGACGCCGTGGCCATGACGGGGGGCCAACAGGTGGGCGAGCGGCCCGAGGGCCATTCGGTGCTGCAGATCATGCACAGCCTGAAGGCCGAGGGCGTGGTCAAGCTCATCATCGTGACGGACGAACCGCACAAGTACGACGGCGTGCCGCTGGCCGAGGGCGTGACGGTGCACCACCGCGACGAGCTCGACACGGTGCAGCGCCAGTTCCGCGAAATCAAGGGCTGCACGGTCATCATCTACGACCAGACCTGCGCGACCGAAAAGCGCCGCCGCCGTAAGCGCGGCACCCTGGCCACGCCCGACAAGACCGTGGTCATCAACGAGCTGGTGTGCGAGGGCTGCGGCGATTGCTCCACCAAATCCAACTGCCTGTCGGTGGAACCTGTGGAGACGGAGTTTGGCCGCAAGCGCCGCATCAACCAGAGCACCTGCAATAAGGACTACTCGTGCGTGAACGGCTTCTGCCCGAGCTTCGTCACGGTGGAGGGCGGCAAGCTGAAAAAGCCCAAGAAGGAAAAGAAGGGCGACCTGTCGGCACTGCCGCCGCTGCCTGAGCCGGTTCTGCCCGTGGCCGAAACGGCCTGGGGCATCGTGGTGGGTGGCGTGGGCGGCACGGGCGTGATCACCATCGGCTCGCTGCTGGGCATGGCCGCGCACCTGGATGGCAAGGGCGTCATCACGCAGGACGCGGGTGGCCTGGCACAAAAGGGCGGCGCCACCTGGAGCCACATCCAGATCGCCAACCGGCCCGACGCCATCTACACCACCAAGGTCGACACCGCCAAGGCTGATCTGGTGATCGGGTGCGATTCCATCGTGGCCGCACACAAGTACACGCTGGCCGTGATGCAGCCGGGCCGCACGTTTGTGGCGCTGAACACGCACGGCACGCCCACGGCGGCGTTTGTGACCAACCCCAACTGGCAGTTCCCGGGTGCCAACTGCGACAGCGCCATCGCCACCGCGGTAGGCGCGGGCAATGTGGGCAGCTTTGATGCCGAGCAGGTGGCCACACAGTTGCTGGGCGACAGCATCTACACCAACCCGCTGATGCTGGGCTACGCCTGGCAAAAGGGCCGCGTGCCGCTCACGCTGGCATCGATGATGCGCGCCATGGAACTCAACGGCGTGCAGGTGGACAACAACAAGGCCGCCTTCGAATGGGGCCGCCGCTGCGCGCACGATCTGGCATCCGTGCAGGCGCTGTTTGCCGCGGCGCAGGTGATCCAGTTCGTGAAGAAGCCTTCGCTCACGGAAATGGTCCACAAGCGCGTGGAGTTTCTGACCGGCTACCAGCACGCCGCCTACGCGCAGGAGTACCAGGCCTTCGTCGAGAAGGTAAAGGCCACCGAGGCCCGCGTGACGACCAGCACCCGCCTGTCGGAGGCCGTGGCGCGCTACCTGTTCAAGTTGATGGCGTACAAGGACGAGTACGAAGTGGCGCGCCTGCACACCGACAAGGCCTTCACGGACAAGATCGCCAACATGTTTGAAGGTGACTACAAGCTGGTGCACCACCTGGCGCCGCCCATGACGGCCAAAAAGAACGACCGGGGCGAACTCGTCAAGCAGCCGTTTGGTCCGTGGATGCGCAGCGCGTTTGGCCTGCTGGCCAAGATGAAAGGCCTGCGCGGCACGGCGCTGGATGTGTTCGGCAAGACCGAAGAGCGCCGCATGGAGCGCGCCCTCATCGTGGAATACCGCGCCTGCATCGACGAACTGCTGGCCACGCTGAACACCGACAACCTCGCGCTGGCAGTGGAAATTGCCAGCATCCCCGAAGACATCCGCGGCTACGGCCACGTGAAGGAGCGCCACCTGAAGACGGCCCGCCCCAGGTGGGATGCGCTGATGGCCCGCTGGCGCAGTGGCGCCACCGCACACCCCGACCGCGCCGCAGCCTGACAACGGGGCCCTGCCCGGCCGAATGCCCGCACTGACCGGCGGGCATTTTGCTATTTATCTAGTAGCATTAAATCAACGACAGCACTGCCCAGAAGGCATTTTTTAAACAAAAAATCGCTGCAGAAACCGGATTGCGCCTCCCCGGGGAAACACCCGGCGCCCACCCGGGACTTGGCCCTTGGGGGCGGGTCACAGTGCCGCATACAATGGCCTGTTCCGCCCCGGAAGGCGCTTGTGCGTCCGGCCTGCGCGGGTTTTTTTGTGTTTTGACCATCCATTTGTGGAGTCCACCTCGTGTTCATTTCTTCCGCTTTCGCACAGACCGCACCTGCCGCAGCCACGGGTGGCGGCGACATCATGTCCTCGCTGACGGGCATGCTGCCCCTGGTCCTCATGTTCGTGGTGCTGTACTTCGTCATGATCCGGCCCCAGATGAAGCGCCAGAAGGAACACCGCGCCATGATCGAAGCCATCGCCAAGGGCGATGAAGTAGCCACCGCGGGCGGCATCGTCGGCAAGGTCACGCGCCTGTCCGAAGGCTTCCTGCACATCGAGATCGCCAGCGGCGTGGAAGTGCAACTGCAGCGCAGCGCCGTGGTCCAGGTTCTGCCCAAGGGTTCGGTCAAGTAATCAATGAACATCCCGTACGCCAGACGTGCCGCCCCTGCTGTCGCTGCATGGATTGCAGCGGGCGCGGCGCAGCCGGCGTGGCGGAGATGGCCTTGGCATGGCGATAGCCGGCAGGGCGTGGAAAAGGCGTAAAGATGAACCGTTATCCGGTCTGGAAGTACGCGATCCTCGTGATCGTGATGCTGGTGGGGGCCCTGTACACCCTGCCCAATTTCTTTGGTGAGGCCCCTGCGGTCCAGGTGTCGTCTGCCAAGGCCACCATCAAGGTGGACGCTGGCGTGCAGCAGCGCGTGGAAGACGCGCTCAAGGCCGCGGGCCTGACGCCGGACTTCGTCGCCCTGGAAGGCAACTCGGTGCGTGCCCGCTTCGACACGCCGGACAACCAGCTCAAGGCCAAGGACGCCATCCAGAAGGCGCTGATCCCCGACGCCAACGACGCGTCCTACATCGTTGCGCTGAACCTGGTGTCGCGCTCTCCGGTGTGGCTCAAGTCGCTGCACGCCAACCCTATGTACCTGGGGCTGGACCTGCGCGGCGGCGTGCACTTCATGCTCCAGGTGGACATGCAGGCCGCCCTGACCAAGAAGGCCGAGTCCTATGCCGGTGACATTCGCACCGCGCTGCGCGACAAGAGCATCCGCCACGGCGGCATCAGCCGCGACGGCCAGACCATCGACATCAAGGTGCGCGACGAAGCCACCCTGACCGCCACCCGCAACCTGATCACCGACCAGTTCGCCGATCTGCAGGTGGTCAGCAGCCCCGACGGCGCCGAATTCCGCCTGCGCGCCTCGATCAAGCCCGAGGCCACGCGCCGCGTGCAGGAGCAGGCACTCAAGCAGAACATGGTGACGCTGCACAACCGGATCAACGAACTGGGCGTGGCCGAGCCGGTGATCCAGCAGCAGGGCCTGGACCGGATCGTGGTGCAGCTGCCCGGCGTGCAGGACACCGCCAAGGCCAAGGACATTCTGGGCCGCACCGCCACGCTGGAAGTGCGCCTGGTGGACGAGGGCACCGAAGCCCGCGCCGCCGAAACCGGCCGTGGCCCGGTGCCGTTTGGCTCCGAGCGCTACATGGACCGCAACAGCCAGGCCGTGATCGTGAAAAAGCAGGTCATCCTGACCGGCGAGAACCTGACCGACGCGCAGCCCGGCTTTGACGGCCAGACGCAGGAGCCCACCGTCAACCTGACGCTGGACGCCAAGGGCTCGCGCATCTTCCGCGACATCACCCGCGAGAACGTGGGCAAGCGCATGGCCATCGTCCTGTTCGAAAAGGGCAAGGGCGAGGTCGTGACCGCCCCCGTGATCCGCACCGAAATCGCGGGCGGACGGGTGCAGATCTCGGGCCGCATGACCACCACCGAAGCCAACGACACGGCGCTGCTGCTGCGCGCGGGCTCTCTGGCAGCGCCCATGGAAATCATCGAGGAATTCACCATCGGCCCCACGCTGGGCGCCGACAACATCGAGCGCGGCATCAACAGCGTGGTGTGGGGCCTGGTGGTCATCGCCGTTTTCATGTGCTTCTACTACACGCTGTTCGGCGTGTTCTCCAGCATTGCGCTGGCCGTGAACGTATTGCTGCTGGTGGCCGTGCTGTCCATGCTGCAGGCCACGCTCACCCTGCCGGGCATTGCCGCCATGGCGCTGGCCATCGGGGTGGCCATCGACTCCAACGTGCTCATCAACGAGCGCATCCGGGAGGAACTGCGCAGCGGTGTCTCGGCGCAGGCCGCTATCCACGCGGGCTACGAGCGCGCGTGGGCGACCATCCTTGATTCGAACGTGACCACCCTGATTGCAGGCGTGGCGCTGCTGGCCTTTGGCTCGGGGCCTGTGCGGGGCTTTGCGGTGGTGCACTGCATCGGCATCCTGACCAGCATGTTCTCGGCAGTGTTCTTCTCGCGCGGGCTGGTGAACCTGTGGTACGGGCGCCAGAAAAAGCTCAAGAGTGTGTCGATCGGCCAGGTCTGGAAGCCCGATGCAGACACCGGTGCCGTGGCAAAGTCGCAATAAGTACGGAAGAAGACCCATGGGGTTCTCCGCTTGCGGCCCGGGTGCGACAACGCACCTGAGCCCTGGCTGAAGACTCCGGCAAAGGACAAGACATCATGGAATTTTTCCGGATCAAAAAAGACATCCCCTTCATGAAGCACGCGTTGATCTTCAACGCGATCTCCTTCATCACGTTTGCGCTGGCGGTGTTCTTCCTGTTCACGCGCGGCCTGCACCTGTCGGTAGAGTTCACCGGCGGCACCGTCATGGAGGTGGCCTACAGCCAGCCGGCCGAGCTCTCCAAGGTGCGGGAAACCGTCTCGTCCCTGGGCTACCCCGAGGTGCAGGTGCAAAACTTCGGCACGGCGCGAGATGTGATGATCCGCCTGCCCGTGCAAAAGGGCGTGACCTCTGCGCAGCAAAGCGAACAGGTCCTGTCGGCGCTCAAGGCGGCCGACCCTGAGGTCACCCTGCGGCGCACGGAGTTTGTCGGGCCCCAGGTGGGCGAGGAGCTCGTCCACGGCGGCCTGATGGCGCTGGCTATGGTGGTGGTCGGCATCGTGATCTACCTGGCATTCCGCTTCGAGTGGAAATTCGGCATTGCGGCCATCATCGCCAACCTGCACGACGTGGTGATCATCCTGGGGTTCTTCGCGTTCTTCCAGTGGGAGTTCTCGCTGGCCGTGCTGGCCGCCGTGCTGGCCGTGCTGGGCTATTCGGTCAACGAATCCGTCGTGATCTTCGACCGGATCCGCGAGGCCTTCCGCAAGTACCGCAAGATGACCACCCACGAAGTCATCGACCATGCCATCACGAGCACGATGAGCCGCACGATCATCACGCACGCCTCCACCGAGGCGATGGTGCTGTCGATGTTCTTCTTCGGGGGCCCCAGCCTGCACTACTTTGCCCTGGCGCTCACCATCGGCATCGTCTTCGGCATCTACTCGTCGGTGTTCGTGGCTGCGGCCATCGCCATGTGGCTGGGTGTCGAGCGTGAAGACCTGATCAAGCCCGTCAAGAAGGACGGCGACCCCAACGATCCCCATGCGGGAGCCACCGTCTGACGCGCTAATATCCCCTTATGTATCCCACGCCCTCGCCCGTTCCGCAGCGTCGACTGGCCCGCCAGGCTCGCCAGAGGTTCGTGGAAGGGGCGTGCGCCGGCCTGGCAGCGCTCGACAAGACTGTCCAGGATTTCCTGACCGCGCTGATGGCCCAGTCCGGTACGGCGAGGGAAATGCAGGCCCGCCGGGACACCTGGCTGCTCTACCAGCAGCACCATGCCTCATGGGTAGAACGCACGGCCAAGGCATGGCGCGAAGGGCTGGCACCCTTCGCCACATCATCCGGCGCAGGCACCGTCATCAATGCGGCGGGCGCCCAGTTTGAATTGCTCAGCGACGAGGTGGTTGAGAACAAGATTGTCGCGTCCCGGATGGCCCTGACAATCATCGAGCAGGTCAGCTTGCAGTTCGATACCGTGCGGCAGCGAACGCAGTCGCTGGACGGGCAGGACATGGATGCGGGCGACATTCTCCGCCCGGAGTCGATGTGCCAGAGGCTCGTGGAGCAGTGGGTCGCGGCAGGACTGCCACGCACGGACCTGCAGACTGCGATCGATCCACTGCAGCGCGAGCTCGCGAATCTGCTGCAAAAGCAGTATCAGGCCGTCAATGTGTTCTACGTGGAGCAGGGCATCACTCCGCAAAATGACCTCCGGTCCAGGGTCAAGCGCACATCCGACGGTGCAGTGCCCCCATTCGCCAACCAGCGTCCGGGCCTGGACTCTGGCGCAGGCGGTCTGGCATCGCAGGCGCTGGCCCAGTCCCGGGACGCCCTGGCGGCAAGCCAGTACACCCCCGGGCCTGCGGGCCGCATCGGGCCTGCACAGCCCTTGCCATCCCCCTACCCGCCAAGGCGACCGCCACCGGGATATCTGCAGCAGGGCCTGCCCACGGGGTTCGCTCAGGGCATCACGCCACTGGCCCGCGCCCGCCATCGCGCCCAGGGCGTGATGGGCCAGTTGCGCCGATTGCTCACGCAACCCGCGACCGGGTTCGATATGGTGAACGCACCTCCCGCATCGGCGGCGCTGGCCCATGCGCTTTCAGCACAGCGCATCCAGGCGGACACCTACTACAGCGGCGTCGGAACGCTGGTGGAAGACTACAGCCCGGCGGCCGTGGTGCAAGTGGCCGGTGCCGTGCGCGAGCGTTCGACAGAGCTCAAGAAAAAAGCATCCACTGCGGGTGAGAAGGCCATCATCGAAGTGGTGGCGCTGATGTTCCAGAGCATCCTGGCCGAGGACCGCATTCCACCGGCTGTGCGCGTGTGGTTTGCACGCCTGCAGGTGCCCGTGCTGCGGGTAGCGCTGGCCGAGCCCGAGTTTTTCAGCAACCTCAACCATCCGGCCCGCCAGTTGATTGATCGCATGGGTGCGTGCGTGATGGGCTTTGATGCCACCAGCATCAACGGCAGCGCGCTTGAAAACGAGATCCGCCGCGTGGTGCAGGTCATCGAGCAATATCCGGAGACCGGCCGTCGCGTGTTTCAGCTTGTCTATGACGAGTTCGAGAAGTTCCTGTCCAAATACCTCACGGAAAAGCAGTCCACATCCCGCCTGGTTTCGGTGGCGCAGCAGGTCGAGCAGCGCGAGACGCTGGCCATCCAGTACACCATCGAACTGCGCACCATGCTGCGTGACATGCCGGTGCGCGACGAGATTCGCGATTTCCTTTTCAAGACCTGGGCCGAGGTGCTGGCCTTGTCAGCCGTGCGCGATGGGGCTCAGCACGCAGACACCCTGGCTTACAAGCGAACAGCATCGGATCTCGTCTGGGCGGCCAGCGCCAAGCCCAACCGCACCGACCGGGCACAGGTCATCCAGAACCTGCCCGGGCTGCTGCAACGCCTGCGGCAGGGCCTGGCCTTGCTGGGCGTCAATGACGCGGCGCAAGACGCACAGGTCAAGCTGCTCACCGACACGCTGGCCGATGCCTTCCTGTCCAAGACCGCCTCGATCCCGCAGGCCCATATCGACGCCATGGCCAAGCGGCTGGCCAACCTCGAAGACTTCATGAGCGATGCGACGCTCGGCGAGATGCCGCTGAACACCGACAACATCGAGATGATGCTGGGCATCGACGCTTCGTCGATCCATGTGGTGGCAGACAACGGCGCACCGGTGGACGAAGCCATGGTCGCCTGGGCGCAGGAGCTGCAGCCCGGCACCTGGTACACCCTGGACCACAACGGTGCGTCGGCCCAGGTGCAGTACGTCTGGCAAAGCCAGCGCAAGCAGCTGCACCTTTTTGCCGCCGTGGACGGCAGCAGCTACCTGATCCAGCTGCGCAGGCTTGCGGCGTACATGCAGGCGGGTCTGCTGGTGCCGCAGGATGACGAGGGATTGACCATCCGGGCCACGCGTGAGGCACTGGCAAAACTGGACGCCAACCCCGAGCGCTTGCTGGGCGACTGACCTTCCATTGCCCGGGCAGGACGGCCTGCTCAAAAGGCAGTCCGTGTCTCGCGACACCCGGCGGTCAGGGTCGCGCCTTTGGCCTACCAGCGCTCTCGGATTACCCGCGCAACAGCTTGTCTTCGGCCAGTGCAAGCGCCGCCGGGTGCCCGGACAACACCAGCGTGTCCCCAGCCGCCAGACGGACATCGTCGGACGCGGTACCCGGGTGTCCGTTGCTGCGCCGCAGGTTCACCACCTGCACCCCCATGGCCGGAAGCGCAAGCTCCCCCAGCGTGCGGCCAGTGGCTGTGGAGCCAGGAGGAAGGTTGATGGTGGACAGCCGCTCCTGGTCGCGCTCGTTGACCGTATCGTCGTCCGCGCCGTGGAAGTAGCCCCGCAGCAGGTTGTACCGCTCGTCGCGCTGATCCTGCACAAGCCGAAGCACCCGGCGCATGGGGACGCCCACCAGGGCCAGCGCGTGGCTGGCAAGCATGAGCGAGCCTTCGATGGCCTCGGGAACGACTTCGGTGGCCCCGGCTTCCTGCAGACGTTCCAGATACAGATCGTCCTGGGTGCGCACCACCACCGGCACATGGGCGGCATGGCTGCGCGTGTTGGCCAGCACCTTCAGGGCCGCCGGCACGTCGATGTACGTGATGGCCACGGCACTGGCACGCACGAGGCCCGCTGCCATCAGCGCCTGCAGCCGCGTGGCATCGCCGTACACCACCGAATGGCCCGCCGCGGCCGCCTGGCTGACGCGGTCGGGGTCCAGGTCGAGCGCCATGTAGGGAATGCTTTCCTTTTCCAGCATGCGCGCCAGGTTCTGGCCGCAGCGGCCGTACCCGCAGATGATGACGTGCTTGCTGGTGTTGATCGACTTGCGCGCAATCGTCGTCATCTGCAGCGACTGTTGCAGCCAGTCGCTGGCCACCAGCTTCATCACGATGCGGTTGCTAAAGAGGATGAGGAACGGCGTGGCCAGCATCGACAGCACCATCGCGGCCAGGATGGGGTTCATCAGCGCAGGCTCCACCAGCCCGTTGCGCTGGGTCAGGGACAGCAACACAAAGCCGAATTCGCCCGCCTGCGCCAGGTACAGCCCGGTGCGCAATGCAACGCCCGTGGTGGCGCCCATGGCGCGGGCCAGCAGCAGGATGAACACCAGTTTGATCAGCAGCGGCAGCGTCAGCAGCAGGAGCACCAGGCCCCAACGGTCCACCAGGATGTGCCAGTCCAGCATCATGCCGATGGTGATGAAGAAGAGCCCTAGCAATACGTCGTGAAACGGCCGGATGTCTGACCCCACCTGATGGCGGTATTCGGTTTCGGACACCAGCACACCGGCGATGAATGCGCCGAGTGCCAGACTCAGTCCGGCCAGTTCGGTCAGCCATGCCATTCCCAGGGTGATGAGCAGCAGGTTGAGCATGAACAGCTCGTCGCTCTTGCGCCGCGCCACCAGGGTGAGCCACCAGCGCATGACGCGCTGCCCCCCGGTGAGCAGCAGGCCCACCAGCAGCGTGGCCTTAATCAGCGCCCAGCCCAGTGCGGGGAACAACTGGTCGGGTGACGACGCGAGTGCCGGGATCAGCACGAGAAGCGGCACCACGGCCAGGTCCTGGAACAGCAGGATGCCCATGACGCGCCGACCGTGCTCGCTCTCCAGCTCTGCCCGTTCAGCCATCAGTTTCACAACGATGGCCGTGCTGCTCATGGCCATAACGCCTGACAGTGCCACTGCCGTCTGCCAGCCCATCTCCCACACGCCGCCCAGCCAGCGCGACATCAGCAGCGCCCCTCCGGTGGCGGCCGCCATCGTGAGCACTACCTGCATCAGGCCAAGGCCAAAAACCTGGCGGCGCATGGCGCGCAGTTTGGGCAGGCTGAACTCGAGCCCGATGGCGAACATCAGGAACACCACGCCAAATTCACCAAGGTGGCGCACGCCTTCCGAGTTCTGCGCCAGCGCCAGTGCATGCGGGCCAATCAGCACGCCTGCGGCCAGGTAGCCCAGCATGGGCGGCAACTTGAGGCTGCGGCAAGCCACCACGCCCAGCACGGCGGCCAGCAGGTACAGCAACGTCAAGGCGAGGGACGACATGTAACGATCCTATCCGAGCAGGACCGACATGCGGCGTTCTTCGCAGGGTAAAGCGCGCCAGCCGGCGAGACTGACGGCAAAAGCCGGGGCTGGACGGGAGATCCGACAGCCCGTCGATAGAATCGGTGGATGACTCCGTCGCCCTCCGCGCTGCCCCCCTTCGATGCCGAACAGGCCTTGCGCCTGGCCCGCCAAACCCTGGACATCGAGGCCGCAGCCGTGCTGGGGCTCAAGGCCCGGGTCGGCGAGCCGTTTGCAAGCGCTGTGCAGGCCATGCTGGCGGTTCGCGGCCGCGTGGTGGTGATGGGCATGGGCAAGAGCGGGCACATCGGCCGCAAGATCGCGGCCACCCTGGCATCTACCGGCACGCCGGCGATGTTTGTGCACCCGGCCGAGGCCAGCCACGGCGACCTGGGCATGATCAAGTCGATCGACCTGGTGCTGGCGCTGTCCAACAGCGGCGAGGTGGACGAACTCACAACCCTGCTCCCCGTGATCAAGCGCCTGGGCGCGACGCTGGTGGCAATGACGGGGCGAACCCAGTCCACCCTCGCGCAGCATGCCGACATCGTGCTCGATAGCGGCGTGGAGCGCGAGGCCTGCCCGCTGCAGCTGGCCCCCACGGCCAGCACCACCGCTCAGCTCGCTCTGGGCGATGCGCTGGCAGTGGCCTTGCTGGACGCGCGCGGGTTTCGCCCGGAAGACTTTGCCCGCTCCCACCCCGGCGGTGCGCTGGGGCGCCGGTTGCTCACCCATGTGCGCGATGTCATGCGCTCGGGCGACCAGATCCCGCGCGTGGCACCCGGCGCATCGTTCAGCGAACTGATGCGCGAGATGAGTGCCAAGGGCCTGGGCGCTTCTGCGATCGTCGACGCGGACGGCCAGCTGGTGGGCATATTCACCGATGGCGACCTGCGCCGCCGCATCGAGGCCGGGGCCGATCTGCGCAACGCCAGGGCGTCCGATGTGATGCACCCGTCGCCACGCCGCATATCGCCCGATGCCCTGGCGGTGGATGCGGCCGAAATGATGGAAGCGCACGCCATCACCAGCGTCCTCGTGGTGGACGCTGGCGGCCAGCTCGCGGGCGTCGTCCATATTGGCGACCTCATGCGGGCCAAGGTGATCTGATGCCTATGCTGGATAAGCCCGCATCCTTGCAGGACCAGCGCCCCGCGTACCGGTGCGCTCCCGAGCTGCTGTTGCGGGCTCAGGAAGTACGCATTGCATTCTTTGACGTCGATGGCGTGCTGACCGACGGCGGGCTGCTCTTCAGCGAGGCGGGTGAAACGCTCAAGCGCTTCAATACGCTGGATGGCCATGGCCTCAAGCTGCTGCAGCGCGCTGGCATCACGCCCGCCGTGATCACGGGGCGCGACTCAGCACCGCTGCGCGTACGGCTCAAGGCGCTGGGCGTGGAGCACGCCGTGTTTGGCACGGAAGACAAACAGCCCGCCGCAGAGCAGATCCTTGCCCGTCTCGGCCTGGGCTGGAGCCAGGCCGCCGCCATGGGCGATGACTGGCCTGACCTGCCGGTCATGCGACGCAGCGCCCTCGCCTGCGCGCCGGTCAACGCCCACGTGGAGGTGCGCCATGCAGCGCACATGGTGACCCAGGCGCGAGGCGGTGAAGGCGCCGCGCGCGAGCTGTGCGATCTGCTACTGGCTGCCACAGGCCGCTACGCAGCGCTGCTGGCGCCCTACCTGGCATGAGGCAATCCTCAGCAACCCCACAGGTGGCCATGGCCGAAAACCGCTTCGCCTGCCATTTCGCTGCCGCAGAAAGGGCACTCGCGTGCGCATGATTCGCCAGGGCTGGGACCAGATCTCCCTTTACATGCCTGTGCTTTTGATGGGGCTGCTCGCGCTGGGCACGTGGTGGCTGGTTCGCAATGCGCCGGTTCCGGCATCGACGGCCGTTGAACGCGGCCCCGGCCACCAACCCGACTATTTCATGAAGTCGTTTTCGTTGAAGTCGTTCGACGCGAAGGGCAGACTCCAGAGCGAAGTTCTGGGCGATGTGGCACGCCACTATCCGGACACCGACACACTCGAAATTGACAAGGCGCGCATCCGCTCGGTATCTCCCGAAGGTCAGCTCACGCTGGCCACTGCCGACCGCGCGCTGTCCAATTCAGACGGGTCGGAGGTCCAGCTCTTTGGCAATGCGGTGGTCACGCGCGAGCCCCTGCGAGCCCGGCCAGGGGCACCGGCGCAGCCGCGCATGGAGTTCCGCAGCGAATTCCTGCATGCCTACACCAAGACCGAGCGCGTTCGCTCGGACAAACCTGTCATCCTCATCCGCGGAAACGACCAGTTCACCGCCGACGGCATGGACTACGACAACCTCGACCAGGTCATGCAGTTGCGCGGGCGCGTACGCGGTGTGCTGCAGCCGGGCGTAGGCAAGTAGACCGACCATCGGCCCAAGCGACTGCCGCTGACCGTTTCGATCTTCCGACGCTTCCCTGGAGCCACGCGATGCCAACCCCACTCGTCTTTATTACCGGAGCGTCCAGCGGCATCGGGCAGGCGCTGGCCCTGCGCTACCACCGCGCCGGTTACCGGCTGGCGCTGGCCGCCCGGCGCACATCCGAGGTAAAAACATGGGCTGAGGATTGTGGAATAAGCACTGATAGCTATCATGTTTATAGCGCAGACGTGGCGAACATCGAGAGCATCGTCGCGGCGGGTCATGATTGCATGGCCAGGCAGGGGTTGCCGAACATCGTCATCGCCAATGCCGGGATCAGCGTGGGCATGGACACCGCGGTGCGCGAAGACCTTGAGGTCATGGCCCGCACTTTTGCCACCAACAACACGGGGCTCGCTGCCACCTTTCATCCTTTTGTGGACGCCATGGTGCTGCGAAAAAGCGGCACGCTCGTCGGCATAGGCAGCGTCGCCGGCATCCGCGGGCTTCCCGGCCATGGCGCTTACTGCGCCAGCAAGGCTGCCGTCATCAGCTACTGCGAAAGCCTGCGAGGCGAAATGCGCCCGTACGGCGTGCGCGTGGTCACCATTTCGCCTGGGTACATCGATACGCCGCTGACGCGCCAAAACCGGTACAGCATGCCGTTTCTCATGCAGGCCGATGACTTTGCAGACCGCGCCTTTCAGACCATTGCCGCGGGCAAGAGCTACCGCGTCATTCCCTGGCAGATGGGCATGGTTGCCAAGCTGCTGCGCATGCTGCCCAACGTGCTGTTCGACCGACTGCTGGCAGGCCGCCCCCGCAAGCGCCGCCAGGGCGAACAGCAGTAACCAGTAACCCGGCGGGTCGGGGCTCCACCCAGGCTGCCCACTGGCTGAACCCTTTTCCGGTGCGCCAGCGCCGCCTTGGCACAGGCGTCAGGCTGACCTCCACCCGATGGTCCTGGCTGCCGCCAATGAAAAAGCCCCTGTCAGGGGCTTTGAAGGGCCGCAGAAAGCGACCCGGCGGGATACACCATCGCAGTGATCCGGTGCGCAAGAAACCTGTCGCGCGCAGGGACGACGATCAATAGCCGCTGTTGCCGCCACCGTAGCCGCCACCCCCACCGCCGCCACCCCCACCGCCGCCGCCACTGCGGCCGCCGCCATTGCGCGAACCCGAGCCGTAGGGACTGCGGAAACCGCCATCGCTGCGGCCACCGCCACCGCCGCCGTAGCCGCCGCCTTCACCCCGACCGCCACCGTAGCCGCCGCCGTCACCACCGCCGCCACCACCATCACCGCCACCACCGCCGCCGTCGCCACCCCCACCGCTGCGGCCGCCACCACC
>ENA-UOXK01000114-UOXK01000114.1-mixed-culture-metagenome-genome-assembly--contig:-NODE-114-length-54080-cov-38.014771_pt1 | contig 54080 bp, 33 predicted proteins | sample MGYA00238160_ERZ761638 | MGnify/ENA primary metagenome ERZ761638 (study PRJEB28912, sample SAMN08777098) | mixed culture metagenome | isolation source: Freshwater growth medium | place: USA...
GGCCAACTTCCGGACGAGCCTGGCGGAGCTGCTCGGCGTCAATGTGACCAGCGTCCTCCTGCAGGTCCGCTCTGGCAGCATTGTGATCGACGTCCGCGTCTTCATGTCCCAGCCACTCGCGAGCAGCTTGCTCACCGCTGCATCGCTTTCCGGCGCCCTCGGGGTGAATATCACCAACATCGTCTCGACCTACTCTATCCTCGAGATCCAGGCGCCGTCGCCACCGCCGCCTTCGCCGCCGCCCTCGCCGCCTCCACCCTCGCCGCCGCCCTCGCCCCCGCCACCCTCGATGCCGCCCACGGAAATGGTGCGCGCACTCGAGTTGTTCTACGAGGCCACGGGCGGCAACGCGTGGCGCAACAACTTCAAATGGCTCTCCGGCGAGCCGTGCGTCGACGGCTGGTTTGGCGTGCACTGCTGCCCACAGGCGCTGCCGGTCCTGCGCGGGGACGACGAGTGCACCGCCGACGGCGGCGGAGCCACCGGCGTGCTCATGACGCAGGGCAGCGCCGCCTGCCACTCGGGCTCCGTCACGGGCACCGCGCTCGACCTCGCCACCTGCGTCGTCGTCAAGGTGCTGCTCCCGTCCAACAACCTGATCGGCTCACTCGACGGCGCGCTCTGCGAGCTGCCCTTCCTGCAGCACCTCGACCTCTCGGGCAACGCGCTCACGGGCAGCCTTCCCTCCGCCGCCGACTGCTTGCCGCGCCTCACCTACCTCGACCTGACGCAGACGCGCTCGTGGGACGACGAGGGCGGCGTCTCCGGCCGCGTGCCCGAGTGGCTCCTCGACCGACTCGACTTTATGGCGCCGCTGCGCCTCGCCAACAACGCCTTGGACGACCCGACGGCCGCCGAGTCCGCCGTCGCGATCAGCCGGATCTGGCAGCGCTGCCAGACGCTCGGCGCGGAGCAGTGCTCGGGCGTGCCGCCGATTGGCTGCAGCGCCTTCAACCGCCAGGGCCAGCGCTACGAGGTGGAGCTCGACGGCCTCGGTTGCGTGCGCTGCCCGACGCCGCTCGAGATGGGCCTCGTCGGCGGCGGCATCGCCTTCATCGTGCTGCTCCTTGCGTGGCTCTTGGGCTTGTACACGCGCTTCATGCGCAAGTATCCGGAGCACGCCAAGATCCGCTTCGCCACGTTCATGATCCTCGTGGGCCACCTGCAGACGCTCACCATCATCGGCAGCATGCAGCTAGGCTGGCCGCTCATCATCCAGGAGATCCTCGCGAGCATCAACTTGCCGTTCCTGAGCTACATCCCGTTGCCGTGCATCCTGACCGACCCGGTGGTCAAGGCGCTGCTGAGCTACGCAGAGACCGCCGGCGTGCTGCTCCTCCTGCTGGGCGCCCGGCTCGTCGCGTCCGAATACTACCTGAGCGTGCTCTTCAGCTTTCTCTTCACTTTCGGCCTCCGTGCGAGCGTGACCCTCTTCATGCGCTACGACGAGGACCAGACTCGGCTGATCATCGCCCGTCTTGTGGCGTCGCTCCTCTGGCTCTTCTGGCTCTTCCTGCTACGGCGCTTCCACTGGCTGCTGCGCGAGGCCCGGGTGACGGCAGCAGCGAAGGTAGCTCCAGCGCTCGCAGGCCGCATTGAAATGGGTGAATACGTTGTGGTCAACGGCAGGCGCGGCAAGATCACGTCCGACAACAGGACTAGTAACCCGTACCAGGTCACCTTCGACAACGGGGAGGTGAGCGGATGGCTCTTCCCCCACGGCGTGACTCGGGATGTGACTCGGGCGGCGAGGGCGGCGAGGGTGAAGTCGGTTATTCGGCAGAAAAAGGCGCGTCGCGCAGCGGAGGCGGTGCGCCACCTGACCGAGCGGTACGCGAGCGACGACGGCCCGAGTCATGGGGAATTCCTGCTTTGGGCGGAAGGAAAGATCGATGGGCCCATTCGCGAGCGGCTGAAAGATGGCACCATCCGGCTGTTGCGCTGCGCGTGGTTGCTCTCAAAGGATTCGGACAGGCACCTGGGTCGCGATGCGTCCTGTAAGGTGATCTTGCGCCGGCGGCAGGAGCTGCCCGAGGAGGCCTTCTTTACGAAAGAAGAAGCGGTCGAGTTGCTCGATCGCGCCGACCGCTCCATCCTCGCCCTCTCCTATCGATGGCTGACCCGGGAGCATCCGGATCCGCACGGCACGGCGCTCTCCGCCGTGCGCCGCTTCCTCCGCAGCAAAGACGGCCTCGGCAAGTGCGGAATGTTTTGGGACTTCGCCTCGCTTCCCCAGAAGGATATCGCCAAGGAGGCCCGAGGACTGCCTCCTCGTACGCCCGAGGAGGCAGCCACCATGAAGCGCGGGCTCGACGGTATGGGCTACTTTTACGCAAGTGTATGCGGCACGGCTGTCGTGCAGCTCAAGGACATCCCGCCGCGTCCGTCCGAGTACGATGGGCGCATGATCGTCTTCGATGAAGAGTACTCCGAGATGACGATCGTGAAGGATTTGATCGCCGATCTCGAACGCTTCGGAGGGAAGATCACCGAGATCGCCATCAGGCCGACAGTTATCTCCGCAACGCACAAGCAAGAGGGCGAGGCGCATGTGACCTTCGCAACGCACAAGCAGGCGGAGCGCTGCATCACTGCACTGCGCGAGGTGGGTCGTGGCGCGTGCACTGTGTACAACGAGACCGCGTACAGCAGCGACCGCGGCGAGACGTTTAGCGGTTGGTGCACATTCGAGCAGGGCTGCTCAAAGCTGGTGGTGGCGCACTTGAACAAGGCATCCCGCCAGGCCTCGAGTCGGCTGCCGGAGCGCCTCGTGCGCGCTAACGCCAGCCGAGCCAAGGTCACGGACATTAGCGAGGAGAAGGTGTCTCCCGTTGATGTGAAAGAGTCTCCCGCCGCTATCCTCAAGCAGTCGAACAAAGACATCGAGAAAGCAACGTTCGTCGGCAAGGGCGAAGCCGAGACGGTCAAGCAGCTGCTCGCAACGCTCGAGGGCTCGATGAAGAGGGCCATGGAGGAGGCCAAAGCCGATCCTGCCACCGCCGATCAGCTCGCTCGCGCACGGTGGCCGCTCCGCTCCCAGTGGCAGCTCGTCGTGTGGGCGCGGCAGGGGCTTCTCTTCCTCGTGTCCTTCGCCATGGACTGCGTGATGTGGTTCTCGCCGTACGAGGCGCACCGGACAGCGCGCTACGTCTTTGCCGCGATCGCTATCGCCGTCCTCGGCGGCTTCTGGTGGCTGCAGGCCCGGCGTCAGCCGTACGCGATGCGTCAGCAGCATTGGCTCGAGGCCTTCCTCCTCGCGGTCGACATCTTGGCCATCGTTCTGGCCTGCGTGTATGGCGCACTTACGAACGACGGCACGGTGCAAGACGGGTTCGGGCGGCTTGCGCTCGAGCTGGGCCTTGGCGCGCTGCTCATCGTTTCCGTGGTCGGTGCGGCGCTGCTCATCCTCTTCGAGTATGCGTACGAGCGCTGGTACAGGCGGCAATGGTACCTTCACCACGGGCTAGTGAAGGCGCTGGAGGGAACAAAGGAGGCGCGGCAGATCATTGACGAGCCGATTGAGGCCGCCCTCCGCGACGGTGCGGTGCGCCTCATCGACTGTGCCTGGCTGCTCGATTCTGATCGCTCGGATAAGCATCTGCCGCGCGTCACCAAGGTGGTGGCACGCCTCGCTTTCAGCGAGCCGAGGAGCGTGCTGATTTGGCGGTTGGCGAAGCACTGCGGGACCTCGTCCATCTGCATTACGGTGGAGGCGGCCTTGGCAGCCTCGGTCGCCTCGCCGCCTCCCTCTCCTCCGGAGGTGCCGCCAGCCCAGTTCGAGAAGCGACCTTCCGCTGGGCACATGCTTTCGCGCCTCAGACAGGAGCTTGCACCGCGGAGGAGCCGCGCCCATATGGCACCCCAGGCCGAAACTGGCGTTTCGCCGAGCTCTCATCCGAATACAGTTGTCGTCACCTTCCATCTCAGCACGTTTGATGAGGCTGCCACGCTCACCGCAACCGACCTGCGCCGCAAGGCCAAGGCGGTTCGCGACAGGCTGGCTCAGTTTCCTGGGCTCGAGAGCGTCGAAATTCTCGAGGGAGCCTTCTTTCTGCCACGCTGCCAGGACATGCCGCCGGACGCCTTCCTGCCGCCTCAGCGCGCCGCGGCCCTCTATGCGAAGCAGCGCCGCGGCGTTAAGGTCGTCAGCTACGGCTGGCGCAGCCCTGGCGTGCCTGACCCCGACGGCTGCGCGCTCGCAAAGATACGCGAGGCAATACGGAGCTTGCAAGAAGAGCAAGAAGAGCAAGAAGAGCTTGGTCTTTTCGTGGACGTTGCGTGCATGCCGCAGACCTTTTCATCACCATCGTGGTACGACCCAAAGGAGACGCTGCGCTTCGGTGCCCATGTGGACCAGGGCCCTCTCACCGTGCTAAAGTTTGAGTGGGAGTGCGTCGCCACGGAGCGCGTCGCCACGGAGGAGGAGGCGCAGGTTTGCATCGACAAGCTCGTCACCCTATGCGAGCAAGAGGGCTGGTCGCTGGCCCCCATGGCCCGCATTAAGAGCCTTGGCTTGGCTGAGGAGGCGGCGTCAACGGCAGGGGCGCAGGGGATGGCCGCAGCTGCGGCGGTGGTGGCGCCGGCGAAGGAAGCGAAGGAGGCGGCGACGGAGCTGAGGGCGGCGGAGGCGAAGGAGGTGGCCGTGCTCTTCCATGGGCGTTACGTCAGGGGCGCGTACCGCTTCGACGAGGGAGAATACCGCATCGACAACGGGCGTTACATCTCCGAAGGCTACGTGCGCTTCCTCAAGGCGGGCGACGCGGACGCGGCACGGCGCCATTCCGACTTCAAGCGCATGTGCGGCGGCAAAGAGCAAAAGAAGACGAAGTTTCTTCGAATGTGCGCCGAAGCCAAAGCCAAAGCCATGGAGCTTTTCCAAATGTGCGGCAACGCCAAAGCCAAAGCCAAAGCCAAGTCTGAGCTAAACGAGCCGACGCTCATGGGCGAGCACGTCTTCGAGAATGAGCTCAAGTTCAAGCGCGGCCTCTCCGTCATGGGCAGCCTCTACGCGTCCGCCACAGGCACCTGTGTGCTGCAGCTCACGGACCCGCCTGGCATGCTCGGTCACGACGGCGCGCCGAGCGAGCTCGTCTCCGAGCGTACGGGGACCGTCTTCGTCATTGAAGACAAGTCGCTCAAGGACATGTCGCTCGAGGAGCTGCAGATGGAGCTGGGCGACGGCGTGCTGGCCTGGGAGAAGGGGTCGTGGGATAAGGTAGTGGTGCGTGTCGATGACGAGACGGCGGCACGCGCCGCACGCTCGCTGAACGAGCGCGGCTACCCGCTTCGTCGCAAGGATCGCAAGGTGAAATCAATGTACAACTTGCGACCGTACGACTCGCGCGGGTGGCCGACCTTTGAGAGGTCCGCTGCCTCGATTGTGCTCGCGCACGTCACGCAGCGCAAGCGGCTAGGCGAGAAGCTTTCGGAAGAGCTCAAGCAGGCGGAGGCGAGCAGTCTGAAGCTCATCAACATCGACGTGACTGGCGCCCCGCGTGAAGTGGTGGTCGCGCAGTCGCCGGAGCACCACCTTCGCGAGTGCAAGAAGCTGATGCTCTCCAAGCGGATCGTTTTCACCGGGCGCGCCGACCAGAAGCAGGTCGTTCAGCTGCTCTCCGACTTTGAGGACTCGATCGCGGTCCAGTTCGATCAGAAGCGCGCCGAGCACCTGAACCTCTGTACGGAGCACCTCGAGCACGCGCTCGCAGTGGATATGCGTGAGGCGCGCAGGATGCGAGTCCGCAAGCTGCTGCAGCGGCCAACCTTGCACGTGGAGCCGACTTTGATTCGTCTCGTCTCGTCCTTCGTCTCGTCCATGGTCTCGTCCTCAGTGATGACGTGGACGAGGCGTTGCTTCAAGCCGGCATTGATTCACTTGAAGCAACGTCGACTTAAACCACATGTTCATGTCGACGAATCAAAGTCGAGTCCGTCACCTGATCAAACGTTGCCCGCGTCACACCAGCTGGCGAATTCGAGCGAGGTCACCAAGGATCCGTTGTTTGCATCGTCCGACAAGCTCACGCGCGATTACCCCACGTCAGTGCGCCATTCCACCAACTATCGTCGATCACACAAGGATCTAATGGACGAGATGGTCCTCAAGAGTGTCCCCGGCCGCACGCGCATGCGCACGCTCGGCACAATGCCGGGCAATGAACCGTCCGCGCCCATCCCAGAGGGCACTGAGATGTCGAGCATCGTAGGGTGGGGCGAGGGCTCATCCCAGAGGGCAAAGGAAAGGAGCACTGAGATGTCGAGCGTGGCGGGAGGCTTGATGCACGTGGTCAAACACTTGAGCTGGAAAGAGCTGACTCTGAAGGAGAGACTCGGAGCGGGCAGCTTCGGCGAGGTGCGTGTGGCCGTGTGGAACTCGACCCCATGCGCCATCAAGAGCCTACGGGCGGCGACCACGCCGGCGGCCCTGCAAGAGCTCCTGAACGAGTTCGAGCTCACGATGCGCCTGCACCACCCCAATGTGCTCCTCACCATGGGCATCGCACACGACGACGACGACGGGAAGACGGGCATTCTGATGGAGCTCATGCCCGCCTCGCTGCTTGATGTGCTGCACCACCACCAGCAGCGCGAGCAGCTCGCCACGTGGGAGGCATCCCTCGTCCTCATCGCCCTCGATGTGGCCAAGGGCATGGCGTACCTGCATGCGATGGATGTGGTCCATCGCGACCTGAAGCCTGGCAACGTGTTACTCACGGAGCACTGGGTCGCCAAGGTGGCCGACTTTGGCACCGCACTCACCAAGTACGCCGGGCACGCCGGGCACGCGGAGGGGGCCGCGGGCACGCCGCCTTACATGGCTCCCGAGGCCATTGCGCTCACCTCAGGCGCAAAAGCCAAGCCTACCGACGTGTGGAGCTTTGGATGCATGCTCGCACACATGGGGACGCGGTCCATACCATACAGCCATGTGAGACTGCCCTCCGGAACGCCTTCGGAGGAAGACTTGCGCGCGCTCATGGCGATTATTGCCAATGGTCAAGCGACCCCGCTCGACCAGCTGCGCAAAGTGGCCGGCTGCCCACCTGTCATCCTCGCGCTTACCACCCGGTGCCTTCAGACCGATCCTGTTCAACGGCCTGCGTTCCTTTCTATCGTGGACGAGCTCCACGAGCGCATACAGGGCGAGTTGCGAGCTTCGAGCCCCTTGACCAAGCTGCTTCGAGCTGATGTTCTGAGACAGACGGGTGCATCCGCGGAGCCAACCTATGCTCCCGAATCAAATTGGTTGACCTCCTCGACCTCCTTGGCAACTTTCTTTTTCTCGCTTCCCTTGCCGATGGCACCAGGAAGCTGCCACTCGGGGATGGCCAAGTGGAAGACGGACACTTATATGCTTAGTGCACGGGGAGATTCGTGACCGGAATTTGGGGCGAGAGAGAACTTTGTAACTTACCGAGCGACCTACGCATTGGCAGGACCCCCTGAATTGCGGTGGGGGAATTTGAAGGGGAGGTCGGCGTGAGAGTATGGCGGCATGCAACATGGCAACATGGAACGGCACATGGTGACACGGCGGGACCCGGGCATGGAAACCTTCTTGTTCTCCTCGTTGCTCGTCGTGGGCTCGGGGCTTGTCATCAGTCCTTACCGATGCGGCTTGAACCCCTCCGGTCTCTTGTTGTCTGTTTCATAGCGTCGTTCAATTTCCGCATTCCGGGCGAGCTCGTCCCGAGGAATATGGAGAGTCTCCGAGGAATATGGAGCGCGTCTCGTCCGTTACTCGTCCGTCGTTCATTGAGTAACGAGATAAATCTGTATAGTTTCGTTATCTCCGATTTCCAATCGAGAGTCTCAGACTCGTACTCGACTGCAGACTATGCCCACAAGGGTTTCGCGGTCATAAATAGCGGGATATCTCGCGGGGGTAACGTTCCCCGGCCGCCCGGCGGTCAAATATTTCGATTATAGCATACCGTCCGACATACTGCGCTGTGACTGGGACACGACAGCGTCACGTCACAGACCGGACTCATACGTCATAGTCATACAGCGTCGTCAGTTCCCGCGACGGCCGCGAGAGCGAGCCGAGGCCCGAGCGCGTCGTGTGCACACAGGGGATAGTGCGGTGCGCGTGCGGACGAGATCCAGAAAGAATTCAAAATATGAGCGAAGTGCGTCCTCGAGTCATCGGGTGTATCGTGTCAGCATCGTCATTTGATCCTTATAGTTCGTCACGTAAGGGTGCGCATATTACGAGATTCCCTGTGAAAGTGAATAAAACGCTCCCTCTAGGACCTCATGTGCTTAACTTGTGCCTGCTTCTAAGATGTTCTTGTTTTTATCGTTGCACGTGAGCACTCATCTTTGCGACGTAGCGCCGTTTTTCTTGTATCAGTGCGGGAATGCCTGGCAGCTCTTCCCGGTGTCGCAGGGCCCAGTGAGGATGGATCCGTCGCATTTTTGTACCCACCAATTGCTGAACAAGTTGAAGAAGAGCAAGGGGATGGTGAGTTGGGTGTGTGGGAGGGGGATTGGGAGGGGGGGAGGGACAGATGAACTCCAAAGGGGGCGGGCGTGGGGCTGCAAATCACGCACCCGTACGTGGCGTTGCCCGCGAGCCAAGACTGGAACGCCTGCGCGTTTGTCAGGCCGTCAATGGGAGTGCTCGTGGAGCCGTGAATGAGGCACGCGTCTAAAAACGCGCCATTGTGGGAGTCGGGGTGGATATTGGCCAGAAACTGGTCCATAAATTGGGGGCTGTAGGCCTGCACTTGCGCCCACTGCTGCGGAGGGCACTTCGAAATGTTGCCCGTGCACGGGATCATCGCAATGTTTGCCAGCTGCCACGTGTCGGTGCGGCTCTGCAGCGCGAACCACGGCGTGCTCACAAAATGGACGGCGTGCGGCGCCATGATGCACTTCCAGGCGTCGATGCCGTACGTGGAGAGGCATGCAGGAGATAGCGACCCCGCCGCCTGCTGCATGTTGAACACGTACTGCATGCGTCGGGTGTACGTTACGTTCCACGGCTGCGAGCCGTCGTTGCCCGCGTCCAAAAAGTAGCCGCACACGGGCTCGCCCACCACGCGCGCGTTGGGCGCTTCCGTCTTCAAGCGCGCCGCCACGTGGTCCAGGTGGAGGAACACGGTGAGCCCGCCCGCCGAGCCGCCGGTGAACACAATCAGCTCCGCCTGGGACATTCCCAGGGACAAGAGCAGGTCCAGCGCCGAGTCAAAGGACTTTTGCCCGCGGAACCACATGGTTTGGCTGGCGTTGCCGGGTACGGAAACGGGGTTGGCCACGTCGCCAGAGCGGGACGCGCCGTCGCCGTAGAAGAGTCGCGCCGAGTTCATGGTGCCGGCTGTGTTGCAATTCATTTGGGCAGCCTCGCCGGGCCAGGTTTTGTTGGAGCCCAGCGTGGTGAAGGATCGCCCGTAGCAATCTGCCTCATCATAACACCATCCGCCGCCATCAGCGGAAAATGTCCAGTTCGCCTTCGACACGGTGGAGAGGCACACAGCGATGCCGTAGCGGCTGCCGTCGAGGTTCAACGCGCCCTCGTCGGCAACGCTCATGTAGGTATAAGCGACACCGCCGGGCCTAGCGCGCTCAACAGGGAAGCCCGCGTGCGCGCCCAACTCGTTCCAACCGAGCGCCTCAAACGCGGTCGCGGCGGTGACGGCGTGGACGAGGAGCTGGGAAACTTGCATTCTGGTGAATCTCCGCGGCTCCGCGCAACTCGAACTCCGTCATGGAAGAGTGTTTCGTCATCTCTGCTCTTTGAAATGACAAGGAGGAAAACCTACAGTGAAGGAAGCTGTCCCCACACGTCTCTAAGGCCGCGTCCACGCTCTTCTTACTCCTCGCGCCCTGCAGCGCCGTGCAGCGGCAGGAGCGTGCCGCCCCCGCCCTTCGTCTGCCGCGTTTCGAGCAGGAAGTAGAAGACGACCGCAAAGGGCGTGGGCAGGCCGGGCACGAAGGCCGCCACGATAGGTAGCCTCACGTGCTTCAGCCCATGCCGATGGCCGCTCAATCCCAAGGCGAGGACCACGCCAAGCTCGACAAGCTCGCCAAGCTGCATCTGAGCGAGCTCAAGAAGCTGCTGCGGGTGGATGATTTGGAGCACCTGCACCGTCGGATCCGGCTCGGTGCGCCCAGCGCGCCGGTCGCTTTCGTCGGCCTGCGCGAGCATCATCTCCTGCGAAGCATGCATCATATGTACGAAGCGCTCGTCGTGGCTCGCCCGGCTCGCAAGGCTCGCATAGAGCGTCTCGAGCATGGCGAGCGCGAGCAACGGGCGGAGCGCGCAGCGCAGCGAGCAGCAGGGGCAGCAGCCCGGGGCGGCGTCGTTCTCGGTAGTTGCGGCGGCCTTAGGTGTGCGCTGCAAGCAGCTGACGCCAGCAACTAGCACAAGCGGCGCAGGCAGCAGCCGTGTCACCAACGACGCAAAGCCGAGCGCCACGGCGACCTTGGCAGAATGCCGGCTCCACGAGCTCACGCCGAGACCCATGATCATCAAGCTGATGATCGCGTCGCCTATCCGGCCGAGGGCGATGCTCATGCTGATCTCGGCGCGTACGTTGGCAACCGGCACCGCATCTCCCACTAGCCCAATTAGGAACAAGTCTGCAAACAGCCCAACCAGCCCCTCGAGTACGGAGAACAGCATCAGAATGAGCAAGAACCACTGAAGAGAAGTGTTGCCAGAGAAGCAGCAGCAGCAGCTGTTTCCTTTGGCGGCGTCGTTGCTGATGTTTTCCTTGGCGGCGGCGCGGGACGATGACACGGTCTCTGTGAGCTGCCATGACAGGACGATGCACACGGCGATGCTCACGATGGTTCGAACCACCAGATCAGTAGCCGCGGTCGCCTGCTCATCGGAACTGCTCAGCGGCGAGGCGATCTGCGCCATTCTGGAAGGACAAGTCTCCGACGAAATCTGCCAAGGCGGCGCTTTCCCCTGATCTTTCAACGTATCGTTTGTGTCTAGGAAGCCAAGCCAACTCTAGTCTCCACTGCAGCCTTCGAGAGCGCTTTCGAGAGCGTTGCCGTTGCGCGTTGGTTGGACGCTTCGTCACGCTACGAGCCTACGACCTACGTCGTCCCTAAGTCCTAAGACGTCTACAAGACTGGTAAGAGGGAAAGAGGCGTACGGACCTACAAGTAAGTAAGTAAGTGCTAAGACGCGACAGATTCACTTTTTGGCCCTAAGTGTAAGTCCAAAGTCGGGGGCTACGATAAGGCTCGATTAATAAAGGTTCGGAAGTATGTTAGTCGTTAATTCCAAATTCGTATATATAAGTGTATAGGTAGCAGGGTACATACCGTGTTAAAACACGGTATACCCTGAACGCGCCGCGCAGTGCGCAGAGAGCAGAGTCCCTGCGGTGTGCACCTCGACGCCTCCGTAGTACAGGGACCTTGGACAGAGGTAAGGTGTCACAGTCTCACAGATCTATACTCCTATAGGCCTCTCCGTCGCGGCTCTGACCGCGCCGCACACGCACCAGGCATCACTGATATGTGAATGACACAACGCTCGCCGACACTGGCGACCGGGGCGGGGGCAGCATCATCAAACCGTCCGAGAGCGCGGCTCCCGCAGCCGCCGGCTAGTCAATTGCGCATGCATACTCGAACGTACCTGTGCTACCCATCTGTTGGTGAGGGAAGTGAAACGGGGCCACAGCACGGAAGACGGCTCAGACGCCCTCAAAGGGCGGTACTGTAGAGAGCACATCAGTTGAACCTTGCGAGGTGGTTCTTGATGCCATTGTTTTCTTTGAGGGCGCGCTCCAGCTTCGACACCTCAGAGCCCTTCTGGCAGTTCGAGGGAGCCCTCCAGCCGTACTCGTGCGAATCGACGACCGGCGCACGGTACTTTTGAGTTGGAGCGAGACCCGCTGTCCTGCAGGTGTTGCCGAGCGTGTGGAACTTGTGCGTGCGCATGAGCAGGGCCTCATCGCGGCCTTTGACGCCCGATGTGTCTGACACCACCAGCGGCATGCCGGTGTAGGCGCCCTGCGCCTCGCACGGCTTTGCCAAGTGGGCAACCTTGGTGTCCCAAGCGAGGGTCTTCAACATCCTGCGCGATTTCTGCTCGCTCTCTGCAGCTGAGAGGCCCTCGTTACTGCCATCGGGCACTCGAATCTGTTTCACTGTCCACTTGCTGCCGCCTGTAGTGCACCAGGTTACAGATCCGAGCGCGAGAGCCAAACGGTGAGTGTGTGGCGAGCGCGACTGGCGCATGCGGTAGCATTGGTGTGCACAATGCATAGCGGCGCGTGCTCGCACGTGTGATTACGCGCGCCTTCGTTTGGTATGTGGGCCATTCGCACCGTAAGTGTATTTGGCGACTGAGGAGGAGAAGCCTCGTGGATCGCCCAGCGGCTTGTTGGCCAGAAAGCCCCAGTTATCGAACCACTCGTGCGCGCCTTTCATCTCCGTATCGAGCCGCTGCTTCCAAAGGGCCTCTTCGTGCACGTAGTTGACCTGCCCATCTGCACCCATCTTCCGAAGGCGGGCCGACGACAGGCGTTGGAAGGTTCACCTGCCGCGAGCGTGCGAGCACGACTCGCCCGCGGGAATTTCCCACAGGAGCTTTCACATGATCGTCTACTCGAGCGTGTGTGCTTGCCCTTCTGACAGGTACTACCGGTACCAAGTCGCCTGCCTAATCGCGATGACGGCGCGGGCACGAGCAACACGCGCGAACCGCAATTTGCGGAGTCACCTCTCTCTGTGCCAGGCGCTGTGCGACTCACGAGCCAGCGGGAGTCGATCGTGCCGGCTGCGAGGTCTGTAATCGATGGCCCCAGTCCAGCAGGTAGTTCACGCCGTGGGCAGCGCGATAGCTCAGCAGGATGGCGAGGCACTCGCCGAAGCGTTGCAGCAGATCGACCTGAGCAACGCGGCGCTCATCGCGCAGCTCACAGCCGGGCGCATCGACGTACGTGCGCTGAGCTCGTCTGTGCTCGATCGTCCGTACGATGAGATGCTCGCCGAGCAACTCGACAGCCTCGTGGCCATACACTGCAATGACCATGTCAAGGCGTACAGCCACCAGGAGCGCGCGTGCACGAAGTTCCACTCGGTCTTTGAGAAGGACACGTCGTGGTCGCTGCCCGCGATGCATAGGCTCGACCTGCTGCTGCGCATGGCGGCCGTCCGCGCGGACGCGACGCTCAAAAAGTCGGCGGCTGGAGGCGGCGACATCACCACCAAGCAAGAGGAGGCGGTGAGGGTGCTGCAAAAGTCGTTCACCATCTGCATCTCGGACCGAGCAGAGCTGAAGGTCAGCAAGAAGTGGGGCACCCTGCACGTGATCAACAACCTGTTCAAGATCTACTTCAAGCTCAACAAACTCACCCTGTGCAAGAATTTGATCAAAGCCGTCGACGGCCCGGGCTTCCCGAAAGCCCTTAACGGAGAGGAGCTCATGGGTCGCTCATTCCCAATGGCGCAGCTCGTCACGTATCACTACTTCGTCGGGCGGCTCTCGCTACTCAACTCGCAATTCGGCGTTGCGGAGGGTCATCTCTCGTTCGCCTTCAGGAACTGCCCTGCCGCGAGCGAAAAGAACAAACGGCTCATCCTACGCTACCTGGTACCTGTGCGTCTCGTGCTTGGCGTCTTCGCATCGAAAGAGCTGCTCACCAAGTATGACCTGCCTCAGTTTGTGCCGCTGTGCCATGCGGTGCACCGCGGCGACCTGCGCCTTTTCGAACGCCAGCTCGATGATTACCAGCATCTCTTCATACGGCATGGTTCGTACCTGCTCGTCGAGCGAGCGAAGACGATCGCATACCGCAACTTTTTCCGTCGCGTCTACTCTCTGCACCCGGAAGGCACCACCAAACTGGACGTGGCCATGCTGAAGCGGTGTCTCGACGCGACAGGCGTCAATCTCGACCACGACGAGATCGAGTGCGTCCTCGCCAACCTGATCTACAAGGGATACATCAAGGGCTACCTCTCGCACCAGCACGGCAAGCTCGTCGTCGGCAAGACGAATGCCTTTCCGGACCTGAAGCAGGTCAATGCAAGCTAGGAGAGCGCCATTTCGAGCTCCGGGTCCGCGGGGCGCGGGCTTTAGTGCCCGTTGCACTGTCTCCACTGTCCGGCGACTATCTTTTTCGTGAGGCAGAATGTAACCGATTCCGGATTCGTGAATGTAACCGATTCCGGATTCGTGATAAGTAGAAGTTTTTTAATTTTATCGAAACGAAAGATCGCAGTGACCCCAGGCCCCGGGGCCCCGCGCTAGACGCCGGCATGTGCTCGTCGCCGGTGGCGGTGTTGAGCTTGAGGTTAATGTTGAGGAGGCGCGGTGAGTACACTGATCGGTACACGCCTCGTTAACGGCTCGCGATGAAAAAATTGTAAATTGCGTAAGGACCCAAAGCGCAAACGGGAGCACCGCGAAAAACCAATAGCACTCATCTTCAACCGTCGGTGAACCGTCCGCCCTTCCGTCCGGTCCGTCCAAATTCATCCCCGGCGAGATCCCCGTACTATCAACTATGCGCCCCGTGCCAAGATGCCGCGCCGCACATGTGAAGTAACATTGTAAACCGTTCTCGACGATACAAGATTAAAACAAGATTACACCAACCGTGGCATAACCCAAAGCTGTACGGGCGTGCGACAGTACGGGCAATTCTTCATGTTGGCCGTGCAGCGCTCGCACGCGAGCTGATGGCCGCACGGCACCGCAAGGTGCGACTTGGGCCCCACCATGCACACGATGCACGTGGTCTGGCCACCGATGGTCGATTCGGGCGCCTCGTCGTGCACACGGCCGGTAAAGTCACCCACGTCGGTGAGCGTCAGAGGCCTAAACGCTGGCATCAAACCTCCAGCCGGTGCTGGGGCCGATGGTGGCGCAGGGACAGGTTGCAATGAATGCACGGTAGTCGGGCGCGTCGCCTTGAACTCCTCGAGTAGCTGCTTCGCCAGCCCCGCATGCTGCGCCGGGAAGTCGCCGTCCGCCGCCGTGAGCGTCACAAGTGCCCAGTTGGGGCCGTGCCGCTCGTACTTGCGCTCGAGCTCCCCGAATATGATCTCCTTCGGCGGCATCAAGTCAACGCTCGCCGGGTCGATGCACCACTGCCAGAAGCGGAAGCGCAAGATGAGCCGCGGGTCGCCGTCGATCCAGAAGGTGCCACCCTTGCTCCGCCCGATGACGCCGTTCATCTGCGAGATGCGGAGGCCGCGCTCGGCGACCTTCGCCCTCATCTCGGCAACGAGCGCGTCCATCCCGGGCACGCCGAACCTCTTGAACCGGGCGTCGTACGCCGCGCGCGTCACGGGCGACACCTTCGGCTTTTTGCCGCCGAGCGGAGACCGGGCCATCGTTGCGTAATTCCAGGCCACGAAGGTTCATAACGTCGGGGAGCCGGAACACACACGAGGCAGACACTCCGAATTGCACTGACTGTGCCTCATTAAGGAAATGAAAGGAGTCATCCATGTAGCTCTTGCTGTCAGTCTCTCCGTTGCCGCCCGCGGCCACGGCACGGTCGTCTCTCCTCGGTCGAGGAACTCAGTCGACTACCTCGTTGGCGTCGACACACCCGTTGATTGGCCGTACAACGCGGACTGTGCGAATATCACCGGCGACGAGTGCCACAACGGGCAAGCCACGTTCTGGTACTCCCAGGGTTGCTTCTTCGGGTGCGACGAATGCGCCCACGTTGACGGTCGACGCAACGTTGACCTGTGCGGCAAGGGCGGGAATGGAACTCTGGCCGAGCAATATCGGACCGTCAACCGCGACAGCGAGTTCAACTCAGTCTACGACATCTACAAACACAACCCGTGGCGCTCGCCAGGCCGCGCCCCCACCGCTGACGCGTGCGGGCTGGCAGGCGGCACGCCGTGGGGCGAGGAGGTGCCTGAGGCGGGCGACTACACGAACACGACGTTTGCGCACCATGGCATGAAAGGATCCACGCTGAGGCCGCTGCCGGCTCCGCACATGCCACCAGTATGGACACTCGGGACCGAGGCTGAGGTCACGTGGCAAGTCACGGGGGCGGGTACCAGTTTCGGCTCTGCAGGGCAGAGGCGGACACTAACCAGTCGCTCTCTGAGGCGTGCTTCCAGCAGACCCCGCTCGAGTTCGTCACTGAGAAGCAGGCGATCTATTTTAAGAACGGGACGATGGTCCCGGTCAAGGGTACGTTTGTCACCGAGGGTGTCTGGCCGGTCGGCTCGATGTGGGCGATGATCCCGATCCCCTCGGACTGCCTCGGCCCCCGGTGCATCCCCGGGCCGAACGACACCGACAGCACGCCGAATAAGTGCCTTCCAGGAGAAGACGACCTCGTTGATGGACCCTGTGTGCCGTGCCCTGGCACCCCGGGGAGCGACTGCAGCCGCTGCGACAACTACTGCCATTCGAAAAAGCCCGCCTTCGAGCCGCACTGCCCCGGGTGCCAGGGCAACCGGCACGACATGGCCATCCGCGACGTCGTCAAGGTGCCCGCCAACCTTCCGCCCGGTAAGTACGTGCTCGGCTTTCGTCTCGACTGCGAGGCGACCGCGCAGGTGTGGAACAGCTGCAGCGACATCACGCTGGTCAGGTGAGCTCCGGCCCGCACTCCCGCCGCCCATCGTGTGGGTCAGCTTCTCTCACATCGGACTCTCATCGGACTCGTACATCGACGTCGCCGTGTCCGAGGACGATCCGGAAGCACCCCCGGCGGGCGGAACGCCCCTGTTTCGCGCAGCATTTTCGAGTTAGCCGCACTGTAGACTGTAAAATTAGGTCTGTGCGAGTCTGATTTCTATTCTTAGGAAGCCGCACTCCTTAGCGGCTGCGTAAGCTGCCGTGAGATGTCGACTGGCGCGCCGTGTTGATTCTGGCGCCGCGCAGGCGCAACGGTCGAGGAGCCGTGGAAGGTGTCCACGTTGAAGAGGCTGTTCATCCAGCACACCGCCTGCCACGAGGAAGGAGCGTGCAGCGTTGGAGCGATTCGGTAGGAGCGGCCGCGTTGGGAGACGGGCGGTGGCGCGCGCGCGCGTGCGTACGGCGACGATGGCGAGGCCTAGCATGCCAAAGGCAGTCGTGAGGATGATGGCGATCGTGTTCCAAGAGTCCTCATCGCGCTTGAGGACCTGCTTGTGGTGATACACGGTCTTGATCCATGACATGGCGGTGGCTGCGATCACAAAGGTGCCGAGCGAGGCCCCGAAGGCGAACAGGAGCACCGGCTGAACCTTGCGCAGTGCAAAGATCGCCTGCTGCACGTCGTCATTCTGCGTCTGCTGCCCCTGCAGCATCGCCCGTCGCTCGCGCTCCTCGGGCGTCTCGCCGGCGCGTGGCATGCCGGCGTTCTGGTAGTTCTCGCCGATCATGCCTGGCCTGTAGCCGAGATTGGTTGGCAGCTCCTCGCGCAGGAAGCTCAGCTCGACGTGGCCGTGTAGCGCCTGGCGCTGTGCCTTCATGACGGCTATGGTGGCCACGACGACAATGAACACGCCGGCGGCCATCGTGCAGCCAGTGGCGATGTAGTAGATGTCCTCTATCCAGACGTAGCCGACATCCTTGAGGTCTTCCTCGACGTCCTGAGTAATATCGAGCTCCACGAGCGCGTTAAATGCGAAGCCGGCGAGGACGGAGCCGGTCGTGGCCAGACTCGTCATGCGGCTGGTGAGAAACTCGAGCTCTTTAGAGCTGATCTCGACGCGCTGGCGGAAGTACTCGCCCTCGTAGAGCTGCCAGCCGGCCTCGAGCATGCTCGTAGAGCTGCAGCTGCTGGATCGCAGTCAGGTTGGTCACCTTGACGCTCGGCGCCTCGCTGTCCTCCGAGGCCGGGTCCGCCTCGGCGCCGTCATCGCAGACATGGGCGCGCGCGGCGGGGAGACACGAGAGTGCGTGAATTGGAAGTAGTGCGACCGATCTGTGAAGCTCTGCCTGTTCGTGATCGATTTTCTATTTCCTTGCCGCGCCCAACTCTCCTCTTCTTCTTGAACTCCAATCCGTCCACCTGTGTGGTCTGCTGGTCTCTCTGCGGCGGCGTCGTGGTGCATCGGACGAGTGGAGCAGACCGAAGCGACTACAGCGAACTGGCGCTCCGACACACTCTCTGACGCACACAAACACACACATACACACACACACACACACATAATGCGCCATGACAGCCCACAATTGGGTACTCGGATGTAAACTCCGCCTAGCCATTGTGGCTGGCTTGGTCAGCCTCAGTGCATCGCAGGACCCGCCGCCGCCGCCGCCATCTCCATCGCCGCCGCCGCCCAGCGCACCACCTCCGTCTCAGCCACCGCCTGACATGCCGTCGCCAAGGCCACCACCGCTGTTGCCACCGCCGCCTTCTCCGCCGCCTGACCTCCCACCGCCATCGCCCCCACCGCCGGTGCCGCCGCCGCCGTCGCCGCCACCCTCGCCGCCTCCACCCTCGCCGCCACCACCATCTCCACCACCCTCGCCGCCGCCGCCCTCGCCGCCACCCTCGCCTCCGCCGCCCTCGCCTCCGCCGTCTACACCTCCCTCGCCACCCGCGCCGCCCTCGCCACCGCCACCCTTGCCGCCGGCCTCGCCACCCGCGCCACCCTCGCCACCCAAGCCGCCCTTTCCGCCGCCCCTGCAACCACCACCCTCACCGCCGCCACCGCCCTCGCCGCCGCCCCCGCCCCCGCCGCCCCCGCCGCCGCCACCACCCCCGCCGCCACCACCCTCGCCGCCACCACCCTCGCCGCCGCCCTCGCCGCCACCCTTTCCCCCACCGCCTTCGCCGCCGCCGACGCCGCCACCCTCGCCACCGCCGCCTTCACCGCCGCCCTCACCTCCGCCCGTGCCGCCGCCCGCGCCGCCCTCGCCGCCCTCGTCGCCGCCGTTGCCGCCCCCCTCGCCGCCGCCCTCGCCGCCGCCACCCTCGCCGAAGATGCCGCCATCGACGCCGCCCGCGGCAATCGCACAGGAGGCGCTCCTGCAGACCATCTTGCTTGCGAGCGCCGGGGCGGTGGTCGTGACGGCCGCGGGCCTGGCGCTGTGCTTCTGGTCGTCACCTTTCACCGACGTGCGCTCCTGCTGTGCACGCTGGTGGCGAGACGTGTACGGCAGCGCTGAAGACGGCAGTCTACCGGTACCGATCCTTGAGCAGTTTGTCGCTAACGGCCGGCCGACGAGCGCTTCAGAATGGGCGGAGGCGGACGTGGAGGAGCTGCGCAGGCAGGTGAGCGCGGCAGTGCGAGCCGCCGAGGTGACGAAACAGACTGCCGACGAGGCGGCGGCGCGGCGGAGATCGTTGCTGGCTGAGGCTGGGCACGTGGCTGACGAAACGGCGGGCCAGATTGAGCAGGTGATGCTGGAGGCGCATGCGTGGGAGGAGGAGGCTTACCGGCGCTTCCCCGAGCAAGCCGAGCAGATTGCCTTCATGGCTCGCACGATGGATGCTTGTGGGCAGACAGCTCTTGAGCCGAGTGCCTCCGTCGAGGCGCGCCGTCGAGCCACGACGATGGCTGGGCTATGCGCGCAGGCGATGGTCTCGCAGGCGCGAGCGCACGCGCACCGAGCCGACCAGCGCGCCGCCGAGCTCGCGCGCTCAGTCCTCCGAGCCAAGGGTCAGCTCGCCCGGACCAGCTACGAGCTGAGCGCCTTTGAAGGCACTCCCGATGAATTGGCGCGCATGCAGGCGGCGGTGGAGGAGCAGCGATCAGTGCTCGAGCGCGCCATGGCCGCGCTAGCGGGTGCTCATGCGACGTGCGCAGCGACTGCGAGCCTCGACGGCAGCCCCCAAAGTAAGGGGGTAGGTCAGACCTACCCCCTTACCTACCCTCTGACCCAAAGCCGCGCCAGCCCCCACAGCCCTGGGCTACCATCGCCGTCGGCAACGCATACGAGCCGCAGCCTCAGGCATGTCTCAGGCAGGCATGCGCCCTCGCCGCCGCTGCTGCCATCGTACCCGCTACGGCCGCGCGCCGCGTGCACGCTGGGTGCAAGCGGGGGGCACGCCGGGCGCGACGGCAAGACTCGCTGGGGAGGCACGACGCCCGGCACGACGCCCAGAGAGCCGCCGGCGGAGCAACGAAGTGAGCGCTGGCATCGAAAGGAGCGACCGGGACGCGAGGTGCGCCCGTCACAGCGCGAGGTGCGCCCGTCACAGCGCGAGGTGCGCCCGTCACAGCGCGAGGTGCGCCCGTCACAGAGCCCGACACCAGCCAAGCCCAAGCTACCACGAAGCTCGATGCCGACGAAAGCCATACTGACAGAGGCGGACATGGACGTCGTCTTCGAGGGTCGGCTGCCCGTGGCGCTCTACGATTGGAATGATTTGCTGATCCGCGTTCGAGATGGCGACGGCGTCCTGCTGCCGGGGGCCCAGTTCGTATGGAAAGCTGCTCTCTCGGGAGGGGAGGGTCAACTTGTCTTCTTGCAGCTGGACGGGCGGCCGCACCTAAGCGCTCTAGTTCAGCCATTCCATCGTCTGTGGAGCTACGGCGAAGCAGGCACAACCTACGCGGCCTTTCACCTGGGCGGCGACCGGCCAGAGGCGCGGCTGGTGAAGCGCGCCGAGCTGAGCACGCGCATCCTCTTCGGGTCGCCTCCCGCAGAGGATGCGCTCGGCACGGCGCTCGGCCTCACGCACGAGCGTCGTGATGAGAGTCGTGATGAGAGGCGCGCCGAGCTGAGCATGATCGTGCGCATCCTGGCGCCGCGCACGGCCGCCGCACTTGCCGCCGCCCTCGGCGAGTCGGGAGCCGCCACGGGAGCCGCCAAGCGGATGCGTGCATTCGAGTTGACGGCGTAGGTTGTAGTCACGTCCGACTCGAGTGCAACGACCGTCCGAGGCGCTACAGCCGCGGGCTCTTTCGCACCTGGCTCGCTTGTCGTTTCGCATCGAGATCATAGTACCTGAGGCCCGCCACCGGCACCCGCGCCGGCCCGGGGGCATACTTCGGCTCTTAGCAAGTAGCGGTGGGCGGTCCGCCTTCCCGTCCCCACCGAGCAGGGCGCGGGGAGGCGATGCCCGATAGTACGTAAGTATAGTATGGAATTCCGATTACGGCCTTCGATGCCGCCGTGCGCGCGCGCACTCGCGCCGCGGGACGCATTCGTTACCCGTCGCGGAGACCGCGCCGGCGAGGCAGCGCGGAGCGGCGTCGTGGGCCGTCGCGGTGCGTCCCACCACCCGCGGCGCCGAGCGTGGCCGGCGCTTTGTACTCGGTATAATGTATTATCCTTTTGAAACGGCTTTTGAGTTCCGTAACTCGTTTTCGTTAAGAGTGTAGTATGTACAATGTACGAACACTATGTAAGACGTTTACGGGTAGCCCGCACACTGCACACTGTGACCCCACTCTCTGACACTCAGGAGCGGGTCAGCGCGACCGGACTCTAACCGGACTCAGGTCTCAGCACGCCGCCCTAACAACAACAAGGACGACCCCCCGACCCGGCGCCGCCGGAAGCGGAACCCACACACATTCCGACACAGGGCCGGACGGCGACGCACCGGGGACAGCACACCCTTGCGGGCGCGCGGACATGGGCATCGTTCATGTTATGCGCCATCGTGCAGCGCTGTCACCTCCACATCAGCTTCATGCACCCCCTCCCCCACCCATCGCGCATGGCCTCTGTTTTCGTGGTTCCCTCGAAGGATGATCGGAGGGCCGCTCACAGCGCACAACTGGAGTGCGTACGGCCACATCTCCACCGACATGATTATGTGGGGCGACTTCTCCGCCTCGCATGGTTCTGTGAAGGTGATTTGGGACGAGCTGCGCTACTCACGCAGAATGCGGCGCCTGGATCGCTCTTCCATGCTGCTGCTCAAGGTTGCGCCATGTTAGGGCGCCATTTTCCACTGCGACGGAGTAGACGCGTGAAGCGATGCGCGTGTGCGAGAGCACGCCGAGCTCGATCGCATCGAGCAAGGCGCCGGTGGGCGAGTCCTCGATGTTGCGCTCGGGTGGCTGCTCGTGGCTCACCCGTCGTAGACGCGCGGGGATCAATGTGCACCGCGGCCGTTGTGAGCTGTCAGAGTCAGACACTGCTCTTCGCACGCTGCTGCTGCTGCTGCTGCTGCCACCGCTGCTGCCGCTGCCTTTGCTGCTGCCTCCGCTGCCTCTGCTACCTCTCCTGACTCTGCTGCTGCTGCCGCTGCTGCCGCTGCCACTGCTGCCGCCGCTGCTGCTGATGCTGCTGCACCGCGTCGAGGACGGTCGAAGCAGAGCATTGGGTGCGCGTCGGAGGATTCCGGCCTCGATGAGCGCTTCCGGGCTCGGACGGCTTCGGAGGGCGATGTCAAGGCAAGTCTTTGCACGGTGAAGTCTGCAGGAGCGAGCGATGAAGGAAACAGGAATGGAAGCGGCTTCATCGGGATCTTCGAGCACAGTGAAGATGGATTTGGGCGACTCGGGCTGTGATTGTACTTTGCTGCCTGGTGCATGCCGAGGTTTTGGGGGACTGAGAGGCAACGCAGCGGGGGAAGCCAGCGGTGCCAGGAGCTTTGAGGCGCGCAGTCCCACAGGTGAGATGGAGATCGCAAGCGTTGTGCTGCGTTCCATGATGGCGGATTCTGGTGTAGCTGATGCTAAAGGTCGCCACGAAGGAACGAGGGGGCGTGGCAGTCCACGATTCGGACTGCCGATCGCAGATCTGACGAGATGCCCGATAATTGGTTTCACACGGTGCTCAGAAAACCCCTACACCATCATCCTCCACATCGACATCGGTTATGATAAAAAAGCAGCACGCACACTAGATCTCAAGTCGCCCGCTCACACGTGCTCCCCATGTACGCAGCTGACGTGGTTACGCAGATCGCAGTTTCCGGACCCGTCTCTTTTCGCCTCAGACTCCTATGAGTGGAGTAGAGTGGAGTGGACGGGCAAAGTACGCCAGTAAAAGTGACTCTGTCAGAGACGAGAGAGGACGGTGTGTGTCCTTCGGTGATCGAGAGCACAGTCTTTCTACTACTTTTGAATATACTCATGGTCGAATCAGGACATCAGGTAAATTCGACACTTTTGGTCCTTTGCGTTTTGGAGTTGAGAGTGAGAGATACACGAGTATGTGATTTGTTACGAACTGGTCCGCGTACTATCGCGAAGAATATTTACAAGCGTCTCAAGTGAATTTCTGTAGATTAGGCCTTTTGGAGCTCCACGAGCTGTTGCAGAGTGTCCCGTAGTCGCTTCACGTCGCTTTTGCCTTGTTGTCGTCGCAATTCGGCGACTAAGCGCCGCATGACCTCACGCCGCGCGAGTCGCGCATTACCAAAGGCGCGCGCCACAGTCATACGCACCGATCGCTGCCGCGCGACCTTGACCAGTTCGATGGCTTCACGGACTCTGCGACTCTGCGCAAGAGGCACGCGCACCATGACGAGCTGTGCCTGCGGCGAGTAGTGCTGCGTCTGCACCGAGGCCACCGCAGCGTTTCCGTCGGCGCCGTTGCCACTGATTCCGCTTACGTGGCGATGCACGGAGTCACGGATGCTGGCTTGCACGTCCGAGTGGTTGAGTGCGGGCGCGGGCGCAGACGCTTCCGCTGCTGCGGCTGCGCCTACGTCGTCGATGGTCACGAGTAGATAGCGCTCCTTGGTCCGCACCATTTCTGCGGGACCGCGCGTGTCGCTTCTGCTCCCAAAGCAAGAACAGGCTCGATTCATTATGAATTCACACCACACCACGACATATAGTGGACTATCAACCGGCTCCCGGTCCCGTCAAGCTCAACATGACGATTGACGACTCCCACGACACCATGAACGGACGGCGATAAATCAAATATCAAAATGCGCACACTCGATATGAAAGTAGAGCACACGCACTGGGACGCACAGCACACAGCCTCCTCGTATGGTATAGTAGCCATGGCATGGCATATTGGGCTGACTCGTAGGCATCGGCAGGTAGGGGCACCTTTTCTGCCGACGGGGGCGGATCGCCTCGTATATTACATACCGCCGGGTGTGTTCACGACGGTCGTTGGCCTCTCGCGCTCTGATCGCTTGGTCTCGCATCGCGCAGCAGAGCCCTGCCTCACAAGTGCACAACTTCACACCTTCACCGCCTCCTTCTTGGCCGCTTCCGCGAGGAACTTCATCATCGCGTCGCGCTTGGCAGCAGCGCTCTTGATGTCGGCCGCAATCTTCGCCGAGCGCTCTGGACTCACCTTAGGCGTGAGATGGGCCAGCATGTCGGCGGTCATGCCATCGAGATCGAAGACGGGTCGCCATCCCCAATCGCGGCGCGCGGACGTGTCGTCGAGCTGCTTTGGCCACGTGGCGGCGATCTTTTGTCGAAAGTCCGGAGCGTAGGCGATGGTGAAGCCCGGGATGCGATCGCTGATCGAGGCGGCGAGCTGCTTGGGCGTGAAGGAGAGCGCGGCGATATTGTACGTGCGCTGCGTGAGAGACTTGTCATCCGCCTGGAGCAGCTGCACCGTTCCGCGCAGCAGGTCGGGCATGTACATCATGGGCAGCACGGTGTCTTCTTCGAGGAAGCACGTGTACTGGCCATGGGCGAGTGCCTCGTGGTAGATCTCGACGGCGTAGTCGGTCGTGCCGCCGCCGGGCATGGCCTCAGATGAGATGACGCCCGGATAGCGCAGCGAGCGGAAGTCAACGCCAAACTTGGCGTGGTAGTACTCTCCCAGTAGCTCCAGGTGCACTTTGGTCACGCCGTACATGGTTGTCGGCCGCATGACGGTCTCGTCGGGCGTGTTGTCGCGCGGCGTCGACGGGCCGAAGACGGCGATCGTCGAGGGCGAGAATACCTTGAGACTATGCTGCCGCGCGGCCTCCAGCACATTCGTAACCCCCTGGTTATTGATGTGCAGCGCGAGCTGCGGATTCTTCTCGCCAGTGGCGGAGAGCAGCGCCGCCAGGTGGATGAGCGTGCCCACCTCGTGCTTTTGCACGAGGTCCTCGAGCGCCTTGAAGTCGGTGACATCGAAATGTTCGAAGGGCCCCTGCGCGATCATCTCCGGTGCCTTGCGCACGTCGGTCGCAATCACGTTGTCTCGACCGTAGATATTGCGAAGGTATGGCACAAGCTCAGAACCGACTTGGCCACAAGCGCCGGTGACCAGTAGACGCCCCCCGTGCTTCCTCTCACCGCTGCCGCTGCCGCTCCGATGGCGTGCGAAGTGTGTCAGAGGACCACCCTGCCGGCGGAGCAGCCCTGACGTCCGGGTCGCCGATCGCATTGGGGGGGATTCACGGGACGATTTTCCGAGCGCCAATTTTGACGAAATCGATGGACAGACGAATTCGCGATTGTTGGGTGGGAGCGACACCTTGGGACTTCCCTTCTCTGTTCGCCCCACTCTGATGCCGCGTTTCGGCAAAATGTGCTCTCGCCACAGGGAAGGGGGACGGCCGTGGTCAGCATGGAGCCGCTTCTTCCGCATGACGATGAAGGCCCTATCGTGAAGGCCTTTTTGCCCCATCGCGAAGGCCTTCTTGCAGGTGCATGCGTGTGCGCCATTTTCACGGGCATCCTCAACGTTCCTGAGACAGGCTTTCTGTGGCCGGCACTCTTCCTCGGCTTTGCGGTCCGGGCTGGCGTTGGTGAGGTGGTGAGCGGCACGATCCTCCTGACCATGTGCCTCGGCCTAGGCTCCGCCGACCTCTTGCATTACGAAGTGGTTTCGCGCGCCGAGTCGTGGGCCGCAGTGGTCGGCCTCGGGCTCCTCCAGAACTCCATGCTCCTGGCTGCGATTGCCGTACAACGCCAGCTGTGGATGCGCTACCCCGAGTGCGCTTTCGGTGCGCTCGCCTTCCCAACCGTGTGGACGGGGCTCTGGCAGCTTTGGGTGGCGTTCACGCCGCTTGGCACCGTCGGGCTGCCCATCACAGGCCTCGCACTGCTGCCCGCAGTCCGGCAGCTAGTTGCTCTGGGTGGTTGGGCGATCCTTCTCTTCGGAGTCGCGTGGGCGGGCTCCGTGGCCGTCGGCTTCTTGCTGCTGCAGCGCGTCTCGCGTGCGCACGTCTGGGCTGTGGCGTGCGCGTGGGCCGCGGCGCTCGCCTACGGCGGCCTGCGCGTTGGCCTTGGGCGTGGTATGTGGCTCGATGAGATCTCCGTATGGCCAGCAGCCGCGGCGATGCTGCACCCAGCAGCACCGCCCGTGGCACGCCCAACCAAAGCTGCGACCCTCCAGGTCAGCTGCATCAGCGGCGGCTACGGCAACTATTCGCTGCAATGGGCGCTCGAACGCACACGCGAGCGCCTGGCAGCTGGAGATGACTTCATCCTGTGGTCCGAGATGGCATCTGGCCAACCGTTGGCGGCCGGCGCTCCCGATGCGCTGCCCTATCCGGCAGACGGCCCCACGTTCGATGTCGTGCACGAGGCACTCGCAGTCCTCCAGCTGACCAATAGCACAGGCAGGCCGGCGCATGCGGCAAGCGCCGTCGTGGGCATCGCGTACCCGTCGGCACCCAACGGCCGCGGGCTCCAACGAAACACTTTCTCTCTCATCCAGGCGGATCGTCTGCTGGGAACTTGGGAGAAGGCCCGGCCGGTTCCCTTTCTCGAGGTTGGCATCGAGCGGGGTCGTGCACCTCCGTCGCCTATCGAGGTCGACTTTGGCGGTTTGTCGCTCATGGTAGCGGGCGCCATCTGCTTCGATTTCGACTTCCCAGACGTGATCCGTACGCCCTGCCGTCCAAATGCCCCTTTCATGCCCCAGCCAGCCGCTCAGCCACATTCCCACGCCCCTCTTTTGCGTCGGCTGGACCCCACCCCGTTGTACCGAGCCGACGTCATGCATTGAGCCCTTCATCCCTAATTGAGCCCTAATTGAGCCCTAATTGAGCCCTAATTGAGCCCTGATTGAGCCCTTCATCCCTTGCCGAAACTTTGCCGCGGCGCAGAGCGGTCGGTGGGGGCGGGCGCCGACTCGGGCGCTGACTTACTCATTGGGCCTTCAGACTACTGGTCGAGCATTGGCCAGGTGTGTGATGACCGCTGATGGCCACTGAGTGCCTCCTTCATCAGCTTCTGACCTGCCCACACATTGGCCAGGATCTGTGGGGCGACAACCTCTTCCGTGCCGTCGAGAATGGCGCCACGCTCTTCAAATGCGCGCACGATGGCATCAGCGGCGTCGCAGACCCGTATGGACGGACCCTTGCGCTCAAGCCGATGCTACTTGGGGACGTGTGGACCGCGCAGATCCCGATCCAGCGGCGTGTGCCCACCGTGTACGCGTGCGGGGGCTGGGCGTTCGGGTGGGTCTGCCTCAGCATGGCTCCGCTCTATGCACTGCTCGCGGCTGCTGGCACAAAGCGCGTCCGAGAACGCATCCCTGAGAAGCTCAGGCGAGCCCTCGAGGTAGGCAAGCCTGAGAAGCCACTCCATCAGCCCCATCAGCTGAATTGAAATTTTAGCATCCGAGACAGCCAGGTGCCAACCACACCGACGGCGTCGCGAACCGACTCCCGTCCGGGTTCGAAAGGCTCTCGCGCGCGGCTCTCGCGCGGTTTCTCCACAGTCGTGTATACACGCCCACACAGTGTGGTGTGGGAAGAGTTTGCGTGTTTCAGACAAACGTCTTCAAGACGTCTCAAACGGGGGTCTCCAGTTCCGTCCCCTCCAAATGTAAAATGTAAAATGTCATTTGTGACTTGAGCGTAGGATTCATGGACCGCGACGAAACTTGTCGACAGACAAACGGTTTCGATTGATAATTGCACCGCAACAAGACACATTGTGTGACACACGGTGTTACACTAGTTTGCTAGTGTTATGAAAGTGTTATGGAAAACACTGGTGTTACACTGTTCCAACACTAGTGTTAGCACTCCTATTTTGGGTGTCGTTGCGGTGTGAACGCGCGTGCTGCGAAAGTCGACAAATAACGAAACCGAAATCCGACGAGATTACTGAGATCGACGAGACGTTACACGATACACAGCGCGTATTCACCACGCAGCATACTCTGCGCGCGATCGCATCCGCAACGTACTCTGCGCGCGATCTCATCGTACTGCACCATGTGAAACGAATTGTCTGCGGCTTTGATGATGACGACTCGCAGCTGAGGAGCACGGGAACAGCGTGCGTGGCCGCGGCGGGCGTGGCCGGCGCGGCGGGCGTGGCCGGCGCGGCGGGCGTGGCGGGCGCGGCGGGCGTGGCCGGCGCGGCGGGCGTGGCCGGCGCGGCGGGCGACCGGGCGTGGGCGGGCGTGGGGCAGTGCGGCAGCAGCAATGTGGGACGCGCGGCAGCGCCTCACCGTTGGTCTGCACGTCTTATGCTTGTCCTGCGAGCAGTGACGGAGCGAGGCATGTGGTTATCAGGCTGTGGTTTGGGGAAAGAGGACGTGGCGGGCGTATGCGCGCTGCCATGCCGCGCGGGCGAAACTCACAGCTCAATGCACGCTCAACATGCTGGCAGCAGCCGCGTGCGCGCGCGCCGCAGCGCAGCAGAGGGCAAGCGCACCGAGACTTGGCTCTTGGGACGCCACCATCACGCTGTGACCACGACCTCGGCGGGAAGGGCACGGCATGTCAAAGCATCACGAGCTGCCATCAGCCTAGCGGCGAGCGAGAGACGCGCATGAGGACGGCCTCCGCGTGAGGTTGCGAAGTGCTTGCTTGTTTGAACGCGCCATGATGGAAAGTCGAGCACTCGCATTCAAACGTGCACCACTTCAAAGAAAAAATCGCATAAGGGGCGTTGAAACAATGCGCGACGTCTCCTCACTCTCGACGCTCACGCTGCTCGTGATGCTTTGACGTGCCGTGTCCATCCCGCCCAGGTCATGATCATAGCGTGATGGTGGCGTCCCAAGTCTCGGTGCGCTTGCCGGCCATCCCCTGCTGCGCTGCGGCGCGCGCGCACGCGGCTGCTGCCAGCATGTTGAGCGTGCATTGAGCTGTGAGTTTCGCCCGCGCGGCATGGCAGCGCGCATACGCCCGCCACGTCCTCTTTCCCAAACCACAGCCTGATAACCACATGCCTTGCTCCTTCACTGCTCGCAGGACAAGCATAAGGCGTGCAGACCAACGGTGAGGCGCTGCCGCGCGTCCCCCACACTGCTGCTGCCGCACTGCCCCACTCCCGCCGCTGGCACGCCCGCCGCTGGCACGCCCGGTCGCCCGCCGCGGCCACGCACGCCGCGGCCACGCACGCCGCGGCCACGCACGCCGCGGCCACGCACACCGCGCCGACCACGCCCGCCGCGGCCACGCACGCTGCTCCCGTGCTCCTCAGCTGCGAGTCGCCATCATCAAAGCCGCAGACAATTCGTTTCACATGGTGCAGTACGATGAGATCGCGCGCAGAGTACGTTGCGGATGCGATCGCGCGCAGAGTATGCTGCGTGGTGAATACGCGCTGTGTATCGTGTAACGTCTCGTCGATCTCAGTAATCTCGTCGGATTTCGGTTTCGTTATTTGTCGACTTTCGCAGCACGCGCGTTCACACCGCAACGACACCCAAAATAGGAGTGCTAACACTAGTGTTGGAACAGTGTAACACCAGTGTTTTCCATAACACTTTCATAACACTTGCAAACTAGTGTAACACCGTGTGTCACACAATGTGTCTTGTTGCGGTGTGCGGGACATCCGCGCGAGCGGCGCGAGCGTCGGCGCGTCGGAGCGGTCGCGGAGCTTCAGAATGATGCGCTTCCGGCTCGGGAGCAGCATCCCAACAGCTGTTCGACGAGTAGCTTCTTCATGCCCTCCTCGTCCTCCTCCTTTATCGAGGCCCACTCTCAAGTTCATTAGCCGCAGCCCAAAAAGCAGTGTGGCCGGTGGCAGCAGCAGCGGCAGCAGCAGCAGCGGCGGCAGCGGCAGCGGCAGCGGCAGCGGCATCGGCATCGGCATCGGCAGCAGAAGCAGCAGCAGCAGCAGCGGCGGCGGCGGCGGCAGCAGCAGCAGCAGCAGCAGCAGCGGTAGCAGCAGCAGCCACAAGGCCACTGGCACCGTCTCGGCTTTGCTCGACCGCAGCCCTGGGACGGACAAGCATGGCACGCCTTTTTCTGTGCGCTCCCGCGCCATCCTGCCGATGCGTATCGTCGAGAGCGCCTTTGTGAAGTGGGCGCGGCCGATAGTCGGCAACGTCGCCTACATCGGGCTTGCGAGCGGCTTCTTGATGACCGACATCCTCGCGCTACGCACACTGCTCGTCGGTGGTTACACGCTCCTCGTGACCTTTCACTTGCTACATGCCAATCCGCTTCGCATCCCTCTGCGATGGTCCGCATTCTTCGTGTGCGTCAACTTCGGGATGGCAGTGCTCATCGCTCGTGAGCGGTACCCGTCGGGCCTGACTGAGCAGGACGAGGTGTTGCGCTCGGCCTTTTTCGACCGCCTGACGCCAGGGGATTTCGTGCGCCTGCTCGCCCTCGGCGAGCGGCGCGAGCTCGCAGATGGAACCACTGTCACCGTGCAAGGCAAGCACTGTGAGGATTTGATCTTTGTCGAGCGAGGCATCGCGACGCTCGCCGTGGACGGCAAGCACGTGGCGAACCTCGAGCGCGGCGGCTTCATCAACGACGTTGCCTTCCAGCAGGGCGCGGGCGCGGGCGCGTACGGTACCGTCGTCGCGACTGGCCGTTTGAACGTGATCGCGTGGGAGCAGTCCACCCTTCGGCAGGTGCTTGAGAAGGACCTCTGAATGACGCATGATGAGTCCTGATGACGCCTGATGGCGCCTGGTGACACCCTTCACCAGGGAAAGTGCTTGAAAAGGACCATAACGGACGGGTGCATGTCAGTGCTCACCACGGCTTGCGCGCGACCTTTCTCCGCACAGGTGCTTGAAAAGGACCCCAAGTTCTCTGCGAGTCTGGCGCACGTGCTGACGGCGCGCCTTGTCGAGCAGCTGCTCTACAGGTACAAGGCTCAGGAGGAGGAGCAGCAGAAGCAGCAGCAGAAGCGCGCACAGCGCGGCCTCGCCACGCGCCTGTCGTCGACAACTACAGGCGACAAGTTCCGATCGTCTTTCGAAGGCGTGCGCATACGCGCCCTTCAATCACAGCCCACAGCTCGAGGGATAGGATCTGACGAACCCTCTCGGGAGAGAGGATCTGACGAACCCCAGGCCACTGGTGCGAGTGCAGCGTCGGCGTAGTCGAACGCGCGGATGGAGCCCGCTATAGCGAGGCATCATCTCTGAGGGGCAACAGCATGCGATCTCGCGACATCATCTCTGAGGCGACACGCGCGGACTCGCGCCCGACCCGCGGTTTGGAGCCAGGAGGCCTGTATGATTGGCCTCTGTGATCTGTGTCTGTTTGGTGCCGCGCGCTCCGCGCACCTGCGCGTGGCACGGGCCGCGGCACAACCGCGGCGCCGATATTATCCATTCCGATAGGCCACCGGTCGGGTATGTATAGAGTATCCGATACCGTTGTGGACGTACCGTGTTATGTACCCGTCATTTTTGCCCATTGCCCATGCCATTGCCGTTCATGTCGACCGATGTAGTTCGCTTACTTCTTTTCGTGTTTTCGCGAGCTGGAACTCCACGGTACCGACTATGACTTATTGGTCAACTTATTATAGCGTATGGGTTACTTATTGGTTAACATACACGAATGGGTCGCGGATCGAACGTGACTCCCTGGGGGATCCTCGCGATTTCGCTCGGTCTGGTATCGTTTCCGATGTTCTTGGTGCTCGCGACCGGGACCGAAGGCCGAAATGCACCGACATGATAAAAACGCGCACCAACCACCAACTCCAAGCCGAGCCGCAAGCGAGCGACGACGCGGGTCGACGCGAAGCCAGCGGGAGCGGCCCGAAAAGGGACGCGTAAGGATCCGGGGATCGGAGTCGAGGAGCGCCTCTGTCAAGCTATGCGCGTCCCTAAACGCGCCTTGCGGCGGCATTAGCAGCCCAGCTCCGATTTGACCTTCTTGAAGGCCGCGAGCCCCTTTTCGCAATCCGCCTGGCTGAAGCTCGCGGAGACGATGACGCGCACCCTGGCCTTGCCCTTGGCTACCATCGGGAAGACGATGGGCGAGGCGAAGACGCCCTCCTCGAACAGGCGCGTGCTGAACGCCTTGGCTTTCGCTTCGTCGCCGAGCATCACTGGGATGATCGGGGTCTCCGAGTGTCCGATGTCGAAGCCGAGCTCGGTGAAGCCCTTGCGCAGGTAGTGCACATTGTGCCACAGCTTCTGCACTCGATGCTCAGACTCCCCGAGCATCGTGACGGCCTCGAGGAGTGCGGCCGTATCCGGGATCGTCAGAGCAATGGACATGAGGCGCTGGCGAGCGTGCATCATGAAGTGGTCAATCAGCGGCGCCTTCGCAGCGATGAAGCCACCTGTGACGGAGAAGGCCTTCGACAGGCTTCCAATCTCGATGTCGACCTCCCCTTCAAGCCCAAAATGGTTGACGACACCGCGGCCGCCTTTGCCCAACACGCCTTCACCATGCGCATCGTCCACCATCGTGAGTGCATCGTACGCGTGCGCGAGCTCCACAATCTTGGGCAGCGGCGCCAGGTCCCCATCCATCGAAAACACGCCGTCGGTCACGATTAGTATCAAAGGGTGCTCTCCATTCGGTTTGGGTGTCTTCTGCAGCTCTGACGCGGCGATCAACTTCGACTCGAGACTGCTCATATTGGCGTGGGCGTAGGAGAATTTATAGCGCACGCCGGCCACTCGGATTGCATCAATGATCGACGCGTGGTTCAGCTCATCGCTGACCACGATGTCGTCCTTGCCAAGGAGCGTCTGCACAGCGGATGCGTTGGCCGCATACGCGCTGGTGAAGGTCACCGCAGCCTCGGTGCCTTTGAAATGTGCGATCGCCTTCTCGAGCTCGATGTGTAGGCTGTGAGTCCCCGTAAGAGTGCGATAACCCGTTCCCAGTCCAAATCGCTCGATTGCATCTTGGGCGGCCTTCTTGAGGCGGGGCTCCACAGCAAAGCCGAGGTAGTGGCTGGAGCAGAAGTTGAGGTACGATCTACCTTCGATTTCCAGGTGCGAGCTCTGGCCTGAGTTTATCACGCGCGGGTTCACCTTGTTCACCTGGGCGGCGCGGAGCTTGCTCCAGAGCTTAGCAGTGGTGGAAGTTGTGGTGACCATATTCGAGCTCTTTCAGGCGGAATGGACGAAGCGCGTTTCCCCCCACATCACTTAATTGGCAACTTATGATTAACCGATGAAGCTGTGGGAATTACAATTGATCAGGTGAAAAGAAAACAACGGGCTGTCACGACGAAGCAAATGTGGGTCAGTATGTTACTGACAATGTTACTGACCCAACGGCACGGCATTCAACTCACCCGGACCCTTCAAGGCGGAGCATTGCCATACACATCGGGCACAAATCTAGCACATCACACCATGAACGGAAGAGCGGCCGCGTGCATCACGGCGCCCCCAGCGTGCATCACGGCGCCCCCAACGTGCGCACCCAACGTGGGGTCGATATAATTGCTTGCCAGGCCGCCTCCAGCGAGTGCGGTGAGCCTCGCCGAGAAGGGCGAGCTCAGGTCTGCCGAGCTATGGGCGAGCTCATCGGCGGGTGCCGAGCTCATCTCCCAGCCAGGCTCTCCTAGCTGAGACCCTCCGAGGCCAGTGAGCGCCAGAGGTGTCCAAAGAGGCCGCGCGGGAGCATCGAGCGACGGACTGTGCGACGGCGTCTGCGACGAGGATGACACCACAGCATCGCGCAACTTTGCCCCAACCTCCTCATCGTCGTCGAAATCGAGCTCCAGCGTGGTCTTCGTGTATTCGAAGACGCCCTGTAGGCCATCGGAGCAGGGGTGTTGCTCATCAAGTTGCCACAAATACAGGAATTCGAAGGCGACCTTCGCAATCGCGATCACGGTCAGAAAGAGAGAGCGCTCAAGATTCACCCGGTCGATTTCGTAATAGGCATGCGAGCGGTCGACGTCGAGGCAAAAGCCGTCGCCAGCAAAGTACTCCATGCGCAGGAAGATGTACAGCTCCAGCATAGTCTGCGGAACGCCCTCGACAGCAACCTCGACGAGGGAGCGTGCTCGGCGGTAGTGCGGGATCAACACGGCCACATCGATCGCCAGCGCTTCCGGCATGCAAAAGCGGAGCGCGGGAAGCAGCCCGAGCGGCTCGAGGAACATGAGCACGTCGAGGATCATCGGCCCAGCTGGCAGACCGAGCACTGCAAACACAATCGTGCGCGTGCCACAGTAGTGCCCATGCAGCTGTCGATGGCTCCGGCACAAATAGATGAGCACCATGGCATAGCAGATGAGGTATTGTAATCCTATGAACGAGACGGTGGCCCAGCCCCAAATGGAAATGCCCGATGCGAACAACGAGCGCGCCACAGCAACGTCGGCGGCCATATCAGCATAGAAGAGCAAGATGGCCGCCACCCCAATCGGCATCGAGACGAACCATTTGATCAACTGTGCTTGCGACTTGCAGCAGCCCTCATCAGCCTCCTCGTTCATACAGCAGGGCAACGGCACGCAGCAAAAGCAGCAAACACGTGTTCGCGTGGGCGCGGCAGCTCGCCGCGCTGCTTCAAGCTTCAGGGCGGCGGTCTCGATCTGGTCAGCAAGCCTGTGTGAAGCCGGGCCGACTGGTGCCTCGGATTCGTCCAGCTTTCCCGCAGCCGACATGGTGCGACGCAACCGCGAGGCCGCGAGCGTCGCATGCTCTGCCGCCAGCAGCGAGACGTGCTCCTGCTCTTTACGCCGATACTCTGTGTGGAGATAGTGTGCATTGATCGACGCCCTCCTCGTGGGCGAACTGGCGTTCAGCGTCGCTTTCGCGCGTAGCATGCCCCCACAACAGTGGTAGCCAAGACAACAGAAAGAGGGTAACACGATGGCAAGTATAAGGAAGGAGATTTCGAATGTGTACATGGCAGCTTGCCTAAGTTCCGGGGGTGGGCAAGGTGGGGGTGGAGATGGTGGAGGTTGTGATGGTGGAGGAGGTGCGGGTGGCGGTGGGGAGGGCGGTGGCGGTGAGGGTGGCGGCGGTGAGGGTGGCGGCGGAGAAGGCGGTGGTGGTGAGGGTGGCGGTGGTGAGGGTGGCGGTGGCAAGGGTGGAGGCGGAGCGGGCGGTGGCGGGGAGGGTGGTGGCGGTGAGGGTGGCGGCGAAAAGGGCGGCGGAGTTGAGGGTGGTGGCGGTGAGGGTGGTGGTGGCAAGGGTGGTGGAGGAGAAGTTGGCGGTGGTGGTGAGGGTGGCGGCGGTGAGGGTGGCGGTGCCCAGGGTGGTGGCGGTGAGGGTGGCGGTGCCCAGGGTGGTGGCAGTGTGGGCGGTGGCGGAGAGGGTAGTGGAGGTGGGGGTGGCGGCGGCGGCGCTGGCGGCGCGGGCAATGGAGGCAAAGGTAACGGTGGTAGTAGTGGCAGATCAACTGGCGGTGCTGCGATCTCTGACAGCATCCGAGAGGGCATAGCGCTTGCTTGACTTCGAAATACCTCTGAATGGTGCACCGGCATAACGAGGGCAGATGCCATCGGCATCGGCATCGGAGGAGCAGCGACGCGGAGCATCTTTCGGAATACCGCGCGTATCGAGAAAAGTTTTGGTCCTGGACCAAGTTTTAAAGTTGTAGCTGTGAACGTAGGTGTCGGTTGTGAACTCAACGTGAAGGACGCCTATCCATCATGGGACAGTCATGGAACCAGTCTGGGGGAGAGCCCTGAGTTTGTGGGGATCTCTCCGCCCCCAAACGGCCGAATTAGTTTTGTGTAGTTAGTAGTTTGATGAACCGCGCAATCACAAACCGAAGTCGTGTGTACTCTCCCCAGAGAGGCACAATTGGCAGGTCCCGGATCCCGGTGAGCGTGTGAGTGTGGGTGTGGGTGTGTGGCCCCCGCGCCGGGATGCTGGAAATAGCGCAACGTATACGCGCTTGCTTATACACTCGAGAGAGGAGAGGGCCGGGCGTGAAGTCGAGGCTCAGTCCGCAGTCACGCGAGGCCCCAATCGCTACGCAACCAGTCTTTCGGCCACGGTGGAGCGCTCGTCGAACCGAGAGAGGAGCACCTCCAAGGTGATCACAGAAGGCCGGGATCGAGGTCGGCCATCCCCAATACGACGATCACGAAACCGTGTGCTCATGTCCATGCTCCTTGCCGTCTGCATGGTCGTGCCCGCAATCCGCGTGGCTGTGGCCGCACCCCTCGCTATGCTCGTGGCCGCCGTGCTCGTGCGCGTGCTCATTGCGGATGGCATCCGCGTCGTCGCTCCCATGGCCGCGATGCTCGTGAACGTGCTTCTTGCTCGTGAACGAGCTAAATGGGACGGAAGCTTTCCGGACCTTCCTCTCCGCGTCGACGTGACCGTGGCAACGACTGTGATCGTGGACGTGACTGTGTCCGCCCTGCATAGGCTCCCACGCTGTGAATGGTCCGCCCTGCATAGGCTCCCACGCTGTGAATGGGTCGGGCAGGGCCAACCAGCTCTTCTCGCCGCCCGCCATCTCTTCCTCGGTAAGCAGGCATGCCTCCATCTGCGCCCTTGCCGCCTCGCGGATGATCTCGTCTGCGAACTTGCCGATGCACAACATCTCGGATCGCCGATCGCCGTGCATCGTGTCCCAAGTGTGAGAGCCCGTCGGATCTCGTTCGGCCGCCATCAGATCCTTTTGGATCTTCATCACGAGCTCTTGGGACCACTGCTTGCGCGGGATCGCGGCCACCCACGGCGGCCCAGCCACACAAGTAAAGATCGTGCCAGCCACTTGGATGATCGCTCGTTGCTTTGGCCGGGTAGGCAGCCATGCGAAGCCCTTGAGGCGCAGCAACCCAGCAAGTGCACCTTCGCGGGGTCGGCTGCCTAGGGCCGCATTCAACCGCTCTGGATGGAAGGGCCGCTTCGCACGGAAGATGAAGGATGTGACGCCGTACTCCATCGACTCGGACGTGTGCTCCCCTACACGCGCCTCTACCAGCCATTGAGAGTGCTGCTCAGCCTTGTCGAGTTTGAACCGCCCTTTGGCGAGCAGCGTGGCAGGATCGAGCACGCTGTGCCTCGTGCAGATGATCTCGGCATCGGGGTTGACCCGACGCAGGAACGCTTGGACCGCGCCGCGCTGCTCCTCACTGATGAGATCGCACTTGTTGATCGTGATCAAGTCCGCAAACTCGATCTGGTCGCAAAGGAGGTGCGCGACCGTGCGTTGATCTCCTTCAACGTCTTGCCAGCCCCGGTCGACAAGCGTATCCATCGAGTTGAGCTGCTCGAAGATGCTCGCCCCGTCCACCACGGTCACGAGATTGTGAAGGCTTGCCACGTCATTCAAGCTAACGGCCGTCGCTTTGTCGCGGAAGGTGAAGGTCTCGGCGACGGGTAGGGGCTCCGAAATCCCAGAGGACTCGACGATGCAGTGATCAAAGCGCTGCTCGAGCGCGAGAGACGAGAGGGACGAGAGCAGGTCCTCGCGCAGCGTGCAGCAGATGCAGCCGTTCGTGAGCTCGACCAGCTTCTCCTCCATCTGCAGCATCCCACCGTTGCGCGCAAGCTCCGCGTCGACGTTGACCGCGGCCAAGTCGTTGACGATGATGGCGATCCGGTAGCCGGCTCGGTTGTTGAGCATGTGGTTGAGCAGAGTCGTCTTGCCTGCGCCGAGAAACCCCGAGAGCACCGTCACCGGCATCGGGCCGGTGCCGCCCGCCTTGCGTATCTTGGTCGCCGCGTCGAACACCACCGCGTACGGACTTGGCTTGGCGTCGTTCGGTTGTGCCGCGACAATGTGACGCCACACGAAGAGGATGGCGGCGGGGCTAGCGGTCGCCTTGAGATTCGCCGGCTTGATCATGCCGCTAGCCAAGCCATCGGGCAAAGACACGAGCACTTCGAGACGCTCAGGGTCGGTCGGAGACTTGCCGGCTATCCTGCCGACGAGATTGTTGAAGGCTTTGCCAGCCTCCGAAATCAAGCCTGTGATCTCCGCGCACATGCCAGCCTTCCACTCCGAAATATGCGAAGCGGCATTCGGCACGACATGGTCCCTCCAAACACGTCCAAAGTCCGATTCCTTAGTGCACACGCCGTCGCGCACGAGCTTCGCCGTGAGCAGGTGGCCGAGTAGCGTCAACTCGATGGCGCGCGCACGTGCGGGTTCGGATGTGATCGAGACCAGCGCCTGTGCCGTCATGCGCACCATGATAGTCGATTGCGCTCGCACGCGCTCGCGGCGGCCTGCTCGTGTGTGCGTGGCGACTAGAAGTTCGGAACTTGACGAACATGGAAAGTGGTACAACACTTTGCAGCCGTCCGGTCTCCATCGGTAGGGCCATCGCCGCTCAAATTCACGGATCGCTTCACAGACTTGACGACAGGAGGTGTGATCAGGAATTGTTCGCATGGCTGATGACAATGGGACCGGCTTCGTCCGAGCCCGTCTCATGGAACTCTTCCCCCCCAATGCTCGTACGGGCCCAGATGAGCCGGCCATCAAGAAGCTCGAGGACCTGTGCCGGCGAAAGAGGAGCGCCGCCGTGTGCGTGCTCGATGAGCTGGCCATAAACTTGGGTGTCAACGGCCCTGCCCAAGGTGCTGAGGCCATCCGCGCAGATGGCGAGGAATGGCGCATGGAACCGAACGGTGTGGCGCAGCCTCCATTCCAGCCCTCATCTGCTCTTATGAGCATCGTGAAACGCTGGAACGAGCACCTAGACGGTCGGCGCCCATGCCCAGGCCGTGACATAGCTGGGAGCAAGCGAATGGCTCGTGCAGATACCCGATACGACTGGCGGCCGCCGCCCGCGCAACGGAACCAGGAGCTGCCCGACAGTTTTGCTCAGCAGCCGGTTCAACAGCCACAGCAGCCGCCGCAGCCACCGCACGGACCTCAGCCAGTCTTGCGCTGCCCGAATGAAACGGCCGACGATGCCGTTGCTGTCATCGTACAGAAGGCCAAGTTTGACCTGCGATTTCGGCTCTATGCAGCCGGTGCGCTCGAGCACTTCCGTGGGCGGCCTGACGAGCTTCAGGAGCTCATTAACGAAATCGAGGCTGCCGGAGAGAATGCGGACGCCAAGAACGCAATCTGTGCGCGCCGTGGCCTGAGCCTTGGATACTTCATGCCGGCGGCGCACTGCACCGTCATCTACCAGGTAATAGTCACCAAGAACGGCGACGTGCGCTATGACCTGCCCACGGAGACGGGCACTGCGATCGCCCACCGTCGGCTGGGTTGCCACCTGCTTCGGGTCCGCTTTGAGCGGCTCGCATCGAACGCGCTGCACGAGGACAAGGAGCGCTGGGAGCAGATGCGCCAGCAAGTCATCAGCGTCGGAACAGATCAGAGCGGCATACGCAGCGTGGCAGGCGATCGGCTGTACCTCCATTTCTGCCACAAGGACGCTGAAAAGCCAGAGGCGCAGCTTTGGTTTGTGTCGGTGCCTGCGACGCACCGCGAGCTCAAAAAGCAGGCGGTCTGGGTGCACCAAATGCAACAGCTGCTGCTTGACACGCTGGGCACGACAGATGGCCGCACCTCGAGCCTGAGCATCTCAAAGCTCAACGCTCGGCTCTGCCTGGCCTTCTCCACTGCTGTGACGGTGCCCGGATGCGCTCCGACAGAGGAGGCGGTGCTCGATCTGCGTGATGACTCCGGTCGGAGTCAATGGCAAGATTTAGCAGCACTTGAGCCGATGCCGGCCGGCAAAGTGAAGCTCGTCATCATGAACGACATCCGCGTGATCGCCGCAGATGGCTCGCAGGGGCCAGTCATGACAGACGGGGCCGGTCTGATCTCGCGCAACCTCGCTGAGCAAATGCCGCTGTGCTTGAGTGGGCGTCTGGTCACCCGCAAAGCTCTGGGCGCTCCGCTGCTGGCGCAGGTGCGTGTGTGGCATCGTGGCTATGTGGTCAAGGGGATGCTCATGACTGACTCCACACTGCCTGATGGCTATGTCGTCGTGCGCGAGTCAATGGTCAAAGTGTTTGCTCGACCCGGCGGCGAAGCCACGCTGGACGCGGACAAGGTTCCAAAACGCCTGCCCAGGGGTGACAAATATTGGGAGCGCTCGGCATTTGAGGTGCTACGCACTTCCAACGGTGCGCCGAGCGGCAAGATGAACCCTCAGCTCGTTCCTCTCCTCGAGCACGCAAGCGGACCGAGAGGCAGCGAGGGGCGCACGACAATGGTGGGGCTCCTCCTCTCGCTCGCCGAGGAGAACAAGCGCCGCGTCTGCCAGATCGATTCGGAGGAGCTGAGTGGGCCGCAGCTGCGCAGTCTGCTGCTCGATTTTGGCTTAGGTGAGACCTCGGTCGCGTCCTACATGCTGCTCGCCGGCTTCCATCCGCGTAAGGAGCCATATCTGCGGCGCAAGATCGCGGCCGTTCAAAAGGCGCAGCTGGAGCAGATCGCATCGGGCAAGTTCAAGCTGCCCGGCTCGCTCTACCTCACGGGCGTGCCTGACCCGACCAGCACGGTGCCGGTGGGCAAGGTCGTCGTCATCGAGGGCGGCAAGTTCTGCGTCGAGCAGCTTCTGATCTATCGATCCCCAGGGACCCATCCAGGGGATGTGCGCCGGACTCAGAGTGTCATGCCCCCTCAGCCCCTGCTGGCATGCCTGGAGCATGTGGCGGCCGAGCTGCAGAATGCGATCATCTTCTCGGTCCAGGGCGAGCGGGCTCTGGCGGATATGCTCTCCGGCGGCGATTATGACGGCGACGAGTTCGTCGTGATGCGTGCCTCGGACAAAATTGACACCGGTGTCGCCGGCATGGCGCCACTCAGCCTCGTCGATGCTTTCCAAAACGAGAGTCCGCCATGGGTGCAGCCGCCTAAGGAGGGCGGCGGCCGTGGCCCACCGTCCCAGGTGACAGATGACCACCAGCAGACATGCACCGAACTCGCGCGCCACTATTTCGACTGCGACGCGGCTGGCGGCCTCATTGGGCAGGCAGCCAACAGCATCCAGATGGCTCAGGAGTATTGGGGATGCAGCTCCTGGATCACATGCCAGCTCATCGACCTGTACAACACGGCGCTCGACGCGGCCAAGCAGGGCATGCGAAAAGCCTTCTCGGAGGCCATTCGAGAGGAACTCAACAAGATGGAGCAGACTGTTGGTCTTCCGTGCTTCATGGTCGTCAAGGCGTCAGAGCACCGCCGAGTCCAGCCCGACGGTTCGTCGAATTCAGCTCTGGGCAGGCTGTGGTGTAAACGAAGGCAGCTGCGACTGTCGCCAGAGGAGGACGCACCCGGTGGGGGATGCGACACCGATCTCGATTTTGGGCTGCTTCACTGCCACATCTGTGGGCTTGAGTGTGGTGCAGAGGAGCTCAGGATGCATGTACGCTGCTGCCGCCAGCTCCACGAGCTCAGGTATCCGGGGCAGCCGCTGCCGTCGGAGCCGCTGCCGTCAGAGCCGCGTCGCTGCGAATGGGGCCCTGTGCGCATCCGCTTCTATGACAAGTGGAGAGATTTGATTGCCCTCGCCATCAGTGAGCTGAGTAGCCTGTGGCAGCGCAGCCTAGGACGCACGACCTCGGCGGGCGCACGCCAAAAGTATGACGCAGCGTTTGCGCATGCAAAGCTTGCCCTCTTTGACCGGTACCGGCAGCATCTGCTAGAAAGCTACGACGAAGGCGAGCGGGAGCGGCCTGCGCATGTGCTGCTCTGTGAGGCCTCGCATGTGTATCTGGCTGCGTATGGCTTCCAAGGCAACGAGCAGGCCTGCCACCAGGCCCGTGAGCTCGCGTGGCAGATTGCGGGCTCTTATCTCGTGCTGATCAAGTTTATGCGAGAGCAGCACGATGTGCGTCCTGGGATGGCACCGCGCGGGCTTGTTGCGGCTGCGCAGCTGCCACGGATCCTTGCGCGGCGTGGGAATCTTCTGCACGACCTGGATGGCGAGCTGGCCGCTGAGGGTCTTGCCGTGGTGGAAGCAGGTGATGGTGGGAGCATCGAGGATGGCGAGGAGCTCGTCAGCACGCCGTGGAGCCGGTGTGCGTGATTCAAATTCAGCGTGTGTTCCCCCGAGCGGAGGATCGTAGGATGCCGACCAGGATGACGAGCAGGTTGACGTGGAGGAGTGAGAGTTGAAGGCCAGGGGCCAGTAGTGGCGAGTGTGTAATCTGAGAACCCTTAGGAGACCGCACAGTGTTACCATTCGAATCGCCGTGTGCATATTATGAAGGTCGAAGGGACTCTTCCAGATCTTCAGATCAGGCTCTGCAAACCTCACCATTCACGCCGAGTTCTGCGCACGAGTTCATTCACGCCCTTTCTTCACGGTCAGGCGCATGGCCGCTTGTGGCCTCGTGGCGCTCAAACTTGGCGGCATTGCTGGGTGCGACGGCGGTTCTGCGGCCTCCTCTGCAGCTGTGAGCGCCGAGGATGCAACGATCGCAGCGCTCAAGGCAGTGCTCGCAGCCAACGAGGCCAGGTCCAAGTGCGCAGTCAGCACATTCTCGAGCAGCGAGGATGAAGGCGATGATGATGGTGGTGATGATCGCAGCTCCGGCAATGTGAACAGCCAGCTGGCTCTCGCCACACCAGCGGTTGGTCTGAGGCTGAATCTGGGCGGTCTCGGCGTAGGCAAGCTCAACCTGAGTGCGCTGCAGCGCGAGGAGGTCGATGACGAGGCTCCGGCTGCCGTCCCAATGACTCCCAAGGAGACCTTCTTGAACACCGCGCTTGGCGCGCCGCCGCCGCCGCCGCCGCTGTCCGAGGCACCGCCACCGCCCTCTGCCGCTGCTGCTGCGCCGGGGCCCAGCCACGCCGCCGCCGCCACCGCCCTCTGCCACGCCGTCGTTCCCACGGGCGGCAGCGCAGCGGCGGCGCCTGTCCTCGGGTTGCACACGCGGCCCCTCGGGGTGCACTACGGCCGTGTGCTCCTCGAGGAGCTCGCGAAATTGCCGCCGCTCGCTGTGCTCCCGTCGGCGACCTCGACCGCCGCGGCCTCGGCAGCCCTGCGTAGCGCACTGACGATGTCTGAGACGATCACCGACCTCGCGAGCCGATGCTTCGATCTCCAAGCACGAGATCCCGTACCTGAGGGCTCCAAGCACGTCTCCAAGCACGTCTCCAAGCACGACTCGGAGCTCGAGCGCGCGCCGTCCTTGCGCTCGTCCTTGCGCTCGACCGAGCTCGCTCGCTCGCAATCCATCCGACCGCCTCGCCTGACGGCCCTCGGTGAGTGGCGACAGCACATGCGCTGGTACGGCATGATCGTCGAGCAACAGTCGTGGGAGGCGCCCGATTCCGCGCGCACCACGTACCTGGACGCTCTGCGTAAGCTCGACAACGAGCTGCAGCGCGTGCACCCGACGTTTGACCAGTCCCGCGACACGCCCGCGCCGGGCACGCCGGAGCAGCTGACCTCGCGGCTCGAGCTGCTGCACGAGCTGCACGAGATCGCGATCTCAATCAATCTCGAGCTCCTCTCCCAAGTTCAGCTGCCCGACGAGATGGCGCGCGCGCACCTGCCGTCGCGCGCCGCGCCGCTGCTGCCGCGCACCCTTGCGCGCGAGCTGCGCACCCTCGCGCGCGAGCTGCGCGCCGTGTCGAGCGCCTCCTCGACGGCCCGGCTGCCTACGGGCGCGCTCAGGACGACGCTGGACGCGCTCCTCGATCGCCTCGGTCTCGAGAGGCTTTCCCCACAGCTAGCTGCCGAGCTGCTCGATCGTCTGGAGAGGGCGGCGGAGGTGTGGCAGTGCTCAGCCGATAGGGGGGCCGAGCGCCTCGCGGCCGCTGCTGACCCCCCCTCGGTGGGGGTGGGGGAGAGGCCGCGACGACGCAACGCGAGCACCGATGTGACACTGGTGCGCCCGACACGGCGCTCTCCGGACTCCTCTCTCGACGACCGGCCGGAGCGGCCGCTGCGCACCCCCTCGATTCTGCTCGCGCGCATCTCGCGCGAGCGAGCTCCGGGCGCCGCGACGGGCGCCGCGACGGGCGCCGGGGCAGGCGCCGGGTCGGGCGCCGTGTTGGGCGTCTCCGGCGTCGGCGGGGATGGCCTCGGGGGGGGAGATCTGAGCGCTGGCCGTAGCACTCGACGCTCGCGTTGGTGGAGCCTTCTGGGACGTCTCCATGGACACCCTGACGAACTGCGCGCGGCGAACAAGGCGCTCGTTGCGCGTGCTCTCGCAGTCCGCATCCGCACGCGGCTGCCCTCGCTGCCCCCGACGGGGCTGGAGCGTGCAAAGGTGGCACACACGAGCTCCGTCGCCAATGCGATGCTCGAGGCGTACTCGCGCGCTCTTGCGATCCATTCGCAGTCGGCGGTTCGTCACTACGCTAGGCTGCGCCAGAGTGCGATCCAGGCGGCCGCCGCCGCCGCCGCGACTCTCGCCATCGCGACCCTCAACGCCGCGGCGGCGAGTCCGACCGGCACCGGTACTCCTACCGGTACTCCTACCGGTAGCAGCGCTGTCGTGGGCACCGCAACCTGTAGCACCGACCTGCAGTCCGTTGACAGAGCTGTCGGGGCCGACGACGCCTTCGCGAGCGGCGCGGGTGGCGAGCGAGTACAGGCCGCGGCCAACGGGCACAGCTCACCCGCCCCAGCTCTGCCCATGGCCATCGCGCCCATCTCGGCGCCTAACTTATCGCCCACCGTCACCAGTGCAGCGGCCGCCGAGACTTTCAGCGGCGGCGGCGGCGCTTTCAAACTGAAGCTGCACCTCCTTGACAAGCCGTTGGCTGACGGCTTGGGCGAGCACGCCCACGACGGCGCGGGCGCGCCCAGCGGCGCGTCGTACGCATCGCTGTCCAGCAGCAGCAGCGGCGGCGGCGGCGGCGGCGGCGGCGCAGCCCCGCGCACAAGCAGCAGCAGGAGCAGCAGCAGCGCAGGTGCACGCGAGGGGCCATCCCGCTCGCCTCTCGAGTCGCCCAAGTCCCCCAAGTCCCATCACATGGGCGACGCCCGCCCCAAATGGCAAGTACGCCCCGACGAGATCAGCTACTTGGAGCGGCTGGGCGCGGGAGCCTACGGCGAGGTGCACCTCGGCGAGTTTCGTCGAAAGGAGGTGGCAATCAAGGTGCTCGTGCACGGCGATCTGCACGAGGACGACTTTTACGAGGAGATGGCCTTGCTCTCGGACCTGCGCCATGAGAACATAGTCCTCTTCATGGGAGCTTGCCTCGCGCCCTCCAAAATGTGCATCCTCTTCGAGCTCTGCGAGCCCGTCAAGCATGCATATGCTCACTACGGCGCCCCGACCTCTTCCCCACAGGTGCATCCTCTTCGAGCTCTGCGAGGCCTCTCTGTACGACCTTCTCTACAGTCCCGAGTCGCCCTATCCCGTGGGCACTCCGCTACCGGTACCCGAATTCGTCAAGCTGCTGCGTGAGGTGGGCGCTCGGGATGGCGCCTTGTTCCCCTCTTGAGTGCCCTCTGAGTGCCTGTGCATGCAGGTGGCGCTTGGGATGGTGTATCTTCATTACTCTGAGTGCCTGTGCATGCAGGTGGCGCTTGGGATGGTGTATCTTCATTCGATGGAGCAGCCGCTGCTCCACTTAGATCTCAAGAGCGCTAACGTGCTCCTCGACAAGAACCGTACCGCTAAGGTGTGTCCCTGATGACCTCTGATGACCTCTGATGGCCTCTGATGACCTCTGATGAGATTCTCGACAAGAATCGTACCGCTAAGGTTTGCGGCTTCAGCACGCGGATAGGTCGCCCTGGTCGACATGCCTCGGCGAAGATTGCCGCAGATTGCCGCCGATTGCTGCTGCGAGTCTGAGCGCCACAGATTGCCGCCGCGTGTGCCCCTGCTGCTCCCTGCTGCAGGTGTGCGACTTTGGCATGTCACACGTGCTCGAGGACGCGGCCTCCGCCGCCGCCGAGACGGGCATGGGCAAAGGCATGGGCTCTCCGCAATGGAGCGCGCCTGAGAAGCTGCGAGGCGGCGCGTATGACGAAACGGCGGACTCGTACTCGTACGGCATCGTGATGTTCGAGGTGCTGAGCCGCTCGCTGCCCTATGCCGGGCGCGACCAGTACGAGCTGATGATCGGTATCATCACGCGCATGCTGCCGCGCCCGGCACTCACCGACGAGCAGGCGCAGCGTTGGCCCCGCCGGCTGCCCAACCTGATGGCTCAATGCATGCGGGAAGAGCCCTCCGAGCGGCCCGACTTCAACGAGGTGCGTGATTGCCGCGGATGACCGCTGATGGCTACTGATTGCCGCTCGCCGTGATGGATTCGCTCGAGGTCGGGGTGCTTGATTGCCGCTGATGACGCCCCCTGAGTGAATGGACCGCTGATTGCGAGTCCAATCATCTTACGTCCTTTGTCCTATGACGAGATCATTCTCCTTACACCTACCAAATTTGGAAATGAGGAGTGGAACAATCGATTAGTCTTTCGGAGGACCTAGGCTCATGCATTCCCTGACCAACTGCCACTCTGAAGGCGCATGCATTCCCTGACCAACTGCCACGCTGATGGCCCTCTGATGGCCCTCTGATGGCCCTCTGATGGCCCTCTGATGGCCCTCTGATGGCCCTCTGATGGCCCTCTTGCATGCCTGCCTGCAGGTGCTCGACACCCTCAACACCCTCTTTGCACGTGACAAGCGCGGCAGCATCGTAGGCAGCGCCTTCGTCTCCGAGGCTGGCGGTGCAGGGTCAGCATCAGCATCAGAATCAGCATCAGCATCAGCATCAGCACCTGCCATATTAGGGTCGACATCAGCACCGGCCTCGGCGGAGCCTCGCAACGCCCCCCGCGATGGCCTCACTGCCACGTCGCCGGTCCTCCTGTATGCATCCACGCCCTCTGTGCGGCTGCCGCGTGCACGCTCAATGGTGGTAGGCAAGCGGCAGGTGGCGGAGCTGCGACACGAGCTCGTCAGCAGCCAGGCGCCATCGTCGCCTGGCACGCCCCCCGCTACGCCCGCCGCCACGCCCGCCGCCACGCCCGCCACGACGCCTTTCGAGGAGGCAACCACGGAGGCAGCCACAGCGCCAGAGCCCATGGCGGCGCCGGCGCGAACGGCGTCGTCGGCTCCTCCGACATACAACCGCCATACAACCGACATACACCCGGGACATACAACCGACATACAACCGTCGTCGGCTCCTCCGCGGCAGCAGCTGCGCATCGAGGTGCCGCAGCACGACCGCGCCAAGGATGGCCAGGCGATCTTCGTGATCGCCTGCCAATGCGATGGGCAACGTTGGACTGTCGTTCGCAAGGAACGCTCCGTCAGCGAGCTGCATGCTGCCCTCCAGCCGCTACTCCACTTTTTGCCCGACCCTCCACTCGAGAAGCGCGGCTGGTTCGGGCGGGGCACGGCGGGGCTGGCCACACAGGCGCAGCGGCTGCAAGAGTATCTGACCGAGCTCACGCGCGATGGGCAGTGGGCATTGGACGATCGGCGCGTGCTGGCGCGGTTCCTCGACGTGCCGCCGCGGTGAAACACATTCGGGCCGACATACATCATACTCATACAACCGCCGGTGAGGCCTTATCTCAGGCTCACACCTGTCCCGGGTGCAAGGCTCCTGATGTACAGTGTAGTGTACGGGCGCGTGCGTCCGGGGCGCGAGCCCGGCCACTGTTGTGCATCTAGAGATTCTTCGGCGCGCAGTCGCGGCCGGAAATCATGCACTACCCTCCCAGAGCCGGTCCGGGACGCGACACGCGCGAGCTGGAGCTCTCCAGACCGCAGACCCGCGCACGCCCGACGGCGACGCCATCGGCCGCGGCGCGCGGGCGGCACACCCCCACCCGCCACTTCCCGCCACCGGCACGCGGCCGACCTCACGTGGTCGCGACCTCGCGAGTCCCGGTGCCGCCGCGGGCTAAGCCACCTACACAGGCGGCTGCGCCTACACCCTGCACGCGATAATTTACACACTATGTGTGTTTGCAGGTGTAAGTTATCACGTTGTATTGCATACTACTCGTCTTTCAACATGTGGGCACCTACTTACACAGACAGCGGCGTGCGCCTATCGTGGAGCGGCGTGGCGGCGTGGGTTGACAAATTCATCGAGACAGAGCTCTGTCCACTTCTCTTCGTCGTTGCGTTTAGGCATCGCGCGCACCTCGTCGTTGTCAGAGTCCAGGTCCGTCGTGGGCAGGTCGAAGTCGTCTGCACGCGAGCAGGCGGTTGCAAGAAACAAGGCGATGAGAAAAAAGCGCAGGCAAAATTGTGTCACGTTCGGTGGAAAGCACGCACCATGGCCGAGAGACTCTGCCCGCCACTCGTCATCGATGAGATCCAGCAAGGCCGGTGGCTGATGAACGTGGGCGATGAAGCGGCCGTCCTGCATCGGTGGCGCGGGATGTGTTTCGACCTGTGTTAGTGCACGACACGCGAACGGAGAGTGTGAATGAGAACAGGCGTGAACACCACTACTTTACTTGACTTGGCCTCAGGGGTTCGGTTTCTCGTGTGTCGATCCTGGGATGGGAAGATGGCTGTGTACGCCGAACGATGGTACGATGCGTTCCACGTGTGGCCCCACGCGCTTGCCACACGTGGCAAGAAAACTAGAACAAACGTGTCCAGAGGCCTATCACCCGTTCGACTGCATCAACCTGGCGGTTTAAGTAATTGAAGTTGAGTCAAGAATGGGGATACAATTGTAAGAGCAGTCGACATTCCAAGTTAGGAAACCGGACGGAACGAACAGACGCTTATAGAAATGACGCCAAGTGACTTGGAACCCTCAAGGACGCCGCAAGTGGGGTCCATCAAGGACTCTCCGGCTCAACCGGAGTCTACGCCGCCGCACGCGCAGGCGGTGGCGGCGGCGGAACCAGCAGACGACACTCCCCAACCGGAGTCTGCGCCGCCGCACGCGCAGGCGGTGGCGGCGGCGGCGCCAGCAGACGACACTCCCCTAGAGAGTACCACCGCGACTGTCGCCACTCCGGCAGCGCGCCGTCCCGGCATGTTCAGGCCAACCTCGCAGCTGCGGTCATATTTGGCCACACTATCCGAAATAGCGTCGTCTCATGAAGCCGCAAAGCAGCGGACCATGCCGGGAGGACAGCTCGTAGCAATGATGCAGGCGCACACGGTCGCAGGAGTGCCGACTATGGAACAGGGCAGAGGCTCGTATGACTCCGTACTAGATGGGCCAGTCTCGCACGACTCCATGGTGATAAATGCAACGACGATGGGAAGTGGAGGCAGCTCTGTTTCGACGAATTTGTCAACCCACGAGCCGGAGATGGCGGCACAGGAGCCGCCGCAAAGGCGATCGACGCTCCAGCAAGGTACGCGAGGTGTACCGGGGCGAAATCGCGATACCCGCGAGTCGTCCTCGCCAATAGATCCCAACGGGCTGCTGGAAGGCGAGGACGCGGCCGAACAGCCTGTGCCGCCATCGCCGCTATTTCATTCTCCGACTCGTGTTCGCGCTGTGGTGACCGTGCGGCACCACCGATTACAAGGGGACATTCTCCGTGAGACGGAGCACACAGAGCATGGTACAGAGCATGCCCCCTTGCCAGTTCGGCCTCACCAATGAACATGACGGTCCTCGGCTTTTTCGACCTCTGCACCGGTGGAAGTGAAAGCTCTTAAGCTCGCGGGCGGCGAGGATTCTTAACGTCGGGCCGCACGCCCCCCGTAAAAAGGCCCGTCACGCTCGACCACGCCAGACGCGCGAACGACGTCGCGTGGAGCGTGGTCGCGGTACATTACATGTACAACTATGTCAAGTGAATAGTAATAAACTTAAAACTAGAGGCGCCGGCCGCCTCTTGGTGGATCTATAACTTTAACTACGCGACCGGGGCTCGGCCCCGCCGGAAAATTCGGGGTTCTTGAGGTTCCCCTTTCCCCGCGCGCCGCGCCTCGCGGCGCCTCGGACGGCGCACGCCCACGCGCCGCTATGTAAGTATGTATGGTTGTATGAAAAGTGGGATGTGGGTTTCGTTTTCAGCATTCGCGATTCGGGTTCCGGTCGCGGGACCGCCTGCGCCGCGCTGCCCGGACAGCCGGACCCGGGCACGGGGCAAGGCGCGAGGCGGTGCCCGGTGGCGCGCTGCGCCGCTGCGGGGTCCGGCGCCGCGGGGTGTACCGGGTTCGCGTATGTGGATTGTGGTTGACGAACAGTTGCGAGAAATAGGCACACTTCCCTATTAATATGCCTGCACACTACCAGGGTGCAGGGGGACACCCTGTCTCGCTACTTGTAGCTCTAGACCCTCTCGGCTCTATCCAAAACCGCGTGCGGCGGATCAAGACCTTGCGGCACGTACATGGACATTGGTCTTCTTATTTATCGTTCGACGTGTATGTGCTCGTGCAGCGCAGCCTCGGACGCGCCGACCGAAATCTTCTTGCGGTCCGTGAGGATGGCAGCCTGAATCGCCGTCCCGTGAGCGACTGCCTCTTCGGGCGACACGTCGCAGTTGAGATCGCGTCCAAAGGTTTCTCTCAGGAGCGCCCGTAGGCGAGCCATTCGGGAGGTACCACCGACCAGCACGAGCTCGTCGACGTCCTCGACGCCCATCTCGACGCGCGCGAGCACGTCGCGCACCGGCTGGAGCGCACGCTGCAGCAACGGCTGCACGAGCGCCTCGAACTGCGCCCTGTCGACCGAGAGAGGTCCGGCCGCTTTGAAGGCTTGAGGCAGATCGATCTGGACGATGCCGGTATCGCCCTCCTCGAAGACCCCAGAGCAGTCCGCCTCGTCGTTGAGCTCGAGCTTCACGCGCTCCGCCTCCTCCCTCAGCGCTCGCAGTGCCTCGGCGTCATTCGTCACATTCAGGGAGCCAGCTGGCATGGCTTTCTCTATACGGTGGATCAGATGCTCGAAGATGATCATATTAAAGTCCTGGCCGCCCAGCCGGTTGTCGCCCGCGGCGGCGATGACTTCGAAGATGCCATTGTTCAGGTTGAGCAGCGACACGTCCAGCGTGCCGCCGCCGATGTCGTACACCATCACCGTGTTAACCATCGAGTTCGTGTGCAACCCATAGGCCATCGCCGCCGCGGTGGGCTCATGGATGGTGCGGAGAACGTTGAAGCCGGCGTTGATAGCCGCCTGCTTGGTCGCATTGATCTGCTTCGCGTTGAAGCCCACCGGCACCGCCAGCACCGCGTTGGCCACCGTACGGCCCACGTATGCCTCTGCGGCCATCCTGAGCTCGTGAACGATGAGCGTGCCAACGTCCTCGGGCGCAAGGCGCAGCCGCTGGCCGCCCGCCTGGAGCTCCAGGTGCGGCTCGAGCTGCGATCGCAAAATGCTCAGCCCCGGTACGAGCGCAAACGGTAGCCCGCGCCCCTCGCGCTCGACCACCTCGCGCGCGTACCGCTTGCCGATGAAGCGCTTGGCGTCATACACAAGCGTGCCCGGAGCGACGGCCGCGGTTGCGCGCGCGCCCTCTCCAACGACTAGGGGCGCCGAGCCGTCTGCCGGCTGGAAGATGACCGACGGCGTGATCGAGCTCTTTGCGCGATTGTTGATCACTGTGACGTCGCCATCCTCAAACACTGCGATGCATGAAAAGGTGGTGCCGAGGTCGATGCCCACGCACGTGACCGGCGGGCTCGGTATCATCTGCTGGATCGCCGCTGCGAAGAGCACGGCCAGCACGCCGAGGAAGATGAAGGCCTCGGAGGATGAGTCCATTGGCATGACTCCTGGGCTGGAGCGCCGAGGCCGTGCGGCTGGCCGACGAAGAAAGATGGCTCCGCCACGCACACACCCCGAGGCGCGTGAACGAGAGATCTGGCGAGGTTCGACCTCAAGCACGAAGAGAGATACTTGGAGAGAGTGCTCCTGAAGAACTGAGGCCGCGGGGCCGAACGCGCGCGGCTAGCGCGCGGCGAGGGCCAAGGAGGATAATAACCTCCGGGGCCGAGGGAGAGGAAATACGGAATGGCGACAATCTCTGCGATCAGGACACGGGTTTGCAAGCATTTTAACGATTAACCCCAACACAATAGTCGTACATGTACACAGACTGCTCTCATTGCAGCATCCCGCAATCGACATAGCAGTCTGACAGACCCGCGCCCCGGACGCCGGAGCCGGTACCCCGAGCATCTTTCACTGATGGCTTCATTGTACTCATTGATCGCGGAGCCAGGTGCCACCCATGGAGCGATGGGGGGCGCATTTAGCAGGCATCCTCTCGCTGCTCTCGTTGCTGATGCTGCGTTGATGCTGCCTCCAATACGGTACCATGCTGCGGTACTGCTGCTTCCAAAGGCACTCAGAAAGGCACTCACCCGGTGGTGGTGCACAGACGGCCTCTCGAGCACAACAGCGGCAGGTGCCATCGGCCCGACCTTCACATATATGTATATAGGCTCTCAACTTCACACTGCGCATGGATCCACCCGAGGCCACGCCCGGTAGCCCGATCCATGCGCGCATTGGCACTGGAACCGCGCCCTAGGCGACGCGTCAGGGCACTTAACGGCTGGCCGCATGGGCCGCACACGCTTCGGTCATCGAGCGCATGGCCACGTCCTCGAGCCACTGGAGGTCCATGGTCTGGTGAGCCTCGCAGATGAACCATGGCTCGCGAGAGTCCGGCTCGAGCATCACGCCGTACTTGATCAGGTTCCATGCGAATTTGCCGTAGAGCTCGTACTCCTCCTTCCGCCAATCACGGTAGTTCTGCGGGACATCCTTTGCGAAATGAATGCCAAACATGGCAGGTGGGCCGGAGAATGTGTGCTGAACATTGTGCGCGTCGAAGACACGGCCGAGCACGGCCATGATGTCAGTGCCAACACGGTCGCAGGTGGCGAGGGCATCCGTACTCTCAAGAATGTCGAGCGTCGCGTGGGCCGCGGAGATGGCGATCATATTCGCGGTGAACGTGCCTCCGTGCACGACCCCTCCCTTGAACGAGCCGATCACATCCATCACATCCTTCCGTCCGCCAAAGCACGCAACGGGATACCCATTGCCCATCGCTTTCGCATAGGTCGTCAGATCGGCATAGATGCCGTACAGCTCCTGTGCACCTCCTTTGGCGACGCGAAAGCCGCACTTGACCTCATCGAAGATGAGCATGGTGCCATGCTTCGTGCACAAGTCCCGGAGGTGTTGCAACCACTCCTTAGTAGCAGCAATCGAGCCCGCGTTGCCAATAATCGGTTCAATCATCACGGCGGCAGTCAGATGGCCATACTGATGAAAGTACTCATCGAGCATCTGAAAGTTGTTGAGCGAGAGGAGGGTCAGTCCCGTGGGGTTGCAGCACACCGCCGTATTCGGGCGCTGGCCCGCCCCAAACGGGATCACCTCCGGGGTCGTATCCGAGCGCATGTTCCACCCCTCAAGGTTGGCCTTCCACATGACCTCGTCCTGCAGGCCGTGGAAACCGCCCTCGACGATGGCCACCTTGGTCCGGCCCGTGAAGCCGCGGGCGGTGCGGACGGCGCCCATCACTGCTTCGGTGCCCGAGTTGGCGAAGCGCATCTTCTCGATCTGCGGGCACAAGCGCTTGACCTGCTTGATGACCTCGGCGTCCAACGCCGTCGAGAAGCCGGAGATTACACCTCGGTTTGTGATCTGTGAGCAAGCATCGAGCGATGGTCAACCTCATCATGATCTAGCAAGCACCGAGCGATGGTCAACCTCATGATGTGCGCACCTCGTCGCACACGGCACGGTCGACGCGCTCGTCGCAGTAGCCCAGAATGATCGGGCCGTATCCCAGACGGAAGTCTGTGAACTCCTTGCCGTCAACGTCCGTCAGGACGCAGCCCTTGCTTTTGCTGACAAAGACCGTTGCCTCATCACCCCAATACCTGTAATTCTCTGCGACACCCTGCGGCATGTGATTGTGGGCTTCGGCCATCAACTTGGACTGCTTCGTGCCGCCAGTGCTGCCGACGACGATCGGCGTGACCCCAATCTTTTTTACCTCCCTCGGCATGGGCTTGATATTGCCATGCGCAGACTCGACGGTCAACGTGACGGCCTGCTTCGTGGCGACGGAGAAGGAGCGCACCATCTTCGGTATGTTCCAGTTGCGATGGTAAAACTGCGCACCGAGCATCATGTCCGATTGTGCGCAGGGGTCTTCCTGAAGCGTGAGGGAAAGATGCGAGGTCGCCGCGAGACTTGATGAAAACATTTGAAAATGTTTAGAGTGCTACCGCCGGCTTCCCCACCCCCGTTTGTCGTTTCTCGTTTCTGTGGTGAGGAGCTCTTACCGGGTACTTTAGACACAATGCGGGGAAGTTGAATTATTACCGAACAAAAAAAAAGTACGATTTCTACCAAAACAATGTCTACATTCACCAAGTCCTTCGGTCGCGCTTGCCGCCGCTCTTCG
>ENA-UOXK01000122-UOXK01000122.1-mixed-culture-metagenome-genome-assembly--contig:-NODE-122-length-53264-cov-46.262531_pt1 | contig 53264 bp, 22 predicted proteins | sample MGYA00238160_ERZ761638 | MGnify/ENA primary metagenome ERZ761638 (study PRJEB28912, sample SAMN08777098) | mixed culture metagenome | isolation source: Freshwater growth medium | place: USA...
CGCCCTCGCCGCCGCCGCCGCGCTCGCCGTCACCTCGGCCGCCGCCGCCCTCGCCCCCGCACCCGCTGCCCTCACCGGCATCCTCGCCCCCACCCTTGCCCTGGACTATCGAGACCCTTGACTGCTATTCGGCGTACTACAACGAGTGGACCCAGACTCGAACAGGGCAAGACTGCCAACCGTCCTCCGGCTGGTTTGGGACCAAGACCGACGCCGAGTGCATTTCGCACTACAAGTCGAACGGCTACGCGTTCGTGATCGTGGCCTCGGACTCAAACTGTAAGTGCGCCCTCTCGTCAGAGTGCAATACCGTCACCAGCGTCTCTGGTTTCAAGATCTTCAGTAAGGCGTTAACAGCCTCCTGCGACTGGACTCTTCAATCTGGGTGCCCTGCCGATGATCATGGGGTAGGATACGGGTGCTGCTGCAGTGCCTTACGGCTCGACCCCGCCAGCTACGCCGGTGTCATCTTTTATGTCTACTCCGACAATCATTGCTACAAGATCACCGTGGGTACAAAGATTGAACAGAAATTCGCCAACAGTCAGGCGACGAGCGACGACCAATGCCGCACAAATTGGGGCAGCATACAGGCAGTGAGTACAATCGATCTCGGCTCAACAGTGAGTACAAATCCCATAAAGACTCAGTCATACACAGGCGGGAACGGCGACTGCAACAACGGTGGCGGACGTGCTTCAAGTCTGCGCCTCGTCGCGCGCAGATATCCTTCTGCTCAAATCACCACGATGGTCACGGAAACCCCAATTTGCGTGTATAGATTCGTAATCTTCGCCCCGGTAGGAATGCTGGCCAACCCGCCATCGCCGCCACCTCCATCGCCATTGCCACCATCGCCGCCACCGCCCTCGCCGCCGCCGCCCTCGCCGCCGCCGCCCTCGCCACCGCCCTCGCCGCCTCCACCGCGCTACCCTCCAACTGTACCAGAGGGCGCGCCACAGGTTCCGCCGCCCCCACCTCGCTCGCCGCCGCCATCGCCCTCACCAACGCCCCCTCCCTCGCCGCCACCACCCTCACCGTCGCCGCCGCCGCCCTCGCCGCCGCCCTCGCCGCCGCCCTCGCCGCCGCCCTCGCCGCCGGCGATGAGTATGGTCGGATTCACCCTCGAGCTCGGCGGCGACGTCTCTTCGTTCACCCCGAGCGTGCAGACCCAGATGCAGAGCGCAGTCGCGGCTCGCGCGGGCGTCGACCCATCGGCGGTGGAGTTGGCCATATCGCCGGGCAGCGTCATCGTCGACGTGAGCATCCAGACGACCACAGCGACGGCAGTCTCGGTGCAGTCGACGATGGCCAGCGCGACGAGCAGCCCGAGCAGCGCGATCGCCATGCTCGCGAGCGTCACCGGCGTCTCGATTGACGTGCTCACCGTCGTGACGCCACCCACCGTCGCGGACGTTCCACCACCACCACCGCCTTCACCATCGCCACCTCCACCCATGGCACCTCCACCCATGTCGACCGGTACATCAGCGGTAGAGACGAGCGGCTCAACGGGCATCATCATCGGCGTCATCGTCGGCGTGATCCTCCTCCTTGTCCTCGCCCTGCTCATCCTGTACCGTCGTCGCCGCGAAACGCGCCGCAAGCTGATTGTGGTGACGCCGGCAGTCGCGCCTACCAAGTCGAGCAGCGCCGACGGTACGAGCTACTCGCACTCGTCCACGTCGTCCTCTGACATGGTGAGCTCGTTCACGCTCTCCGAGGGCGCGAGCGCCAGTGCCAAGGCACGCATGACGCGGGCGCAGGAGCTCCTCAAGGCGTGGGAGCTCGACGCGCGCGATATCACGATCCTCGAAAAGCAGCTCGGCGAGGGCGGGCAGGGGGTCGTGGTGCGCGGCTTGTGGCACGGCATCGAGGTCGCCATCAAGCAGCCGCGGCTGTCCAAGGGGAGAATCGGGAAGCAGAACGCCTTCGGCTCGACGTCGGCGCTCGATTCGTACAACCAGGCGCTCCGTCGTGAGGTGCGCGCGCTCTCGCGCGTGCGCCATCCGAATGTCATCAAGCTGCACGGCGTATGCTTCGGACCTGCACCGATGCTCCTGATGAGCTACGCACCGAGCGGCACGCTGCAGGACGCGCTCGACAACCAAAAGTTCCAGACGTCCTTGGAAATGGTGCGGCTGCTCGCGGGCATCGCGCGCGGCATGGAGGCGGTGCACGCGCACAAGATCATCCACCTCGACCTGAAGCCGGAGAATGTGCTCATCGGGCCGCTCGACGTGCCGTGGATCACCGACTTTGGGCTCTCCACCTCCGCCAACATGACCTCCATGTCGCATTCGACCGTGGGCGGGCGTGGCACGCTGCCCTTCAAGGCGCCCGAGCTCTTCGTCCATCCGCCGCACGTGGGCCCCGAAGCTGACGTCTACGCCTTTTCCATCCTCGCGTGGATCGTCGTCTGTGGCGAGCAGCCGTACGCGAAGATGCTGGCGGCTGCGACGTCGTTACCCCAGGCGGTGGTCCAGGGCGTGCGGCCGACGCTGGCCAACCCAAACGAGGAGTGGCAGGACAAGACCATCGGGCCGATGGTGCGGCTGATCGAGGGATGCTGGCATGCCGAGTATGCGCAGCGCCCGACCTTTGGGGGGTTGGGTGGCAAGGGGGCGGGGAGCGGCGGCGTCGCGATGCTCGAGAAGATGGAGCACTCACTCTCCAACGGCTCCGATCAGGAGGCGTCGCAACTGGCGCTGGCAATGCGGCTGATCTCGACCGAATCCGAGGCGGAGACGCTCAGCGTCACCCTCGTGCAGATTGGCGCGGCACAGGGCGATGCGACGACGACGGCGGCGGAGCAGACCGAACTGGCGGAGGAGAAGGCAGCCTTGGAGACGTCGCAGGGCCTGCTGCGCCAGCATGCCTTCGCCGTGCTCTCGCAGATGCCCGGCGGTACTGGCGGCGAGCTCGCGAGCGCGCTGAGTGCGATGCTGCTGCAGCAGTCGGACATGTTCCGACATGCGATGCTGGAGACCGAAGCCAAGATGCAGAGTCTTGAGCGCAGCCTCAGCCGGCTCGCCGAGGGCGAGCTCGACTGCCCCCGCCTCTTTGTGCTCCTGCCGATGGAGGCATCGAGCTCGAAGCTCATGCAGCTCATCAAGAGGGAGTTTGTCAAGGACAAGTACCGCCTCGTCTTCCTCGACCCGGTGACCGGCTGCGCGGTGCGCTGCGGCCCCGACGGCGACGGCTACAAGCTGGAAGTGCCCAAGAAGTGGCTGGTTGAGAACCGCAAGATTATCTCGGCCGCCCTTCACATCGTGAAGAGCTGCGCCATGGCAGGCCGCCTTGCGGGGCTGCCGCTGCCGTCGGCTGCCGGACTGCCGACGCAGGCGGTGTCGAAGGCGGAGGTTGAGGCGCTCAAGACCTTTGAGGCTGTGTATTCGGGCGAGGGTGTTCTCGGAGACGATGCAAGCAGCACGTCAACCTTGGCCTCGCAGCCCACGGCCAAGGCGGTCAAGGCGGCGACGGGCCGGGCGCACAAGCAGCTGCGCAAGATGCTCAAGGAGCAGTGCGAGGATGAGTACCTCGTGCACTGTGAGATGACCAAGGAGAAGGCGCGCGACGGCTCGATCGAGTTCGTGAGCGCCGGCAGCAAGGAACGCTTCCTCCACTTTGGCCAGCAGGCCCTCATCTGGAACGACGAGACGCTCAAGCAAAAGGCCGCGGCCAAGGCGGCGGCGCTCAAGGAAGTCGAGGCGATGGCCGCTTCGACCGCCGAGAAGGCGGCTTCGTTCATGAGTCCTGGATCAGGGGGCCTGAACGCCATGTTCGGCGTGATCGACGAAGAGACCATCGAGACTATCGATGCGTGATCGACAAGAGACCATCGATAAACCTTGACATAGCCGCTACTTGCACCGCATGCTCTCCAAGTCGCAACTCGCGAGACGTCCCATCGAGCATCGATGTGTGGTTCAATCGGTACGAGTAAATCCGTGATCCCAGCGTGTTTTCTTGAGTTTGATCGGAAGTATATCGCGGCCGCCGCTTAGGCCTCGGAGCCCCTCGACGTGCCCGCTCCCAATGTCGTGTGAGCTCGGAGCATGCATTGGTTTTTTCTTGTGAAAAACAAGCTGTTGACTGCCTGTCTAGAGGTGCGCTGCTCCGGACCCCGCTCGCAGTTTAACGTTGCGGCATGTCGCTGTGGTGGTTGGGTCCACCGAGTGAAAGCCTGAAGCTCGACGACCCCATCTACCTGACGCTCGAGCAGCGCGTGCCACGCTTGATACGGAGCACCAGCCACATTTCGTTCGTCAGCGTCGCCTGTGGCGGAGGCCATGCGATGGCCGTCACACGTGATGCCCGGCTGTTTGGCTGGGGATGGAACGCATTCGGGCAAGTCGGCATTGGCAAAGATCTACGGCCTGTCCCCTCGCCGCGCGTCCTTGGACGGTTTTACGGGAGGACGGTTGCGTCCGTATCCTGCGGTGCTGCACACACGATGGCCATCGTCAGGGAGTCCTCGGACGGCTCTGGGGAGGTGGTCGTGTACGGCTGGGGTGCCCATGCGGCCGGGCAGCTCGGGCACGCGCCGGACGAGACGCGCGACGCTTTGGCGAACGAAGGACGCAAGGGATCTGGCGTGTACGCTGCGGCCGCATCCACCTTCTCTTACACAAGCCCGTGCATCGTCGAGACCCTCAACGGCGTGTGCGGCAAACTCTCGGGTGTTGACTCAGGGGGCAGTGCGAGCGGCACCCTCGTCGGCGTCACCAACGCTAAGGGCGTGACGCTCAAACAGCCCCTCTCGTGCGGAGCGGCGCACACGGCGATCGTGAGTGCAAGCGGATCTCTGCTCACGATGGGCCTCAACCAGCACGGCCAGTGCGGCCGGCTGATTGTCAAGTCGGCGGCGGATGAGGCGGCGGAGGCGAGGGGTGAAGGGCCGAAGCCATCGGCGGGCGTCACGAGCGGAGTGATGTTGCCGGGACGCGTGCTCGCGCTCGCGCATGAGGAGATCCGAGGGGTTGCGTGCGGCGCCGCCCACACGCTCGTGCTCACCGACAAGGGCGATCTCTACGCCTTCGGCCTCAATGCGACCGGGCAGCTCGGGCTTGGCTCACACAGCTCGCAGCCGTGCCCGACGCCGACGGCCGTCGCACTCGGGCCGCGCTTGGTGGTCGTCTCCATGTCAGCGGGGGACGAGTTCTCGGCATGCGTCACAAAAGCCGGTGAGGTCTTCACCTGGGGCTTTGGCGGGTTTGGCCAACTCGGCCACGGAAATGCAGGGTCCATGTGCAAGCCTCGGCAGGTGGCCTGCGAGCCGGCCTTGGAGGTGAGCTGTGGCGGCGGCCAGCTCTACGTACGCACGGGCGCCAACGGGCTGCTCCGGAGCGGGTACTCGGGCACGTGGCAGCAGCTGAGCATGCAGCAGGAGCACGCGACCGCTCTCAAGGTTGAGTCCGATGCGAAGACTCTCGCAGCGCTCGAAGGGAGGGCTCCGCTCCGTGCAGCGACCGCCACACCGAGTGGAGGAGCGGCGCAGGCGCCCAGCGGCGTTCGAAAGAGCGAGGTCCCTCCAGACGCAGCTCCTCCCGACTTCCGTACCCAGCGCATTGAGCTGATGGGCTACAATTACAAGAAGGTGGTTGTCAAGGGCCAGCAGATTGCCCCCACGTTTGCACGCCAAGTCGCGGCCGGCCGTCACTTTGGGCTCCTCCTCGGGGAGCCTCTCGAGCCCATGAATGAGGATGAGGCAGCGAACCTGATCCAGAACACATTCGTGAACTCGCGCCTCGGCCAGGAGCAGAAGCAGCGGCAGCAAGAGGTGCATGCCGCGGCCGTGATCACGGAGCGTGCTTCGGTCTTCGAGGGCAAGAAGCGCATTGAGGACGCGCGTCTCGCCCAGGAGCGACGCGACGCCGCCACACGCGTGCAGGCACACCAGCGCCGCCGCCAGGAGCAGCGCGAGGTGGAGCGCACGCGACGTGAGGCAGCCGAGGCGGCGGCGGCCACGCAGGCGGCGACGCGCATGGTCATCTCGGCGACTGGCAAGCTCGCGCCCCCGTCGAAGCACCTTCTCATAGCCCAGAAGAAGCATGTGCGTCCGAAGCCGCCCGCGAGCCAACGCGTTGGCGGCGGCTTTGAGCGCCGCCCGGGGGGCGGGGGGCCGTGAGTGACCAGAGTGTGAGCCGCGGCACACGTGAGCGACGGCAGAACCGCAAACCAGACAGCAGCGCAGTACAGCACTTATACACACGGATGAGGGTTAGGGTTTCAACATCCAGTCATCACTGTGAGTGTGTGACGCGCGCGGCGCGGCGCCCCTCGCCGGTACTCTCCGTGGTACGGTAAAGACCCGGGACTACGTACAACCGCTATTAAATAAACAATCATGCACTTTTCGTAGTACTTATTACTTACCCGCCTTCAGCTCACAGCTGGCCGCTTTGCAGCATGCCCTTGCTGCGCAGCTCGGCCATGCCCTCGCGTGCCGCCTGGCTGATGCCCAGCATGCGGCCGTCGCCTGCGCTCCGCAACATGGTCGAGTACATGTGCATCGTGAGCCACATCGGCCGAGAGGCCGCGAGCGCCTCCGAGGCGACCGGTGCCACGTGGCAGCTCGCCTGGCGTGAGAGCGTGAGCAGCAAGGCGCCGTCGTGGGCATGTAGGTCGCGCTGCACGCCGTGCGATTCCACACGGACGTTGACGGGCTGCGCGCCTGGCCGAGGCTCGCCCAACATGAGCGTGCAGTCGACTTCGCATCCGACGTCGGGCCAGCCCGCATTCGGTGGACCCACAGGACGCAGACCGCCGCTGCCGAGGTCACGCAGGCGTGCCCCCCGTGGGGTCGAAAGCCGTAGCTCTGAGATGGCCTCGAGGGCCGCGGCAATGCCCCGCAGCCCGCGCAGCGCCGCACAGAGCGCCGGTGACGTGGCCGAGGCGATGGTGTGCGAGGCGCCGTATAGGTGTGAAGGCAGCGGCGCGCCGATGGGCTCGGGTACGGGCGTGCGCGGCGTGCCTTCGGGGCATAGGAGCCAGCACGAGCGCTCGTGCGTTTGAATCGTCGAGTCGGGAAGCAACGCCCCCGCCGCGACGACCGCCCGCGCCTCCGCTGCTGCTTGCGCCACGAGCGACGGCGGGAAGGCGTCGGGGATCAGCACGGAACCTCGAAGGAGGAGCTCGGACACATGCGAATCGCGGAGCACCGCTGTCGCTGCGGGCACGGTCCAATAGGCGGCCAAATCGAACATTAGACGTGGCAGCGGCAGCAGCTGCAGCGTCGCGCGCGCCGCCCGAGGCAGCAGTGCCTCGAAGACATGAGCATACCATCGGGCGAGGTGCGCATCGCCGTCGCGCTGCGGCTGCCCGTCGCCTTGGCCGCCGCTGCCGCTGCGCTGCCCGCCGCTGCCGGCACAGCCGCCGCCGTCGCCGCCGATGCCGCCGCCGTCGCCGCCGATGCTGACGTCGTCGCAGTCGTCGTCGGCGTCGCCGCCGCCATTGATTGAGGGAAGGCGCACAGGTGTGGGCAGGTTCACGGCACCCAGCCTCTCAACGAGTGCGCGGGCGCCGGTGGCCGATCGTGCCATGGCGATAGCCTCCGACGCCATCGCGTGCGTGAGGCGCGTCGCCTCGACCAGTGCTTGCTCAGCCAACAGCCCCATCGTCCGGTCGTCTGCCACGGCAGCGAGTGCAGCGGCGCGCACTTGTCTCACCGTGGACTCGACCGCCGCGGCCGCCGACGCGTCGAGCCACGCCCAAGACGACGCTTCGCGCCGCAAGGAAGGGTTGGCGTCGTCGTGGGCGCGAGCCTCGCGCTCGAGTGGGGCTGCGGAACTCGGCACATCGGCTCGTTCCACAGTCCGTGGAAGGAACTCGCGCCGCGCGAGTTCAATGAGCTCTGGCACGCCCAGCCGGACGCACACGCCGGCCTCGAGCTGCCGCTGCTTCTCGCGCTCGTCCACGATCATCATGGAGCGGCGGTAGAAGGCATGCGCCTCTTCGCGCCGCGCGCCGAGCGCAAGGGCATTCGCACGCTGCTCGAGCCCGCTGCCGCCGCCGCGGAACCTGTGGTTGGGCGACGCGTAGCCGAGTTGGGCCCAGCGCTTCCGCCAAAAGGTCTCAAACGAGCAGACCGCGAAGTGGAGCAGCACGGCGCCGCCCGCCTCCTCGTAGCGCATCAGCTGATGGTACACATAGTGTGAGTGGCGCAGCTGCCGGTTGTTCGTCATGGCCGCCGTGGCCGCCACGTGCTTCGAAGGCAAGTTCCACTCGTGCACTGAGCCTGCTTCCCGGATCGCCTCGTGCACGCGCACAATCGACTTGCCGTTGGCGTAGAAGCGGAAGAGTTCGCCACCCGCCTCGGGCGCCTCGCTCCAGTAGCGCATCGCCGCTGCTACGGCAGGATGGTGCTCATCCAACTGCCCCGGATGCTGCTTGAACAGACTCACCTGATGAGGGAGGCAATCAGCATGCAATCAGCGACCTCCACCAATCGATGACATCTCCGATGCTGCTTGAACAGGCTCACCTGATGAGGGAGGCAATCAGCATGCAATCAGCGAGATGACATCTCCGATGCTGCTTGAACAGGCGCACCGCCCGGTATGGGTCGACACACTCAAGCGCTGATGAGGGAGGCAATCAGCATGCAATCGATGTACCGCCCGGTATGGGTCGACACACTCAAGCGCCTCAGGCACCGCCTCGAGGTTGCGGTAGGTGAAGAGGATGGCGCCGAGTCGCTCGAGCTCGGCCAGGTGCCGCTGCAGCGCGCCACCGCCAGTGCCCCCCGCGCCGCTCATCCCGCTCTCCGTCCCAGGAAGGTGGAGAAGCTCGTCCGAGTCGACGTGCAGCAACCACTCGTCGCCTTGCTCGCGACAGCGCGCGATCGCATGCTCGCAATTGAGCATCTGCCGAGCTTGCACCTCGGTCGCCGCGTACAAGCGCAGCCGCGACCACGACGGCAGCCCCTCCCACTCACACTCGAAGGCAGCATCGCGCACCCGAACCGTGACACGATCGGTAGGGTAGCGGCGTGCGACACCGACGCTCGCGTCGTTGGGGTCGTCAAGGTACAAGTAGAGCCGCGAAAATCCCACGTGCAGGTAGTAGCAAATGAACGAGTCCAGCGAAGAGCCATTGAACGCCATCGTGCAGACTACAGCCGCGCGGCGAGGGCCTGGCGCGGCCTCTGGTGGATTTGCAGTGATGAGCAGTGGAACTGATGCGTGCTCAGCCGCTACAGCAGCCTTGCTAGTCGGGCCTCGTCGATGTCGCCACTCGCATCGGCAGCAGCTCGGGCGGCGAGAGGCCGAGCAGCAAAAGGACATGGACGCCACCCGCGTGACCACAGGCGCCACCCGAAGACAGACGGACGCCACCAGGGGGCAGCTGATCGGCGAGCGGTGTGAACAGCGCGGCAAAAATTTTGCCACGAAAACAGCCGCGAAATACCAAATGCCCTCTTCTCCGGGCTTTCGGCACCTGGCGCATGCCCATCGTTCCGAGCGGGTGATCGGTGGCCTATCCCCGGCGGCCGAGCAGCGCGCAAACGCAAATAAATCCGCCCATGAACAAAGCCGAAAGCGGTACAAAGCAACGCCCGATCGGGGTAACATATGATTGAGCCCCGGATTCGACGTACGACGATCGTGCTTCGTTCTCGTGTCTCGTCATGGGCATCGTTGGATCGGATCCGGTGTGAGGGTGTGATCTTCTAATTTGAATACTGCATCACATGCTCATGGCATGGCTCATGGCGCACAGTCTGCACACGCTCGAGGTTCCGTCTTCACAACAAGAGTCTTCGGCTCGTTTGACCGACACGCACACGCGCGCACGCACGCACGTTCGCCGCGGCCCCGTGCTTCCTCGCCCTGGGCGGCTTCCTGCGTGCAGTTCGAGCGTGTTGCTCGGGCTGCGCTGCGGCTCACTTCAAGCCCGCAGTGGACACGACGCGGCCGCCCACGCCGAGCGCTTCTTGGAGGGCAGCGATCGAGACCTGCAGCTCGGAGCACTTGACCGACGAGCCGTCCTCCTCGAGCATGCATTGGCCAAAGAGCAGCTGCTGCTGCTCGAGCAGCGCTGCCGGATTCGCACAGCCCTCTGCGCGCACCTGCCGGGTCCAGACCTCGGCAACGCGGCGCTGCTCATCGCCAAATTTGGCCGCCGCGTTCTTCACGCGCACGAGGGCGCGGTCGAGCTTGGGGTTACTCTTGCTGGCGGCGAAGAAGAGCAGTTTGTCGAGGTCAGACAGGGCGGCGTCGAGCTCCTTGCAGCGCTCCATGCTGCCCTCCTCATCATCATCGACTACACAACCCTCAAAGAGCATAATCTGCTTGTTAAACAGCTCCTCGGGCTCGGTGGCAGCGATAGGCGTGCGGATAGCCTCCCCGACCCATTCCGCCGCAGCGGCACCCTGCTCGCTGCCGAACATCTCAGCAGCGCGCACCACGCGCGCCGCCGCCTCCTGAATGTGTTTGGCATCACCGGCAGCGCAGAGGACGACAGCAGAAGCCGGGCGGCGAACGACGCTCACGGCGATGCCGAGCTTGGGTGCACTCGAAACGAAGGCAAGGGACAGTGCCACGAGCGGAAGTGCCATTTCGGACGGGTGGGACGCCGGCCGGAGCGAAGCAGAGGGGGACTGTCGGAGCCTTGAGGTTGTTGATTACCTCTCTTTCACGAAGCAAGGGAATCTTTTTTTCCGTCCTGTTGGGTTCTACGAGCGCATTTCTATAGAATTTGTTTTTTATTCTGACGGGAGCGGCCGAGGTCCCGAACTTTGTGCGCCCTGAAGCGCTCGCATTCCTCAGAATAAATCCAGGGTTCTTGAGGAAGGTCAAGTCAAGTCTTTACTTCACTTGACTTGACTTGAGGAAGGATTGAATTCTTGATGGAGTTCAGAAGAGCTATACCGGAGTCTCATTCACCGCGAAGAGGAGAAAATGATCGCTGCGTACAACCGTTACATTTGTTGACGAACCTTCGTCACAAAACGCGTGAAATGCTATGCGTCACGACCCTGGTTCTGGTCGCGGCGGCGTCGGTGGCTCCGCGCTCGGTGCCGACGCCGCGCGCACCATCACTGACACCACGTGCCAGGCTTCCGTTGACGGCGTTGCGCACCGCGAGCACCTACGCGGCGACGCTCTGCTTGCCCGCAATCGCCTCCGCAGCATCCGCCGCCGCCGGTGGAGTTGAGCACCTGCACACCGGCCAAAAAGTGGCTCTATTCTTCCGGAAATCTGGCCTGCCGGATTGGGCCGTTCTCATGCTCATTTCTGCGACGCCCGCGGTCGAACTGCGAGGTGGCGTGCCGGTGGGCAACTGGATGGGCCTCCCACCCGCAACGACCTTTGCCATCTGCGTGATTGGCAATATGCTACCGATCGCGCCGATGATCCTCGCGCTGCGCTCCAACTTCTTCAAGCGGCTCGCCGCTCCGCTGCTCAAGCGTGCGGAGAAGATAAGCGCCGGACTGCCCACAGGCCAGTCGCGCTGGCTGACGCTCGCGCTCTTTATCGGTGTGCCAGCGCCGGGCACGGGAGCCTGGACTGGCGCAATCATCGCCTACCTGCTCGATATGCCCTTCTCCTCAGCGATGAGCTCCATCTTCTCCGGCGTGGTGCTCGCGGGGCTCATCATGACTATCCTCACCCTTGCCGGCAAGACCGGCGCGCTTATCGCACTCGGGGCGATGCTACTCGCTGGGACGGGTGCGGTCGTGAAAGCCTTGAACCAGGAGGCCAACTCGCCCGATGAGGAGCCGCCTTCGCCAGGAAGCCAACGGTGAGCGCGCCGCCCGACCGCCTAGCCGCGGTCACGAGTCGCGCACACCTTGTGCCCGGGACCCTGGGAGCTCCAAGTTAGCGATCCGCACGGAGTCGACTCAGTCATACAGTCAAAGTGCTACCGCATAACCGCGTTATGCCGACACGTCATGGCACACGTTCGTCCTCTGCGTCAGGTCCGACGTCCACCAGGTCGCAGAGGTGAGAACAAGAAAGAAAGTAATTTATTTCCCGCGTCCGGCACTCGGCAGGGGCCCGGGATATCTCAGTTTGCATGCGGGTACACGAATCGGGTGATCCAACTATGCGGCATGCCCACACCGGATCCATAAGCACCACGAACATACGATACACGTGTTAACATCTCAGTTGACAGTTCTCACCATCTCTACGGGGTCGTCACCGTCACGCGCCGCGCCATGTACGCGCCGCGCGCGCCATGATGCCACGTACCGCACACACATGGAGCCCAGGGACACTCGCACACAACTCTGTGTGCAGAATCTCCGGTCGAGGACTCGTAGCGTTATAGCGATACACATCTGTGATCTCAAAGAGTTGTAGTCCGCCTGCTCATCCAGTAATCTCACGGCTTGGAAGGCGAGATCTCAGGCTCCGCACCCCCCACGGAGGCAGAGTCCTGATGCCGCGCACACAGCCGCTACACCCCCATGGCACAGAAGAGAGACTTGACACGTGGCGCCGTTTCGTCGAGCGACGCGGCGTCGGGCGACGCGGCGTCGGGCGCGCTCGCGAGGGCGCGAGGTCTAGGCGATCCAAGTCAAGTCAAGTCAAGTAGAACGCTGAACGGAGAGGGGGGAAGTGAAGAGCGATGGGTCGCACACTCATTGGCCTGTGAAGAGGTACAGACTATTGCGTGCACCGATGGCAACGAGGTTGCGCTGCGGATGGTGCGAGTGGTGCAGAATCTTCTTGCTGAAGGTTCGGCTGCTGTCCCTTCGTGTTAGGCCGAGCCTGCCATTGAGCGTCGGTTGGCGGCGCGCGGGCGAACTGCTGCTCACAGACTCGATCGTCGTGCAGCTGTTATCGCTGCCGAGCGTGTCCCATACGAGAAGCTTGCTGTCGTACGTGCCTGAGCACACATGACGATCGTCGTGCCCCCACGAGCACTCGAACTTGTCGAAGATGCAATCGCTCTCGTACAGCTCGCACAGCTTGGAGCGCAGGTGCTCGTGCACCTTGATCGTGCGGACCGGCGACGATGCCATGTGCACGTCCCAGATCTTGAGCGTCATGTAGTCGCGCGCCATGACGTACCGACCGTCGCGCGAGAATTTGACGTCACTCATCGACGAGATGACTTCCGAAAAGAAGGTGCGCTCGCTCTCTTTCTGCTGGACTTGCCCGAAGAGGCAGCCCGAGTGCTTACTGACCCGCGCCGACTCGCGAAGGTCGCACATGCGCACCAGGCCCTTACTGCTGCTGTAGATGAGCTGCGATGAGCATATGGGGTGAAACTCGGCCGAGGTGATCACCTCGGAGAGCTCCTCCATGTCGTCGGGCTTGATGTCGACGATGTTGAACGTGGACTCGTTCGTGTGCAAGTTCCAAAGGTTTATCCGCAAGTCGTCCGCGGAGAGGTAAGTCTCGCCGTCTGGGCTGAAGGAGAGAGAGTTGATGTGGTACGCGTGGCCGTTCGAAAAGGTGCGCTTTAGGCTGGCGGTCGCGATGCACTGTACTGGATGCAGCGACGGCATCCGCAGCGAGGCGATGAAGGGCGTCATCACAGGCTGAGTGAGGCTCGAGGCGGCACCCTCGACGTTCCTCATCGAGACCATCCGCACCCTCTTCTCGAAGATCTTCCAAAATTTGATCGTCTTGTCTGCGCGCGGAGGCGGCGGCGCGTGTGAGCCGGCCGCAGCTCCCGCACAGCGCTGCAAAAATGGCCCGAAGGCAGCAGCGGCAGCGGCAGCGGCAGCAGCGGCAGCAGCAGCAGCGGCAGCGGCAGCGGCAGCGGAAGCGGAAGCAGCAGCAGCGGCAGCAGCGGCGGCAGCGGCGGCGGCGGCGGCAATGGCAGCGGCAGCGGCGGCAACGGGAGCGGCAGCAGCGACTTCGCGGTCGAGTGCGCTGGACGCAACGGCGGCGATGCGCACCGTTCGTCGAGAGCAAAAAGAGCGGGCCAGCCCTGCCGTGCCGCCATCGGATCCTGTTGATCTTCTCCTCGATCTCGAGCGACTTCAGATAGTCGAACTCGGGCTCGTGCGATTGAAACTCGCAATAGAAGCGGTACTCGATGTCCTGGCGCGGCGCGATGTCCATTCTTTCACTCTCGGCTCGATCCCTCTGCTGCGCTCGGTGCTGCACCTCCGAAGACTCAAATATGACGACGCGCCCACCGCGGTCGCCGGTCGCAAGGTAATCGCCCGTGCCATCGAACTGCACAGCGCTGATCAAGTCCTCTGCAGCCAGCGCGAGCAGACAGAGCTCAGCGGCCTGAGAAGGTGGGTGCCCGCGAAGGGCGGCGCGTGCTGCCGCCAGCGCAGACGAGGCAGCATGTGCGTGCTGGCTGCAGCTACGCGGCGAGCGCACCATCCGCAGGCTCCTCTGGGGAGTCACGGTCCCCAAAAACCTGACGGAAAGTCCAGCTTGCGGAGGCCATCGACGCAGCGTCCCAACCGCCACCTGCCAGTCAAAAAATGAGCACGAGCAGTGGTCAGGCGATCAGGCAGCCGTCGGGAGCCTTGCGAGCGATGAACTGGCGCACCCGACAGCTCCAACAGCCCACAGCCGCCGGGCAAGTCGGCGCAAGGGGCCCGGGAGAGAACAAATGCGCCGACGATTAACCTTGGCTGTGAACGCAGGTGAGAATGGTTCCAATTCCTCCTCAGAGTGTCTCCTCCCTTCCTTTTGGTTTTGTGAATCCGACACCCAAGGCCCCCGCCATTTATGTGCTTGCGTTCACACATGCACTGAAATTATGGCGTATGTGAAAATGTTCCGCCCCGGCTGCTGCTGCTGCCTGCTAATGCTCGCGCCGCCTCCGACGGCGCACGTGCCAGCGGACGGCACGCCAGACAAGCCTCACGAAAATGATCCCTCGCATGCCGCGCTCGGTGAGCTCGGCCGCATTGGACGCAGGGATGCGGTGCGCTCCCTGCGTCAGTTCTACAACGACGAGTCTGTGCGCCGCGCAGCCTACGCGGCCTTCTCTACGGCAGCAGCCGAGGCTGGCGGCACGTCCGAGTTTGGCTGGCTCGGGCGCGAGGCTTTGATCGCCAAGTATGGGAACGAGATGGCTGCCAAAATGCTGGCCGATGCGAGGCAAGTGCGGCGGGAGAAGTACGGCGAAGAGGGCGTTCGCGTAATCGCGCGCCGGGCGCAGGTGGCATCCGCGGCCAACGAGCCCTACGGCGCCGCCGGGCTTTCTCGCAAGGCCGGCACGGCGGCAGCGCTGAAGCGAGGGGCACGGGTCGGCTACGCTGGCGTTCGATGGCAAAAGAAGAAGCGAGTGGCAAGCCGCGACGGCCCACTAGACGCGGAGGCCGAGGGTTTCTGGCGCTGCGCCTTTTCGCATCGCGGCACACGCTACTCAGTGGGAAGTTATGCCACCGAGGAGGCAGCGGCGCGCGCCCACGATGCCTTCGTACTCCGCCACGGATTGGATCGCGAGCTCCACTTTCCGAACGAGCGGATGAACCCGAATGCGTTGCCAAGTAGTAATACTGAACGCGCATCATGAGATGGGCCTCAAGGGCGCAGCGCCATAGCAGCAGTAGATAGGTGTTCTCATTCGTGCACTGTTCACAACGCGAACACACTTACGTTCACGTTTAAACGCTACCGACTTGCGAAACACCGGATTCCGGATCCGGATGGCGGTATACATCGGATCTTACATGTGTTAGGACGATGCTCTACACAACCTACATGTTTAGAATCGGCGCGGCCGAATCGCGACGGTTTTACTTACTTACTTACGACGGCGCGCGATATTAATTACGAATGGACAGAATACGAAGGCGCCGGCCATGACGAGCGGAAGTTCAGACTCGACAACGTGCCACCCCCTCGACCCTGTGGGCCGCTCGAGACGCACGACGGGGGGTTCCTTGAGTCCGGTCCGTGGTTCAGTGCCTCTGTCGGTCCAGAGCATTTTCCGACGACCCGCAGGCGAACAGCGAGTCTGATTGCGGAGCTCATTCCGCCGCGCTCTCCGCCATCGGCACTGATACCGGCGTCAGCTCCACCCCGACGTACGCTCGATTCTTCATGGCCTTTCTTGGTCGGACGGCAGACACGATGGCGATGACCGCGAGGTGAGCCAGCAGTAAGGAGGCCATGAGCGTGCACGCCCAAGGGAACCCCATTCGCCCTGACGCGGAGGAGCCGATTAGAGGTCCGATCATCTGCCCCAAAGCAAAGGAGGACATGATGAGCGGCGCGATGGTGACGGAGGCCTCCTCCGCATGCCTCCTGCACGAGAGCATCATATCATCCATCAACGGCGTCTGCGACATCGCCTCTCCCACTCCAAAGAGTATCAGGGCCAGGACCATCTGCGGCATGCCCATTTGCTCCTGCTGCAGCAGCGGCGAGGGGCCGACCAGCAAGAAGCCGATGAGCTGAAAGATCAGGCCGATGACGATGACGACGCGCGGGCCTATCCGCTCGCGCTTTGCCAGGAGACCGATCACCGGGCATGACAACGTGTAGGCGACAATCGTCACCGAGAAGAGTGCTCCTATGGCATCAGGGGTTCTGGCAAGCCCGAGGTTCGATGCATGCTCCCCAAGCGTTGGCTCAAGGAAGGCATAGTCCGAGTTGGCGAGCGTCGCTGCGACCGCCATGACGATCACCTGTGGGTTCACCAGAAGGCTGCGCATAGCGACGGGTTCGACTCGCTCTTGGTCCCTGCTGACGCGGTGGGCGTCGTTCGGCATGGAACGGTAGAAGATCAACGCTGCGGGAGCGATGAGGGCACCCACGCAAACAAAAGGCAACGAGAAGCCGCCTGCCATGAAGAGGATGCCACCAAGCGGCGGTCCGATCATGTACCCCAAGCCGGTCGAAATCTCGCAGATGCCGAGATAGAAGGTGATATTCTCAGCATCGAGCTCCGCGATGATCGCATACATGGCCGTCTCCTCCAACGCCGCACCCACGCCCTGAGCTATTCGCATCGAGAGGCACCACACCGCAAAAGGCCAGCCCTCCGGCACAAAAGTGGCCGCTGCGAAGAGCATTGTTGAAATAGAGACGATTCCAAGCCCGCACAGATACACCCAGACCTTGCCGCGCTGCTGCATCAGTATGCCCGCAACAGGCGAGACCACAAACATGATGCCAGCAAAGATTGAAAATACGACGCCGACCAAGTCTTCGCTCATGCCCTTCGCTGCTGCCTGCTGTGGGAAGAAGGATGCAAGCACCGAGTAGACTGCGTGGCAGCACAAGTTCGCTATGTTTGAGCACACAAGCACGAGCAGTCTCTTGTTATTTATCGAGACCATGCGCACCGCCGAGCGCATCTTGCTCGATGTGCGCTGGACCTCGTTCTCGCTGTCCTTGCTGAGGCGTTGGGCCCTGCTGGTACCGCACGTATCGGTGCTTGAGCTTGCAGCTCGCTCTGATCCATGCAGTAAGGATGCACCAGATCGCGGTGAGGTCAACAGTGGAGGACTTCCGTTTCCGTTGCCATCCGACAAGCTTCCTCGGCGCTCTCTTGGCGTTGAACGCCCAAGTGGGGTCACGGCGTCGTCGTCATGACTCTTCGTCGACATGAATGGACTCCTCCGTTCGAGACGCGCGGTTTTTGTGAACGTGGTGCGCCCCAAGCGAGCAGCTCAATACGACGCTTCACCCTCAAAGCTCCCGAGAAAGCCGCCTCATGTCTCTCCCCTTGCCAAAGTAAGACTTGCCTCAAGTCAATTCAAGTCAGTCCGCAACTTTCTCAAATCTTCTCAAGCTTCTCGGCCGCGCCCTTCATCGGAAATCATGCGCGCCTCTATCTTTGTCTACTTCGCATTGCTTGCCCTGCCGAGCGCAACGTTCAAGGTGGCCGTCGTCGAATACACTGCCGTGTCTCCGTGCGGTGCCGGCAGTTGCGGCAAGCAGCAGCGAGAGAGCTCGTGCGCCGACTATGCTGAGTACATCGAACAGGCTGGACGGGCTGGCGCTTCACTCGTCGTGTTTCCCGAGTATGGGATCACGGGCTTCTCGTCGTACCCCAAGTCGAGCTGGGTTTCGGGCGGCTACGTGGAGGCGGTACCTGCCGTGCCAAGCGGTCGCCGCGTGGTGCCGTGCGACTCTCCGTCCACATTTGCAAATGCGCCGAGTGTCGTGTCACTCTCCTGTGTGGCCAAAAAGCACGGCATCGCGGTCGTGGCCAACTTGATGGACTACGACGGGCACAACATGTACAATACCGATGTGGCTCTCGACACGGACGGTGCATTCCTCGCCAAGTATCCCAAGCAGAACCTGTGGGGCGAGCGCAACGTGGACATTCCACAGAGCTGCCCGATGGCGTCGTTCACAACGAGCTTCAATGTGACGTTTGGCCTGATCACGTGCGCCGACCTCATCTACGAGTTCCCGGCGAGCCGACTGGTGCGCGAGCGCCATGTCGAGCACTTTGTCATGCCAGCGGCCTGGTCCGACGAGATGGCGCAGATGCAGGTGCTCGGCTTCGCCCAAGGGTGGAGTCTCGTCCACAATGTGACACTCCTCCTTGCCAACCACCGCACTGCCGCCGAGAGCGGCTCGGGCGTTTGGCGTGGCGGCCATCCCCTCGCCTACACCTTTGATCGGGCCCCGGGCGCCGATCGGCTCCTCGTCGCCGACGTCGGCGCCGGCGCCGCCAGCGCCGCCGGCGCCGCCGGCGCCGCCAGCGCCGCCAGCGCTGCCGCCCGTCGGCAGGAGCCGCCCGTCACGGCGCTGGCCGATGTCCCTCTGACGTGCGCGACAGCTGTGGTCGGTGCAGGATGGGCGGGCATCTATGCCGCATGGCGCCTCGTGGTCGACGCCGGCGCGTTGGCGCCTGGCGATCTATGTCTCTTCGAAGCCCGTGGCAAGCCCGGTGGGCGCACTTACAGCGTTCAGGTAGAGGGGCTCGTGGTCGACGTGGGCGCGTACCGGTTCAGCAAGCAGCAGCACCTCCCGAGCGATCTCATCTTGGAGCGGCTCGAGCTGCCGACGGCGTGCTACGAACCAGACTGCAAGCCTGACGCGGAGTTCAACCAGACACTCTTCAAGATCGTCGACACGAAGGGACGCAACGCAGGCTACGTGACCCCGATTCGGACGATGCTCGCGCAGCTCGAGGCTGCGGGCGCGCGCGTCTTCTTTGGCCATCGGCTCACGGGCGTGTACGCCAACGGCGCTGCGCCCACTACGCGCGGTGGCGGCTCGAGTGGTGCACTGACGAGCGCAGTGTCGGGCTCCTCATCGAGTCTCCACTTCGCGGGCGGCCAGGTCGTGACCGCGTCGGCGGTTCTCCTCAACCTGCCGCGCCTCGTGCTCCAGCGCCTCGACCCAGCTTCGATCGTCTTCCCCACAGACACGACGCAGCTCAGCTGGCAGCTGCTCAAGAACTGCACGCCGTGCTTCGACCCGAGCGCGGGAAGCGCCGTGCCCAACTGGCTCGCAGTCAAGGTATACACGCAGTACGACGACCCATGGTGGATCACTAAGCTTCGGCTGGAGCAAGGCTCCTTCGTGGATACGGAGCACTCGCCGCCCCTCGTCGGACGGTACCATGACGGGCCAGTCAGCCGGGCTGACGACGGCAGCGTGGACGGTCCGGGGCTCCTCGAGGCCGTCTACGCGTACACGACCAGCCAGCCCTCGATCCGCTACTACGAACCCTTTGCCGACGACCCCGCGGAAGATCCGTTGACTATCACGACCGACCCCGCTCTGCTGCTCCCTCTGCACCGGCGCCTGATGGAATTCCACGCGGCCGCGTTTGCCAAGATCGGCCTCAATGCGACGAGGGACGTGCCGCCACCCACCAAGGTCGTTCTGGGGATTTGGACCTCGGACGAGCTCGCGGCGCTTCCACAGCCGATGAGCTCCAATTTCCGCGCACAAGTGCCCAGCTGCCCAGCAGAGTCTTGCCTTGATGGCGTGAGCGCTCCGCAGTACAATGCCGCCACGGCTACGCCCAACCCTGCCGCCAACATCCACATCGCGAACAACGACTTTGCGATCACGTTGGAGCAGGGCGTGCCGTGCTGCTGGGCCGAGCAGTCGCTCAAGTCAGTCGAGCGCACGCTCCACACCGCCTGGGGCTTGGGGCGGCCCACGTGGCTCGATCCCGAGTACTACGCGCAGCTCCTTGTAGCGGAGGAAACTTCAGACGCGCCAGACGCGCCCGAGGCGATCGGCGTCTTCGACCGTGCCGCCCACATGGCAAGCCACGCGACCGCTGCCGCCCGCTCCGGGCCGAGCGCAAGCGCTCGACGGCTGTTGGCAGCGTCGATGAGCGGCGCGAGCTGGGCGTTCGCTCCGCTTGATGTGCCTGCCGCGCGCGTGTGCAGCGGCGGCGTCTGCTGCTCAGCGACCGTTACGAGCGGCAGCGGCCACGGGTATGTATTGGCGGCACTCAACGGTACCGACACCGATGCTGGCGAGATGTGGGCCTCGCAGGTGTGCGCGGTGCTGCCTTGTGCAAGCGCCTCGAGCGCTTGCCTTGCCTACACGGTGCCGTTGCGCTCAGCTTCATTGCGTGGGCTCTCAATGTCTATGCATGACGTGGCCGCCGACACGACGCTCTTCCCCCTTGTCCTCGCCGCCGACGTGGGCGCCGAACAGCGCATGCTGCAGCCGGGTGCTGGGGCCGACGCATTCGCATTCGACGCCCAGTCCCAAACTCTCAACGTCGCCGTCGCCGACGGTCTCCTCTCCTCTGCGACGCTGTACGGCCGCCGCTTCGCTGCTGACCGGTTGCCGTACAACTGCTAGGAACCCTAATGCAACTTCTCCCGCGAGCGAGGTCGAGGTGGGGTCGCTTGGAGTTGCGTTGTCTGATGTGTCTTCTCAAACGCCCTGATTCAAGCCCGTACCTGTGAACGACTCGAGCGGCAATCGGAAGCCAGTGTACCTCAGCGCGCATCTTGAGACCACAATTGGCCCGGTGAGCGGTGTTCCAGTGTTGGCTGTTGCCTTGGTGTTGCCTAGGAAGAACGGAAGGCGGGGAAGCCGCCTTGAGCGTAGATGGCGGGGAAGCCGCCTTGAGCGTAGATGGCGCGCAGGCCACCGACGACGCCGATCGAGCGGCGCCATCACCATGAAGCTACGCCCGCGACAGCGCCGACTTACCGAAAGGGGTATTTGGAGATTTGTTCTGGCTCCGAACTCTTTTTCCCCACAAGTAAAGTTGGACTCACCGTTGCCCCTTTCTCTTTTGTGGAGGCACTCATCGCCACGCCGACCGCACCATGGGAGGCGGAGGAGATGAAGGAGGCACGGGTGACAAGCGCGTCGAATATCTGCGTGACCGCGTGGTGCCGTTGCTGAAGATCAAGCCCGAGCTCTTCGACGCATACTGCAAAACTGAGGAGGGCGAACTGATCAAACGATTCGTGAGCGACGGCAATTGCACAAAAATCTTCTTCTCTGCGGGCGCCAAGGACATGGCCGCGACGGAGAAGATGCCCGACGATAAGCAGACAAAGAAAAAGGCCGTCTTCGCCATGAAGCTCGGCGAGGACATCAAGTTCGACGAGAAGAAGCTCGACGAGATGTTTGACAAGTGCGTCGTCGCCGACCTGTCGCCAGCAGTGCTGAACAACCTGTACAACACGCTGCGGAGCGTGTACCTGCCCATACTCACCAACCCGGGTTTCATCAACGGAAAGCCCGGCATCGTCATGAAGCAATTCGTCGACAAGTACAATTGGATGCTCGCTGCGGTGCACACGGCGATCGGCCAGACGCAGGGCAAGACTGCCCTCTGGCTACCGCCAGTGGAGGGCCCGTCGGGCGGCGGCGGTAATAAGGACCGATCCGACAAGGACCGTGTGCATGTTCTCGAGAGCGCAGTGGTCATGTGGACCGAGCGCATCAACACGGTGCGCGCCGCCGCCTCTGCCCAGCGTGGCTGCCGCGCTGCTGCTTCTGCCTGCCACCCTGGCCTCGGCTGATCCCAATCACCTCCGCAGGCGCTGAATCGCGATCCCGAGTCGGTTTTCGGTAACGTCGGCACCAAAGACGAGCTCTTCCCGGGGCCCATCTTGTGCATCGACTTCTGGCAGAGTAAGGCGATCGACCTGGGCGACATCCTCGAGCAGCTCAGCAGCCCGCACATAGTCAAGGTGATCAAGGTGCTTGAGATCATCCGCTCGCCGTACCATGGCTCCTTCAAGGCGTTGGCGACTCAGCTCTCGATTCGGCACATGGAGGCCAAGGATAACGTCAAGTTCCTCGAGTCACTCCGCGCCAAGTTTATCGAGCTGCTGCAGTCGGACTTCTCGGAGGTCTCGATGCGCTTCAAGCCGATCATGCACATGCTGCTCATGATCTGGAAGCACTCCAAGTTCTTCAACACGCCGCCCGCACTCGCGCTGATGGTGCGCACGCTCTGCAACGACGTGATCGAGAAGGCGCGCGACTTTCTGGGCGGCACCGGCGAGATCTTTGGTGCCGAGCCCAAGGATGCATGCGAGAAGATCAACGCGGTGCTCGACGTGTGTCGCTCCCTCAAGGCTGACTACTACATGTACTACGCGGTCGCGAAGACACAGTGCGAGCACAATCCGTGGATGGCCGACCGCGGCAACATGTTCAAGCGACTCGACCTCTTCATCACGCGCTGCGAGGACCTGCTGCACTTGTGCCGGACGGCACAGCAGTTCGAGAAGCTGATTACCGTCGTCATCGGCGGCATCGCGGGCGCAATTCTGACGCAGGACTCGGAGGACATCGCGAAGCAGTTCGCTCTGGCGCTCAACAAGATGAGGGAGCTCCAGTACGACGTGCTCGATGTGCAGATGACGCAGTTTGAAGCGGACATCACGCGGTTCACTGTCGCCGTCAAGGCACTCGAGACGCGCGTTGGCAAGGTGCTCGGTCAGGGCTTCGAGGACTGCGACACCGTCGGCAAGGGCTTCAAGCTCGTGGATTCCTTCGGTGACCTGCTCGAGCGCGACTTCATCCAGGCTGACCTCGAGGCCAAACAGATCGACCTCATCCGCATCTACGCCGACGAGCTCAAGCAGGTGCAGGAGATCTTCTCGCGCGACCGCAACGGCTCGAACTCGAGGGGCAAGTTCTTCGAGCGCGACGGCCCGCCACTGTACACCAACCAGCCGCCGGTCTCGGGCGCGCTCGCATGGGTGTCGGGCCTGATCAAGCGGCTCGAGGAGCCGATGAAAGCGCTCACGCCGGTGCTACGCATCATGGAGGACACGGATGAAGTGCGGGACGTGAAGCGCATGTACGAATCGATCATGAAGGTGCTGCAAGAGTACGAGGAGGCCATGTTTTCGGCGTGGAAGGAGTCGATCGACGCCACGCTCGGCGAGAAGCTCACGCTGCCGCTGCTCACGCGCGACGGCAAGTCGCAGGAGATCGCGGTCAACTTTGACCCGCAGCTCATCAAGCTACTCTCCGAGTGCAAGTACTTTGTGATGCAAAGGAAGAAGATCCCCGACGTCGCTCAGAAGATGTACGAGGGTGCCGAGATGTTCCGCGTTCACACGGCCAACCTGACGCTCGTGCAGAACATGTACAACGAGATGCTGCGCATCATGCTCGACGTCGAAAAGCCGTTGCTCAAGGGATCGATGAAGGCGATCGACAAGGTGCTCGACCGCGGCCTCAAGGGGCTCGTGTGGAAGTCACCCAATCCCGACCAGGACGCCTTCATCGCCGAGGCCATGGGGCTGGTTGAGGAGGCCTTTAAGATGCTGCACGAGATGAAGAAGAACATGAACAGCGTGCACGCCATCCTCGCCCGCTGGGTCGCGACACCCTTCATCACGCGTGCGTCGATGAACAAGACGTACAACCTCGCCGCGTACATGGAGGAGCACATGCGCTACCTCGAGGTGCGCCAAAAGGATATCACTGACGGCGCTAAGGACATCCACGCGCTGCTCAAGGAGTCGAACGAGTGCCTCAAGGTGTCCAAGGGCGCACCCGCGTGGCGCGCGTACGTCGAGTTCATGAACAACCATTTGATCGACGGCACCGCCAACACGGTCGTCGCCTCGCTCAGCTACCTGCTCGCGCAGCTCGATCCGAAGCAGATTGCCAAGATGGAGAAGGCGCCCTTTTTCGACATCAAGCTCGACCTGAACGTGAGCGACAAGGGCGACGATGCCGTCTTCTTCTCGCCGCCGCTCGACGGGTCTGCGGATTCGCCTTCTGTGACGGGCTACGTGACGGCGATCATCTCGGACTTTTACAACATCATCAAGCTCTTCAAGCGGCTCGACCGCACTGAGGGTGACTTTCTCAAGGAGATGGAGGAGAACGAGTTGGTGCGCTTCCACGTGCACCGCATCGTCGATGAGCTCGAGAGCAACCAGAAGGCGGCGCGCGACCTGCGCGCGCCGATGCTCAAGCACCGCTCGCTCTGGGCCAAGAACATAAACCACACGCTCGAGGCCTTCCTCGAGGAAGCCACCGTCGCCGCCGACGAGAACAACCCTCTGATCCGCATGCCCAACTTGGCCGTCTTCCAGGCGCGCATCAACGAGCTCAAGGAGGAGGAGGCGGAGATCAAGGAGCTCCACGGCGTGATCAACCATGGCGCGGTCAGGATCGACGCGAAGCCTACCAAGACGACGCTCGCCACGCTCGCCTCCAAGTGGGTCGACGCGCACACCAGCTACCTCAAGAACCACGTGCTCACGGAGCTCGACGGCCTGGGCAAGTTCATCGGACTCATTAAGGAGACGCTCACTCACGAGGTCGCGGAGGGCGACCAGAAAGGCCTCTTCGATGCGATGGCGCACGTGCGCGACGTGCGCAACCGAGAGGAGCGCACCAACAACCTCTTCGTGCCGCTCAAGGACACGATCCAGCTGCTCAAGAAGTTTGGCGTGCTCATGCCCGACGAGACGCTCGAGACGCTCGAGATGATCCCGTTCAGCTGGGAAGACACGAAGAAGATCACGCTCAACGCGCGCGAGGGGCTCGGCCCGCTGCAGGCGATCCAGCAAGAGAAGGTGCGCGAGGAGGCCGAGGTCTTCAAGGCCGAGGTGGCCAACTTTGCCAAGAAGTTCCACGATGAGGCGCCGTTCGAGTTCAAGATTGGCTGCGATGACGCCTATGCGGGCATCAACAAGTTCGCCAAGGAGCTCTTCGTCTACGAGAAGCACTCCGCTGAGATCGGTCGTAGCCAAGAGCTCTTCGAACTCGCGGTCACTAACTGGCGAGACATCAAGACGATCCGCACCGAGCTCACGCTGCTCAAGCTCTCCTGGGACTTCGTGCAGTACGTCCAGGACATCTTTGGCTCGTTCCGCGCAACGCTGTGGACGGCCGTCGACGTTGAGGCCATGACGGACGTGACCAAGAAGCTGCAGAAGGAGGTCAAGATGCTCAACAAGGCCATCCACAAGTGGGACGTGCACATCGGGCTGACGGCGCTCGTAGCCTCGATGTCCATCTCGCTGGAGGTCGTAGGCGAACTGCGCGACGAGGCGATGCGCGAGCGCCACTGGAAGCAGCTCATGGTGGTCTGCAAGCAGACCTTCGTCGTGGACGACAAGATGCAGCTCGATACGCTCTACAAGCTCGAGCTCGACAAGCACCGGGAGCCCGTGAGCGAGATCGTCGAGCGCGCGCGTGCCGAGATCAAAATCGACCTTCAGCTGCAGAAGATCATCAACACCTGGGCGGGCCTCTTCCTTTTCTACAGGCCCTACAAGACCTCGGGCGTACAAATCCTCGAGCAGCCAGGCGACGTCTTCGAGGCGCTCGACGACAACGAGGTGGTGCTGCAGAATATGATGGGCAACCGATTCGTCGGCTTCTTCGAGGCGACCGTCTCCTCGTGGAAGTCGAAGCTCGGCAACACGCGCGCCGTGCTCGATGTGTGGATCGAGGTGCAGCGCTCATGGACGCAGCTCGAGTCCATCTTCCTTGCGTCCGAGGACATTCGCGAGCAACTGCCCGAGGACGCCAAGCGCTTCGACGGCATCGACTCGTCCTTCCGCGAGCAGATGGTCGACGCATGCCAGAACAGCAACCCGATCGAAGTGTGCAGTGCCCAAGGCCGTTTGGAGGTCTTCGAGAAGAACTTTAGGGACCTCGAGCTCTGCCAGAAGTCGCTCAGCGACTACCTCGAGGTCAAGAAGAAGAAGTTCCCGCGCTTCTACTTCATCTCGTCGGCAGATCTGGTCGACATCCTATCCAAGGGCCGCTACGCCCCCGCGGTGCAGCCTCACTTCTCCAAGTTCACCGACGCGACCGGCTTCATCGACTGGGCGCCCGACGCCGATGGCAAGCTCACCGGGCTCGCGCGCGGCTGCCAGTCCATCGACGGCGAGAAGTTCGCCTACTCGGAGCACCTTCTGTGCGAGGGCGCCGTTGAGGATTGGCTGCTCGTGCTCATGAAACACCAGGCGTCCATGTTCAAGTTTAAGGTGAGAGAGTCGCTCGACGCGTACATCGACACCCCGCGCGAGAAGTGGATCGACATGTACGGCTCGCAGCACTGCATCCAGACGGGCCAGGTCTATTGGACCTCGGAGGTGCACGTCTCGTATGACCGCCTCGAGCAGGGCAACGAGAACGCGATGAAGGAGTACCTGGAGCAGTGCAAAAAGGGCCTCCTGGCCTACGCGGCGATGGTGCTCGGGGAGATGAGCGGCGAGCTGCGCACGAAGGTGAAGACGTTGATCACCATCGACACGCACGCGCGCGAGATCGTCGAGAAGCTCGTGCTGATCAAGTCGGAGACGCCGACGGACTTCACATGGGCGTCACAGCTCAAGTTCCGCTGGCCCGAACCCGACGATCCCACGCCCAAGGACCTGTACATCAACATCTGCGACGCGCAGTTCACCTCGTGCCACGAGTACGTCGGTAACCCCGGCCGGCTGGTCATCACGGCACTCACCGATCGCTGCTACATCACGCTCTCCCAAGCTCTCCGCCTCATGATGGGTGGCGCGCCTCAGGGCCCCGCCGGTACCGGCAAGACCGAGACGACCAAGGATTTGGGCCGCGGCCTCTCGATTTGGGTCATCGTGTCCAACTGCTCGGATCAGATGAACAACAAGGTGACGGGCAACTTTTTCTCGGGCCTCGCGCAGACGGGCGCATGGGGCTGCTTCGACGAGTTCAACCGCATCACCGTCGAGGTGCTCTCTGTCGTCGCCACGCAATACGGCTCCATCTTGCAGGGCATCCGTGCCGGCAAGGCTCGATTCGTGTTCGAGGAGGAGGAGATTAATCTCGTCACCACGATCGGCGCGTGGATCACGATGAACCCCGGCTACGCCGGCCGCGCCGAGCTGCCCGAGAACCTCAAGGCGCTCTTCCGCCCATGTGCGATGGTCACGCCCAACTTTGAGAACATCGCCGAGATCAACCTCGCCGGCGAGGGCTTCAACGATTCGAAGAACCTCGCCAACAAGTTCGTGACCATGTACTACGTGTGCGGCCAGCTGCTCTCGAAGCAGATGCACTACGATTGGGGTCTGCGTGCCATGTCGGGCGTGCTGCGCATTGCGGGTGGCATGAAGCGAGCGGACCCCGAAAAGTCAGAGCAGCAGATTCTGATGCGTGCGATGCGCGACACGAACCTGCCCAAGTTCGTGCAGGCCGACTTCGGCATCTTCCTCGGCGTGATCACCGACCTGTATCCCAAAGTGGACTGCCCCGCCATCATCAACCCGGACTTGAAAAAGGCCATCATGGACGTTATCGCCGACAAGGAGACGTCTTATTGGGGCACTCTCGGCCGGCCGCGGCTCCAGGCCGAGGAGAACTTCGTCATCAAGACGATCAACCTCTTCGAGGCCCTCTCGGTGCGCCACTGCGTCTTCGTGCTCGGCACCGCCGGTGCCGCAAAGTCCGAGCTGTGGAAGACGCTCGCCGCGGCGCAGTCCTTCACGTCCATGGGCGGCGGTAACACGCTGTACAATCCACTCAACCCGAAGGCCGTCACCTCCAACGAGCTCTACGGCTACGTGCACCCGGTGACCAAGGAGCCGTACGACGGCGTGATCGCCAAGATTATGCGCGACTTCGCTGCGGTGCCGCCCGATCACAAGAACGCGAATGTGCCCAAGTGGATGGTGCTCGACGGCGACATCGACGCCGAGTGGATCGAGTCGATGAATACTGTGATGGACGACAACCGCATCCTGACGCTCACCACCAACGAGCGCATCCCGCTGACCAAGTCGATGAAGCTGCTGCTTGAGATCTCGCACCTTCGCAACGCGTCGCCGGCGACCGCCTCGCGCGCTGGCTGCGTCTTCCTCAACGAGAGCGATATCGGCTGGCGCCCGTACGTGGCGATGTGGGTTGAGACGATGGGCGACTCCAAGACGCAGACCATCCTTGAGCAGCTCTTCGACACGCTCGTCGCCCCGACGCTCTCGATGATCAAGAAGGAGAAGTGGAATCACGTGACGCCCCTCAAGGACCTCGGGATCGTCGAGGTCATCTGCCGCATCCTCGAGGCGGTGCTCACGCCTGAGGCGTGCCCTCCCGGCTCGGAGAGGGAGGTGTACGAGGCCTTCTTCCAATTTGCGGCCGTGTGGGGTATCGGCGGCGCCTTCGGCTCCGACAAGGGCGCCGACTTCCGCAAGCAATTCGACAGCTACTGGCGCACCGAATTCGCGAAGCTCACGATGCGCTTCCCCGACGAGGGCAGCATCTTCGACTATTACATCGACCCGACCACGAAAAAGGGGGAGCCCAAGCGGTGCACCCACTGGCGTGAGATCGTGCCCGGGTACACGCACGACCGCGCCGAGTCGTACGCTCGCATCTTCGTGCCCACGCTCGACTCGACGCGACTGCTCTGGTTCTCGACGACGATGCTCAAGCTCAAGAAGCCGATCATGTACGTCGGCAACTCGGGCTCCGCCAAGACGGTGATCGCCAACGTGCTGCTCCGCGGCCTCGACGAGGATGTGTGGATGTACAACATCATCTCGTTCAACTCGTTCACCATCGCCGCGTCGCTGCAGGGAATGCTCGAGGCGCCGCTTGAGAAGAAGACGGGCACCATCTTTGGCCCGCCAGGCATCAAGAAGCTCATCTATTTCATCGACGACTTCAACATGCCCTCGCCCGACAAGTACGGCAACCAGTCGTCCATCTCTCTTCTGAACCAGCTCAAAGACTACGGCGGCTTCTATGACCTCAAGGGCCTCCGCATGAAGCGCATCGACAACACGCTGGTGGTCGCGGCCATGAACCCATCCTCGGGCTCCTTCTACGTCCAGGATCGCATGCAGCGCCACTTCTGCACGCTCGCGACGCCGTTCCCCTCTCCCGAGGTGCTCACCAACATCTACTCGAACATCATGGGCGGCCACTTTGAGACCTTCAACGAGGGGATTCAAGCCGTGCTGCCCAAGCTGATCAGCTTTCAGGTGGCGCTCCACAACCAGGTCGCCGAGAACTTCGTGCCCTCGGCCGTCAAGTTCCACTACCAGTGGAACCTGCGCGCGATGGCGTCCGTCTTCCAGGGCCTCATCATCACGCAGCCCGGCACATACAAGGACCCGCTCCGAATGGCGCGCCTGCTGCTGCACGAGGCGTACCGCGTCTACTCGGACCGGATGGTCTTCGAATCGGACTGCGAGAAGTTCCAGGAGCTCATCATCAAGAACGTCAAGCAATTCTTGGGCGATCTTGACCAGGAGGCCCTGCTCACGTACCCCATCGTCTACTCAACCTTCGTCGAGGAGGCCGAGGGCGATCAGAGACAGTACCTGCCCGTCGAGGGCGGCTACGAGCAGCTCTCCAAGCTGCTCACCAAGCAGCTCGCCATGTACAACGAGCAGTTTGCGATGATGAACCTCGTGCTCTTCAACCAGGCGATGGAGCACATCTCGCGCATCTCGCGCATCATCGACAACCCGCGCGGCAACGGCCTGCTCGTGGGCGTGGGCGGCAGCGGCAAGCAGTCGCTCACGCGCCTCGCCGCCTTCATCGGCGGCTGCGAGATCTTCTCGATCAAGCTCACGAGCTCGTACAATGCAGCCGACTTCAAGGAAGACCTGCGCAACATCTACTTGAAGACGGGCGTCAAGGCGATTCCGACCGTCTTCCTCTTCACGGACCAACAGATCTTCCACGAGAATGCGCTCATCTTCCTCAACGACATCCTCTCGCTCGGCTACCCGCCCGGCCTCTTCGCCGAGGAGGACCGCGACACCATCTGCAACGGCGTGCGCAACGACGCGAAGCAGGCGGGCTACATGGATTCGAAAGAGCAGCTCTGGGAGTTTTTCATCAACCGCGTGCGCGCGATGCTGCACATTTGCCTGTGCATGTCGCCCGTCGGCGACAAGATGCGCAACCGGTGCCGCAAGTTCCCGGCGCTCACGTCCTGCACGACGTGCGACTGGTTCTTCAACTGGCCCCAGCAGGCGCTCATCTCCGTCGCCGAGCGCTTCCTGAGCGACATCCCGATGGAGAGCCCGGAGGTCAAGAAGGCCACCGGCGACCACATGGCCTTCGTGCACGAGTCGGTCGGCGTGGCGGCGGAGGAGTACCGCGCGTCCGAGCGTCGCGAGGTGTACACGACGCCCAAGTCTTACCTCGAGCTGATCGCGCTGTACAAGGACGAGCTGCTCAAGAACCGCAGCACGCTGCAGGTGCTCAAGGACCAGCTGGCCGAGGGTCTGATCAAGCTCGCCGACGCCGAGCAGCAGGTGGCCGACATGCAGATCACGCTCAAGGAGGAGTCGGCCTTTGTGGCGGTTAAGTCCAAGGAGACGGACGAGCTCATTATTGTGGTGGGCAAGGAGTCGATCGTTGCGACGGAGGAGGGCGCCAAGGCCGCCATCGAGGAGGCCGAGGTCGCCGAGATTGCTAAGGGCGTCGCCGAGTTCCAGGTGCAGGCCAACAAGGACCTCGCCGCGGCCGAGCCCGCCATCCAGAAGGCCATGGCAGCGCTCGGCGGTCTCAACAAGGCCGCTCTCGGCGAGCTCAAGGGTCTCGGCTCTCCGCCCGCTGCCGTGCTCGACGTGACCGCGGCGGTATCCTACATGCTCGCCCCCAAGGGAGCCAACCTCAAGAAGCTCGACATCACGTGGAACGGCGCCAAGAAGATGATGGGCGACCCGGCAGCGTTCCTCGTCCTGCTGCAGAACTACGACAAGGACGGCTTCGACCTCGCAGCCAAGGCGATGGTACGCGCGTACACTGGCACCATCCCCGACCCCAAGGGGGAGAACCCGATGGGGCTGACCATGGGCCACCCCAGCGGCAACGGCGACGCCTGCCCCACGTTCAACTTCGCGTACATGGCGGGCAAGTCGTCCGCGGCGGCTGGCTTGTGCGACTGGATCGTCAACATCTGCATCTACCACGACATCTACCTCGACGTCGCGCCCAAGCGTGCCAAGCTCAACCAGGCCGAGGCAGACCTCGCCGCGGCCAACAAGAAGCTCGCGGGCGTGCGGGCGCACGTCAAGGCGCTCGACGACCGGATGGCCTTCTTGACCAACCAACTCGAGACAGCGACGAGCGAGAAGAACGCGCTCGTCACCAAGGCCGAGGCGACGCAGAAGCGCGCGAACCTGGCCAACCGCCTCATCAACGGTCTCAGCTCGGAGGGCAAACGCTGGAAGGAGGACGTGGGCAAGCTCGATGAACAGATGCGCTTGCTCGTCGGCGACGTGCTGCTCTCCTCCTCCTTCGTCGCGTACATTGCGCCCTTCTCGCGTCAGTTCCGCGACGCCCTTGTGGACGAGAAGTGGAGGCCCGACATGCTCGCGCGCGGCGTGCCGCTCACCGCGGGCTTCGATCCGATGAACTTGCTCACCGATTCGTCGAAGACGGCCGGCTGGCAGGCGGAGGGGCTGCCCGCGGACCCACTCTCGACGCAGAACGCGTCGATCATCTGCAAGTGCGCTCGCTTCCCGCTCATCATCGACCCGCAGATGCAGGCCGTTGCGTGGATCAACGGGCGCGAGAAACCCAACGGCCTCGTCACCACCGTGCCAGGCGCCAAGGGCTGGCTCAACAAGGTGGCCAAAGCGCTCGAGGAGGGCTTGCCGCTGCTGCTCGAGAACTTGAACAGCGTTGTCGAGGCCATCCTCGACAACCTCGTCGCGCGCGCGTACGTGCGCAAGGGCACGAAGGTGCAGGTGTACCTCGGCGACATGTGCGTCGACCTCTGCCTCAAAAAGGGTCCGGACGGTTTGGCGCTCGAGTCGGGCGAGCCGAACATCAAGGTGTACATGCAGTCTCGTCTGCCCAACCCGCACTACATCCCCGAGGTGCAGGCACAGACGACGCTCGTCAACTTCACCGTGACCGAGAAGGGCCTCGAGGACCAGCTGCTAAGCACGGTCGTGGGGCACGAGCGTCCTGACCTGCTCAAGGAAGCCAAGGAGCTCGTCGAGATGCAGAACGGCTTCACGATCAAGCTCAAGGAGCTCGGCGACAACCTGCTCTACCTTCTCGCGACCGCCCAGGGCGACATCCTAGCCAACGAGGCGCTCATCGTCACGCTCGAGGAGACCAAGGTCACCGTCGGGGAGATCAACGCGAAGCAGGTCATCGCCAACAAGAAGGAGGTTGAGATCGCCAAGACATTTGAGCTCTACCGCCCAGACGCTGCGCGCGGCTCGCTCATCTACTTTTTGATGAACAAGCTGAACGTGATGGGGCCCATGTACCAGTACTCGCTCGCCGCCTTCAACTTCATCTTCTACAAGGCGCTCGACAAGGCACAGCAGCCCGAGGACCCCAACGACGTCTCGGCGCGCGTGGGCTTTCTTCTCGACTCGGTGACGTACACGCTCTTCAAGTTCGTCTCGTCCGGCCTCTTCGAGCGCCACCGTCTCACCTTCTCGACGCAGCTCGCGATCAACATCTGCCGTGCCAAGGGCGAGTTCCGGATGATGGAGCTTGACCTGATGGTGCAGGCGCCCAAGGACAACTCCAAGGAGAACCCGGTGGCCGCGTGGCTGACCGACCAGTGCTGGGGCGCGTGCTGCGCACTCGCGCAGGCGCACGAGGAGTTTACCAACCTGCCAACGGACCTCGAGGGCTCCTGGAAGCGTTGGAAGGAGTGGGCAGATCACCCGACGCCCGAGCTCGAGCCGCTGCCCACCGATTGGAAGCGTCTGGGCGGCTTCCAGCAGCTGCTCCTCATGCGTGCCGTCCGGCCCGACCGCATCACGCTCGCGCTGCGCACTTGGGTCATCTCGATCCTCGGTGCGCCCTACGGTGAGGCGATCAACTTCAACCTGCCCGTCTCCTTCGAGGACTCGGGCCCGGCGGTGCCCATCTTCTTCCTGCTCTCGCCCGGCGTGGACGCGACCCAGGAGGTGCGTGTGCTCGGCAATGCACAGCCGATCAAGATGAACGAGGACGCCGGTCGTCTCATCACCGTCTCGCTCGGCCAGGGCCAGGAGCCCGTCGCCGAGAAGGCGCTCGATCGCATGCACACCGAGGGCGGCTGGGCGATGCTCGAGAACATCGAGCTCGTCGCCGGCTGGCTGCCCAAGCTCGAGAAGAAGCTCGAGGCTCTCGAGACGGACGGCGATCCGCTCTTCCGCGTCTTCCTCTCGGCGATGCCCCAGCCCGTCGTGCCCGTGCCCATCCTGCAAAAGTCGATCAAGCTCACCAACGAGCCGCCGACCGGCCTCAAGGCCAACCTGAAGCGCGCGTACCTCAACTTTGGCGAGAGCCTCTGGGAGGCTTCATCGAAGCAGTCCGAGTTCAAGGCGATCGTCTTCTCGCTCTGCTTCTTCCACTCGGTCGTGTGCGAGCGGCGCAAATTCGGCCCGCTCGGCTGGAATCGTGCGTACCCCTTCGCCCCAGGCGACCTCAAGGACTCGATCGCCGTCGCCAACAACTACCTCGAGGCGGGCGGCGCGATCCCGTGGGCTGACTTGCGCTACCTATTCGGCGAGGTCTTCTACGGCGGCCACATCACCGACAACTACGACCGCGCGCTCTGCGAGGCGTACCTGGCCGTGTACTTGCGCTTCGAGCTGCTCGAGGGCATCGCCATGTTCCCCGGCTTTGCGTCACCGCCCACGCTCACGTACAAGGGTTACCTCGAGTACCTCGACGAGGGCCTCGATCGCGAGACGCCCATTGCGTACGGCCTGCACCCGAACGCCGAGATCAACTTCATGACGATGCAGGCCAACCAGCTCTTCACAGACATCTCCAACCTGTCGCCCAAGGGCGGCGGCGGCGGCGAGGGCGGCCTTTCCATGACCGAGAAGGTCAAGCTGGTCCTCGACGACATCCTCGAGAAGCTGCCAGACCTGTTCCCGATGCTCGAGATTATGGAGCGTGTGGAGGACGTGACGCCGTACACGGGCGTCTTCCTGCAGGAGCTCGAGCGCATGAACGACCTAATCTTCGAGGTACGCCGCTCGCTCATCGAGCTCGACAGCGGCCTTAAGGGCGACCTGTCGATCACCGAGCCGATGGAGCTCATCATGTACGCGCTCGCGGACGGCAAGGTGCCCATGAAGTGGGAGAAGCTCGCATGGGCCTCGCGCGATCCGCTCTCCGCATGGATCGCCAACCTGCTTCTGCGCCAGGGCCAGCTCCTGACGTGGACCGGCGACCTGGCGCAGCCCAAGGTCACGTGGGTCGCTTATCTCTTCAACGCACAGGCCTTTGAGAACGCGGTCAAGCAGGTGACGAGCCGCAAGAACGACTGGCCTCTCAACAAGCTCGTGACGATCGTCGACGTGACGAAGAAGATGTCGCCAGAGGAGGTCGACGTGCAGACCCGCGATGGTGCGTACGTGTTTGGCTTGTTCATGGAGGGTGCGCGCTGGGACTCGGGGGCGGGCTGCCTCGAGGACGCATTCATGAAGGACCTGTACCCGAAGATGCCTGTCATCCTGATGAAGGCCATCCTCGCCGAGAAGGAGGATCGGCGCGGAGTCTACCTGTGCCCTGTGTACAAGCAGACGGAGCGCGCGACCCCTGGCACGGCCACCCCTGGCTCGGGCTTCGTCTTCATGATGCAGCTCAAGACCAAGCAGCCCGCGGCCAAGTGGACCATGGCCGGCGTCGCCATGCTCCTCGCCATCGACTAGAGAGGGCGAGCCACATCGACGATCGCGGACACCGGTGCGCTTGTCACGGCGCTCATCGTGGCGAGCCACCTGTACCGTGTGGCGAGGTGTGAGAGTCGAGTGCGGATTGTATCGCTCGGTGAAAACGGCGTGTCGTGTTCGCGCTCATAATATTCGTGCACGAAAAACATTAGCAAGCCGTACCGTGCATGTACATTTAGTACACTTGTGACTTGAAGACAGAATACGATCGTGGTGCCGGGTTCTCGGTCTGAGTCAACATACATACTGGGGGGGCGGAACTACTGTACAGTACTGTACATGTACTGTGGGAGCGCGAGGCGTCGACAACGCGCATCGGCTTCACCGCCAGGTTGCCGCAGCGACGCAGGACTTTGATGTCCGCGGCCGACCGATGGGTGCTCGCATGGCTCATCAGGAGCGCGATCGTCGCCTGGGGGCAGTCTGGCGTCACAGGCATGAGCTCGAGGACCGCGCGGGCTCGTTTGTCTCGCTTCTTCATCGCAGGGACCTTGGCAGGCGAGAGCGTGCTCGTGAGGTTGGTCACGGATTCGTTGCGAGCGAGCGCGAGCCATCGGCGGCCGAGCACCTCGAGGTGCACCGCGGGCGAAGGGCTGTGCTTGAGCAGCACATCGACCACTTGCTGCACGATGGCTTTGGTGTCCACATCGATGGGACTCGGCGACGGCTCGCACGCCATCGGAACGGGCGGCTGATTCGGAAGGGTACCGAGCGCATTGGTAAACGACTCGAAGTCGGTGTGCTGGGTGGCGAGCATGGCGACGAGGAGGAGGCGGACGAGGCAGCAGCACATGCAAAATGCTTGCGAGTGCGCCCACGAAAGACCTGCGAGACCGGAAGGTCGCAGCTCAGAGTAAACGTTTGGTTTGTTTCCTTTTTTATCGACTAACAACACGGCCGCACTGGAATTTGGTCACATACTAGCTAGCAGCTGTAAACGGCGTGTCGTGTTCGCGCTCATAATATTCGTGCACGAAAAACATTAGCAAGCCGTACCGTGCATGTACATTTAGTACACTTGTGACTTGAAGACAGAATACGATCGTGGTGCCGGGTTCTCGGTCTGAGTCAACATACATACTGGAGACTCTCTCCACAATCTATCCGTAATCCGACCTCCGGTTGATGTAGCTACCACGTCGTCGTCGGCGTCCTGGTGGTCGTCGGACTTAGGGGTCGAGGCGCCCTGAATATCTCGGCCTGAGGAGCTTCGGTCGAGTTTGCGCGATCGCGCTGGCGAGCTCGACCCACTCCTGCTTACCGTCTCCCTCGTTGAGGAAGAGCACGGGCATCGAAGAGCTGCGTGACACGCTCGCGGTTGCAGCCTGCAGCGCCAGCTTGGTTCGATGCCGTTCCAGCACGGGGGGCTTCTTGGGCCAGCGCGAGGCGACATGCACCGGCGGCGACTCGACGACGGGCCGTTGGGTGCGGCTACGCGAGCGAGGGGGGATGAGTGGACGCGGTTCCGAGGCACTGTCTTTCAGGGCTGCAGAGTCCGGAATCACCACCGGCGGTCGGCGGTCATTCTCGACAGGCGTCCTCAGCCGGTTGATGGTGCTGCCAGAGACCGGCGTGCTCGGCACTTCGCGCATGCGCTGGGCCATCAACCCGGCTGCTGCCGTGGACAGCAAGCCTGAAGCATCGCGATCGACACGCATGTCCACCGACCACGCTGTCCCGTCCGATTCCCAGCTCCAGGCACCGCTGAGTGCGCCAAAATTGTACGCACGCCGCGTTGTTGCCGATAGAGCTGCGGATTTTCGGTGGGGCTCAAAGACAATCGGTCTAGTCAGCCCCATACCGCTCTGGGGACGTGTCCATCGGGGGGCGCGCAAACGTGCGGACGGGTCCCTCGGTGTCGACGGGCGACCGCAGTCTGCATCGCGATTCGAATCGCAGAGGCTTGCCGCCGATGAGCCAGGGCTCACGAGCGAGCGAGCGGGTGCCCCCGACTTGCCAGCAAAGTCGGACTCCCATGTATACATGTAGGCCGACAAGGCGCCGAGGCTGATCGGGCCTTGCTGCTGGCTCCGACCCGGGCTCCGACCCGGACTCCGACTCGGACTCCGCGTGGCGGCTTGGTGTTGCCGTCTCGTCCCTCGAGAGGTCCCAAGCGCTGATGCAGTTGGCAAGGGTCGACCCTGCCGGTGGGCTACCTTGCTGCGGAGGGCTCGGAATCGTAGCTGGATGAACAGCGCCGCAGAGCATGCGATTGCCAAAAGACGTCGGGCTGCCAAACGTCGAGCGTTCGCCTGGATTTGGACCAGAGCGTGGCGAACGGCTCCGTACTTCGCCTTCGCCAGCAACCCCCGCGCTTTCGATTGAATCGAGACCGTTGCCTTACGCATCTTATGGACTGATCTCTTCTCCTGTCGCTCCAGCGCCCGCGACGGCTTGACCTTGATACGAATTTCCTCGCCACGGTAGTAGAACCGTCCGTGCGGGGAAGGTCCCTCGGTGTGGCAAAGGGGCGACTGATGTCCTGGGCTGCTGCCGGCAGAGATCGCGTCCTTGCCAGAAGACTCATCCGCTACGCTCACCGACACCCTCGGCGAAGGCAGGTCCCAGACTGCAAAGACGCTGATAGGGCTCGTTCGGCTGTCTGGGCGGCTTCTCTGCTCTGCTTCATCAGGGCCCTGCCTCGCTCTACTCGTTTTGATCGGGGTACTGCCTCTCGACCCCCATCCGGGCAACAATGGTGGCAGTTCCGCGGTGCGCCAAGTCTTCGCTTCACCGGATGACGGCGGGCGCGAGAGAAAGATGGGATTGAAGATCACTTCGACCTCGTCGGCACCAGGAAGCAGACCCACGGACCCGTACTCAACCGGCGGCTTGGGTGGCTGCGGCTTCGGTGGCGGCGGCTTGGGTGGCGGCGGCTTGGGTGGCGGCGGCGCGGCTGGCGGCGGCGCGGCTGGCGGCGGCGCGGGTGGCGGCGCGGGTGGCGGCGCGGGTGGCGGCGGTGCGAGCGGCGCGGGAGGCGGCGGCGCGGCTGGTGGGGGCGCGGCTGGTGGAGGCGCGGCTACCAGCGGCGCGGCTGGCGGCGTAGCGACTGGCGGCGGCGCGGCTGGCGGTGGCTTGGGTGGCGGCGGCTTGGGTGGCTGCGGCTTGGGTGGCAGCGGCGCGGCTGGCGGCGGCGTGGCTGGCGGCGGCGCAGCTTGCGGCGGCGGCGGCTCCTCCGATCGCGGCTCCGATTCCGCGGGCGCGGGCTGGTGCTCCTTTTGCTTCACTGGCTTTGGATCGGGCTTCTTCTTCAATGGACGGACGACCCAAAAAATCCCGTCCGACAAGTCCGGCGAGGCTCCCTTGCACACGCATAGCTCTAGGAGGCGTCGAAGAAACCTTGCGTACTCCGTGGCACTGGTCGTGTCGGTGTAGAGGTCGGCGAGCTGGAAGACGCTGTCGAGGAACACCTCTCGTGGCATCGTGACCCCATCTGCGCTCTCGCTCGCCCAGTCCTCTTCAGCGCACTGCCTCGCCTCTGCCTCTTCATACTGCTCCTCTTCAATGCTAGTTAAGGCGCGAAAAATGAGCTCATACATGCGCACGTACATCGCCTTCCCCATCATTGGTATCTCGTCCTCCTCAAGGCCTGGGCGCAACGTTCGCAAGAATGCCATCCACCACAGGTGCAAGACGTCGCGAACGCTCGCCTCGCGACGCAAAGCAAGTCGGGTTTCCCAAGCCTTCATCGTATTCAACGATAAGTCGGCCTGTAGCCGCCTGTTCACTTGCTCGAGTTCTTCTACTGAGCTGACCGTGGTGACGATGTTCTCGTCGACCTTGGCGCTGGAGGCGTTTTTGGCCTTTATGATATCGAGCCGCTGTGCCATGGTCACGGACTGCTTCTGCGCCTGCTTTACCTGCGACCATCGCATACTTGGCTCCGCTGAGCCAGTATCAATTGTGAGTACCATCGCCGGCTCGTGAGCGCTCGCGGCTCTGTCTCACTCATCGTGTCGTGAAAGGTGAAACCATGAAAGTGAAACCGCCGTGCGTTTCGCGCGCCAGGGACTAGGCTGCCTACATTTCTGTACTTTATGAACCGCTATCACCAACCTACGCGACCAAGTTTACGGTCCTTACCATTCCTCGAATAAAGAGGGGAAACCGCAACGGTCGCCGGCCCGTGCAAGTAAGTAAGTAAGTAAACATCGCCTCTACAGGCAGCGTACACGTGGCGAGGGGGCACCCCCAGGCATACTAAGCGTGTACGTTTTTTTCGCCGGCCCGTGCGATTAAGAATTATGAATCGTGGACCATCGCATGGTCTCACAGGAAGCACAATTGAGGAAACAATTCACTCGAAGCGCGGATAGCGTACACCACCGCTGCGCGACCAGGCCCTTTCGCATGTCGCCGAGAGTGGCAGCGGATCGGACATCATTTCGTCGGCAAGCGGCAGAGCAGCCATGCGCGACTGAATGGCATCCAGAGCCGGTGCGGCGGAATGCCGTTGCATGGCTTTCGGAAAGCGCACCGAACCGCTCATGTTGAGCCAGAGGCGAAGCAGCCGCCGCGCGCAAGCGGACGTGTTCGCCGATGGCGTCGACAGCGATGCCGTCGAATGCGCCCGTGACGGCGCCTCTTGCACGTTCTGTCGCAGGCGGGCCGTTGACGGTGTCACGGGTGCACAGAGCCCTTCGGCGCAGCCCAGGAACAGGGCCTTGAGTGCAGTGCGATCCATCGGCGCGGCATTTGCGTCCGTCTCGACACAGGCGCGCGAGCCGCGCCTGCACAGAAAGTACCGATCCTCGCACGAGCTCGCCATCTGCGAGTTGGGATCTGGGATGGAGACAAGCGGCGCGAAGCTCTCAGAGCTCTCGATAGGCCAACGCGCGCTTTGGCTCGTGTGCCACGGCCGCGCGGGCAGCATGTCGCTCGAGCCGCAGACACGCCCGGCGCATGCGGGCTGCAGCCCGTTGCAGTCGAACTCGTTCCAAGCGCGCCCAAGATGGAAGTCGACTCCGATATTCCCAACGTGGGCGAGCGTCGCGTTCATCGCCCAGAGCAACTGCGCGCCAAACCATGCGTGACCCATTGCGATGGCGCCCCGTTTTTGAGCCGCGAGGCGCTGTAGCACACGCGTACCGTGCTCGGCGAAGCGGCCGCTCACGCCCTCGGCGAACTCATCCGCGTCGGCCGACGTGCCCAACACGAGCCACCAGTCCATGACATAGAGCTCACGCGCCTCTAGGCTCATGTCCGGCTGGCACGCACGCGCGGCGCGGGAGCACTCGCGAGCAGCCTGTGTGGCGAGCCACGTGCTCGCGCTGCCGCCGCATACGGCTGAGCGGAAGGCCGAACCCGGTCTATCGCCACCGTCGATGGGGATGCAGATGCGCGGCAGCCATACGGTCCGCCGACGCCTCTCGCGGTGGGCGTGCCAGCGCGGCAGCGCACGGAGCTCGAGGAGCGGCGTGCGCCACAGGATGTCCCAGCGGGAGAGGAAGACGACGTCGTACTCCCGTCCGCGTGCTATCTCCTCGAGCTTCTTGAGCCGCATCGCGCGCGCGATGCCGAGCAGATGTGACACCGTGCGGTGACAGTACCCATGCGAAAAGTTTGGATCGGGGCACCGGAAGTTTGCCTTGGAGATACCCTCCTCGTGCAAGCTGCGGCGCGGGGCGAAGAGCCCGTCGAGGGTCGCCCCAATCTCGGGCGACCACGAATGGCCGAAAACGTCAACCGCAAAATGGGCGCGATTTGGGCCGATGACGTGCTGCTCAAGGGACGCCGCGCAGAGCGCAGCGGATGAAGGCGAGGGCACCGCGCCGTCAAAGGAGCGGAGCGGCCGGCCAGGCGCACCGGGCATCAGCGACGCCATGCCGCCCATGCGCCCGTGCAGGACCACTGCGAGCGACTTGTGCGGCACGATACTTGAAGCCGCCATTTTTTGCCTTGTGTGTGAAACAATCCATAACCCTTTTACGGAAAGTTTGGGTGTGGGGGGGCGCCGCTTCCGGCGATGCTCCTCTACCCTACCCAGCGCAGATCCCAGACGGACGAATCCTGCAGTCCATCAGCGGGAGCAAGACACTGCCCCGACACGTTTTGGTCAACTTTCTCCGCGGTGCCTTTTTGGCTTCGCTCTGCTCCCACGCACAAGTGCGCAGCGGCGGCCCGGCCAGCATGACGATTGGGTATGACCCGACGGATTTCAACGAGCTGACCGTGCTCGCCAAGTGGCGGGGCACCGTCTTGCCGCGCGTGTTGTGCCGCCCCATTTTCTGGGTGCTGATGTCCGCGCACCTCTGCTTTTATTACATCAACAATTACCGCACGGACATCACGCTGCCCCCTCTGCCTTGGAAGCTGACGACCGTGCCCACTACGCTTCTGGTCTTCTTCCTCGTCTTTTATTCGGCCAACTGCTACACGCGCTACTATGCCCTGTATAACCACTGCATGGGCATGAGCGGCACGGTGATGGCATTCACAGGCCTGCTGCGCGTACACCTGCCGAAGGCGTCGCCCGATAAGCTGTGGAACCTGTCGCGCCTCATGATAGCGAGTGTGTACCTGCTGTACTTCCAGCTCTCGGGCGGCGCGTCCGACGGCGGGAAGCGCGTCACCATGTCCGAGTGGGAGGTGCTGCTGCAGACGGGCCTCATCTCACAGGAGGAGCAGAAGCGCGCCGACAACTTCCGCGGCTTCCGGCCGTTTTTGCTCCAGATCTGGGCGCTGCGCGCGCTGCAGGACCACCTTGCCGAGGATAAGGAGAAGGGCCCCGGCGCCAATCTCAAGTCCTTCGAGACACTTGCGATTCAGCTGCGCTCGCACTGCGCTGAGATTGTGGACCAGATGACGCAACCGGTACCATTCCCGTACTACCACACGCTGACGCTGATGCTCTCGCTCAACCTGCTGATGGTGTCGTACTCGTTGATCGAGTTTGAGACGATCTTGACCATCCCGTGCTTCTTCATCATCGTGCTCGTCACCATCGGCCTCAAGGAGACCTCCATCGCGCTCGCCGACCCCTTCGGCAGCGCTGACGTTGACTTCGAGACGGAAAATTACATGGCGGCGGTGCTCGCGAATTGCAAGGCGATCATCTCGCCTGCCGCCGACTACACGCCCATGCTCCTGCCCATCATGGCCAAGAAGAAGTGAGCCATGGGCGTCCTGCCAGTGGGGCCGGCGAGCAGCGCCGACGGGGATACGATAGCCAAAGGGAAGGGGAGGAGCGCAAGCGCATCAGTCGGGAGGTGCCAGTCATCGCGACGGCGCCAGCACAATGCCAATGACTGCGACATGGGGATCTGTGTAGTCTGATGTGCATCTGATGTTAAGATGGCGCCGCGAGCCTGTGGTGTTGAACTGCAATGTTGTGTATCAGAGTGCCGGCGGTGTGGTCGGACCGCACTTGGCAGTTGTGTTACTGTGGTCCACGACCCGTCGCGTGCTGACCCGATCGGCATGCACCTATTTTGATTTTTGCACGTTTCACTCATCACTGAGATCTGAGAGTCAAGTACATCTGTTACATGTCTCATCACTCCTGTCGCTTGCATCACGACGGCTCAAGACGCACACCTTGGTCAGGGCACAGGGGAGGGAGGCCTCTCTCGTCTAGAGCGAAATTGAGTAGCCCGAGCGAACGAGTACTCAGTTTGAGGACTAGTGTTTAAGGGGGAGTTCGGGGGGGGGTAGGGCGGGTGGGGCATGTGTGGACTCCTCTCCCTATTCCTGGCAACGGCCGCCCGCACGACGTGTCGACAACGCCAGGGGCTCGCGGTAAAGCTGGCGCGCGGTGGGAGTCGCAACTGCACACACTTGCGCTTGGTTCGCCGCAGGCAGCCTGCGCCGGCCGCCAACCCAGCAGCATCCCGCGCATGCGACGTGCAACACGATCCCGCGTCCGGCCGCCGCACAAAAAGCCACTCTGTGACCGCGGCGCCGCGCCTGTGTGCCGCAACTGCCCCATCGGCGCGCGAGTCGCAGCTCGCGTGCGGCGCTGCCCCGTGCCCCATGCGTACGTGCTGAGGTTCCGTGTGCCAACTCTTGCTGCATCGCAGGACTCAGACAGCAGAAATGGCCGCAGCAGTGAAGACTGATGTGACCCGCGACGTGACGCGCATCGAGCGCATTGGCGCGCACTCGCACATCCGTGGCCTGGGCCTCGATGACTCGCTCGAGGCGCGCGCCGTCTCGCAGGGCATGGTGGGCCAGGCGACGGCACGCAAGGCCGCGGGCGTCATCCTGTCGATGATCCGTGAGGGGCAGATCGCCGGCCGCGCCATCCTGATCGCTGGGCAGCCTGGCACGGGAAAGACCGCGATCGCGATGGGCATGGCGCAGGCGCTCGGCACGGACACACCCTTCACGACGATTGCCGCCTCTGAGATCTTCTCACTCGAGATGAACAAGACCGAGGCTCTCACCCAGGCCTTCCGACGCTCGATTGGCGTGCGCATCAAGGAGGAGACGGAGATCATCGAGGGCGAGGTGGTGGAGATCGAGATCGACCGGCCGGCAGCGGGCTCGTCCAAGGGTGCGGCGAAGACGGGCAAGCTCACGCTTAAGACCACGGAGATGGAGACCGTGTACGACCTGGGCCAGAAGATGATCGACTCGCTTACGAAGGAGAAAGCGCAGGCGGGCGACGTGATCACGATCGACAAGGCCACTGGACGCATCGCGGTGCTCGGCCGCTCATTCACGCGCTCGCGCGACTACGACGCTATGGGCCCGAACACCAAGTTCGTGCAGACGCCCGAGGGCGAGCTGCAGAAGCGCAAGGAGGTGGTGCACGTCGTCTCTCTGCACGAGATCGATGTGATCAACTCGCGGCAGCAAGGCTTCCTCGCGCTCTTCGCAGGAGATACGGGCGAGATTAAGGCCGAGGTGCGCGACCAGATCGACCAGAAGGTGGCCGAGTGGCGCGAGGAGGGCAAGGCCGAGATCGTGCCCGGCGTGCTCTTCATCGACGAGGTGCACATGCTCGACATCGAGTGCTTCTCGTACCTGAATCGCGCTCTCGAGAGTGATCTTGCCCCAGTGCTCGTCGTTGCTACCAACCGGGGGATCACGCGCATCCGTGGCACGAACTACAAGTCGCCGCACGGCATCCCGATCGACCTGCTCGACCGCCTTCTCATCATCTCGACCGTCCCGTACACGGAGAAGGAGATCAAGCACATCCTCAAGATCCGGTGCGAGGAGGAGGATGTCGAGATGGGGGACGATGCCCTGACGCTCCTCACCAAGATTGGGATTGAGACGTCGCTACGGTACGCGATCCAGCTGATCATCGCTGCGGCGCTCGTGTGCGCCAAGCGCAAGGGCGTCGAGGTCGAGGTCGAGGACGTCAAAAAGGTCTACACGCTCTTCGTCGACGTGAAGCGCTCGACGCAGTTCCTCATCGAGTACCAGTCGGAGTTTATGTTCCACGAGATCCAGGACAAGGACGCTGACATGACCGACGCCCAGCTGTGAGGGCGTGAGGTGCAAGCAAAGTTAGGAGCCGCGATGGGGGGTCGCGCGTATCTTGCGGCGGACTCGTGTGAGCATGCGAGGAGCTGCTTGCATGTGCGCTGTTCGATGACGACCGGACTACGAGAGAGTCAGATATGATGGCGGGTCTACGAGGCTTTATCATGGTGAGAATGTGTGCTGCCCTGGTGCGTATGCCCGACGCTAGCCAACATTCCGACAAGTATCTCAAATACCTTTTTCCAGGTTTCCAGAGTACGATCTAAAAACTAAGAGTTGCCGGACGTAATCCGCAACGAAATTGGTTTCGCTATCGTATGAGACTAGAGACTTCCATCGCGCCGTTATCCAGCAGAGGCAGGCCCAGTTGCATGTACGTGGGCATCAGCCACCCGCAGCTCTGTTAGCGACTCCACCATCGTTTGAGTTTGGGCTGCCTTGTACTTCGGCGTTAGCGGCAATGGTGCCGATGGCGCAGGCGGCTCAGGCGGCTCAGGCGGCACTCGCTGTTCCTCCTCACCCTCACCAGTGTCCATGTCACTGCTGCCCTCGAAGGTAAACCGCTCGATGAAGAGCTCATCAACCACGCGCGCCTTGGTGCCTGCAAAGCGCCGGTACTCCTCGAAGATGGCGACGAGCGACCACTGCTGCACCTTGCGCAGGCAGCCGACGAGGCAGCCCGTGCGGTGCTTGCCTTGGTTGCAATGAATGAGGACCGGGTGATTGCGCGGGTCCATTATGGCACGCAGGGCACGCCGAATGACATACGCCGGGATCTCGTGAAAGGGTGCCTTGTTCCCGTCGCACCCGAACTGCAGCAGCTGCACGCCGTGCTCCAGCATGAACGCGCAGTTGAGCTCAGGGTACTCCTCGTGGCAAAGGTAGACGATCGTGCGCAGGCCAAGTGCCTGGAGGTAGCTGAAGTTGCGCTTGCTCGGATAGGATGAGCGGTAAATACCGCGCCAGACCATGGCGAAATTCTCGGGAGGCGCGAATGGGGCGGGCATAAAAAGACGTCTGAGAGCCCGTGTGTGAATTAAATCACCTAAGCTGTGAATTGGCTGCGTGCCGTTCATCCATGATATTGCGCACGACCACGAGCGAGCGGACGTCGAGACCGCGAGACCGAGAGACGCCGTGCGGACAGCACACGACCCGTTGACGCACACAGTGGGTAAAGAGTACGGTTGCCCCGTGCGCCGTAGCCGTGCTGCTGCCCCGACCCCGTGACGGGGCCGTCGCGAGCCGTCGTCCTCGGTTTGTGTGGGCGCAAAGCGGGACCTCTTCGGGAATCGGCTGGAGCGCGCCCTCGAGGACACGTGGCGCCGCCGCCTCAGCGTAGGTGGCGCATCGATTTCTCGATGAAGAGCGAGAAGCCAAAGCCGGCGAAGAAGCACGCGTCCACCCACCAGACGTGGTCGTCGCCTTGCGCATGTGCCTCGAGTAAGAGCTCTTCGGTGACGAGGTAGAGCAGCGCGGCGACGCCGAAGGCGAGGAGGCCCGTGTGCAGCGGCGGTGAGTCCGTGAGCGCCGCGCCGAGAGCATCGCCAACCGCGCCGCCCAGCAGTAGCAGCAGCGGTGGCAATAAGATCGCCAGCGTGCTTCGGCTCCACGGCTGCTTGCGCAGCGAGACGGCAAAGGTCAGGCCGAGAAAGGCATTCTCGACGGTGAGCGCCAGCGCCATGATGAGCCCCGACGACTTTCCTGAGCTCGACGCGATTCCGATCAGCAGCCCATCCACCATCGCGTCCGTGCACACGGCCACCGCGAGTGCGAACGGAAAGGATGGCAGCCGTAAGGACGGCAGCTCGGCCTTCGTGGCATTGTTCTCGACGATCTCACGCATCATGCCCATCTTCGAAGGTTGGCGACGCAGGCCAAGCAGGGCCGGTACGGGCGACTTAGTGGCCGTGGCAGCGGAGGGCGCGGACGATAGCGACTCCGATTCAGAACGGTATCGGGTCGTCAGGACCGAATCAGCCACGGCATCGTGAGAGTGACCGTGGTCATCGCTGCTGTCGTCGTCGTCGTGCTCGTCAGCGTGGCAAAATACGCCCAGCAGCAGGAAGAAGGCGACGCCCAGCACGAAGCCGACCGTCATGCAGAATGTCGTCAGGGCATCATCGGGCGCATCGAGGATGGGCGGCAGGAGCTCGATTGCGACGGCAGAGAGCACGATTCCGGCGGCGAGGTGCTGCAATGCGGCAACGATGGGGACCGGGACGACCACGTTGATCGCGACAAGCGAGAACGCCATCATGCAGAGGGCCGGCATCGTGCAGAGGGTGAGGGCCGACGGCATGCTCGAGTCACGTCCGGGCCGAGGAAGGCCGTCCGATTTCATTACATTACATCAGGTTCCGTCCAATGCTACTCTAATAGGAAATTCCTAAACTGCGAAAAAATCGAGCGCTCACGCCTTGAATGCAAAAAAGCGTCCTGATAGCCCGTGTGAATTACATGTAAATCACCAAGGCTGTGAATCGGCTGCGTGGCGTTAGAGATATACCCTCATACGTGTATTTCGATGGACGGGATATCTTCCATCATGTTGCGCACCGTGACCACGAGCGAGCGGACGTCGAGACCGCGAGACCGAGAGACGCCGTGCGGACAGCACACGACCCGTTGACGCACACAGTGGGTAAAGAGTACGGTTGCCCCGTGCGCCGTAGCCGTGCTGCTGCCCCGACCCCGTGACGGGGCCGTCGCGAGCCGTCGTCCTCGGTTTGTGTGGGCGCAAAGCGGGACCTCTTCGGGAATCGGCTGGAGCGCGCCCTCGAGGACACGTGGCGCCGCCGCCTCAGCGTAGGTGGCGCATCGATTTCTCGATGAAGAGCGAGAAGCCAAAGCCGGCGAAGAAGCACGCGTCCACCCACCAGACGTGGTCGTCGCCTTGCGCATGTGCCTCGAGTAAGAGCTCTTCGGTGACGAGGTAGAGCAGCGCGGCGACGCCGAAGGCGAGGAGGCCCGTGTGCAGCGGCGGTGAGTCCGTGAGCGCCGCGCCGAGAGCATCGCCAACCGCGCCGCCCAGCAGTAGCAGCAGCGGTGGCAATAAGATCGCCAGCGTGCTTCGGCTCCACGGCTGCTTGCGCAGCGAGACGGCAAAGGTCAGGCCGAGAAAGGCATTCTCGACGGTGAGCGCCAGCGCCATGATGAGCCCCGACGACTTTCCTGAGCTCGACGCGATTCCGATCAGCAGCCCATCCACCATCGCGTCCGTGCACACGGCCACCGCGAGTGCGAACGGAAAGGATGGCAGCCGTAAGGACGGCAGCTCGGCCTTCGTGGCATTGTTCTCGACGATCTCACGCATCATGCCCATCTTCGAAGGTTGGCGACGCAGGCCAAGCAGGGCCGGTACGGGCGACTTAGTGGCCGTGGCAGCGGAGGGCGCGGACGATAGCGACTCCGATTCAGAACGGTATCGGGTCGTCAGGACCGAATCAGCCACGGCATCGTGAGAGTGACCGTGGTCATCGCTGCTGTCGTCGTCGTCGTGCTCGTCAGCGTGGCAAAATACGCCCAGCAGCAGGAAGAAGGCGACGCCCAGCACGAAGCCGACCGTCATGCAGAATGTCGTCAGGGCATCATCGGGCGCATCGAGGATGGGCGGCAGGAGCTCGATTGCGACGGCAGAGAGCACGATTCCGGCGGCGAGGTGCTGCAATGCGGCAACGATGGGGACCGGGACGACCACGTTGATCGCGACAAGCGAGAACGCCATCATGCAGAGGGCCGGCATCGTGCAGAGGGTGAGGGCCGACGGCATGCTCGAGCCGCGAAAGAGCCGTGAATGCCGACAATCACAACAACATCACAAAATTTCACAGCAAACGTCTTCCCGCTACGATGAAGTGCCTTATTGTCTTCGACAGTACGGAACTGGCCAATCAGAAGTTTCCGTTTGCTTTCTTCTTCTTTGCCGGCGCGCGGTGCGCGCGCGCGCTGCGCTGCGCTCACGCTCGCTCGCACTCTCGAGCACGGCCTCCTTCCTCGTACTCCGAAAGCAATGCCCGAGGCGCCGAGCCAGCCGTCAGACGCGGAAGACAACACGGCAGCTTCATCGGTCCCCACAGCACCCGCCCCAGCTTCTGCCTTTGGCATGCGCTCCTCGCTCTTCAGCCTCTCCCAGCGCGTCCCAGACGGTTCGGGCTTGGCAACGAGCGCGTTCTCGCTACAATCAAGCACCTCGTCGTTCATTGGTGCGCGTTCGACGAACGTGCTTGCACCCGCGCCCGCGTCGGCAATGTCCGCCACCGCTGTGGCTGGCGCGCCAGCCACTGAGCCGATGGTCGATCTTGAGGTGTGCACCATGCTAAACCCCAAGAACGGCACCAAGTTGCGCGTGCCGGCGAACGCAACCATCGCCGAGGTCAAGGCGCAGCTGCGCCCGTCGGGCGAGATGGTCACGCTGCTATGGGCGGGTCAGATGCTCACCTGCCCGTCCGAGACGCTCTGCGAGCTTGGCATTAGCGGCAGCCAGCGCTTGTCGATGGTGGATCGCATGACGCCTGACACCGGCCCGCTCGGCATGATCCAGCTGTCGGACGCGGCCAAGGCCGCTGCCGCCCGAGCGGCCGCCGCGACCGCCGCGGGCTTCAGCCCTGTGGGGCCTGCCGCCTCGCCCGGATCCGCCAGTGAGCCGTTGGCGGCAGGCAGTGCGGCTGCGGGGGCGTCGTCAGCGAACGCCGCGGCGCCGGTGCAGGTCACGAAGGTGAACGGGCAGAAGATGCAAGTGCCGTACGACGCGGCCATGACGGGCATCGGCCTCAAGCGGCAGCTGCAGCTTCGAGGTGAGGGTGATGTGCGTGCGATACGACTCATCTGCCTGGGGAAGGAACTCGTCGACGACCTGCCGCTCAGCGCGCAGCGCGTGCAGCCGGGCGCGATTGTGTACTTCATGCTGCGCGAGGTGCCCCCCTCCGCCGCCGGCGGGGCCAGCGGGCTCGGTAGTCGGCTCGGCGCGGGTGCGGCTGGCAGTTGGGGCCCTGTGAGCCATGGCAGCGGCAATGGCGCGGCCGGCGAGCGACGCGAGGGGCAGTGGGTGGGACTGCGCAACCAGGGCGCGACGTGCTACCTAAACTCGCTCGTGCAGGCTCTCTTCATGACGCCCTCCTTCCGCGCGAGCGTCAGCGAGCTCGGTGAGCTCGGCGCGGCCGGCGCCGCTGCCGGGCGCGGCACTGCTGCTGCTGCTGCTGCCGGGGCGGGTGCTGCTGCTGCTGCTGCTGCCGGGAGCGCCGCCGTGAGCGCCGAGCCGCTGCCCGCTGTGACCAAGGCCCTCAAGGACCTCTTCGACCAGCTACGCCACTCGCAGTACGCGGTGTCGACCGAAGGCCTCACTTCCGCCCTCAAGTGGGGCCCCGTCTCGCGCCAACAAGACGTGCATGAGTTCTGGACGATGCTTTGCGAGCGCATCGAGGCAGACCTCAAGGGCACGGCGCACGGCACGCTTGTCGAGGACCTGTTCCAGGGAGAGCAGCGCGACTACGTGCGCTGCCACACGTGCGGTACCGTCTCGCACCGCACCGACCGCTTCCAAGATCTCAAGCTCGCCGTGCCACACGACGAGCCAGCCGCCGCCGGCACCGGCACGGGCGGCCCCAACGGCGCGACGGCGGCTGGCGGAGGCGGCGTCGGCGCGGTGCCGCCCAGCGGCGCGTCGTGCACAGCGAACGTGTGCGAGGCGCTACGCCAGCTCCTGACTCCGGAGCAGCTGCGCGGCAGCGAAATGTATCAGTGCGACTGCTGCGGCTGTAAGACGGATGCGGAACGAGGTGTGCAGCTCACGCGGCTGCCACCAATCCTCACTTTGCAGCTCAAGCGTTTCCGTTACGACTTTCGATCGAATACGCGCGCCAAGATCTCGAGCGCCTTCGACTTCCCACTGTACCTCGACATGACACCATTCGTGAGTCTGGCTGGGCCTGCGCCGGCGCTTGCAGAGTTGGAGCCTACGCCAATGGACATGTGCAACGCGATCTCCAGTGCGCACAGGTCCGCGGGCGTGAGGCTGCTGGCCACCCTGGACACCCACGACGCCGCCCACGACGACGACACCTCGGCCGCCCCCTCAAACGCGTCGTTGTGGGAAACCTCCAACGCGTCGTCGGCTCTTTCCGGAGGATCGCCCACGATGACGCCCTCCGGAGGATCGCCCACGATGACGCCCTCCGGAGGGTTGCCCCTCTCCGCCGCCGCCGCGGAGGTAGCGGGGGATGCGTCGACCATGGATGTGGACACGCCGACGGTGGCGGAGGGTGAAGCGGCGACGGGCACGCCCTCGGCGGCAGTGTACGAGCTGTACGCCGTGCTCGTGCATAAGGGTTCAGCCTCCTTTGGGCACTACTACGCGCTCCTCCAGGACGTCGAGCGCGGCGAGTGGTACGAGTTCAACGACGCCACCGTCAAGCCGATCAAGCCGTCGGAGCTGCGGCGCGCGGTGGGCGGGGCTGAGAGCGCTGCGTCGGGCAGCTACAGCTGGAGCGGCAGCACCTGTGCCTATATGCTCCTCTATCGACAGGTAACTGATCCTAAACGCATACAGCAGGCGCTCGCGGCGGCGGCCGCCGCACCCGGTGTCATGGCGACGCCGCAGGATCGTTTCCCTTCGACTGGAGGGCACACTCTCGGTGGTGCGCCCGGCGGCGCCGGGGTTGGGAGCGGAGGCGCTGCGAGCGGCGGCACACCTGTCGGTGGCGGCGGCGTGCGCATGTCTCGCCTCCTCAGTGCGGCGACCTCCTCGACCGCCTCCGCGGGCGAGACGCGCTCGCCTCTCGCGCCTCCGTCTGAGAACGCCAAGCGGCTGCGCGAGACGTCCGAGCAGACCGACGAGCCCGCGGGCACGACGCACGCCGCCCCGATCTGCTTCACACACGAGCCCGTTGAAGAGGACAATCCGTACGCCCGCATGGGCTTCTGACAACACCGAGAGGCTTTGACCCGCAGCACCCTTGGCTCTGGGAGGGACGGGGGGAGGAAAGAGCGAGAGCGCCGTGCGCGCGCGCCACCCTGGGTCAGAGCGCCATCATGGGCGTTGAGGGCCGCGGATCATCGATAGCTCAAATAGAAGCTGAGAGCTCGCACGGCCTTTGTGTTATTGAGGTTGACGGTTCTTGTCAGTACGCGCGCGACTGCCACAGGTAATGATACCGTACCACCCGGTATGCCGTAGAAGAAAATTCCGGCCGGGTAACCGTTACTTGGCGGTCTGTTGACGGCGGTAAGACGAAAATCCGGCTTGAATCCGGCACGCACACACCGCACAGAAAAGCTCTTCCTTCTTGGTTGAAAATTGGCTAATGGGTAATCCGTAATGGTAATGCGCCGTGATGGCTAGTTGCCGATTTGCCGTCCTCCCTCTGACACGGTGAAGGTGTGCGAATAGTGGGATTGCATGCTACTTTAGCAGGCGCGCTCTGTGCACCAGCGTGTCCCCAGACGCTCATCTTCGGACGGACCGAACACTGAAGGCCTGGTCAACTTCGGACAGAGCTCAACTATCTTGGAAAGGGGCAGATAATTGTAGAGCAGTGGTGAGCACGGGGTCCGCGACGAAATTGACATGACTGAACTTGAACTTGGTTAACTTTGTGTGAGCGCGGGGGGACCGCGATCATATCATGTTGCGACGAAACTGACTGACTGACTGAACTTGACTTCTATGTCAGCGACCGCGAACGTTTCGTTCGTCTCATCATCTCTCGCAACACGCGAAGCGTGCCGCTAGGCCCATCCGTGGTCCCCGAGGCCATTGCGCAACTTCCTTTGGTGGCTCACTTTGGGTTATGCAATTTGGGAATGTTGGATCATCTTGGCATGAAGCCAGTCCTGATGGGCACACTGCTAAAACGCAGCGAGTATCTCCACAAGTGGAATGAGCGCCAGGTTGCACTCGTTCCACGGTCCAATGGCAATGCCGCATGCCTGACCTGGCAGTCCCCCAAAGGCAAGCAAGTCTTCACTCTGGATGTGGACTTTCCGGCATTGGTCGTTGCGCATAAGGGGACCGTCGAGAACGAGGTTCACGTTGAGTATGAGGTGCTCGTCCTGCGCAACTCAGAGCGGTGCGTGAGGTTCCGAAGTTCAGCCGGAGATCTACCAGTGCGCCAGTGGCTCGATGCAATCGACTTCGTGCGAGTAAGCAGGTGGATGACAATTGACGGCTTGACGGAGCGACTGGATTTCAACGGTAGGAGAGTTGAACTGCTCAGATTCTTCGCTGAGAACAGGCGATGGGGGGTGAGATGCGTGGATGGAAGGCAGCTGAGCATACGTTCCGAGTGCTTGGTGCCACTCAAGCCAGGCGAGGAGGCACAGGCCGCCGCCGATGCCGCCGCCACAGCCGATCGCAAAGAGCGAGCCCTGCGATTATTCCTCAACCGGGAGCTGTCACGAGGATGGACGTCTTGGCGTTTCGTCGTTGCTGAGCGGGCCGATGCCTTCCGACTGGTGCGCAACGGCCTGATGTACATGGTCAACCGCTACCTCGCCCATGGCCTGGCTGCGTGGCGAGCCTCGGTGGCACAGGTCAAGCATCTAGCCCGCGGCCTCGGCGATCTCGAGCATTGCAAGGAGTTACGCGCTTGGCGCGCTTGGCTGTCGACGATCGCCGAGCGGGAAGAGGCGCTCCGTAAGCTGCGCAAGGGCGTGAGCATGATGGTCAACTACAGGCTGGCCCTCAGCTTCAAGCGCTGGTACACACATGCCACGTCAGCCAAAATCATGTCGCGACTGATCAACTACGCTTTGAACCGCCAGATCGGGCGAGGATGGACGTCTTGGCGTTTCGTCGTTGCTGAGCGGGCTGATAGCTTCCGTCTGGTGCGCAACGGCCTGATGTACATGGTCAACCGCTACCTCGCCCATGGCCTGG
>ENA-UOXK01000127-UOXK01000127.1-mixed-culture-metagenome-genome-assembly--contig:-NODE-127-length-51817-cov-35.530853_pt1 | contig 51817 bp, 41 predicted proteins | sample MGYA00238160_ERZ761638 | MGnify/ENA primary metagenome ERZ761638 (study PRJEB28912, sample SAMN08777098) | mixed culture metagenome | isolation source: Freshwater growth medium | place: USA...
ACTTTTGGAGATCAGTTTTTGCCCCATGTACACCATGAGCGGACTACCTTAAAAAGAGGACTCGAGGTTGGCAGTGGCGGTTAGAGTCGACCCGACTTGACTTGACCTCCGTGAGATTGATTCTCCGAGAACTACTACACCATGTCGTCAGTACTTTCTGCTGCGTGTCGCCTGTCGCGTGACGCCCGGATGAGAACTCAACGTGAAGGGGTATCCATCATGGAACCAGATCGGGGGGATCCGGAGAGCCCGGGTATGGGGATTTCTTCGCCGTTTGGAACATCCCAGGGGAAAACCTCATACATATACCGGTAGGCACCCTGTGCGGCTGTGGGAAAACGTAAACAGCCAGGAGGTCCGGGCAGCCCTTGCAAGCGCTGCAAGCAGGGGTTTTGAGACGCCGTGGTCCTCATCTCCTCAAGCTCTCTGGACGACAGCCCACGAGGGGGACGACCGATGTTGATTTCTGAACCACCGCGACTGGCGGGCCTTGCGACTTGCAACACGACACTCAGCACCATCTTTGTCACCAGCGGACAGAATCCATCGGGCATCTACAGATCGTGCATCTTTGGCCACAGTTTCTGCCAGCGGCAAGGCTATCTGAATGGCTACCTGAGAAATGCCATATTCTCTAGCCCTTCAGGCATGGCGGCTGACCCGGATCGGGACGTGCTGTACGTGGCCGACACCGGCAACAACGCGGTGCGGACAGTGCACCTGACGAGCGGCATCGTCGAGACACTCTCCGGAGGGACTCCATCCTTGTTGATGAATAAGACGCACGTCGACGGCTCCATGAACATCGCGCAATTCCTTGCCCCAACTGGCCTCGCCTACGATCGCCCAAACTCGGTGCTTTACGTGGCGGACTCTCTCAACGGAGCGGTGCGCGCAATCGATATTCAGGGGCGAACGGTGAGCACCCTCGCCGGCTGCAAGTTGCGATCGGAGTGCCCCGGCTCGTCGATCTATATTGGGTGCTGGTGTTCGAGCCGCGATGGGGTGGGCTTGGCGGTGAAGCTCGGTTATCCCACAGGGCTTGCCTTCGATGCCACGCCACGCGTTCTCAACAAATCGGACTCCATTCAAACATGGCCGTTTGTAGCCTTGGAAAGGTGGCTCTATGTTTCCGACTCGCTGGCGCACCAAATCCGAAAGATTCGGATCAGGGCGCATTACAAGTTCGAGACTTCCGTGAAGTTTCACACGAATTCGTACTCGTACGATACGGAGTTCAACTCGACGGAATATGCAAAGATTCTCGAGAGCGCCATGAGAAAGATGTGGGAGGCACAGCTCAACTGGGAACTGCAGCAAGCCAAGGGCCTTGACGTGGCCAGGCCGGCTGCCGGCCTCGGCTATCAGGTGAGCCTCACACTCGACGCCGAGGTGACCACAATTGCGGGCACCGGTGTTGCGGGCTACACCGACGGTGTCGGCACAGCGGCTGCCTTCAATCAACCTACCGGCTTGGCATTGTCCGCCGACAACTCCATCCTCTACATCGCCGACCTCGCCAATCACCGCGTGCGCAAACTCGAGCTCACGACGGGGCGCGTGAGTACCCTGGCAGGCTCAGGTGGGCCCCTCAATGACACCGGCGCGGTGGGCACCTCCGCACATCTCGACTCGCCATCCGCTCTCACCCTCGTGTCTGAAGAGTTGTTCGTCGCGTCTCGAGCGCCGTCGTGGCTGTATAGCATCGATGTCAAGACAGGCCAAGTGAAGGACCTGTCACACATCCTTTCCGGCGAGCTTCAAGAAGTGCGCGACGAAGATTTCATCGCCAGCGTGGCCTCACCTTCCGCCGGCGATGCCATTTGGGTCGCGATAGTCAGCGCAGTGCTGCTTCTCCTCTGCTGCGCCTACTGCGTGAAGTGGGCGCGCAGCAAGGCAGGGATGGACCTTGACCCTGTCGGAGGGACCCCAGTTGTCGAGCTGCACAGCTGCGTGCTCGAGGAGGGGGACGAGGCGGACCGAGCAGAGCCTGAGGCGCTTCGCGATCGCATCGCGCGTCTTCGAGATCGCAACGAGCAGTTGGAGAAGGCCTTGCGTGCGGGCACTGTAGGCACTCTCTGCTCGAAGAACGCCGAGGGGCCCTCTCCAGAGGAGGTCTTCCTCGCTATGGCACCAGCTGCATGGAGCCTAGATTCACCCTCTCCTCGGAGGCTTGGATCCTCCCCATTCTCGTGGGACCTTGATCTCTACTCGACCGACGGCGATGAAATGGGCGCGCGGCCTGATGAGCTGCTTGCGACGGCGCTTACGCTGTGCCAGGAGATGGGCGTCCAAAACACCCTCGGCTGCACCAGCGCGACGCTTCAGACATTCTTAATCGGCGTCTCCCAAGGCTACCTGCCGCTGCCTTTCCACAACTTCTCGCATGGCGTGTATGTCTTGCAAGGTGTCGTCGTGGTGCTGCAGCGCTGCAATCGGCTAAGGCAGTTGCTGCGGCCGCTCGACATATCCGCGCTCTGCATCGCCGCCCTCGGGCACGATCTTGGCCACCTCGGTGTCAGCAATGCGTTCTTGATCGAATCGGACGACCCCCTGGCGTTGCAGTACAACGACCGCTCCGTTCTCGAGTCGATGCATATTTCGACGCTCTTCCGCGTGCTGCAGAAGCCAGGCTGCAATATCTTCAGCGGCCTCCAGCGGGAAGACTACCGCGCAGCCCGAAAAATCATCATCGAGGCGATCATGGCCACCGACCTCGCCAACCGTCCCTGCCGCCGCGTGAGCGAGCGGCTCTCCCCCAGGGATACCTCGAGTTCGAGTGTGATTGAGCCGTTAGGCAGCACCTTGCCTCGGCCACTCGACGTGAACAGCGCTGACGACCGCCACCTCGTCGCGTGTGTCGTCTTGCATGCATCCGACGTCTCGGGCCCGGTGCGACCTTGGCCAGTTTCTTCGGTCTGGGCAGCAAAGGTCCAGCTCGAATTCCAGGCCCAGGTGGCCAACGAGAGGCAGCTGGGGCTGAAGCCCTCGATGTATTTGCTTGCCCCCAAAGCGCAACTTGAGATGGGGTTCATCGACATGTTCGCGCAACCTGCGTGGTCCTCCTTAGCCCTGGTTGCAGGCACGGGCGTCGAGGATAGGCTTGCGGATCTTGCCAACAACCGCGCGCGCTGGGCCAGCTCCGTCACCGTCGTCTAGGTCGATGGACTCATTTGGACTCAACGTCCCCCCGCACCCGCCGACACCGCGTGCTAACCGCGTGCGCGTCGGAAACCGGAGCGGAAGCCGGTCACCCCCCCGCACCCTCTTGCCCCGCCGCCCGCCTCCGGCGGGACGCGGGACGCGACTTAAGCCCCGAAAGCCCGATGGACTTAAGACGCGACGACACACCCGTGAGGCGCCGCGACCATGCTCGATTTCACACCGCGCACCAACGACCGCGCACGCGTCGAGCGCCATCGCACCGCGCCGCGCTCCCGTCCGGTGGGACCTCCGGTCGGGTCTGGGTTTCTAATCGAAATCGTCAACCGGCCTCCGTCACGCTCCCCGCGCCCGCCGCCGCGCACCCCGCGCCCGCACTGCAAAAAAATCAGGCTGATAACGAGGGTTGTTCTAGGGTTGGGCGAGTTCGGAGTGTTGGTCGCGGACGAGAGCGCCGCCTGAGTGTGACCGCAGTCGCGCCACTGGTGCGCGCGTGAGACTGTGTGGTTACGAGGTCTTGTACAATATACATGCCTTAGTAACGAGGACCCTCGTGAGTTCGCCTTTCCAACGAGCCTGGTAACGAGACTCGTAATTAAGCTACGACGTACGAGCCCAACCACCTAGGCCTAGTAACGTAACAACCCTGGTTATTCAGCCTGATCGTTTCTCAATTCCTTCTTCTGGTATGAATTAGATATTTTTTGCAGTGCGCCCGCCCTACCACCCTCGACCCTCCTTCCGGTCGGGTTGATACATAAATATAATTGGTACTACTCGCGCGTATTCGTTCCCTAACGAGCTGACGTCGATGTCCGGTTGCTGTTAAATCTCAAATCTGTATCTGAGGTTTCTACCCATCGATCTCAAATGTATGTGGGACGGCGGCCACGATCAATGTGGGACGGGCACGATCAATCCGGCGGCGACGGCTTCCTCCGGCCCGCCCTCGGCAGCGATGCCGACCAGGTCTATGGCCGAAACGAACGCCCCCGCCACCACGCCCAGCTCGGCCAGGGCGGCCAGGCAACTCTGTGGCAGTGGGTCGGCCCATCGATAAGTGCTCTCGCCCGACGATGCCAAGGGCGCCCCGGGCGGCGGCAGCGGCAGCTGCGACGCACTCGCGTCCTTCGTGACGGCGGTGCCGTCAGGGGCGTGTGCTCCCTTCGTGGCGGTTTCGTCAGGCCCAGCCTCCACCTCCAGCAGCAGCTGCTCCGCCAGTTTGGCTTTGGCTTTGGCTTTCTTCTTTCGATTCTTAGCAGCGTTCTTGCTCGATCCCGGCGCTGTTGCCACGCTGTCGTCGCCCGCGCCATCGTCGCCGTCGTCGGCTACCACCGCGTCGCTCGCAGCACCGCCGCCGCCGCTGCCGCTTGCCGCCGCCGCTGCAGCCTGCGCATCGAGTCGTTTCGCATCGGCTCGCGTCGTTTCGAGCGCATCGAGTCGTTTCGCGTGCACGAGACACGCGGCGGCCTCCTCGACGGCTGCGCGCTTCTCCTCCTTGGAAATCAGGAGCTTGGCCACCGCCGTGTAGTGCGTGGCCGCCGTGCGCAGCTGCTCCGCGCTGCGCTGCGTCGCCAGCGGGGGCAGTGCCAAAGGCAGTCCGGACAGAACCTGCGCACGCCACAGAAGCGTGAGCGTCGCCTCGGGCAGCGCGGTCAGTGCGCGCTCCGAGTACACCAGCAGCTGCGCGTCTGCCCACCAAGCTGGCCGCGGCGCGCTGGCGTTGGCCATGAGCGTGGCGAAAGCGTGCATGGCCGCGTTGGCCCACTCCGTTGAGAACTCCTCGCGAGCGAACTCCATCGCTTTGACAAAGGACGCAGCCGCGGCCATGCCGTCCGCGCTCGCGTTTTGTGCACAGCCGAGGGCGTAGTACGCTGCTGGCCGGGCCGGGTCGAGCTCGATGGCCCGACGGCATTGGCTCTCCGCCTTCTTGAGATTCTTTTCAAGGAACAGCTTCCGCTCCTTTGCACTGAGAAAGTCGAGCGCGGGCGTATTCACGAGCTCGACCGCCTGCGAAACGAGGCGGTCGTACTCTGCAGTTGTGTCGGCGGCGCCTGCGCGCGAGATGCTGCCCATGCTCGCAGCGACCTTGGCTTGGCGACGCTCTTCTGAGGTCGTGTCGGCCATCGCTAGACTTGCGTTTCCATTCCCAGGGCACGAGGACCTGGCGATTCCGTGATTTGTGTGAAGCGAACTCACAAACAAGCCCCAAAGAGCGATGCGTGACAGAGTTTGCAAAAGCAAGTGCCACGAGATCGGCATGAAACGCGACATCGACGAGGACGAGGAGGCCAACGACGAGGATACAGATAGACAAGGCAACAAGCGCGTGCGCGGCGCCACTGCCTTGAGCGCCGCGGCGGAGAAGAGCGAGGGGAAAGAACTCCTAGAGGTGGCACGCCGCCAGTTTGAGGAGCACAAGGCGCAGCCGCAGTTCAAGGCGCAGCACCACCCTGAGAGGCTCGCCGCCGGCCTGCTCGCGCAGCGCGAGCGCGCGCGCACGATGCTACCCGGCTTCCTCGCCGACCTGCGAGCGGGCGCGCTCACGGGCCCAAATCTCAAGAGTGGCGGCTTGCTTGCGAGCCTGCCGGGCGCAGAGCTTGCTCCTGGCGACAAGCCGGCGTCGCCTCCACCTCCGCGCGGCCCGGCGCCCATGCCCGCGCACCTGGTCAAGTTTGAGCCGCTGCCATCGTCCGCTGTCGCTCAGGCGCGCGGCGTCCTCATCGCCGCTGCCGCCGGCGAGGTCGCTGACGCCACCAGCCAAGTCGGCAGCGAGGACGTTGCAGCCAAAGGTGATGTGGCGGCGGCGGCGGCGTCGGCGTCAAAAGGCAAGTGCGCACTCGTCTCGCTGCTCACAGCGGAGCGAGACATCAACGACAAGACGCGTATGTGGGCCGCCTTCGGTACGCGCGCCGAGGCGGACGCGGGGCTCAGAGCCCTTACGGATCTCCCGCAGCTCGCAGAGCTTGTTGAACGTCCTCCCGTGCAACGAGATGTACTCATGCCAGCATGCGAGGCGGTGCCGCCGCCGCTGAGCGAGGCCGAGGCGCACACTCACGCGTGCCGCTGCGACGAGCTCATCGATGCGCTCGAGGCGCGGCTCGGGCTGCCGGGACAGGCAGACGTGGTGCGTCGTGGAGCACCCCTCGATGGGCTTAGTGCGCTCGAGGGCCTTCACGTGAGGGTGCTCTACCTGCGCCGCGTGCACCACTTCGACTACCTGGGTGGCGGCCAGTTCGGCTCTCACGCCGCGCTCCTCTTGGCGTCTGGAGAGGCCCACCTGCCAAACCGTTGCCTCGTGTATGCGGCCACGCGCGACGCACTCGCCGTGCCGATCAAGTATGACAAGGCGGCCGAGCTCGCGAAGGCGCACACGGCGTACTTGGCGGCCCTATCGGCGCTCGATGTGGAGTATGCCGGCACGCTTCGCGCCGCCGTCGACGCCTTCTACGAGGCCAACTGCGTGGAGGTGGAGGTCGGCAAGTTCCGCTGCCTCCTCTCTCAAAAGCTCTTCAAAGATGCTGTCTACGTCCGCAAGCACATTGACAACAAGTGGAGCGACAGCGTGCTCGCCGCCAAGCGGCTCGCCCTGGAGTCCAAGTACTGGAAGGCCTTTGCCGCCGAGAGCGAGCGCGCCGCCGCGATGCCGCCGCCGCCGCTACAGCCCTTGCGCTTCAGCCGGCGGGACGACGACGATCGATCGCCGCGCGGAGGGAAGGGTAAGGGCTTCGGCAAGGGCTCCTTTGACGACGAAATGATCGGCGGCAAGGGCAAGGGCTACGGGGGCAAGGGCTTTGGCAAGGGCAAGGGTGGTGGGCGCGGCTTTGGCAATGGCGTTATCGATGGACGACTGCCCGAGGGCGCGGTCACGGAGACCATCCCTCGGCCAATTGACCACTATCGCGACCTCGACGACGACGAGCTCTTTAAGTGAGCGTTGTCACCACAGATTCACACACAACGACGGGCGCATCCGTAAAATGTTTGTTATCGACGTGTTTGTGGAAACATGTGGGGAAGTAGGAGCCGCGTGACTGACGTCGCCTGTCTCCGCAGCGCCTAAGCTCCGCCGCGGCCGGCAAGGCAACTTCTCAGCGGATGTGCGACGCAGCCTCCTCGCGCGCGTACACGGGGGCTTCGAAATTTCACCTATCGCATGTGACTCCTCTGTCGTCGCCATGAAATTCTCACCGCTTCAGTCATGCTGCCGCACGCCATACGCGCTCCTCAATGATCCGCTGACAATTTATCGTATGCTTTCCATCGGGACTCGTTTTTGATGGTGAGCAGCCCGAGCGCCATGTCTCGGTACGACGACGATCGCCGCGAGCCGCCGTCCGAGCGCGAGCGCGAGCGCGACTACGCCCCTAAGGGTGGTGGTGGCGGCAACGGCAAGCAGACCGGAAAAGCCATGCGCTGGAACGAGCGCGGCTTCGGGTTCATCAAGCCGGATGACGGAGGCGAGGATCTCTTCTGCCACTTCTCGGTCATCGAGGACGGCAATGCACTCGTGGAGGGCACGGAGGTGCAGTTCGTCAAGGAGTTCGACGATCGCAAGGGCAAGGACCGTGCGACGAAGGTGACAGGCGGGACGACCGAATCGCGGGGAGGGGGCGGCGGCGGTGGCGGCTTCGGCGGTGGCGGCAAGGGTGGCGGTGGTGGCGGTCAGGGCTGCTTCGATTTCCAGAAGGGCCGCTGCACGCGCGGGTCCGCGTGCCGCTTTACCCACGAAGGCGGTGGTGGCGGCGGCGCTAGCGGCGGAGGTGGCGGCGGGTACGGTGGCGGTGGCTATGGTGGCGGTGGCGGTGGCTACGGCGGCGGCGGCGGCGGCGATCGGTACGGCGGCGGCGGCGGTGGCGATCGCTATGGCGGTGGCGGCGGCGATCGCTACGGCGGCGGCGGCGGCGATCGCTACGGCGGCGGCGGCGGCGGTGGCGATCGCTACGGCGGCGGCGGAGGCGGCGGTGGCAAAGGACGCGGCGGCGACGACCGCTGGTGAGGAGGTTGATGCGCACGGCCCCTCTGGCGCTGGCAGCTGTACCATGTGCTGCGTCCTAGCATGAGGGCTGAGCGGCGGGAGCCAAGTCGCCCTGTCGCGGTCGTCCATGTGTATGAGTCGTGAGCACCTTGGAACGGACCTGTCGGGAGACGAGCGCTGGGGGCAATTGGTTCTGTGCCAGGGCTTACCCCGCGGGATAGCGGGGCGGGGCGGGGTGAGTAAGAGTGCGGGGCCCCCGAGCCCGAGCCGCCCCGCCTGCATTCAAAGTATTGCAAGCATCGGATCTCTGTTCCGTGTACCCGCATGTTATTCGGTTGTGGGCTAGGCTGGCTGTTTCGTGAGTGTGAGAGGGGCGTCCGGGCGAAAATTTGATGCGTGCGACGCAAAAGGGTCGGAGTCGGAGCGAGCGAGATACTACGAGATGGACCAAAATTCTAACAAAATTCGGGACGATGCACGATCTTAGCACGATCAACCACGTATCGACGTATGTGGCCGAGGTTCAAAAGGTATATGATGCATTATGTGACATGATATGCGACATGTCGACATGATTGCACATTCAAGTGGAATGTCGTAGCTTTTCTTGTCTTGACTTGACTTGACTTGACTTGACTTGACTTGACATGACACAACTTTTCCGAAGTCGCGGTCTTGTGCAAAGAAGTCGCGGTCTCGAGGATGTCAGGGCCTGGCGAGGAGGAAAGTCAACAGCCCTCAATGCATCTACCCTTTGGCCTCCAGCAGGTCAAACCCGGCGCCGTGCGTAACATGACGACCGAGAAGCTCGCTTCGTTCTCGCTCGGCGCCTCGCGCAAGACGCCCTTCCAAAAGCACTTGGAGGCAAAGGAAGCGAAGCGCAAGCAGCAGGAGGAGGAAGCGGCCGCCGAGCTCTCGCAGTGGGTCGAACAGTTCGAGGCGCCCAGTGGCAAGCCCAAGTTTGTTCGCGGCGGCACCATGGGCGGCGTACGAGAGGAGTTGCGTGGGGAGCCACCACCGCGCGGAGAAGACCGTGGGCGTGACGACTTCGGGCGTGATGATCGCGGGCGCGAAGACTTCGGGCGCGACGAACGGTCGCACGACGACCGCTCTCGTGGCGACCGCTCGTACGATGACCTGTCGCGCCAGAGCTCAGCCCCGTCGCGGCGCGAGCCTCAGGGCGGCGGCGGCAGCGGTGCGAGCGCGTCTCGTCGGTCGTCAATGTTCGACCAGTTTCCGACCGAAGACGACGTCGACGGCGAGGAGCTGCCAGGCGTCGGCCCGTCCGCGCGCAAGAAGGAGCCAAAGGAGCCTCCTCCCGTGAGCGCCGCCGCGCCGCCCGTCGGCGGTGGAAGCAAGAAGGCGTCTCAGATTGCCTCGTTCATGCAGGAGCTCCGACGCGAACAAGAGGAGCGTGAGAGCCGGGGCGAACGAGACTCATTCGAGGCGCGCCGCGAGCGCGAGGCGCAGCGCGGCGAGTCGGCCATGGCAGCCGCCGCCGCCGATCCGGAGACGACCAACCTGTACGTGGGTAACTTGCCGCCATCGGTGTCGGAAGAGTCGCTCTTCAGCCGCTTCTCGGCGCACGGTCCGATCCAGTCGGTGAAAATCATGTGGCCACGGACGGAGGAGGAGCACCAGCGCCAGCGGCTGTGCGGCTTCGTCGCCTTCGTCGAGCGCGCGGACGCCGCGGCCGCCATGAACGCACTCAATGACACCGAGTATGGAGGCTACATCATGCGCATTGGATGGGGCAAGAAGGTGTCGCAGCCGGCGCCCGCGCTGACGCTTGCGGCATTTCAGGGCGCGGGCGCCGCGAGCACTGCGCCTGGCGCCGCGCCTGGCGCCGCGTTTGGCCTCAGCCGGATGCCAACGGGCGCGGGCGTAGGCGCTGCTATCGCCGCCATCGGTGGCGCCTGTGGGACGATGGCGACGATGGCGTACTTGCCGCCGCCGCCGCCGCTCGCGCCAGCACAAGTGTTCACAGCACACTTGCCTGTGGTGTCGCACGCCGCTGGCCCGCCTGGGCTACCACCGGCCCCACCCATGGTCCTCAACGGCGTCGGTGCAGGCGCGGGAGGGGGCGTCGGTGTTGGCGCGGGCGCGGGCATCGCGATGGGCGCCGTGTTGGGCGGAGGCGCTCCCCCCCCGTCTGTGCCGATCGATGCACCCGCGGAGAGCACACGCACTTTCATCGATCGGCTCGCACTCTTCGTCGCTGAGGAAGGGTACGCAGCTGAGGGCCACTGATGACCACTGAGGGCCACTGAGGGCCACTGATGACCACTGATGACCACTGATGACCACTGAGGGCCACTGAGGGCCACTGAAGGCCACTGGCACTGAGTGCCGCTGAGTACTTCTCATGTACGCCTTCGACGAGATCATTTTGGAGCGAGAGGCTGCATGCAAGTGCTCATCACGACGCCCTCCCCTCCCCACAGGTACGCCTTCGAAGAGATCATTTTGGAGCGAGAGGTGCACAACCCACAATACCGATTCCTCTACGAGGCCGACTCGTGCGAGCATCGGTACTATCGGTGGAAGGTCGTCTCGCTTGGAACGGGCGCGCATGCGGACGCATGGGACACTGCGCCGCTGCAGCTCGAGGTAGGAGGGCCGCGGTGGATCCCGCCGCCATGCCCGCGTGCCCCCTCGGCGCGGTCACCCTCGCGATCGCCCTCGCGATCGCCCTCACGCTCGCCGCGCCGCCGCTCTCACTCGCGCTCGCGATCGCGTTCCCCTACCCAACACGGCGCCATCGCGACCGGCGGCGGCGGGCGGCAAGTCATTCACAGCGGCTCTCGGGAGAGCTCACCACAGCGCGGCCGTGGTGGAGGCGCGCGTGGGAGGAGCTCGCCACAGCGCGCGTGGGAGGAGCCCCGCGTGGACCGTAACGGCGAACGTGATCTGTCCGAGAGCGAGAGAGATGCCCTCGAAGCGCTGCTGCGTGGGCTGACCATTGAGAGGTCTCTCATCCGGGAGGCGATGGGATGGTGCATCAGCCGCGCCGCCGCCTCGGATGAGATCGTCGAGACGCTCGCTGAGGCGCTTACGCTCGCGAAGACGCCCGTGCCGAAGAAGCTCGCGCGCCTCTTCCTCCTCTCCGACGTGCTCCACAACTCATTCGGCACCGCTCCAAAGGCGAGCACCTTCCGAAGCCGTTCTCAAGCGCACCTGCCTTCCATCTTTGGATCGCTGCGCACGGCGTACATGGCGCTCGAGTCTCGCATGGCTCTCGAGGTCATGCGCGAGCAGGTGACCAAAGTGCTTCACGTGTGGCAAGCATGGTCTCTCTTCCCGCCCTCGATGACCGCCAAGCTCGAACGAATCTTCCTTCATGGGGAGGGGGCTGCCGCAGCGCCCGCGCCAGCGACGCAGTCGGTCGAGGAGGAGGAGGAGGACATCGACGGCGAGCCGATGACGCTCGATGACGAGCCCGGCAGTGCACCGTCGGGCGCGCCGTGTTGGGCACTGACGGGCGCATCGGCAGCGATGAGCGCTGGTGGCAGCGCGGTCAAGGCGGGCGCGGCCAGCTGCAAAGGCGGCGGTGCGACGCCGGCGACAGGCTCGGCGGCGGGGGCGCTGTCGACGCTTTCGGCGCAGGAGACGCGTGCGCGTGCCTTCAGCCTCCGCGAACTCGAGGCCGTCTGTGAGGCGAGTGGCCTTTCCACAGCGGGCTCGCGCGCCGAGATGCTCGCGAGAATGCTTGCGGCCCTTCGTGCGGGGATTCCCATCGCGTTCGATGCCCAACACGGCGCCAAACCTTCGGAGCAGCAGACGCTTGCTGTCGCCTCGAGATGGGACGAAGATGAGGACGAGGACGAGGGGGGCAAGGCAGGGCAGGCCACCTCGGCTGGGCTGGCCGCCGCGCCGGCCTCAGCAGCGGCAGCAGCGGCGGTGGCGGCGGCGGCGGCAGCGGCAGACATCGACGGTGAAGACATCGACGGTGAGGCCATCGATGGTGAAGCCATTGACGGCGAAGGCATCGACGGCGAACCCATCACTTCACCCCCGAAGCCAGCCAGGGCCGCGGCGAAAGCCGGTGGGCCGCAGCAGGGTCGTCCGGAGAGGGCAAGCAGTGGCTTCCACAGAGAGACGATGCGTGAGGCAGAGATGGTCAGAGATGGTGCCAAGGAGCTGAGTAGAAGCGCAGTAGAAGACCGTCGCGAGGAGCGCCGCCGCCATGATCCTCGCGACGAGCGCGGGCGTGATGAATGGCGCGACTACCGGCGTGATGATAGGCGCGACGACCGGCGTGATGATAGGCGGGACGACCGGCGTGATGATAGGCGCGACGACAAGAGCAAGGACCGGCGCGACGACAAGAGCAAGGACTCAAAAAGGCGCGACTGGTCGCGCTCGCAATCGCGCTCGCGCTCGCCGCGACGGCGGCGGCGAAGCCCAAGCCGCAGCCGCAGCCGCAGCCCGCCGCGGCGAAGTAAAATCGCGTAAAGCGTAAGTAAAACGCGCACCACTTCGTGGTCGTCAAAGTTCATTAAACATCCATGTGGTTGCATGGGGGGAAAAGACAAGGTAGGTTGTCGAAAGACGAAACACACTGAAGCGCGAAGGACGTCGAGGACCCCAGGCCCAGCACGCAGCACCAGCACGCAGCAGTTCGGTCAGTTCGTCCCCAGCTTCCTCCTTGGTAGGCTTTCGTGCTGGCTGCTTTGCAATATGATTCGTAACATTTTTCTCCCCGTCCGACGAGCAGGAGGCATACAACTCTCTATGAATGAGATGCCTGAATAGGAAAGACTTTTTGCGCCGCCGGCGCATCAAAATGGACCGAAAAACGTTAGTATTGCGAATCATGTTGCTTTGCCTGCTGCTCGACGCGGCCCTTGGGCAAACATGCTCGACAGAAGGCTCCAGCTATACTTGGTCGGAGACAGCCTCGGCCACCACACGCACGATCACGACCAAGTGAGTGCAGGCGGCTCATCACACTGCCTGCGCCCTGTCACCCGCGATGCACACAAACCTCGCTCACCAATTTGCATGCCCACTGCTGCCTGCGCCCCGCCACCCACGCTGCACACATCACCTCGCTCACCAATTTGCATGCCGGCCCGCTCTTGCTCCTTGCTCGCAGCCACTGCCCGAATCACCCGACGGCGAGTCTCAACCCAAACTATGCCATCGGGAGCTCGCGCACGTACACGATCCCTGTCAACCCCCGCTACAACGCGGCCCAGCAGACGAGCCTTACTACACTCGGCGCCATCGTTGGCGTCGCGTACGATGGTGGCATGATCTACTCGCCCTTTGCCGGGCCCTCGTACCCGCTCACCGGCTGGACCACGTCGGCGGCCTACCTCGAGGGCAACACGTTTGACCAGTGCGGCGGTCATTCGTCCTCCACCACGTCGCCGAGCTACCATTACCACGTGGCCCCTAGCTGCCTACTGAAGCAACTTGGGATGACCGCGGGCCAGCACTCCCCCCAGATCGGCTGGATGGCCGATGGCTTCCCCCTCTACGGCCCGCTTGGTCCGAATGGCGTGGTGATGCAGACGTGCACGGTGACGGGAGGCACGGTGGGCACGAGCGTCTGCTTGGATGCATGCGGTGGCTATCTGGCAGACACGGGCGACGGGTTCGCCTACCGCTACTACATGCCGGGCACCTTCAACTCGGGCCAATGCAACGAGATGCCAGCGCCCGCACCGGTGGGCGGCGGCGCCAACTATTATCCGCAATCCCCGACCTGCCTGCGCGGCTGCTGCCCCTCTGGTGTGACATGCTCCATGGGAAGCGTCAACCTACCTACTTGCTCCGCTGCGGCCACTGCTGGCACCACGGCCACCTTCATCGCGACCACGGCGAGCGCACTCCCCATCAATTCAGCCGCTGTCAGCTCGGCGTCGTCCGCGGCAGCCCAGAGGTCCACCCTGTGCTGCAGCTCCGCCAACATCGCCTCAGTCTCAACCAGCCCGACGCCAACGCAAGCATGCTCCACCCTTGGCCACTGCGCGGTTGACGATTGCGTCTACAGCACGAGCGCCGCTGCATCGTCGTCGCCGCCAACGCCGTCGCCGCCACCACCGTCACCATCGCCGCCGCCACCCTCTCCAACAACGGACCCGCCGCCACCACCCTCTCCGACAACGGTCCCGCCGCCGTCGCCGCCACCACCATCACCATCGCCACCGCCACCTTCCCCGTCGCCACCGCCACCAGTTCTCGGGGGGACTGCCTCCACGACCGCGGGTCAGGAGGTCAACTCCAACTCGCTCAACGCGACCGAATGCAAAGTACCCGTTGCTAGTGGTGGGTGGGGTTTCTGTGGTCCGCTGACGTGCAATGCCAACTACAAAACGTGTGGCGGTACCAATGGCGGTGGCCCCCCGACAGTGAATGGCGTGACGGGCTCCTGGCGTTCCGGCAGCAGCGCGTCGACTTGTGTCAACTACTATAATCTAACGTCGAGTTCCCAACCCAACGCCTTGCCGTCGGCGCACGCCCCCCAAGGCTCGTGCCGCGCAACCTGCACGCAGCGAACCACTGGCATTTGCAGCGGTTCATTTCTGGCGAACGTGCTCAAAGGCCGCGGCGTCAAGTACGCGTATTGCAACGACAAGTGGCTCGTCGTCGGAGCGACGGGCGAGTCCGGCCACTGGACGCCCAATCTCAACGACGTGCCGAACCCGCCAGGTACCACCGTTAATGGCGTCGGATACTGCACCGGTGAGCTGACGATGACGGTGGGCATTGCTAGGGCGACCTTCTTCCCACTCGATATCGTCGACTTGCCAACGGGTGTGAGCACCAATAACATCCACCTCTTTGACGGCAGCACGACCCTCGGCGGCAATACGGGCCCCATCACTAACCGCGATTCGAGCAAGTCCATCGGGGCGACGGCGTACGGGCTGCCCAATGGCGCCGGCGTAGGCACGATGGTCAACGGGATCGCCAACTGGGTGACGCAGAACGACCAGGGCGAGTGGAGTGAAGGGGTCTGCGAGGTGGACTCGTGCAACCAGCACGTCGGCCAGGGTGGCGGCCAGCCCCACGCGCACGGCGACATGTTTGCCGACACGCACACGTGCCTGTATGGCACGAGCAACTATAGCAGCGGAGTCAACGGCCATCCGCCCGTGATCGGCTTTGCCAACGACGGCCACCTGATCTACGGTCGGTATCTCTCGAATAGCGCCCCTGGGTTTGGCGCCCCATTGCTCGACCAGTGCGGCGGCCACAAGCACGACGTCACGACCGACGTTGACGAGCACGGCTTGAATCTGCACAACAACTACCACTATCACACCCAAGTCTTCGACGCGGTCTGCGGCGCCCGTGACCGGTGCACGAGCGGCGTGAGATACACGGCCAGCTCCACCGGGCCGCTCTTCTGCTACCGAGCCAATCTGACGGCGTCGGAGGGCTCCGCCGCACTCCTCGGCGCGACTTCGCGGTACGGCGCGACCCAAACCCAGATGAACTATCGCTGCTGCGGCATGACGGACTACTACATGCTCAACGGCGTACCCGCAGGGGTGAGCGACGCGTCGACGACGTTCGCTGCCAGCTCGACGTGCACTCTGCCCGCCATCGCCAATGGTGCCTATGAGACAAGCGGCTCATGCGTCGTGGGGGCGACGATGTACTCGGGCTATCAGTGCACGCCGACGTGCAGCGCCGGGTTCGCCGCGAGCGGCAAGACTCGATGCGTCAAGGGCGTCCTCGTCGAGACGGCGACGTGCGTGATGCCGTCGCCGTCGCCGCCGCCGCCGTCACCATCGCCGCCGCCGCCGACATCGACATCGACGTCGTCGCCGCCACCGCCGTCGCCGCCACCGCCGTCGCCGCCGCCGCCGTCACCATCGCCGCCGCCACCCTCTCCAACAACGGACCCGCCGCCACCACCCTCTCCGACAACGGTCCCCCCGCCGTCGCCGCCACCACCATCACCATCGCCGCCGCCACCCGCTGCTGCAGGGTTCATCTCTTGTCCGACGGGCTCAAATTATGTGGGCAGTGCCACTCGCATCGGATCTGCGCCTGCGCTGCGCGGCTCTCTCGGATGCGTTGACACGGCCGCAATCTCTTACCGACAGACGCTCTCATCGACTATTGCGGGCACCTCTACCGGTACTACCACAGTCAACATCTATGGCCCCTTCGAGGCAGGCTTTTCATCTACCCAGCCCGGCATGAGCTGCCTCGGCACCAATTCCGTCGTTGGCGGCATAGACACGTACACGGCCGAGCTCATGATCCGCAATATGTGCAGCGAAAATTCAATCTCGCTGCTCGACACTTGCGGCGACCACGCCAGCCCGCGCCACTTTCACGAGATGTTGACCAACTGCCTGAGCGGCCAGGCAGCCTCGGGCCACTCGACGCGCCTCGGTACGTCGGGTGATAACCGTGGCATCTACGGCTTCTTCGAGGCCAACAACACCTACCCAGTGCTTGACGTCTGCGGCGCTCACGTCGGCGTCACACCAGATTCGAATGGGCAGCCGGTCGTCCACTACCATTCGCAAGTGTATCCGCCCTTCTTCGTTGGGTGCTACACGAATGCGTCTTCACACCGACGATTCGTCTTGAGCTGCGCAGCGCCGTCGCGAGGGAGGCGGGCGTGGAAGTCAGTGCCGTCAGGCTCGACGTCGCGGCCGTGGCGAGGCTGCGCGAGCTACGCCGGGAGCTGCAAGGCAGCTCAGTCACGCTGACCTTCACGATCATCACGTCGGCGGCGGCGGCAGCGGCAACGGTCAACGCGCTCAGCTCGCGCCTTGCCAATCCGACAGTGGCGAGTGCCTTCCTCACAACACCCTCCTACACGGCCAGCGTCACCTCGATCGCCAGTTTGCCCGTTGCAACCTACGCGCTCGAAGCGCAGGTCGTCTCATCAAACACTGGCTCATCAAACACTGGACTTATAATTGGCGTCGCCGTCGGTGGAACAATTGCCGCTCTCTTCGTCGTCACAGCCCTGTTCATGTGCCTGCGGCGCACGAATCGTAAGTCAGAGAAGGAGGAGGAGGAGGAGGAGGAGGAGAAGTTCGGCGCGAGTGGAAAGGAGGAGGTTGAGGAGGAGACGAAGGTTGTGGAGCCGCGAGAGCACGACCGAATCGAGCGCAAGAGTACTCAGGCATGGGCCGCCGATCTGCTCGCTGCCGTGCAGAGTGAGGCAGAGAAGGAGGAGGAGGTAGAGAAGCAGGAGGTGGAGCCGCCGGCCGCCTCCGCCACCACCTCCACGACGATGCAGGACCGCAAGTCCACGTTCGGCCGTTTGGCATCGTTTGGCCGCTCGACCAAGTTTGATGATGACAAGCTGCCGGGCCGCTCCAAGAGCGAGCATCCCAGTGGCGCCGTCCCGGGCATCCACGCCCACGTAGGAGGGAGTCAGCATCCCCCGGCGGCGGCACGAGCGTCGACCCTATCGGGTCTCATCATGAAACAGTACCTCCGCCGGCATAGCACCGAGACCATCCCAGATGCGACGCGGCTTCCCTCGCCGCTCAAATCCGCCTCCATTTCCGGTGTTGCGCCAACGCTCGCTGATACGGTTCGAACTGCAGCCGCAAGGATCAGATCAGGCCGCTTGAATCTGCCGCCGTCACCGCCGCCGCCGTCAGCTGCGGCGTCGACGACGACGGCGTCGTGGCACAATGTACACACAGCTGAAGACCTCCAAAATTCTGCGGGGAGACATGTCGTGTAGGAGCGGGCGTATGGAGATCTCCTCAAGGCGAAGCTTCTCGATGCCGCAGCCGTTACAAGCGCGGCGGTCGTTACAAGCGCGGCGGCCCGGCCGTTTCAAGCGCGGCGACCGTCACATCATCAAGCGCGGAAGCGGGCGTCGAGAGGTTTTTGGCCGTACGTGCTGTTCGGCTGCTACTAGTGACGGTTTTCGTGTGAGGGAAAGTGCAACCGCACTGGTGTGAACATGGGGGCACTTGCGGAGGCAATTGCAAGGCCGCTGACAACGCAGGCCGCGGCCCAACCGCGCCCTCGCCCAAACTTGTAACTTGTGTACACCCGGTCGGAATCGTTTCGTCTGTTCAGGTTGGGCGTCGCGATCGGAGGCGACGCCCATCATGCATTGACCGCGGTGTATGCTACGCGCATGGCTACGCAATACTTGTAGCGAGGCGCTTGGTTGGTCGGCGTGAGATCAAAGAGGTTATTACTAGTCTTTCACGATTTTGTCTGGTTGTCGATCGAAATAAAGGCAAAAGGGCTAAGGGGGGTGGCCCTGCCGTGCCTGTAATTTTTTGTATCGTATTTCGCGCGACGGATGGCCGATGCCGTCGTATCCGGCCAATCGCCGCATCCCCCACAAACCTCATGACAAACCTCCTTGGGACGGGAGGACTCCAGCTGTACCGCATGGCTTGCACCTGGAGGCTCGCGCCATGGCGAGCTTCCAGTTTCGCGGCATTCTAAACATTCAATCCCTTAACGAGCTCACGTCTGATAAGTTCCTGTTTCTCATGTCCCGGAAGTGACCGTACATGCGATCATGGGGCTGGCACGTACATCGTTAGACTACTGTAGTCTGAACGCGCCCACAACTTAGTATGCGTCGAGGCCGTCAGCGCCCCAATCAAAGTGCACGATTGCCTGCTCGCCTCCGTCCTCATCGTCACTCGAGAAAGGCTTGTCTGGCACCGCTCGCACTGCCCTGCCAACAGCTGGAGAGGCGGATGAACCTCCGTGTGGTGGCCATGCAGCATTGGTCATTTGCTGATGCACCATGTACTGCTGCTGCACGATGAGTTGGAATTCGCTCGACGACCGAACGGGTGCAGCACTGCAGTGCGCCGCCGAGCAGCTGGATGGGCTGAACCGTTTGAGAAAGTAGATGGCATTGATACGATCTGAAGAGGAGCACGGGCTATAGGGTGGTCGAAGTACGACGCGATGCATCAAAGGCCGGTAGACCGGTGAGTGATATCCTCCAAGCTGGACGCCGATAAAGATGATGAAGACGGACCCGGGCTCAACAGGCGCCCCCAGCGACGTGCTGGCGTGAGGCAGCGCCTCTCTCGCAATCTCCCTTGCAATCTCCCTCGGTGCGCGCAGCAGATCTTCGCATGCTACAAAGCGTCGGCCGGCCGCGCCAGGAAGCTCGCCGCCCTCTGCCCCCCCAGCAAGGCCACTCTCTGCGCCCTCATCCTCGATCGCAAACTCGAGCGCGCCGTGGACATTGCCGGTCCCCGTCAAGGTGACAAACGAGTTGTCGAGGTGGGCGCCGCCGGTGCAATTGTACGTGATGCGGAGCAACCCATGAGCAGTCTCCATACCGGCAGCCGCTACCTCGGCTCGAGGAGGCGGAAGAGAGGTCGGGACCAGACGCTTCAACTCCCGTGCCACGTGGGTACAGACGCACTCGCACACGATTGCCCAGATGGCGCTGAGGGTCGTAAGTGCCGCCGGGAGCTCGACCGGTGCGACCGTCGACCTTCCACAACTGTTGCGGATAGGGTCTGGGTAAGACGAGGGCCGCAGCAGCTCCTGGTACACGGCAATGTAAGCGGCAGGCAGCCGAATGGTGGCAAATCGCCGTCGGCGAATCTGCTCGCAGACATCGCGGACCCACGCGTCATCGTGCGGCGCTGTGACTGGCGAGCCCTGCGTGGAATGCAGCTTCGTCGAGAGCTCACGGCCGAGATTTAGGCCGAGATCCTCGTCGAGATCCTCGTGATTGCCCAGGAGTGCAGACACACGTTCTGAGAGCTGAGGTAATCGCGCAGGGTCCACTGCCAACACGACGCTGACTCCCTCATGCGCATCCGCGGCAGCGGATGCTTCATGCTGCGAGGGTGTTGACGTCACCAGCTTGGCTGCGTCGAGGCGGCTATTGGCTGAGGTCCGGATCTCCCGGATCTCCCGCGCTGTGGGGAAGTGCAGCCCGCCGCTTCGAACCTGCTGGATGCCGTTATCCCTCGCGGTGGTCACGTACTGGCGAGATTCGATCTCGTAGGCCACGGACGAGCCAGCGCTGGCGATCCACTGCCCTCTGCTTGAGCTGTGCCCTCTGCTTGAGCTGCCTGAGGCCACCGGCTCGCCGGAAGCCTCGCCCACGGCCACAGGTAGGGAGCACGAAGCTGCGACCTCGGTCGGCTCGAGGATGGTGCACCATCGCCCGAGCATCAGCAGCTCAGCTTCGACGGCGCGATTTTGAATCGGTATCCATCGGGGGGAAGCCACTGCTCCAACATTCACCTCAAACAGAGCAGTGGTGACCGCCGCCATGGCAGACATGGCACCAACTGCAGCTGCAGTGAGAGAGAGAGTCGTTGACGCGGCGGTGGCGGTGGTGGCCGAGGTGGGGCCCACAACAGCAGCGTTTCCGACGACCGCGAAAGTGACCGCTGCTGCAGCGACTGCCACCGCCGCCACCGCCGTGGCGGCAGCAGCTGCTGCGATGGCGGCGGCAGTGGCAGCAGTAGTATCCATGGTGAGAGATCCGAAGGTGATGCCGAGCGTCTCACAAGGCTGCCCTGGCGTGAGACTTTGAAGAAGATCATGATCATCAAAGGGTATGCAAAGTTGCTCGACCAGGTCGCGAGCAGTATCAGGCCGAGCGCAGTGGGTGCGAGGTGCACTACGTAGTGTGTCGAGCTGTCGCTGCACATGCTCGACTTCCAGCGATGGGAAAGTAGCGTTTTCTTCTCGTTCGGGCGTGTGCTCTAAACCTGCCGCCTCAAAACCTGAGGGGTCGTCGTCGTCGTCGTCGACCTTGTCAGATGAGGCGGGCGGCTTTCTCTGCGCCATCACAGGGAAGGACCTCGTGACCAGAGTTTCCAAACTTGGAACCTCCGATGGTAATTCACAGCTATGGTTATCAACTCGACACCAACCAAGACACCGGACCGGCGTACATATGGATGCAGAATCCACCAGCTCGAGGACCCCTGGACCCACTTATCGCCATATTATTCACAATGGAGAGCTGCGTGGGAGCTCCGGGTAGTTGACGCTCCTGATCGGGCCCCGGAGGCGCGCGCGGCGTATTCCTCTTCCCAGTCCTTATTAGGGAGGGGACCACCGAGCATTCACAGGCAAAGGGGAAAGAACAAATAATTATTTAACACACACTGACACCTCTGGTCCACGCTGGGCACTGCAACACGTATGTCACATCTGACCAGCGAAAAATCATAGTGACTCAATGACGACTCCCACCTCTCGAAAGCGCAAGCTCTCTCAACCGTGGGATCAACCAGCCCGCCGCCGGCGTTGCCGCTGCCACCCCTGCACTGACGAGTGTGCGCGCGACCGCTTCCGTGAGCGTGAGCACCACGTCGTCGTTGTCAAGCTCATTCGAGGGCGACTCCTTCTCATTCATTCCTGCTGCCCAACTCTCGCCGGCTGCCGCAGCCGGGCCGCTGTGAACAGCCGGGCCGCTGTGAAGCCTGACGCGCACCGCAGAGGGGGCATGCTCCCTGATGAGGTTGATTCGGTGCGCCGTCCCGGGCACCGAGGGCGTCGCATCGTCGAAGGGCGCCGTCCCGGGCACTTCCGATGGCGCCGTACCGGGCACCTCTGGTGGCGCCGTCCCGGTCACCTCCGGTGGCGCCGTACCGGGCACCCCCGATGGCGTCCCGTCGTAGAAGATGAGGCTGTAGCGCGCGTGGCGCAGCCGGCTTCTCAGTGCCGCACCCACAGTGTGGATGGGCAAGGAGATCTCCTGGGGCTCCAAGGCGCAGTCGCAGAGCACGAGCGGCTCGCCCTCCGCACAGATGGCCGCGCAGATGGCCAGCCGCAGTGCATCGGTGGCCGCCACCCCACGGCCGGCCCCTGGCAATGCATGCGGCTCTGTGGGCTGGGCGCCGTGCTGGGCGTCGTGCTGGGCGCCGTGCTGGGCGTCGTGCTGGGCGTCGTGCTGGGCGCCGAGGTGCGCCGCCACGTCGGCGATGATGCGCGCGCGCGAAGGCATCGGTGGCGACGCATGGCATCGAAGGTTCTCGTACATGCGCTCCGCCCAATCTCCGAGCGCCTCACCATCTCGGCGCACCTCGGCCATTGACCAAGCGCAGTCCAAGCAGCCGTAGCCCGCGCCCACGACGCTGAGCGGGCGCGTCGTCTCGGCGCCCAAACCTTCAGCACACGCGGACTCGAAGAGCACGTGCACGCGCGGCCCGACCGACGCGTCAGACGCGCGGCCTCGCTTGCCGCCCCAACGGCCGCGCCGACGATTGTGGCTGGCATGGGCACCATTGGAAGGGCTCGCGCCGCTCGCATTTGCTAATTGAGAGAGGATTGGGATCAGCCTGTCGAGAGGTGTCCACTCGGAGGTGCCCGGGACGGCGCCATTGGTGGTGCCCGGGACGGCGCCATCGGAGGTGCTCGGGACGGCGCCATCGGAGGTGCCCGGGACGGCGCCATCCAAGGTACGTCTGTCGCTGCCCTCGCTGGCGCCCGGGACGGCGCCAGCGCCCCTGCCGATGGCGCCGTCCCGGGCACCGCCCGCATCAGCGCCACGCGCCGATGGAGCGCCGAGCAGTACGAGCGTCGTGAGGAGCGGCACGGGAGGCCCCAGCCGGCGCCGGCCGAGCGTCGCATCGAGGGTGGCGTGCAGTGGGAAACGGGAGATGCTCGAGTGGCAGTCGATCTCGCCGTACGCGACAAGCAAGTCGCGCTCGGCCGGCCGGTAGAGCAGCCCAGTGGCGAACTGGATCGAGGGCGTCTCGGGCAGCTGAGAAGGCAGCGTGAAGGGCGTCGAGACGCTCAAAATGGCAAAGGGCGGATGCGCCTCGAACGCGTACCAAAAGTGCTTGTACATCATCTTGGAGGTGGCGGTGCGGGCTCCCTTCTTTTTGAAGAGCTTCACGTGCGCCAGAGCCAGGAAGACGTTGAGGTCGCGTAGCTCGACGGCGGGCGTGCCGCCCGACACGGGGCCGAGTTTGTCCACCCAAGCACGCATCGCGGGGGAGCTCGTGAGCGGCAGCAGCGGCGTCCCCTCTCCCGTCTCCCGATTCACAGCCAAGACCAGGCGGGGCTCGAGAGAATACTCCACAAAGAGCTCGCCGCGCCAAACAAAGGGGCTCCAATTCTTCTCACGCGCGCGCTGCTCCCTCTCACCGCTGGCAAACTGTGCGAGCCACGGGCGCAACGAGAGGGTGTAGCGCGGATCCACGTCCATGCGGGTATCGACGCCCCCCCTATCGACGCCCCCCCTATCGACGCGCAGCAGGTGCTGCCACTGCACCTTGGTCGACTCCCAAGCAGCTACGAGCAAGTACGTCTCCCCAGCCGCCTGAATGGCTCGGGGGTCCTCGGGGCCTGAGACTGACTCGACCTGCGCGACGGGGAAGCGCTCGTTGACGTCACTCCACATCTCCAACCCGCGCTCATCGAGCTGCCACGTTGTCGTGTTGAGCACCCCGCGCAGCACGTAGCTCATGAGAGCGCCATTGGCGGCTGCGAGGTTGGCCTCGAACGTATGGCGCGCCTGGCAGAAGTTGTAGTTCGAGAAGCGCGCCACCAACTCGACCGAACCGTCGGCACGCGCGAGAAGCGAAGGGTTATACGCGTGGAAGGAGCCGTGCACGCCAGCCGCGAGTTCGGGCGGGAAGCCGCGGGGCGCCGTGCTGGGCACTCGGAAGGGCAGCAGCATGCCGTGGAGCGGCAACGTCTCCGCCTCGCGGTCGCGCGTCGTGTTGAGCATCATGTCGCGCGTCCTCGGCGCCGAGCTGCACAGTATCCCCGGCGAGGAGCAGTCGAGCCCGTCGTCTGCGCGTCGCAGCCGCACTGAGCCCACCTCCAGCTCAATCAATCGCGTCGTGTCGTGCGCCGAGTGGGTGGCGTGTGTGCCCCCCTCCAGCTCGTCGTCGTCGTCGTCGTCGCCGCCGCCGCAGCCGCGCGAACCTTGCACGCTCTCCAGACGGCCCGACCAGCGCGCCAGTGCATAGACGTCCAATGAGCGCACGGAGGTGCCGAGGCAGATGGCCTTGAGCGAAACCGTCACCGCCGGAGGAGCGCTGCCCACCACGGCGCTGCCCAGGACGGCGCGGATGCGCCGGCTTTCGAAGGCGGAGGCAGCGGAGGAGGAGGAGGAGGAGGGGGAGGAGGTGGAGGAGACGGTGGCGGTGGTGGTGGTGGAAGAGGAGGAGGAGGAGAAGGAGGCAGCGGCGAGCGTGAGTGTGGGGTGCTCGAGCCGCGTGGCAAAAGGGAACGAGCGACGGATCACGAGGGCTGCGCCGTCAGCCGGCTCGTCGGTGGGCAGCAGCAGTGCGCCATCATCGCCGACCGTGCGCACGGACTGTACGCGGCGCGGTAGGTGTACGCACACCTCCCCGGCGGTGGGCGCCGTGGTGGGCGCGCCGTCCGCGTGTGCACGAGCATGCCCACCACGGCGCTGCCCACCACGGCGCCATAAGATGAGGGGCGACCCACCGTAAGCACGCTGTGGGAAAAGTAGGGCGCCGCTCACGCGTGCGCCGAGGCAGAGCGCGGTGGCGCCATCAGCCACGCTCGGCACCTCCTCGTCCAGATCCAGGTAACGCGCCGTCGCCGCGGGAGTCGCCGACGCTGCAACCGTCGGTGCTGCACCCGTCGGTGCTGCATCCGTCGGTGCTGCCGCCGCCCTACCCAGTGTCGCCTGCCCTTGCATCTCGCCCGTCGCGAGATCCGTGCGTGCGCCGTGTTGGGCGCCCGCGGGGTAGAGAAGCCGTGCGACGTCGCTTCGCAGCTGGATGCGCAGTGAGCGCACGCGTGGGCGCACGCTTGGTGGCAGACGGCACGGCACGCCAGTCATCGGCAGCGTATGCCTTCGGCCGTCGAAGGCGGCGGACTCAAAGAGTGTGACGGCGGCCACGGCGGCGGAGGGCACAAGGGCGGCCACGCGGCCTTCGAAGGTGCCCAGCGTCTGCATACCGAGGGAGGGAGCAGCAGAGGCGGCGCCGAGCTCGTCGATCAGCATGAGCGGGGAGGGCACATTGGGCGCCGTGGTGGGCAGGGTGGGCGCCGTGGTGGGCACATTGGGCGCCGTGGTGGGCAGGGTGGGCGCCGTGGTGGGCATATCGAGGTGCTCGGGAGATCCACACAGGGGCCAGCTGGTAAACGCAACGGCCTCATCCGCAGCACGGCCGCCGTGCGTGGGCAGCCGACCAAATGAACTCAGCCGGCCAGGCCGCCGCCCAGCGTACGGTAGTTGAGCATCTAAGAGCCACCACTCCGAGGCATCGGCGGTGGCGGCGGTAGTGTCGGCAGCCGCGGCAGTGGAGACGGCGGCGGTGCCCCAGAGAGTCCAACTCGCCGGATCGCGGCTCGGCTGGTCGTCCGCGCTCACCAGCTCATAAGACGTCACGCGTGCCGGCGCATGCAGCCGCAGCTCAAGTATCGAGGCATTCCCATCGCCATGCAGCACCGCTGCGTCAGCCCACTTGGTGTTATAGTTGCCGTCGACGGCACGCGCGGCGCCAAGATCCGCGGGGCCGTCGCCTCCAATGGCGACGGCCGACGCGATGGACAGGCGCCGTCCGCCCTCGTACAGCCGTATCTCAGCAAGCTGCGTACTGAGCGCGAGCGGCTCCGTCCGATGGGCGATTGAGTGGATGAGCAACCGAAGCGTACTGTAGCGAGCGTGTGGCGACACCGTGCCGTTCGGCGTGTGCAAACTCGCCAACGGCTTTCTGCTAGCCGCTGACGAGGAGGCGGCGCCGAGGAGGCACGCGGCGAGGCGCGGAGAGCGGCAGCTGGTCGACCTGAATCCAGGGCGCGGCGGCAGCAGCGGCGGCAGCGGCGAGTGGCTCTCGGTGGTGAGAAGCGCCATCGGGCGAGCCCTGGCGGCCAGATAAGCTGCAATCAAACCGCGCGATGCAACCAGGTCTCCAAGCAACGTCGTCGGGCCTACCATATGCAAGCCTGAGCGAGCACCAACTGCGATGGTCCTTGGCCCTGCGCGTTCATGGCGGCGGAGGTGCAGGAGTGCTGGACGCACCGCTGCCTGTGCAGCGGGCGATGGCGGAGGCCACGATGGCGGAGACGGATTTGTCGATGGTGGCGTCACGGCCCAGGCCTTCCTTAACGACCGATTTAGGGTGTTTCGCGCGTTGCGGTGATTCAAGACCTGAGGCGGCGGTTTCAGTGCCGGATCACTATCTTGGTCGGGTCGCAGCAGCGGCAGTGGCTCCAGGACGACAGCCGTTGGTAGTGGCGGCGACTGCTCGTGCCAGTAGCAGCTCATCTGCACGAGCACGAGGCTCATGAGGGACGCGACGGCGATGCGTAAAGTGACGCGCGCCATCACAATGGCTTAGAATACAGCGGTTTGTCAAACCGGCGTCCGAAGGAACGGTTGCGTCAAAATCAGGAGTTCGAATTCCTAGTTTGGTCAGTTGCATGCATGCAGTCATTTTCCAATGTTAGTTACCTCGTCGTCGTTCTGCTACAACACGATCGATGCCACGAGCACCGAAGATGACGTTCCGTCGGTTAAAGATTTCGAAAAAGTCGACGTCCATGCAAAGTGAAAAGCAACCTGTCACACGCACACGCGCCCTGAGCTTAGCCGGTGGCATTAGCTTTCGGGCGCGATGCGTGATGCGGCTGTCTCGGAACGGACAGCCACATTTCGTTAATGGTTATGGTAATGACTCGTGAGTGTTGTGGGGTGCAACCGACTGTGTCTGGTCAGCAGTGTCGCGTCGTCCTTAGTGACTTGTGTAAAGTGTCTGTCGCTGCCAAAAGTGAGGCGGCTGCGTAGCCTAACTGTTGGCGTTGTCTGAACCTGTCATCGACGCAAGCATCGGTTGCATGCCCATGAATTTGTGCGCGAGATTGGATCCACCTGGACATCGTGAGGTCACGTTGGACGACATAATTAACGAAGCGCGGGGTAGTGGTGACGAAACTTACTCATAATGTCGCATAGAAATATTTCCTGTTTAGGAAGAAAAGAATCGACGCCACCGAGGAAACTTGAGACTGAACACGCGTCTCCTAGTTTCATCTTCCGTCGAGCGAGGTGTCGAGCGCGGCCCAACCGAGGCCGGGAGGCGCACCGCACGCAGGCCCCGCCATGCCGCGGCGTCTCGCTGAGGACGGCCAGCAATGTGGAGAAGAAGCTCTGGCCTCTCCCTTAAGGCGGTCACCCTTCCTGGGACGAGGCTCGCCCACGCCGGGCGCGAGCGCCAGCGTGAGATTCTCCGATCAAGAATCAGAAACCTGTTCCCCGCACCTTCCCAATGAGTCCGCAAATACCGACGACGACGTGGGCGCTTCTTCGGTATCGAGCCCCAAGCTTCGTAGGCGCCAGACCGACAGCACGCGCGCTTCTCCGAACCAGAGCCCCGCGCTGAGCCCTAAGCCTCACCGCCGCCAAAGCCCAAATCATCAATCGAGTCGGGCAAAGGGAGCCAAGTCCGGAGCTCCGTCACCCCTTGCGTCCGGTCGACGCAGCAGAAGCTCTAGCTCGGACAAGGCGTCGCTCGCGTGCACAGCGAGCCTCCTCCTTGGGACGGACAACGAACTGACGGACAACGAGCTGGGGCTGGCGCTGGATGACGAGTTAGAGCTGGGCGAGCTCTTCATCTCGCCCATCCCATCCCCAGACCCGAACCGCCGTTCGTCGTATGCAGACTCGGACGGCACGTCAACGCCCCAGGACTTCGATAACGAGTGGCAGAGTGGACTGGCGTCGGAGTGGCAGTCGGGGCGAAGGATGACTCGCGCGAGCCAACGGAACAAGGCATGCCTCGAGCTAGTTTCAGAGGAACCCCTTACCTTCATCGGTGGCCCTTGCAAGACGGCCATGGCTGCGGCGAGGCGCTCGCCGCAGCTGCAGCACAAAGTACCATCGATCCTTTTCGAGCGCCGGCCCGAGGACGGCGTGGCGCACTTCCTCCAACTCGGCGCGTCCCCGCAGCTCCGCGACGAGTATCATCCCCCGAAGCAGCGAGATACGACCCCTCCCCCGCTCTCCCCACTCTGGTGACGAGCGCTCTGGTGAGCGGCCCGTTTAGCCTTGCCGTGGGGCGCAGGCGGTGGCCGCCCCACCAGTCTGGTGGCAGCCACCCCGCGCCCGACGGCAGCTCTCCCGTAGGATTCATGCCATGCGCCGCCCGCGCCGGCGGCGCGAGGTCGCACGGTCGGCCTCATCGAAGTGTTGAGAGATGCGCTCCCTTGCCGTTGGGCGGAGCGCTCCTCCCACGATGAGGAACGTTGAAGATAAAGTGTAACAGATCAGTTAAGGCTCGGCTGAAAGTGGAGCGGACTCACTCGCCGTGGCCCCTGCTGGGGCTGCGCGTGGGCAGATATTGTATTAGACTTAAAGACAGTAAAAGGTGCCATCGGTTGATGAAGATCGCGATATTGTCATTATCCCGTGGTATGTCGTGTACCGGCCCCGGTTATCCCGCCGAGCCTCGAGCCTGCGATCGGGAGTTCGGACTTGAAACATGAAAGGGGTGTCCCGTCCGTTTCTGGTTTCTCCCCGGTTCGGTTAAGCACCGCATGTTGTTAACACCGTACACGCTTCGTATGCCTGCGGGGGAGACCCCCTCGCCACGTGAGGACGTGTAGTACGCTGCCACAGTTGGCGTTGTTTACTTACCGCATGTTGTTAAGTCGAGCGAGGGCTCGACTTGACGGGACCGCACGGCCGCACGGGACTACAATAGTACCCAATGCCTCGGCGCGGCGCGTGGCGCGGGCCCGGGGCCGGCGGGCCGGCCGCGCCGGAGCGGGCGTTAGAGCGGGCGAGCGCGGCGAGCCCGGCGAGCGGGTTTCACTACTCAGGAGGCGGTAACCCTATGTGGTGTTTCAACAGTGTCAGACGGCGCGCGCGATGTCCTCTCTCCCGTCCGGAAACGGTGTCGGCCATCGCGCCGCGCGGGCGGTGTTGCCGGTCGGGCGTGCCGTCGTTTTCGCCGATCAAGGCCGGCCTGGGCCGGTATACGTGCGGTCGAACACTCACGCAGCATACGCGCCGCGTGACCAAGCTCGGAAACCGCAGGCTCTCTCCGCAGAAGCACGCCCCGTCGGGAACTCCTGGCTAGACTCCCTGGCTAGACTCCACTCACTCCATCCTTGGAGTCAGCATGCTGCGCAGGTGTTATGCCCGCCTGCGTTTCAGCGCATCCTGCAGCCTTGCGTTGCCGCCTCCGCCTCCTCCGCCGCCGCCGCCGCCGCCGCCTCCGCCTCCGCCTCCGCCTCCGCCGCCTCCGCCATCGCCGCCGTCTCCGGCGCCGCCGCTGCCGAGCCCCTCGAGCTTCCGTAGCGAGTCCAGCGCGCCTGTGGCGACACCGCGGATGCTGTTGAGCTCCGTGGCAGAAATGTCCGGCAGCCTGATGTGATCGACGGTCTGATCGATGGTGCGCAAGCCGCGTCCGATTTTGGCGCGGCGCGTGTCCTCCAGGTCTGCCAGTGCCACGCGGATGCGGTTGGGGTCGAGGCGCTCCAGGTCATCCTCTGCCGTGTTGAGCAGCTCATATGCTATCTCGAGGTAGTGGTACGGCGTAGTCGCAAAGGTGTTTGCGCTGCGCTTCTCCTCGGCGAGCTTCTCCTCGAGTGCCTCCGGATGCAGCCAGTCGGGCGCAATGATGCGGCATTTGCCACGCCGTTTGAGCCATAGCGCGAGCCACAGCGGCACCGGCTGCTGCTGGAGCGCGCTGATTTCCGGGATCTCGCCATGCATGAGCTGCAGCGCCGGGAGCCTCGCTGTTGCCTGGATGGTGATTTCCTGGTCGCCAGCCTGAAAGGCGATTTCCTCCGCGGAGAACGGCAAGCCCGTGGCGAGGGCGAGAGCGGCCATATGGTGCCGCGGGAAATCAACGCAAGTCAAGTCAAGAAATGTCAACTGAACACCCAGTTGAAAAGCAAAGCAGTGCCCGAGTTCGTCAGGATAAAGCTGTGTGGTTCACGAGTTCGTCAGGTTCGTTTGGTTTTTCCGGATACATGTACGAGCACAATGGGGTATTCATGACAGCCTCATCGGCAGCCTTTCGCCACGCACTTATTGGCGCGCTTGTCACTTATCCGTCGTCAGGATTGGTACCTGTCACGGTGGAGCGGCCCGTGTGTGCAAGGTGGCGTGCGCGCTGTGTGGCGATGGCCTCCGTTACCATGCCATTCGCCTACCAGCTCGAGCGGGCCCTCGACCCTGAAAAGAGAGGACCAGCTGAGATGGACTTTGATGCTGGCGGCATGAGCGCATTGGACGCAATGTGTAACCCTACTGTTCCGCCGCCGCCCATGACGGACGCCGCTGCAGCCCTCCGCCAGACTGCGGACCTGATGAGCACTGCCGCAAAGACTGCCGCAACTGCCGGAATGACGAAGTCCACCACTTCTGGAGTCGCGGCTGCCGCCGTCGCCGCTGCTGCTGCCGGCTCGCCAGATCCCGCATCGTCGATCGAGCCGCTGCTCCACGCGATGCAGTCATCGCTATAGGGAGTGTCATCGTCGCAGACTGATCGCGCGCATATTCGACGTTTTCTGACCGTTAAATCATAAGTATTCGGAGGCTACATCTATGTACTCGCAGAGCACCAGCACCTAATTGACTACATGCATCCTGCTTGACACCGGTTCATTACAGTTCTCACCAGACCCGCGCACCGATCATGGCGGCGTTGGTTGGCGCCGCGCTGGCGCTGGCGGCGGCAGCGCCGCCCCCGCTCGCTCCATCGAAGGAGCCGAAGACAGCATCGACGAGCGCACACGCCATCTTGGCACCACCGCGCACGCTCGGCTCCACGCGCTGCACGTAATCCTCGGTGTCGTTGCCGTCGAGGGCCTCGAAGAGCGGAAAGGGCAGTACTCGGACGCGGCCGCCGTCGATCTGGATGCGTGAGGTGGCAAGTGCGAATATTTGCTTGATGGCCGCCTGCAGGCGCGTGGGCGCACAGTCGTAGCACATCGCCGACAGGAAGCCGTCCGCCCACGAGCCGCGCCCGTGCACATCCAAAAAGTAGTACATGCACACGACGACGAGCGCGGGCTTACGCCCATTCAGTATGTGGTTGATGTAGTTCTCGATGCGGTTCTTGAAAAGGTCCACAAAGTAGGCCATGCCGGGCGGCCAGCCGAAGGCGCTTACCATGCAGCCGGGCAAGCCGCAGCCGCAGCAGCCGAGGTCGACATGCAGGTTCGGAGGGCACGCGCACGCGTACTTCTCGATGCACACCTCGGGCGTGCAGCAGAGTAGCGGCACGATATTGAGGATTGTCGCGAGCACCGGGTTGAGAGCGAGGTCGTTGCCGCCGATGGAGACGATCAGCGTGTCCTTGGCCGAAAGCTTGTCACGAATGAGTGCATCCTGAGGCAGCAGCGTGCAGCACGAGCGACTGTTGAGCGAAGTGGCCTCGACAGCTGCATTTAGGCAGAAGTGCTGCGTCCCGAGGCCGCGCCGCACGAGCTCTGCATTAATCCAGTAGCACACGTCCTGTTTCATTCGCGGCGGCCGCAGTACCCTTTCGTAACCGTTGATCGCCTCCGTCGCGGAGTTGAACCAGAACTTGTTGTCGAGGCTGCTGTCTCCCGCAAGGAAGATGCACGCCCGCGATCCTGAGCGCAATTGTTCATGGCACTGCTCGAGCAGGTGCACGTCGTGACCAAAGTACTCCTGGTAGAAGAGGACAGAAGGAACCGAGGCGGTCGGCTGCGATGTTCCGTAGCTGACGCAGTCGGCCATCGTCAAAGCCACAGTCTTCTCTGCCATTGCACTCCATTGACGAACTCGACGACCACAACCGTATGGGGTCCGCTGGATCCGCAAGCGAGCGGCCCTCTCCAGGCGGGAAACACCAAGGTCGTTTTTAGAACTTTTTTTCATTGTGCGCGCTCGACGCTTTGTGTGGCATGATGTGGCTTTTCCCGGCTCGCGAGCTGCCATCCGACATCGGTGCCGCGTTCAGCGCGATCGCAGCCATTCGACATCGAGGTCGGCACGTGTCTTCATCCGCGTACGAGCGCCTGATGCTCGAGTGCGTCAGCGCTGGGTATACCGTGGCATGCTATCGGCTGATGGAGGAGGCTGCTGCTGATGGCCTGCGGCTGAGCAAGTTCTCCGCTTTGGCACGGCACGAGCTGGCCAATTTGGTCCCGCCCGAAGCCGAGGATTTGCTGGAAGGGACTCGTTCCGTGGGCAGAAGCCGCTCGCGTAGCGGCGTACTCATCACGGACGAGCTTCCTGAGCTGTGGGTGACGCCATCTGTGCCCGTGCAAACCTTCGATTGCCGTCCGGGCGAGGCTCGCGAGGAAGCGCTGGCTGCGGCTTGGGCTGCGGTCAGTAAGCGTGACGCACCCGTGCTCTTCCGAGGTGTCGGCGCTCAGTGGCCAGCGCTCCGGTCATGGTCGTTGCCGCGCCTGGTGCGTTCGATGCAGCGTGCGATGGTGCGTGTGGCACCAAGTAATTGCGTCACGTTCTGCCGTGAGTCTCACCCGGACGTGCGCTCTGGTGCGGTGGTTCCGCCGTCGCGCACCACGATCATGAACGTCGCAGAGTTCGCCGACCGCTTACACGTGGGTCGCGCCAGCCGCTCGCCCCTTATGTATGGCGCGGGCGAGCGCTGCTACTTGCAGGCTCTCGCGCCGTACTCGATGATGCGCGAGCTTGACTTCAGCTTCCTTCCCGAGCAGCAGCAGCAGCAGCCGCAGCGGCGGCGGCAGCAGCAGCAGCGGCAGCGGCAGCGTGGATGGCCCGGGCCACGCGAGCTGCTGGCGCGGCTGCGCCGGCATCCACTCACGACGACGCCTCTAGGGCGTCTCTGGGTCTCATCGCCAGGCACTTTGAGCCCTTTGCACTACGACGAGACGGATTCGTACCTGGCCCAGGTACGCGGTGAGAAGCGGCTACTGCTCTGGCCCGCGGACGCGCTCGAGGCGCTCCGGCCGTACCCGGCTACGTCGCCCCTCGCGCGACGCCTCATGGTGGACATCACAGGGTCGACTCCTCCCGATGGGCTAAGTGCGGCGGCGCTCGACGCTATCGCCACGCCGCTCGAGGCGGTGCTCCGGCCCGGCGACGTGCTCTACTTCCCACGCGCGTGGGCCCACCACACGGAGGCGCTGCTGCCCAGCCCCGGGAGTGCGCCCGAGCCGAGCTTCTCGCTTGGCTTTCGGACCGATGGCCAGTTCTTGCTTTGACGTTTACGATTAGCCACTGTGAAGATACGATGGCGGGAGTGAAGAATACCTAGACGCATCATTGAGCTCGACCTCGAGGCAGCTGAGAGTACGCACGCTCACAGTAGCTACCGTAGGACGGGGACCAGGGCCACTGACCAAATCTCGCACGACGATGTCGGACGTATCTGACGAATCTAACGGTCATGGGCGACGCGGTAAGATCTAAGAAAGTAGAAAGGTCAAAGGAACGCTAACGGGCTGAAGGGTTAGCTGAAGGGCGTGTAAACGAGAAAAACGAGATAGACTCTCAGCGAAGTATTTAGAGATGCACAGACTCAGAAAACGCGCCAGCGGAGGCTAGGACCCCAGATCGGGCAACGGTCTCTCCTCCGCGCCGTCCAGGCACGCACAGACTACCTGTGCTTCTGGCTATACCGTAGGCACATCTCAAAGACCAACGACAAAAGCTCTGCATTGCGCAAGAGAAGAATGAAGAAGAGTGCCCTATTCTTGCCGAGCCTTTGCCAGTACTGTAGTAGTTCCCGTACGCATGCTGCATGATTGTCGCCGCCGCCTCGGCACCACGAAAGTGTCGCGCTCAGCAGCTACACGCTGCCAAGCTGCCCCCTTCGGCTGCATCGGCCCGCCGTGCCTGCCCGAGCGCTCAGTCGGTACGCTCGAGCTCGAGGACGATGTGCTCGTGAAAGCGCTCGTGATCCGCCGCCGCCACCTTGCACACAGCCGAGTCGAAGCCATCGTGTGCAATGTGCGCGTTCGTCTTCTCGGCCGCGCGTGCGAAGGCACTGCCAAACGAGTTCTTGCCGCCGGCGCGCCAGCAGCGCGCCGAGCCGAGCACGGCGACGATCAGGTAGGTCGGGGGACTCTCCTCTGGATTTGGCGCCGACATGAGTAGCGGCTTGGCACTGCCGTTGCGCAATGAGGGCGTCCCTTCCCGCAGGGCGTCCGCGACGAAGAGGGCGAGCTTCGTCAGCGCAAGCGGGTGCAGGAAGTGTGCCGTGTCGCCGCCCGCCTTGAGCACGACGCTGTGGAAATCGCCGAAGTTGGTGTACTCCTTGGCAGTTAGGACCGAGTGACCCACCGCCACCGTCGCGCGCAGCAGTTCCTTGGCGCGGTCGAGTCCACGCTTCATTGCGCCCTCGCGAAGCGCCGTTTCTAGACCGACGCGCAGGCCGGTGGTGAGGGCGCTCTGCGCGGCGGCGAAGGCGCCCGCGCCCGCGCCGTCGGGCGTGCTCGCGTCAAAGTGCTCGAGCACCGCCGCCACCGCCGAGACGAGGTCTGCCGCGGCGATCTGCGTGTGACCGTAGCCGGAGATGGAGCGGAACGAGGGGTAGGTCAGGTTGACGAGGCCAAACTCGTTGCCATAGTGCAGCATCTTCTCGTATAGTGCGTCGGCCTTGTACTGCTTGCGCATGTAGTTGTACTCTTGCTGGCACTCCTCGAGCGGGATGCCCATGCGCGCGAGGAAGACGTCGAGTTTGTCCCGCCCTGCCTGCTGGTACAGCCCGAGCCGCGAGGCGATGTACGGCGAGTGGTGGAGCGCCTCGTAGACGGTCCAATGGCGCATGAGGGAGAGGCGGAGCTCCTGCACGTTCGCGAGGCGCATGCGCGACGTGATGTGCTGGCGCACGCTCACGGACGGGCCGCCCTCTTCCGGGACCACCTCCCTGCGCTCCTCGGTCGCCCCATCCTGATTGAGAGCTCCCACCTCCGCCTGCAGCAACTGCGCCTCTTCAACGTACTTCTCGTGCTCGATGCGCTCGTGCACGAGCTGGTCGGTGAGCCCGAGGATGGCGAGCCAGAGCAGCTCGTTCGAGCCCTTGTTGAGCGCCTGCACCAGCGAGTAGCACAGAAGAGAGGCCGCCGTGCCGTGCCACGACGCCGCGTAGTAGCGACGCGTGAGCCGCTTGAGGATCCGGCGCCGGTCGCGCTGCGAGTCAGGCGACATGCCGTGATATTCGCCGAGCGTCACGCGAGGCCGCTGCCGCCGCTCTGGCTCATCTTCGTCCTCCGACTCCTCGCCGTCGGACGCATCGAAGAGGATTGGCAGCTGCGCAAGTATGTCCTCGAGCTCGGCATGTGTCTCGCCGTCATGCACCACGTACACGTTCGGCGGCTCCTCCTCGTTGGCATCGTAGTAGAGATTTTCGAGCGCGTAGGGCCGGTGCGAGTCCAGGATGTACCAGCGGCATTCGGGGTGCGGCAGCTCAGTCGCCCTCCGCGGTGCCGCCTTGTCGCTGCCGCTGCCATCGCTGAATTCCTCGTCGAGCGTCGCTTGGAAGTGGCCCATGAGGTCGATTATGCCGCCACAATTGATGAGGAATATGCTGCGCAGCTCGTTGGCCGACGCGATTTGCCGCACGTACACGCGCGACAGGTCGGCGTAGTCTGCCACCGGCACAACCTTGTGAGGCACGCCCTCGTCCTGCAGCAGCTTCGTGAGCAGCGAGACAGCAGCAATTGAGTCGGTGCTGTGCGAGCAAAGCAGCAGCACCGTCGGCGTGTCTGCGTTGTCGTGCGCCGCCTTCTTGACCGTCGTCCAGACCTGCGGCAGGTCGGAGCGGTCAATGAGAACCATCGGCCACCCGCCCGCACCGCGAATCGGCGGCAAAAACTGCGCTCGCCAACGGGTTTTGTCAAACATTCAAGTGCACATGTAACGGCGGCGTTCGTGCAGACGTTCAGGCTCGTTCTCTCAGCGAGTCCCCTCGAGTGCCGCGCCGAAGAGGGCGTCGGTTTCGTCGCATTGAGGATCTTTAGAGGAAAGAGCTACGAAAGATGCGTGGGGTCCAAGCCGTCCGAGCGCCCGCCGCCGCCGCCGCCGCCGCCGCGTCGCAATGTCGTTCGCCGATAGGGTGAATCGCATCGCCGCCGCCGTCAAGGATGTCGCGGGCGACGTGTATGCCGCGGAGCTGGTGAACGCCGTACGTCGCGACGACCCGTCCGGTATCGCGCACTGGGGTGCGCTCGCCACCAAGGCGGGCGTGATTGACACACGATCTGCAACGCACGTGCGCGCCGGCCAATATGCGCTATGCGCTCCGTCCTTGTGGCTCGCCGTGTATCGTGGCGCTCACGATGCCGTCGAGCTGCTTCTCCGTCATGGCGCCTCTGTGAATGCCACCTCGTGCCGATGCGCGGGCGGTGGCTTCTCGTGTGCTACCGGCGGCCAGAGTGCACTGCACGTGGCGGTTGCGCGAGGCTCGCCCGCACTCGTGGAGCAGCTGCTGCAGCTCGGGGCGCTCACCGACGAACCCATGTGCTTCGGCGTCGATGCGCTCGACGAGCCCGAGTGGGACGAAGCAGCCGGTGCCTTTACTGGTGGTCTCGTGGGCCTCTCCGCGCTTCAGTTGGCGGTGATGCGATCCTCCTCGTCCTCTCAAGGCGCCTCGCTGATCGGGTCGCTGCTCGCGCACGGAGCGGCTCCTTCACAGATCTGTTTCCCGGGTGGGAAAAAGGCCTTGCCCATGCTGCGGCAGCTCGAGGACGAAGGTGGCGAGCCTCTCGAGTGCCCTATCTGCCTATCTGCCATCGCGCAGATAACGGCTGAGTGGACGCACTGCTGCTGCCGAGCGTTCCACGCGCACTGCTTGCGCGCCGTGGACAATGGCAAATGCCCAATGTGCCGCACTCCAATGCGCTCTCAATTATAGCCAATCAGACCGCCGCGCGCGGCTATACGAGCTCAATCCTCACCATGGATCCTCCCCCACCGCACCTTGGAGCAGCTTCATCGTCATGGCCGCAGCCCGCCGCGGCGCAACTGAACACTGAAAAGTACATCGCGTTGTAAGCGGTCGACTGGCCGCTTTACATAACAGCCCCGCGTGGGGCTGAAATCTCGCGAAGCATTACCTCGAGAGACATCGCGTTAAGAGCGCACGTTGAAGTCAGTCCTGTCAGCGAAAGTTAATTGTACCGGACGACACGGCGATACCTCAAGACTTTTCTTTCAGACCGGCGAGCAAGCTAATGACTATCGCGAAACAAACCGACAATTAATGGGCAACGCGGTTTTGTTTCGCGACAATCATCTTAACAGCGCAAGCCGCAACCGAGTTTTGCGTGCATGCTTTGCTCGTTATGACGATGTTCGGTGTTTGAATGCATACCAAAAATAGTGAGTTCGAGTTTTCATTCACAGCTAGCCGAAACTGACGAGAACCCGGGTCCACGGCCCCTTGTGCTCTGGCCCATCGGACCGCGCGCGGGGCGAGACCGGAAGTCCAACCCCCACTTTTGCCTCGACACAATAAGGGTGGCAGCGCATGGAGAGGACGGCAAAGATTGTGAAGGATGCCCTTGTGGGCGAGCATGCGCAAAAGTTTGGTTGCGGTAAGAAGCAAACGGAAATGGAGTGTGATAAGATCCATGTCTTCATGAAGTGCATCCTGGGCAGTGGCATTCCAATCGAACCGATACGGGCACTGATGAGTCCTTCGCAGACTATCGACGATGCACGGAAGGCGTATGTTGCCGCAAGAGGACGGCCAATTGAGCAATTGCATGTGCGTGATGAAAATGGCTACTTGATTGAAAGTAGCCTCCACTCACTACCTCTCGCACAATTCAGCAACGGCTGCAAGCTCAATCTGCATTTTTCTTATGCCGAAGATATCTCAGTGACAGTCATGAAAAAGTCCGTGGACGCAACTCAATCATATTGGGCTTGGATTAAAGCAAAGCTTTGATCGCCCTCGAGAACAGGCAACGAAGGGACAAGGGTGGGGTGAACCGTTATCTAGTTACAAGTCACTAATGATCAGTTTTGAAAACCCCTTGTTAATGGTCCACCCCGTTGCCATGATTCGACCTAGGCGTTGGATCAGCCATCAACAATATTCGGCGTAGGCCGACATTTTAGTGAGAGAGGAGAATGATCTTGGGGCCGGGCCGGCCCTGGACGTCCTTGTTTTGTGACTATTTTACGATGATTGTTACTGCGCGGGCACGGGGCTACGGGCGTACGACCGTACGTCTGCCGTCCTCTTCCAAGCACGCACGTAATCGATCTCAAAAGGAACGTCGGGCAGTGTTGCCGGATCAGGGAGACCCATCCAGTCCGGCATCGTCTCACGGTCAAAGTCCATCCCGATTGGCGCCGTGAGGCAGGCCGCTGGCAGTTTCCCCACTGGTGCTCCGTCAATGTAGAATCCGACCATGCTCTGATTCCACTCCAGGCCGTAGACGTGGAAGCCCTGATCGATGGCAAACGATATGCCCATGCAACCGCCGAGGGAGCAGGCGCGATCATCCTTGTACCGACCGCGCGTGCGACCGATGTCCCCCGGCGGGTCGGGCATACAGCCACACTCTGCTGGCAACTCGTCCTGCGGGACCCCAGCCAGTGCAAAGATGTGGGTATGGGAGCAGAACATGGAGGAGTTGTGCCAGGAAGCCTGCTGCGCATCGGAGCCTTCGCTTTCGAAGACGTCTATTTCCGTCCAGGTGCCGGCCCCGTCATTCCAGTGGAACCACCAGCTCGACGAGATGGAGCTGCTGCCACTCCGTGATCGTACCTCGAAATAGCCGTGCAGAGTCTTGTCGACGCTGTGCAAGGCGCTTGTCGTGTAGTTGTCGTATCCGACTGGCCAGGACGAGTTGCGATGCCCACTCTGCGCCAGGAGCGTCAAGCTACCGTTCGCCACCTTGACGTTGGACGCGTCAAAAAGGCCTGGCTGTCGCCCGGCCCATTGTGTATAGTCAGTGCTCCACTTGCTCGAATTGAGTTCCGCTCCGTCGAATTCGTCGCTCATGGGCGCGTACGGCACCCAGCTCCCAGCTGGGTCGGAGAGCGGCTGAATGCTTGCCGAAGCCGACCAAACGCCCGCGAGCGAGACAAGTCCCGCCATAGGGATAGTTACGCACCCCGCGGGGTGTGAATACCTGAGTCTTGATTGAAAAATTTCACGCGAGGTACCATCGGCACGTACGTGGACCTACATATACACCTACAGATCGAAGACGGCGAGATTCTCAGTCGTTGCTCAAACCGGCCGGCGAGTGGCCCACGCTCCAGAGCCTGCTCACTGCACTCGCGCCTCAGCGTGCGTTGATCATTCACTCGAGTACGAGGCGCTGGCACGGCTACGATACACGCAGTCCGCCAGGACCCGGGCGCATTGGTAGGCGCTCACGCGTCTCGCCGTCGGAATGCGTACTCGCGATCACTTGCCGTAGCGCATCGCGAGCTTTGCCTCCAATTCGGCTCGAAGTCCCCTCTCCACGTTGAGTTTCTCCTGCAGCTCAGCGAGCTTGGCTGCGGCTGCTGCGGAGTGACCGCTTTTGCCGGACGCATCCGGCTTCACCGGCGCAGGGATCGGGTGGCACGAAAAGCCAAAAAGCGGGTTGCCAAGCACTGGTGGCCGCTGCCGTGGTGCGTTCAGCTCTAGGAAGCCAGGCGGAAATGCAGGCATCACTGAGCTTCCGTCGTAGAGCTGCTCCACGTCCTGCGGCACGATTGGGTTGAGCTTTGGTGGCAATAGGCGCGTGTATCTGTACCGCGAGCTCGGCAGCGCTGCTTCGTGGTGGTTCTGCGCACAGGGGTGGTCAGCAGGTCAGTGGCGTAAATACACGCACACATGCTGCTCCAAGTGGTCTCACAGGCGGGTGGCGCTTCATGCACCTCGAGAGCAATACGTTCTGCCCACACGGCGGTCCGCTGCAGTTCGGTGAAGCCACCCTTGACCATGCTTCTCCGAAGCGCTTGGGTCGAAACACGGCGGCGACTGTCGTTCACCCCCAAAGCACGAAACGGCGCCGAAAGGTCTATGATATAAAACGGCGGGAAGCAGTTCGAGCGCTCACTTTGCATTCGAGAGAAAGTTGAAGGGTCTCCTCGGCTTCTCTTGTTCGGCAAATGACGAGACCCATATGCAACCTCGGCGAATTCTACGCGTGATCGTCTGCTGCGACACATTACAAGTAATGGCGCGCTTCATCCTCATCTCACTGCTCGCTGGGCATGCGCTGGGCATGCGCCCACCCATGCGGGCACCGGCCGTTCGCATGCAGTTCGACTTCGGTAAACTGCTCAGCAGCCTTGGCGCCAACCAGCCCAAGGCTAAGGCCGCGCCCACGCCGTCGGGCGGCTTGCCGGTGCCAAAGGACACTTTCAACGAGGAGCTCTCTCTGTGGCCTACGATCGTCGAGATCCAGGAGGGGCTTGCCAAAATGCCTCCCGCCGAGCAGCGGCGCCAGAAGCTCGAGGTCGGGATCAACTGGCCTCCGCGCACCACCACAGAGGACCCCTTTGGGGTTAATAGGCAGGGCTACATGTTCTTCCAGGGCCCGACGCCAAAGACGTCGGTGCAGAAAAACTTGCCAAGCTTCCTCTCGAAAGAGAATTTCGCCGATGTCAGCGTCCCGGCGAAGCTCAAGGTGTTCGGTGGGCTCTTCGGCGTTAGCTTCTTGGGCACCTCGCTCGTGCTCATCTCATCTTGAACGCACAGCGACACCGACACTGAGCAACAGTATTCTCCGTGTGTATCGTGTCGGCGGTCACCGGATCTTTGCACATCATGTGCAGAAAGCTCCGCTCCGTGTGCATCATCCATCATGATGTTGATGACCGCTGACGGAGGCTAAACTAATACCCAACAAGTTAATAGAAGTTTTTCCGCAGAGTGGGGGCGGGACCGGCGTGCGGCGACCGCGCAGAGCGCAGAAAGCGCAGTGGAGCGGCCCGCATCGGCCATTGGCCGCCCAGCGGTACAAGTCCCAGGTAGCAGGTCGTCGCGGTCGAAAGACACATTATTCTCCTGCTGCGGGACCAGTCCGCGCTAGACGTCGCTACTTCTTCGTTGAGGCGTCCGTTCTTCACCCGTCAACCCGCGGAGTACCGGACATCCGTCCGCGCGTCGCTCGCGAAATCGGCCATCCCCGCACCATCAACGCGCACACCGACACCGCACACACGACAGCACGCACGACGTCACCGAAACAGTCTACACACACCCCTCGCGGCTGAAAGCCACCTCAGCTGCCTATCGAGGAGAGGAAGTCGGCCGCTGACAGCGAGTCCTGAGCCGCCGCCGAGAAGCTCACCCCTTTACCGCCGCTGCTACTGGCTGAGCTGCCGCCACATGATGAGCACAGGAAGGTCGCTGCGTCCGAGCAGCTGCCGCCACCGGCAGCAGCTGCCGGCTGAGCTGCAGGTGGCTGCAGGCTGGTGCGCTGCGGGACCGTGCGCGGAGGCGGGATCATGCGGGCGGGAGGCGCCGATGCACAACTGGCCGCGCCACCACCAGCAGTGAAACGAAGGAAGCCCTCGGCGTCAGCGCCGCTTCCGCTGGTGCCGCTGGGCGCGCCGATGCCGCTGGCAGCAGCAGCAGGGTGCGGCGGATTCGAGGGCGGCGGCGGCGCCGGTGCGTTGCCGCCGCAGCCGCCGCCGCCGCCGCCGCCGCCGCCGCCGCCGCCGCCGCCAATGGGAAAGCTCAGGTGGATCTGCTGTTCCATGCCGTTCACGCCTCTGGCCGGCGCGGCGCTGGCCGCGGCGCTGGCCGTGGCCCCGCTGCAGCTGCCGCGGCCAAAGTTGAGGAACGCGTCGGCATCGGTGCGGCTCTGGCCCTGGCCGTAGTCACTGATGCCAAGTGAAGGCCGTGGAGGAGGCACCGGTGCGGGCGGCGCCGGAGCGCTGGTGCTGACGAAGCGCAGGAAGCTGTCTACATCGCACGAGCCGCGGCTGGCCACACAGCCGCCAGCGCTAGCGGCGCCGCCGCCGGAGAAACAGGCGGCTGAATCCTGCAGCTCGCGCTCGTTGAGAATGATGCGCGAGCCGCCGGCCTGCCGCAGGGCCTGCTCCGTGACCAAGTCGAAGGTGTTGGCGCGCAGATCGACCTTCTCGAGCCGCGCGGACACAACGGCGCCCACGGTGAGCTGCTGGCTCGCGAGCAGCGCCGCGAGTGCGCTGCCGCCCGTGTTGCCGATGCGGTTCTCGTGCAGCCGTAGCAGCGAGAGGCGTCCGCCGCCGGTTCGCAGCGCGTCGGCGAGAACGCTCGCCCCCACATCGCCCAAGCCGGTACGCCCAAGGTCGAGCGACTTGAGCTGTCGGCTCGCACGCACCAGCAGGGCCGCCACGCCCGCGCCCGCTGCGCCAAGGGGGAGGCCCTCCAGATGAAGCTCGCTGAGCTCTAGCAGCTGCGAAAGCTCCCTACCAGTATGGCGCACGATGCGCTCGAGGGCCTCGGGCCAGCCAAGGACCGCGTCGAGCGCCTCGCGCACGCGCTCCGCTGCCTCCTGCAGCGCCCGGTCTGACTCGACGGGCAGCTTGCGCACCGGCTCGAGAAGCATCGCGAGCAGGCTCCGTGCAAAGCGCTCGACTTCGCTCGCGCTGTCGAGGCGATGCAACGCGGTCCACGCGCGGGCGCTCGCGCGATCGCGTAGCTCAGCCTGCGCACGCTCGCACAGCTCGTGAACGATCTTGCGCCGGCGCTCGCGCGCGTCGGCATCGGACTCGGGCGCCACCTTGGGCGGTGCCGCCGCCGCCGCCGCCGTCTCGTTGGGCCGAGGCTTCGACATCTCGAGCAGCTTGCTGAGCAACGACAAGTCTTGCGCGCTGGCGCTGGCACTGGCGCTGGCGCTCTTCTCGTCAGTCGTCTTCTTCTTGCGCCGCAGCCTCCCCTCAACCACCTTCGGAGGCTCGCTCGCGCTGCTCTGGCTGCTGCTGCCACAGTTGCTGGGCTTGTTCTGGGCCGTGGCGATCGAGACGCCAGAGGCGCTGCTCTGGCTGCTCGCATTGTTCTGCTGCTCCTGGAGCATCGTGCGCAGCTTGAGACGGAGCCGGCGATTCTCGGCGACGAGCTTCTCATTCTCCATCTGTAGCTCCACGTTGAGCTGCCACACCACGTCGTGCGACTCGCGCAGCCACTGCACGTCCGCCTGAGCTGCTGCGGCCTGTTGCTGCTGCGCCATCATGCCGCTGCCCCCGGGCATGGCCAGCGGGGCCGCAGCAGCTCTCGGCGCGCCTGGGCTCCCCTCGATGGGCGCGCGCTCCTGCCGCCCGTTGGGTGCAAGTGCGGGAGCCTCCTCCGGCGTAGCGTACCGCCGCACCGGGCCGCTCAGGGCATCGTCGACCCATTTGCCAGTGATCGTCTCGCCGCCGACCATCATGAGTTTCCCCGGCCCATTGCGACGCCCGCCCATCCACTGACCCTCGAATACTTGGCCATCGGGGTACGTGAACCGGCCGAAGCCTTCCGTCTTGCCGTCGACCCACTGCCCCTCATAGATGTGTCCGCTTGAGAAGACGCGACGGCCCTCCCCATGCGGCTCACCGCGGGCATTCGTCGCGCCCTCATAAGGTGGTGCAGGAGTGTTCGCCATCCGCGTTTTGTCCGAGCTGCTCATGTGCGAGAGCTCCCGGACGACGCGGGCGGCCATCTATCGCGAGCGATCCACCCGGGCAGGAGGGCGGTTGGGCTTCAGCGGCTCAGAGCGGGGGACGAGTGTGAACATGGCTGTTAAGGTCTAGGACTCAGCACTGTCTCCTCCTCGACCAGAGGTCGAAAATCGGACCCAGGTTTCAGGAAAGGTGCTGGAAGCACACCTCACACGCTAACAATCGGGACTATCACCACACACCCCGCGTCCCCGCCCGAATCATCACGCTTCTACAGCGGCACGGCAAATGGGCTCTCCCAGCCCTGGTCAAAGATCTGCTGCACGGCCGCGACGATCTTGGTGTCGTTGGTGTTCCATGACGAGCCCGCCGTCTGGTACATGTAGCCCCACTCCCAATTCGACGTCCCGACATTGGCGCGTTGATCGCTCACGATGAACTTGGCGTGGTTGACTCGCGAATAGGGCGGGAAGGTCGCGTTCGGGCCGGTGGTGTTCTGCCAGCCAGGCAATTCAAATTGACGTACCTCGAGCGAGCCCGCGCACGTCGGGTAAGCCGTCGTGCACGCGGCAAGGCCGTCAGCGAGCTGTTTCATCGCGGGGCCCATCATCTTGCTCGTGTGAGCCCAGCGGCTCACCAGCACACGTACGCGCACGGGCTTCGAGTAGGCCACTGCGAGCACGGCGTTGACGAGCTCTGGCCAGTAGAGTGGGCCCGAGCCGTGCCCGCCCGTATAGCTGCTCGCCGGCAAAAAGTCCATCACGCTCAGTGACAGGTTAGTCGTAGCGGAGCGGACGGTGTCGATCAGCGCAGCTTGGTCGAAGGTGCGGCCGGCGGTGACGGCGCCCCCAGGTGACGCTGAGACATAGGCGTTCGCGGCCGCGGCCTCAGGATCCTCCTCGTCTGGGCAGAGCAGCTGTGGGGAACTCACACTCGAGAGGGCCGCGAGTGGGCTCGAAGCCAACAGATCGAAGGGCGCAGCCATCGGCACCCTGAGCTCGAGCGGCACGTTGATGTCCCACGGCGGCAGAGTGAGCGGTGCCGCGTACTTGTCGCTGAACACGATCATCTGCTGAGCAGGCACGTCGGGGCTCGCCCACTTCCAAAAGGTCTCAAAGAGGCGCCCAAGGTCGGCCGTCGCCGCAGTGCCATTGACCAGCACACCCAACTCCTGAACCTGCGCGAGCGATTTCCAATCGGTGTTGGCACTGCCCAGATAAGCGGCGCGCCCGTTGGAATGCCACAGCTTCATGTGCATGATGCCGCCATCGTACCATTTGACTGGGTTCCAGGTGCGCGCCTTAACGCTCGGGTAGCTGAGCAGCGTGCGCACCTCTGTGCTGTTCATCGGGTCGTTGAGCGTGCCGAGCAGGATGCGCATCTGGACGCCGCGCATCGCGGCGGCCTCGAGTGCTGCAAAGACAGCTTCGCCGCGATCGGCACCAAAGGCCTGCATCTCGCTCGCATTGAATTGTTGGCGATCCTCGAGGCCCAGCAGGTCAAAGTACATGGCCGTGAAGTCCAGCGTCGTCGTTGACTCATTCGCGAGCCGTACGAAGGCCTCCCAACTGGGCACGGAGCCACCAATCGGAGGGATGTAGGGAGCGCCACTGTAGGGATCGGCGGGACTGCCGAGGGGGATCGACTGGACGACTTGGACCTTCGCCTTCGCGCATTCGCCTGTCGGCGAGCTCGGGGATTCTGAGTCCATGCTCTCGATGTAAATAACCACACCCGTTGTGATGCCACAGGTGAGGGCGGCGGTCATGATACAGATTATGCAACGCCAGCTCGCAAAAGTGGTCGGTTTGGTGTCGTACGGCTGTAGCAGGGCGATCTCGGCCGTGTTGCGCGTCTGATTGGGGTCGACTTCGACCTGAGTCGCCCTTAATGGAGTCGACCTGCCGTCTTGCATGATGACGAAGTTGGCGAAGATGCGGAGTTTCGGACGCTCCTGTGAACAGGGTGTCGAATTAACATTGACTGTGAATGAATGCACGGCCGCCACTCGGTTACTATGGTAGGAATTAGGTTCGAGGATTTCCGGCGCGAAGTTCTGACGAAACACGAAGGGTCCCGTGTGTTTGGATAGGATGCTGCGCGGTGCGAGAGGAGCCTCGACGCCTCTGGCCTCCCCTGTTCGCCTCCTACTGTTCATCCATTGGGCGGCAGCGGCGGCGCCCAGCTCGGGAATTCATTGCTCGGGCCACGGCACTCTGAGCGTGTGGCACAACCTCTTTGGCTGCCAGTGTGACGCCGGTTGGCAGGGCAGCGACTGCTCAGTCCCCGTGTGCTCTCCAGTGTGTGAGAATGGCGGCACGTGTAAGGCGCCCGACCTGTGCGAGTGTCCGGCAGGCTACGTGGGTGCCGCATGTGCCGAGCGCACGTGCCCCACCGGATGCAGCGGCCATGGCACCTGCATCAACGGCACGTGCGCCTGCGGCTTGCTCTGGAGCGGCCCGTCGTGCGCCGAGCCGGCGTGCCCCAACGACTGCTCAGGCCACGGCACGTGCGAACACAACGTGTGCAAGTGCAACGACGGCTGGCTCTCCCTCGATTGCTCTGTCGCCTCGTGTCCGCGCGACTGCAGCGCGCATGGCGACTGCCTGCCCGATGGCCACTGCAAGTGCTGGGCCGGCTGGATGGGCGAAGCATGCGACGGCCTGGCATGCGCGGTCGAGTGCGGCCCGCACGGCACGTGCGCAGGCGGCGTGTGCGTGTGCGCACACGCCTGGGCCGGCGAGCGGTGCGACCAGCCCGCCCCTCTGTGCGTCGATACCGCGTGTGGATGGCCGCGGGGGTTTTGCGCCGCCAACGGCACGTGCGCCTGTGCCTCGGGCTGGAAGGGAGCGCGCTGCGACGAGCGCGACTGCCCGGCCGGGTGTGTGCACGGCGTGTGCACGCCCTCGGGCACCTGCTTCTGCACCGGCGGCTGGTCGGGTGACCGATGCGATCTACCGGCATGCCCGGGTTCACCGCCGTGCTCGCAGCGCGGCCATTGCCTGCCTCCGGGGCCCATCAACAACTATACTCCGACGTGCAAGTGCTACGCGGGGTATGACGGCGCGGCGTGCGAGGTGCGCGAGGGCTGCGCGGGCGGCTGTGGCGCACACGGCACGTGCGTCGACGGCGCGTGCCGTTGCGCGGCCGGCTGGACGGGCGCCAACTGCGCCGAGCGTGGCTGCGGTGTCGAGGGATGCGGAGGCCACGGACGGTGCGTGCGCGGCACGTGTATATGCTTCGGTGGCTGGGCGGGCGCCGCGTGCGAGACGGCGCAGTGCCCCGCCGGATGTTCTGGCCACGGCCGGTGCGTCCGCGGCCTATGCGAGTGTGCAGGCGGCTGGCGCGGCGACAACTGCTCGGAGAGTGTAGGCTGCCCTGATGAGTGCTGGGCAAGCCTCGGACGTGGCCTGTGTGTCGGAGGCGCCGGCGCCGGCGCCGGCGCTACCCCGGCCGTATGCGCGTGCGCCAAGGGCTTCGTCGGTGAGAATTGCGGGCTTGCGACGCCTGCACTCGCGGACGTGAGCGCGGCCGCGGCCGCTCCTTCGCCCTCCTTGTGCACGGCCTCCCAGTGTGGTGTACACGGCGCCTGCGACCCCTTCGGCGGCGCCGGGTGCGTGTGCGAGAAAGGGTGGCATGGCGACGCATGCGACTTGATCGCATGCGCGCCGGCCGCACCCGGCGAACCGTCGGCATGCGGACCGCACGGCATCTGCGTCGAGGGCCTCTGCCGGTGCGATCTGGGGTATAGCTCAGCGCTCACACGCGGCCGCGCGTGCGAGCGCGAGTGCACGTCCGACTGCTCGCCGCCGTTTGGCGCGTGCGCGGGTGGCACGTGCCTGTGCGTGGCGGGGCGCGGCGGCGCCGACTGTGCCGAGGTGCTCTGCCCCAATGGATGTTCCAAGCGCGGCGTGTGCGCTGCCCTGGGTCGTTGTGAGTGTCACGCCGGCTTCGGAGGCGCGGATTGCTCGATACGACTGTGCGAGACCAATTGCTCGGGCCACGGCGTGTGCGAGCTGCCCGAGGCGGCGCGCGGCTGGCGGATGGACTGGCGCTCGCCGGCGTACGACGCCGCCGCGGCCGTGGCCGCGAGCCGCACGCCCATCGTCGTCACCGCGTTTCCCGCGCGCTGCCGTTGCGATCTTGGGTGGACAGGCGAGCAATGCGAGCTGCCGACGTGCCCACGGGCCTGCTCGCAGCATGGGGTGTGCATGTCAGATGGCACGTGCGAGTGCTGGCCGGGGTGGACCGGCGTCGACTGCGCCGACCGGCAGTGCCCGCGCGATCCTCTCTCGCCCGAACCAGAAGCGACCTGCGGTGGTTCCACCCACGGCACGTGCGATCGCGCGATCGGCCGCTGCCGCTGCCTGCCCGGATGGCGCGGCCTTGCATGCGAGCGCCCCGCTTGCCTCGGGACACCGAGTGCCTGCTCCGGCCGTGGCGCGTGCCTCGTGGACGTTGGGAACCGGCTCGCGCGCTGCGCGTGTGAGCCGCCGTATGGGGGACCCACGTGTGAGGCGGCCTTGTGCGCGCACAACTGCTCTGGCCATGGTGACTGCGTGCAGCCTCCAGATCGTCGCGCTGGCCTATGCATCTGCCAGGCAGGCTGGCGAGGTGCCGACTGCGCGCAGCGCGCGTGCGAACACGACTGCCACGGGCGAGGCGACTGCACGGCCGCCGGTGAGTGCGTGTGCAATCCGGGATGGGACGGACCGTCCTGCGCGACCCCAGCGTGTCCTGGGGACCGTACCGCGCGCCTGCAGCTGACGATGCTCAATCACAGCTCCTCGCTCGCGCTCGCGCCGCTGCTCACCACAACGGCGATGCGCGCGGGCGGCGGCCCCCTCCAGGGTTGCCACGCCGAGCGCGCCCATTGCGACGTGGAGCGGCGCGTGTGCGTGTGTGCTGCCGGCTGGACTGGCCCTGGCTGCGCTGACAAGGCGTGCCCATCCAACTGCCACGGCCACGGCACGTGCGTACACGGCAGCTGTCTATGCGACCCGTACTTCGCGGGAGAGGCATGCGAGAACGCCGTGCGCTGCGCCTCTGGGTGCAGCAACCACGGCAGCTGCGACGCACTCACGGGCGCGTGCGTGTGCGCGCCCGGATGGTCGGGCGCTGCATGCGAGCATGCGACGTGCGCTCCGATCGATGCAAGTGCGCCGCCGTGCTCGGCACGAGGACGCTGCCTCGGTGGTGCCTGCGAGTGCGACGACACCACCGAGTCCCGGCCTCAGATCGCCGACTACACCGCCGTCTCGAGGGCGATGACCACTGATGCGAGCATGGAAGCCAACGCGAGCGCGGCCGGCGCGGCCGCTGGCCTCGTGCCAGCCTCGTCGGCGCGCCGGGTCACGTCAGTGGGCTCGCGCTGCCGCGCCGAGCTCCGATGCATGCATGGATGTAACGGCCACGGTGCCTGCGATGCGTCCCGCGGCGTGTGCGTGTGCGAGGCCGACTGGTATGGCGAGTGGTGCCAGCACCGCGAGTGCGCGGCGTCGGGCTGCGGCACACATGGCTGGTGTGAGCACGGTGGGTGCAGCTGCGATGCGGGGTGGACGGGCGTCGACTGCTCGATGCTCAAGTGCGTAGGTGGATGCGTGCACGGCAGTTGTGAGCAGCCGGCGCGTGCCCTCGGCGAGGCCATCGAGGAAGGCGACGAAGCTGACGAAGCTGACGAAGCTGGCTTCGCCCAGTGCCGATGCCACCGGGGCTGGGCTGGCACCGACTGCTCGGTCCCTGATCCTTACCAGCGAGCCGAGCTATACGTGCCGAGCGGACCGCCGCCACCGGCTGCACCTTAAAATCACGTCAGCACCCACGTGCGCGGCCTAGTCGGAGTACGGAGAGCCACGAACGATGAGAGAGAGAGATTTGTAACTGAACAAGCTACCTACCAATTGGCGGGGTCCCTGAATTATGAAGCATCGCATGATCCGATCATCATGATATCCCACAAGTGACACCGGCGCCGTTCGCCGGCGTCGCGGCTAGTACGCTCCTAGTTCTCTAGTTGTTTTCCCGCGATCTCGAAATATACGCAAAATCGAAATAACCGCATTAAGGTACCTTAACATATATCAATCATGACGGATTGAGAATCCGCAGTCTTTTGTTGACGAACGGCGAAAACCACACAGCCAGTAACATAATAACATGGATGCTGGGTACTCTGCGCGGGTGCGGCGTCACGACTCACGCCTGTTCGCCTCACTGCGCTCGCCTCTCCGCTGAGCGCTGTCTACCGACTCCCGCGCCTCCATGCGCGCTCACAGGGTGTCGCCCCTCTCTCGCTGTCCGCACCTCTCTCGTCCCAACCCGGCGGGGAGAGGATGTCTCGCTCCCCGAGGACATCGACTGTCCGTACAACACCGCGCGCGCTCAGCTGCTCATCATCACAACGGGGCGACGGGCAGCCATGCTCACGTCGGCGCCCCGACCGATGCCAGGGGGTGCCTTAAGCATTGCGCGGCCTCTTGCTCGCAGAGGAGTCCGCGTGTCCGTTGGCCGCGCGAGGGTTGAAGTTGGTGCGCGCGTCGTCTCGGATGGTCTCGCTCCCGCCCAGGCGCGTGCGCTGCATCAGTGCCGCGTCGATGAGCACAAGTGCTGCCATGGCCTCGACGAGAGGCGGCGTGCGCGGAAGCACACAAGGGTCATGGCGCCCTTTGGCCTCGAGAACGACGTCGTCTCCGCCGTACGAGGACGTCATCTGGGCGCGCCCGATGGTGGAGACGGGCTTCACCGCCACCCGGAAGTAGATGTCCGTCCCCACGCTGATGCCGCCGAGAGTGCCCCCGGCATGGTTCTTCTTGGTCGTGATCGCAGGCTCCTTGACCCCCCCCGGGCCGGGAGAGGCCGGCCGCTGCACGAATGGGTCGTTGTGCACGGAGCCGCGCATGACGGTGCCTCCGAAGCCCGAGCCGATCTCGAAGCCCTTGGTCGCGGGGAGCGAAAGCATTGCATGCGCGAGTTTCGCCTCTAAGCGGTCAAACACGGGCTCACCAAGAGCGGGGGGCACGTCACGGCAGACGCACGCGACAGTGCCACCGATCGAATCCTGCTCACTCTTCACTTGGCGGATGAGCGTAGCCATGCGGCAGCATGTGGGCGGGTGCGGACAGCGGAGCGGGAGTAACTCGTCCGTCTGCCACGCCGCCAGGTTGATCGGCGCCACAACCTCCACGCCAGCATGATTGTACAGCTTGCCCTCGTGGTCGGCGTAGCTGGGCACAGCGGCCAGGGCAGCAAGCGCCTCTGGTCCGCCATTGTACTGCGCGAGGAAGGCCTCCTCGGAGGCGATCTCGAGGGCCATCTGCTTCTTCTTGCGCTGGGCCGCGTCGGGCTCCTCCGACTCGCTCACGACGTGCCAATGCGACGGGTTTCGCAGCATGCACAGCGTACCGTGCGTATCGATCTCCTCACGCGTCCAGCCTCGTCCACCGTCCGCGAGTGCCACCGCCGAATCGGGCATCGAGACGTCGCCGATGGAGCTGACCCAGCAATTCACGGTCGTGCCGTACGTCTCGAGCAGGAACTTCTCCGCGATCGCGCCCGCGGCCACGCGCCCGATCGTCTCGCGCGCTGACGAGCGGCCGCCGCCCGACGAGGCACGCGTGCCGTATTTAATCTGGTAGGTGAAGTCGGCGTGGCCCGGCCGCGGGATCGAGTCCATCTCGCTGTAGTCGCCCGGCCGCTGGTCCTCGTTGGGTACGAAGAGGCCGATCGGCGTCCCCAGCGTGAAACCAAACTCGGTGCCCGACATGATTGTCACCAGGTCTTTTTCGGCGCGCGGCGTTGTCAGCCGGCTCTGACCTGGCCGACGGCGCGTGAGCTGCGGCTGGATATCGGCCTCGGTGAGTGCCCTGCGCGCGTGTTCGAGTAGCGGTTCAGCGGCAGGCGCGCGGCCAGGCTCAGACAGGCTTGAAATCAAGGCGGTGGCGGCGCGCGCGCACATCCGAGGCGGCACGCCGTCGACAATGGCGCCGACGCCCTTGCAGTGCGACTCGCCAAACGTGGTCACGCGGAAGATGGTGCCAAACGTTGACATTGCGGGCTCGTGGGGTCCGTGATCGTCGGTCGGAGGTCGCCCACGTGAACGAGAGATCGGAGGCGAGATAGGAAAACTCCGGCGAGCCGTTACGGCGAAAGTGCAGAACTTCGGGAAGGACCCTCACACAATTTCAGAATGAGGGAACGTCAATTCGAATTGATTAGAATCGCGGGTCCGACGTCGCGACTGGGGCGTGCCTCGACGAGGAGCGCGGCCATGCCGTGGAAGTCCT
>ENA-UOXK01000131-UOXK01000131.1-mixed-culture-metagenome-genome-assembly--contig:-NODE-131-length-51290-cov-7.639094_pt1 | contig 51290 bp, 43 predicted proteins | sample MGYA00238160_ERZ761638 | MGnify/ENA primary metagenome ERZ761638 (study PRJEB28912, sample SAMN08777098) | mixed culture metagenome | isolation source: Freshwater growth medium | place: USA...
GCAGACCGCCCGAGACAGCAGATGCACACGGCGCGCTGATTCGTGCAGAGGGCCCTTAGCGGGCCATCTTCTGGATTGAATGCGCGACTAGCCAGTGAGACGCCAACCAGTTCGTGGCCGAGCTTTGCTGCTTCGCGAATCGCGACCTCCAATGCTTTAAATGCTTCAAACACGGCTGTATCGAACCGGGACTGCAGGAAAAGCGGGCGAGCATTGACCAGCAGTTCGGCGTGCAAGAATTCTTCTGGAAGCTCGTGGTTGCTGATGACCTGACGGAGCCCTCGCCTGCTACCGACCTCCCTTGCGCGTCGAGTCGGAAGAAACCAGTCGTTGTCTTGCTCAGGATGCCTACAAATCAGCCCGTTTGATTCGAGCCAAGCCCAGGCAGTAGAGCAGGCGATGCCTACTTCTGCACTGCCGCCGTGAATTGGGTTACCGTACTCGCGCATTACCTGAGAGCAGTAATTGCGTCGGTGCCATATGCTTCGTTCGTCCTCGCTCGCCGACATCAGCGATTCAAGGACGTAGCCGGCCAGTTCTGCCGGGTGCATCTCAATGACAGATGCTGCGTCAGGGATGAGGGACTTAAGTTGTTTCATGCTCGAAGCGCGTTACGTTGAAGTTGCCCTACGCATTGCTGGCTTGTATACGCATCGTGCGAGGAGCAATGTCACCATCGTCGTCGAGGATTTTCTGAGACCTGAACGCCCGACCCTTCAAATTTGAAGAACGTCACATCTGAAACGGTGCTGGTCTTGGTGTTGACCGCGACCTTGGCGATGCCGGTGAGAGTTGCACGCTCGTGCACCCATTGCCTTTCCTTTGAGTATTCCTCGTGATAGTGGTCCATCTCCTCCCACTCTAGATAGTGCTCGGCCTCCACCTCACAATCAAAAGCCAAAGTGCATTCGCCATCGCCAATCGCAACGACGCTGACGTCTTCGATCTCTACACCATGGATATTTGTGTCGAGAATCGAATAGTCGCTATCAGAGTGATAGAACTCAAGCTCTGTCGCAGCCTCGATGGCAGCTTGTGAAAGCGCATCAATGTCATCCAGAACCGCGTTCTTTAGCTTCTCAAGCGCGGCATCGTCGCTCAAAAGCAGTTCGGTGAGCGTGGGAAGGGACTTGAAGTAGAGCAGTGATGGGAAGCGATCGCATGCAAGCTTCATGTCACTGTCTTCCGAGACCACTGCAACCGATGAACCAGTGCTTCGCGCATAGGCGTCAACGATGGCGATTGCGAATGCATCCGGGAATTCCTTCCGCTTTTTTCCATCTCGGAACGGCGGAGTGACGTGGTCGTACCACTGCATTACCGTCTTCAGATTTACTCCGGAGTAATCCAGTTTTACAAGCGAGAAGTTCTTCAAGAACTCGTGCCACTCATCCATGGCGACCTGCACTACCTCCCAATCCGTAATGTGGTGGGTTTGCTTTGGGGGAAAGTGCTTCCATTTGGCGAGAAACGGCGCTCTCCGTCGCGCATCCTCCAAGGCCTTTAGCGCCTCTTTGGATCGATCCCGAATCTGCCTAGTGATTTCGCTTTCCGTCGGAGCGGGCAGGAGAAACGTAATCGCATGCCTCTGCGCTAAAGGTATGAAGGTTGTGAGCGCTGCTGAGCCGAAGTTGTACTGCTGCCCTGCGAGCACACTCGTATCCAGAAAGATCGCATTGGGAAGGGACATGCCTTGTGACGCCTGACGTGAAATTTCCCGCAAGACCTGCGGGATAAACTGAACCGTTATGAATATTGGATCCTGAGGGGCGGGCTTTGAAACACCCCAGTATAAAAATTCCGCGACTCCGGCACGCGTCCAACGCATAAACGATAACGTGCGGGCGAATCGCTTCAAAGCGCCTTGTCACCTACTGATCAATTCGGGGCGAAGCCCTACTTTGAAAACCGGTCGGTACTGTGTGCTGTTAATCGACAGCCGCAAAGTCAACAAGGGCCAGCGCAAGGCTCAGCCTGAGCCATAGGGTCACCCCAACAACCCCTTCGGCACCTTGTCCGCCTTCTTCTCCACCGGATTCGCCAGCAGCCACTGCGCCGCGTACTGCCGCATGAACTCCTTGGCCTTCTCCGGACGGGCCGTCAGCCACGCGTCGTAGGCGCCTTCGTTCAGGATGGCGGGCATGCTCTTTTCGCTGCCGGGCTGGCCGTAGCGGTGCAGCAGCGCGTGGTTGTTGGCGTTCACCGTGAGCAGGCAGTAGCTGATGATGACCTCGCCGTCGGCGCCTTGCCAGCGCGCCCACAGGCCGGCCACGCCCATGGGTTTGCCGTCCACGCGGGCCACGCGGGTGGGGATGGCTTTGGTGCCGTTGCGCAGGTCGTCTTCGTAGAACGCCTGCATGGGCACGATGCAGCGCTGGCCGTTCAGCCACGCGTCGCGGAACGCGGTGCCGGTGGAGGCGGTGTCGGACTTGGCATTGACCAGCTTGGGCGCGCGCAGCTTGGCGTCGGATGCGGACTTGACCCAGTGCGGCACCAGGCCCCACTGCGCGGGGACCAGCACACGGGTGGTGTCGGGCGCGGGTTTTTCGGCGGCCTCTGCAGCCGGGGCGCCGTCGGTGATTTCGGGGATGTCGGCGGCTGCATCGGCCACTTCGGGCGGCTGCTCTGGCGCGGGCGTTGGCGGCGCGGCAGCGCCTGCGGGGCGGGCCAGTGCGGCGGCCGTGGCGGCGTGCACGATGAAGAAGCCCGGCTTGCGCGGCCACAGGTGGCGCTCGCCCAGGGCGGGTGGGGCATCCACCGCGAACGCCTCGCGGTAGGTGTCGGCGTGGGCCAGTGTTTCGTAGTGGGTGCTCATCGGGCGATGGTACCCGTGGTTTGAGCGTTTTTGCAGCCAAACAGGCCGCCAGGGCTTGATTGGATTACCTGAATAGCTATTAAATTCGTAGTGAATTGACATGGCGTGTGGCTGGCACCGCGCTGGCGCGTGACATGTGTCAAGCCGGTTGTCGCCTGCGTTGTGACGCGTGGGCAGTGCGTTTTCACAATGCCTGCATGGACTTCGCACTCTCCCCCCGGGCCCACGCGCTGCGCGAGCAGCTCATCGCCTTCATGGACCGCTACCTGCTGCCCTACAACGCGGCATGGCACACGGCGGTGCAGGCGGGCGAGTACCCGCCGCCGTTCTTGCAAGACCTGAAGGACCTGGCGCGCGAGGAGGGGCTGTGGAACCTGTTTTTGCCCGCGCTGCGTGATGACGAGCCCGGCACGCGCCTCACCAACCTCGATTACGCGCCGCTGGCCGAGGCCATGGGCCGCCTGCCCTGGGCGGCCGAGGTGTTCAACTGCCACGCGCCGGACAGCGGCAACATCGAGCTGCTGCACCGCTTTGCCACGCCCGCACAGCGCGCGCAGTGGCTGGTGCCGCTGCTGGAGGGCCGCATGCGCTCGGCCTTTGCGATGAGCGAGCCGGATGTGGCCTCGTCCGACCCCACCAACCTGCAGACCACCGTGCGCCGTGAAGGGGGTGAGGGTGGGGGTGAGGGTGGCGGTGACCTCGTGATCCATGGCCGCAAGTGGTTCATCACCGGGGCGGCGCACCCGCACTGCCAATTGCTGGTGGTGCTGTGCCGCAATGCCGATGCACAGGACGCCGACAGCCACCAGCGCCACAGCATGGTGCTGGTGCCAGTGAACGCGCCAGGTGTGCAGATCGTGCGCAACATCGGCGTGGTGCACCACCACGCGCCCGAGGGGCACTGCGAGATCGTGCTGCAGGGCGTGCGCGTGCCGGCCAGTCACTTGCTGGGTGCGTGGGGCAGCGGCTTTGCGATGGCGCAGGCCCGCCTGGGGCCCGGCCGCGTGCACCACTGCATGCGCACCATCGGCCAGTGCGAGCTGGCTCTGCAGCTGGCGACGGAGCGCGCGCTGGAGCGCACCGCGTTTGGCAAGCCCCTGGCCGAACAGGCCAACGTGCAGGAGTGGCTGGCCGAGTCGCGCATCGAGATCGACCAGGCGCGGCTCTTGGTGCTGCAGGCGGCCTGGCTGCTGGACCAGGGCGATGCGGTGGATGCGCGCGCCGTGCGCGCAGAGGCAGAAGCTGCACGCGCGGTGCGCGCGCAGGTCGCAGCCATCAAGGTGGTGGCTGCACGCCTGCAGCAGCGCGTGGTCGACCGGGCCATGCAGATCTTTGGCGCCATGGGCCTGTCGCCCGACACGCCGCTGGCTGCGGCCTGGACCTGGGGCCGCGCCCTGCGGCTGATGGACGGGCCTGACGAAGTGCACCTGCGCACCGTGGCCCGGCACGAGCTGGCCCGCGGCCGCGCGGCGCTGGGCGCATCGGCCGCGTACTTCACCACGCCCGAGCAGCTGCGCGCCCCGCCGCGGCTGACGGCCTGACGCAGCACACGGTGCTGCAGATCAGCGCACGGGCTCGGCCTGCGGCGCCGTGCCTTGCTCTGACCGCTGCAGAAAGCATGCGGACCGCGGCTCGCTGGCGCTGGCGGGCGGGGCCACCACCACGCGGTTGCGCCCGCTGGCCTTGGCGGTGTAGAGCGCCTGGTCGGCGCGCTCCAGCGTGCGCTCCACCCCATCGCCTGCGCGGTGCTGCGCCAGCCCGGCAGACATCGTGACGCGAAACACCCCGCCGGGGTGCGGCATGTCGAGCCCGGCCACCCCCTGGCGCACACGCTCGAGCAGGTCGGTGGCTTTCTCGACCGTGGTGTCGGTGAGCATCAGCACAAACTCTTCGCCGCCCCAGCGGGCCAGCACGTCGCACTCGCGCACGCTGGCGCGCACGGCCTGGGCAAAGCGCTGCAGCGCGCGGTCGCCCACGGCGTGGCCGTAGGTGTCGTTCACGCGCTTGAAGTGGTCGATGTCCAGCTGCGCTAGCAGCAGCGTGCGGCCGCTGCGCTGGCTGCGGCGCGCCTCCAGGTGCATCAGGTCGGTCAGGTGGCGGCGGTTGAGCAGGCCGGTGAGCATGTCGCGGATGGCCAGCTCGCGGTTCTGCGCCAGCGCCGCCTGCAGGTCGATGTTCTGCTGGCGCAGCCGCCCGCGAATGCGCTGCACCTGCAGGCACATCAGGGTGCCCGCCAGCACCGATGCGAGCACGATGGTCAGGTGCGCCAGCACCACGGCGCGGCCGGGCGGGGGCTGCTGCATGTGTGCGGCCAGCACCACGGCGGCGCTGTACAGCACCATCGAATACGCCATGAGGTAGATCATCTGCCGGCGGCTGCGCCCGAAGATGCCGAACATCAGGATGATGACCAGCACCGGAAGCACCAGCGCCCGCGACGGCCCGCCCACCACATAGGCCACGGCGTTGCACGTCAGGGCCCACTTCATCTGCAGCAGCGTGAGGGAGGGGTCGCCCAGCCGGGCGCTCAGCCCGGTGCGCACCGCCACCGTGGCAGCCAGCAGGCCGCCCACCGACAGCGCGCCCCACCAGTGCACAAAGCTGGCCGGTATGCCGTTGGCTTCGGCCAGCACGTACATGAACAGCGTGTAGCACGTCATCATGCCGGTGGCCAGGGCGGCCATGGAGGTGCGCAGGCGCAGCTTTTCGTCATCGCCCAGCAGCCATGCGGACCAGTTCGGCAAACGGTGGAGCGGCACCACGATTCCTTGAAGGATCGACCTGCGCGCCATGCGGCGCAATCGACCATTCTGGGCGTGACGATGTAACGGTTCGTGTCGGACAACACCCCTACTTGGGCAGGGTGTTCCCGGGGGATTTCGCCGGTTCGCTGGCTGCGCGGCCCACAAAGCGAGCGCCTCGGGCGCCGGGGCAAGCCCGTGGTTGCGGCCCTGGGCCCGCCCGCATCGGCATGCCAGCCGTTGCCCGGCGGGCCGCTGCTTTCGTCGGGCGTCGCCAGGCCCACTGCAGCGCGGTCAGGCCCGCGCGCTCACGCCACCGGTGCCCTTGCCAGGCGGCGCCAGCACCACCCGGTTGCGGCCCAGTGCCTTGGCGGTGTACAGGGCCTGGTCGGCGCGCTCCAGGGTCTGGTCGATGGTGTCGCCCGTGCGGTGCTGGGCCAGCCCCACCGACACGGTCAGGCGCAGCGCACCCGTGGTGTGCGGGATGGAAAGGGCCTCGACGGCCTGGCGCACGCGGTCGAGCAGGTCGCGGGCATCGTCGGGCCCGGTTTCGGCCATCATCAGCACAAACTCTTCGCCGCCCCAGCGGGCCAGCACGTCGGTGTCGCGCACGCTGGCGCGCACGGTGCTGGCAAACGCCTGCAGGGCGCGGTCGCCGGTGGAGTGGCCGTGGGTGTCGTTGATGGGCTTGAAGTGGTCGATGTCCAGTTGCGCCAGCATCAGTGGCCGGCCGGTGCGCAGTGCGCGGCGCTGCTCCAGCGCCATCAGGTCCTGCATGGCCCGGCGGTTGAGCAGGCCGGTCAGCTCGTCGCGCGTGGCCAGTTCGCGGTTGACGGCCAGCGCTTCGGCTAGGGCTTCGCGCTTGCGCTGCAGGTTCGCGCGGATGCGCTGGATGCGCAGGTTCAGCGCAATGCAGCCGCCCAGCACGATGAACACCATCAGCGCGTAGGCGGTATCGATGTAGCCCGATGTGCTGGCGCTGAAGCGCGTGCTCACGGCAATGGCGCAGCCAAACGCGGTCAGCGCATACACGCCGATGCCGATCACCTCGGCCATCGTGAGTGCAAAGGTCCCAAAGAAAAGGATCATGGCCAGCACGCTGGGTACGATGCCCCGCGCCTCGCCCGCCAGCACGTAGGCCACGGCGCCGCTGGTGATGGTCCAGACCATCTGCGCAATGGTGAGCGACGGGTCGCCGAGCCGCGCGGTCTGGCCCGAGCGCACGAACGCAGTCATCACCACCAGCCCGCCCACCGACATCGCGGCCCACCAGCGCACCGCCGTGACGTTCATGGTCTGCGTGGCCTCGGCCAGCAGCAGCATTACGCCGGCACTGCTGGCCATCAGCAGCAGCGCCAGCAGCGCCATGCTGACCAGCGTGCGGCGACGCGGGTCGGTGGAGAGCGCGGCGTCGGTGATGCGCTGCCACGCGCGGGCGATGGGGTGCCTCATGCGCTGGGGCAGCGCAGCCGCTGCAGACCCGGGGTGGGGTAGCACGACGCCGAAGCCGGCGGGATTTGTGCCGTGCTGCAGCCGAGTCCGCCCAGCCGCGCTCTGGTGCGTTGCGCGTCGCCTCTAGCACTGGCGGGCACAGCAGGCTCCCACCGGATCGAAGGCGCCGTGCAGGAGATCGGGCAGAACCGCGCTGACATGACAGTGGATGTTCGAGGTGGCGGGCCAGAGGCGCTGAAGGAAGTGGGGCGGCCGGGCGCAGCAGCCGCATCGCCCAGCCCCACCGCAGGGGCTGCGGGCTGCATGGGAAAAGCGAGCGAGCGTTGTGCCGCCTGGGACGATACCGAAGTTGGGGCGCTGCGTCTACCCGCCCTCGGGAGGGTGCGCAGGCCGAGGCTGTTCAGATCGGCGTGCAGCTGTGCATGGGCCAGCGCGTGGTGCAGCGCGTGGTTCAGCGCGGCCAGCCGGCCCCGTCAGGTCAGCACAAGGGCCGCCAGCGCCGCCAGCGGGGCGGTTTCGGCGCGCAGCACGCGCGGGCCCAGGGTGACCGGGGCAAAGCCGTGCTCTGCGGCCAGCGCTTCTTCAGCGGGGCTCAGGCCGCCTTCGGGGCCTGAGAGGAACAGCACCGCCCGCCCGCCGTGCCCGGTCACGGCGGTGTGCAGCGACACGGTGCCTGCGCGCAGCGACAGCAGCAGGCGCTGCGGCGGCGCGGTGGTACCCACGGCATCGCTGCCCGCGGCAGCACCGTGGTGGCGCACCCAGCCGGCCAGGTCTACCGCCGGGTGCACCAGCGGCACGCGGTTGCGGCCGCATTGCTCGGCGGCCGATATGGCTACGGCCTGCCAGTGGGCGATCTTCTTGTCGGCGCGCTCGCCCTTGAGCTTGAGCACGCTGCGCTCGGCCATCAGCGGCGTGATGCTGGCCACGCCCAGCTCGGTGGCCTTTTCCACCAGCCAGTCCATGCGCTCGTTGGCGGTGATGCCGGCCAGCAGGTGCACGGCGCGGGGCGCTTCGCGGTCGATGGCGTGGTGGGTGCCCACGCGCACGCGCACGTCGCTGCGGCCCATGTGCACCACGGTGGCTTCAAATTCGCCCCCCGGGCTGCCGGGCAGCAGGCCGCCGTCAAACAGCGTGATGGCGTCGCCCGGCTGCAGGCGCAGCACCTGTACGTGGCGCGCGGCGCTGGCGGGCAGGTCCAGCTCGGACCCGGTGGCCAGGAGTGCGGGGCAGTGGAAACGGGGCATTTGCTATTTTATTGATAGCTGTAACTGCTTATAAAACAAGCCCTACAGCCCTTTCTGACTCAAAAAATCCTTGCAGCGACTGCCACAGAGGATGCCGGCCCATCACATGCGCCCGTAGGCAAAGCCCGTGACGGGCTCGGTGCCCTCGATCTGGTCGAGCATCTTGAGCAGCGGCCCCAGCTGCCGGTAGCGGTTGGCCGTGGCGCGGATGTAGCCCATGAAGCGCGGCGCGTCGGCCAGGTACTTGGGCTTGCCGTCGCGCAGCGTCAGGCGCGCAAAGATGCCAGCGACTTTCAGGTGGCGCTGCAGGCCCATCCATTCCACCGCGCGGTAGAACTCGCCAAAGTCATCGCCCCAGCCGCTGGCGCTGTTCGCGCCCAGCAGGCCGGCCTTGCGGGCCTTTTCCCAGTAACGCACGGTAATGTCGATGACGAATTCTTCTTCCCAGCTGATGAACGCATCGCGCAGCAGGCTGGCAATGTCGTACGTGATGGGGCCGTACACCGCGTCCTGAAAATCCAGCACGCCCAGCGGCGCGCCCGGGCTGGCGGGCGCCATCAGGTTGCGGGTCATGAAGTCGCGGTGCACATAGACGCTGGGCGCGGCCAGGTTGTGCGCCACGATGGTGTTGAACGCGCTTTGCAGCGTGGCCTGCTGCGTGGCGTCGAGCGTGACGCCGCGGTGCTGGCCCAGGTACCAGTCGGGGAACAGCGCCAGCTCGCGGCGCAGCAGGGCTTCGTCGTAGGCGGGCAGCACGCCGGGCTGCGATGCCTTTTGCCAGGTCAGCAGCACGTCGGTGGCTTGCTGGTACCAGGCGTAGGCGTCTTGCGGGCGCTCCGGGTTGAGCCGCTCGATCAGCGTCTGGCCGCCCAGGTCAGACAGCAGCATGAAGCCGCCGGGCTGGTCCCACGCCAGGATCTGCGGCACGTTCAGGTTGGCGGCTGCCATCAGCGCCTGCACCTGCACGAAGGGCGCGCAGTTCTCCTTGTCGGGCGGCGCATCCATCACGATGCGGCTTTCGCCCGTGGCGCTGTCGATGCGCAGGTAGCGCCGAAAGCTCGCATCGGCCGACGCGGGCCGCAGCGTGGCGGGCAGCAGCTGGTGCGTTTGCGCCAGCGGCCCGAGCCACGCATGGAACGCCGTCTCGCGGGCCGGGTCGGCCCAGGTCACAAGGGCTTGGGAAGGGGCGGCCGGGGCAGCGCCCGCAGGCAGGCCAGGGGGCAATGGGGAGGAGGGGTGGCTCATGGATAATCCGATTTTACAAACCCGCCCCCGCGCAGCTGTGCAGGGGTGCCGCCCCCTCTGCCTTTGTTGCCCATCCCGCCCCAAGTGTCCCGTCGCCAGCAGCCCTACACCGCGCAGCCCTCATCCCTGCGGGCCTTGCCCGCCAGGGCCGCAGTACCTGCTGCTGTCGCACACCCGCCCGTGCCGCGCGCCCTGGCCTGCGCCATTGCGTTGGCCTGGTGCGGGCTGCCACTGGCCTACGCGCAGGATGCTGGCGCCCCGCCCGCCAGCGGCTGGGATGCCGCGCCAGCGCTGCGCACCTCGCCCCTGCTGCAGGAAAAGATTCCGGACGCGGTGCGCTCACAGTTGCCGGTGTTCGTGCGCGGCGACCGCGTCAGCGGCCAGACCGACCTGAACGCCGTGATCGAAGGCAATGCCGAACTGCGCCGCGGCGACACCGTGATCCGCGCCGACCGGCTGGACTACAACGTGCCCGACGACCTGGCCCGCGCGCAGGGCAAGGTACGCATCAACCGCGCAGGCAATGTGTACGAAGGCACCGCGCTGGAGTTGCGCGTGGATGCGTTCGAGGGCTTTTTCAGCGACGCCCGCTACCGGTTCCTGGCCAACGGCGCCCATGGCGAGGCCACGCGGGTGGACTTCATCGACCGCGACCGGGCCGTGGTGCACACTGCCACCTACACCACCTGCGAGCGCGGCAACGAGGCCAGCTGGCAGCCCGACTGGGTGCTGCGCGCAGGCACGATCCGCCTCGACAACGAAGAACAGGTGGGCACGGCCGAAGACGCGGTGCTCGAATTCAAGGGCGTGCCGGTGCTGCCCATTCCGTACATCACCTTCCCGCTGTCCGACCAGCGCAAGTCGGGCCTGCTGCCGCCCACCATCGGGCTCGACAGCCGAGACGGCGTGGCCTACATGCAGCCGTACTACTGGAACATCGCTCCCAACCGCGATGCCACGCTGCGCGCTGCGCTGATGACCAAGCGCGGGGCCAACCTGGGCGGCGAGTTCCGCTACCTGGAGCCCACCTACAGCGGCCAGTTCAGCGGCGATGTGATGCCGTCCGACCGCCTGCGCGACCGCACCCGCTGGAGCGTGTCGGCCCAGCACCAGGGCACCATCGCCACCGACATCGGCGGGCTGGGCCTGAACATCAACGTCAACCGCGTGAGCGACGACAACTACTGGCGCGACTTTGGCCGCGCCTCCGAGGCGCTGCGCCAGCGGCTGCTGCCGGGTGACGCCACGCTGTCCTGGGGCGCCAACGACATGTCGGCCACGGTGCGCACGCTCAAGTGGCAGACGCTGCAGGATGTGAACGCGCCCATCGTCCCGCCGTACGACCGGCTTCCGCAGTTGCAGTGGCGCTATGCGCCGTCGCAGCTGGGCGGCGGGCTCGATGCCAGTGTGGAGCTGGACACCACACGCTTTCAGGCCGCGCGCGCGCTCACGGGCCAGCCCAACGCCCACCGCAGCTACGCCATGGCGCAGGTGAGCCGCCCGTTCCTCTCGCCGGGCGGTTTCATCACGCCGCGCATGCAGGTGCACGCCACGCAGTACCAGTTTGATACGCCGCTGGCCAACGGCGACCGCTCGGCGGCGCGTGCGCTGCCCACCTTCAGCCTCGACAGCGGGCTGGTGTTCGAGCGCGATGCCCGCTACTTCGGCCGGGCCTTTTTGCAGACGCTGGAGCCGCGGGCCTTCTACACCTACACGCCCTACCGCGACCAGAGCCGCCTGCCCGTTTACGACACGGCCGCCAACGACTTCAACTTTGCGACCATCTACACCGAGAACGCCTTTGGCGGCAACGACCGCCTGGCCGACAACAACCTGCTCACGCTGGGTGTGTCGACCCGCCTGCTCGATCCCGCCACCGGCGCCGAGGCCGCGCGCTTCGGCATCGCGCAACGCCTGCGATTTTCCGACCAGCTCGTGACGCTGCCCGGCGCTGCGCCGGTGAGCGAGCGCTTGTCTGACCTGCTGCTGGGTGCCGGCATCACCTGGACGCCGCAGTGGGGCTTTGACTCCACGGTGCAATACAACCCCAAGACGGGGCGCTCGATCCGCTCGACCATCGGCGCGCGCTACACTCCCGGCAGCTACCGCACCATCAGCGCGGCCTACCGTCTGCAAAGCGGTACCAGCGAGCAGATCGACATCGGCTGGCAATGGCCGCTGGACGCGCTGTGGGGCGGCGACAAACGCACGGCCGACGCCGGGCGCAGCGCGAAGGGGCCGGGCCGCTGGTACACCGTGGGTCGCCTCAACTACAGCCTGCAGGACCGCAAGCTCGTGGACACCATCGTGGGCTTTGAGTACGACAGCTGCTGCTGGATCGGCCGCGTGGTGCTGGAGCGCCTGCAAAGCAGCGTGACCACCTCCAACACGCGGCTGCTGTTCCAGATCGAGTTCGTCGGCTTTTCGCGCCTGAGCCTGGGCGCCAGCCCGCTGGAGACCCTCAAGCAGCACGTGCCGCGCTACCAGTACCTGCGCGAGCCGGGCCCACCGCCCAGCCGCTTCTCGAACTACGAATAGCGCCGTGCGAACAAAACCGCTTGCATGCCGCACACTGCACGCCCCTTGTCGGCCATTGACTCGCCCCTGATTCCGCTGGAAACGTCAGACTGCACCCCATGCCACACACCATGATGATGATGAAACACCGCGCATTTGCGCTTGCCTTCGCTGCAGCCCTGGCCACCGTTGTCGTCTCGCAGGGCGTTGCGGCACAGGGGCTTCGTCCTTCGGGCGCCGCACCCGCGGGCACCGGCTTTGCCCGGCCCGCGCCGGGCCCTTCGGTCACCGTGCCTGCGGCCAATGCGCCGGTCTCCACCGCTCCGCGCCAGGCCGATTTCATCGTGGCCGTGGTCAATTCCGAACCCATTACCAACAACGAGGTGCGCTCGCGCCTGGCGCGCGCCGAAGCGCAGCTGGCCCAGCAGGGCGGCGCCATGCCCCCGCGCGATCTGCTGGCGCGCGAGGTGCTGGAGCGGCTCATCCTGGAGCGCGCACAGCTGCAGCTGGCCCGCGAGTCCGGCGTCAAGGTGGACGACTTCGCCGTGACGCAGGCCGAAGAGCTGGTGGCCAAACAAAACAGCATGTCGGTGGACGAGCTGTACCGGCGCCTGGGGCGCGACGGCATGAGCCGCGAGCGTTTCCGCGAGGAGCTGCGCAACCAGCTGCTGCAGCAAAAGCTGCGCGAGCGCGAGGTCGAATCCCGCGTGAAGGTGACCGACCAGGACATCGACCAGTTCCTGCGCGAGCAGGAAAAGGGCACCGATTTGGCGGCCATGGAAATCAACCTGGGCCACGTGCTCGTGCTGGTGCCCGAAAACGCCTCGCAGGCCGTGGTGGCAGAGCGCCAGGCCAAGGCGCAGCGCGCCGCCGAAAAGGCGCGCAGCGGCGAAGACTTTGCCAACGTGGCACGCGAGTTCTCGGACGCCCCCGAAGGCCAGCGTGCGGGCGGCCTGCTGGGCCTGCGCCCGGCAGATCGCTACCCCGAGCTTTTCGTCACGTCCACCCTCGGCCAGCCCGTGGGCAGCATCGTCGGCCCGGTTCGCTCGCCGGCGGGCTTCCATGTGCTGAAGGTGGTCGAGCGCGTGACCGCCGGCATGCCCACCACGGTGGTGCAGAACAACGCCCGCCACATCCTGCTGCGCACGGGTCCGCAGCTGTCGGAAACCGCCGCCGCCGCCCGCCTGGCCGACTACCGCCGCCGCGTGCTGGCGGGCCAGGCCGACTTTGCGGCACTGGCGCGCGAGCATTCGCAGGACGGCAGCGCCAAGCAAGGCGGCAATCTGGGCTGGGCCAGCCCCGGCCGCTACGTACCCGAGTTCGAGCAGGCCCTCAATGCCCTCAAACCCGGCGAGATCAGCGAGCCTCTGGCCTCGCGTTTTGGCGTGCACCTGATCCAGCTGATGGAGCGGCGCGAGGCCAGGCTCACCCCGCGTGAACAGCGCGAAATGGTGCGCAGCACCGTGCGCGAAAAGAAACTGGACGAGGCCTACGCCACCTGGGCCCAGGAGGTGCGTGGCCGGGCGTACGTCGAATACCGCGACCCACCGCAGTGACCGGCACACCGCGCGCCATGAACCACACGACACGCACCGCCAGGGCCGCCCGTTGAAACACATTCCCCGCAAGCGCTTCGGCCAGCATTTCCTGTCGGACCGCGGCATCATCGACGGCATCGTCGACGCCATCGACCCCCGCCCGGGCCAACCCATGGTCGAGATCGGCCCCGGCCTGGCCGCGCTGACGCAGCCCCTGGTCGAGCGCGTGGGGCGCCTCACGGTCATCGAACTCGACCGCGACCTGGCCCTGCGGCTGCGCCTGCACGGGCAGCTCGATGTGATCGAGTCCGACGTGCTCAAGGTCGACTTCACCGCGCTGGCGCACACCCTGCGCGAAGCGGCCGGCCAGCCTGATCTGAAACTGCGCGTGGTGGGCAACCTGCCCTACAACATCTCCACGCCCATCCTGTTCCACCTGCTGGACCATGTGGCCGTGGTTGAAGACCAGCACTTCATGCTGCAAAAGGAAGTGATCGACCGCATGGTGGCCAGCCCCGCCACGGGCGACTACGGTCGCCTGTCAGTCATGCTGCAGTGGCGCTACGCCATGGAAAACGTGCTGTTCGTGCCCCCCGAAAGCTTCGACCCGCCCCCCCGCGTGGACAGCGCCGTGGTGCGCATGGTGCCCCGCGCCGAACCAGCCCAGGTGTCGCTGCCGCTGCTGGAAGAACTGGTGCAGGTCGCCTTCAGCCAGCGCCGCAAACTGCTGCGCCACACCCTGGGCCGCTGGCTGGAAGCACGCGGCTTTGCCGGCGAATTCAACACCCAGCGCCGCGCCGAAGAAGTGCCTGTGGCCGAATACGTGGCACTGGCGCAGGCTTGCGGCTGAGCTGGTGGGAAGTGAGGTGTCGTGGAGAGCGCTTGGGGACCGAGCGCTGAGACCCGACAAGCGCAACGGCCATGCGGGGACTCATCGTGCGGAGCAAATCAGGCTGCAGTACAGAGCCGGCAGCCCACCCTGCCAACAAGATGATTTGCTATTTATTTAATAGCTATCAACTCAATAAAATCAAGCGCTAGAGCATGATTTGACCCAAATTCTTCGATACTGGCGCGCCCCAAGGCCAGAGACACCGCGCAAGGGCCGCCCCGCCGCGCTGGTGTCGTCCCCCTTCCCGAATCGCGCAGCGATTCGAGAGAAGGGGGAAGGCGCAAAGCGCCTCAGGGGGATGCCACCGAATTCAGGCGGCGCTCAGCCAGTAACTGGCATTGAAAGGGCTGCTCATGCGCAGCGCCATCGGCGAGACATCGACGAGCTTGTCGGTGGGCATCTTCTCGCCGCCTTCTTCTGTACTGATCGCGATACCCTCGACTCCGCCGCTGGTGCTGCTGGCGCCGGTAGTAGCCTCGTTCGCCCGTTCTGCTTGGCTGGTGGATGCAGAACGGGCTACAGAAAAGAATAGAAACACCGGAACGGTATCTTGCGATCGCCCCAGTAGTCCGCCGCGTCGCGGAAGATGTCGAGCAGCTGCTCGCGCGCTTCCTTGTCGAACTTGCCTGTCGCCGGGATCTGTTCGAGCACCACGATGAAACCGGGCTGCGGGCCCGATTTGTGCAACGGGTCGGTCATGCAGTCATACAGCGCGTCGAAATTCTTGCCAAAGTGCGACGGGAAGGTGAACTGCGCGGCGATCAGGTCCAGCACATCCTGCTTGGACTGCGCATGGGCCAGGTTGGCATACAGGAAGTGATGACCCATGGACGTCGCGGCATCCTGCAGGTCCTGCACGCGGAAGGCGCGAATGGACTGCACGATGTTGGTGCGAACGCCGCGCAGCGGCGTTTCCAGGTCTTTACTACGAAGTGGCGTCTGCATCTCCGCTACTCTTTCTATATTAAGTCCACAAATCGGGGGCTTCTTGGACACTTCGCAGGCCAGTATCGGGCGGCCTGCGGGTGGAAAATTCATCAACCGGGTGCGGCGGTCGCTGCCAGGGCGATCCGGGCCTGCTTGCGCCGCGACGGGGTTCATTTAACGATCTCGCGAAAACTGGCGTAGTGGTCGCTGGTGTAATAGCAAACGTCCGGAACCTGGGGCTTGCCACCGCACACGATGCGCCGGGCTCCCCGGTTGCGCGCCCCTGGCGTTCTGACGGTGTATTCACGGTAGTAGCCCCGCTGCTTGCCGGGCAACAACCGCTCGCGATTGCCAAAAACCGTGCCATCCTTTTCGTACGGAAAGGGCCCGCCCTCATGGATCAGCGCATACGTTGCGCGCCCTTGGGGCGGCAACTCGGCCAGTGCGATGGGGGAGATGGAACCTTCGCCAGACGGGTTGGGGCGGGCGTGCCCCGCGCCTTGCGACAGCGCGAATGCCACACCCAGCACACACAAAACCCCTGCCTTGCGCGCCCGGGTGGCCATAGCCTTCAGCATCAACGAACCTTTCACACGACTTATGCAGTGAGGGACAGGCGGGTCGCTTGTTCTCCAACACGCTCTCCATGCACCCTTGTTTGCATAAGTCCAGCGTTCAGAAACCTACGGGTTAACCCGAAATTTCGAGCCGCTAGTGTCGCTCAACGTCCCCCAAAAAGCAAGCGTCTGCACAAAGATTGGGCAGACGCTGAAAGGGAAAACAGGCACTTTAAGTTAGTGCTTGCTATCTTAAAGTGGCTTATCTCGAAACGTTGGCATCCGCCACGGTGAGTGCTGTCATGTTGACGATGCGGCGCACGGTGGCGCTCGGCGTCAGGATATGGACCGGCTTGGCAGCGCCCAGCAGCACCGGGCCGATGGCAATACCACCGCCCGCTGCCGTCTTGAGCAGGTTGTAGGCAATGTTGGCCGCATCAATGTTGGGGAAGACCAGCAGATTCGCATCACCGGTCAGCTCACTGGCGGGCATGAGGGCGGCGCGCGCCTTGCCATCCAGGGCAACGTCGCCGTGCATTTCGCCGTCCACTTCCAGCCATGGGGCCTGCTGGCGCAGCAGCTCCAGGGTCTGGCGCATCTTCACGGCGCTGGGGTTGTTGCTGGTGCCGAAGTTGGAGTGCGACAGCAGCGCGGCCTTGGGCTTGATGCCAAAGCGCATCATTTCCTCGGCGGCCAGCGCGGTGATCTCGGCCAGCTCCTGCGGGCTGGGGTCATAGTTGACGTGCGTATCGACCAGGAACACCTGGCGGCCGGGCAGCATCAGGCCGTTCATGCAGGCATACACCGGCACGTCCTGGGCGGTGCTTTCGGCGCCGCGTGCGTGCTTGCCGATCACCTGGTCGATGTACATCAGGTGGTTGGCGGTGGTGCCCCAGGTGCCGCAGATCAGGCCATCGACCTCGCCTTTGTGCAGCATCATCGAACCAATGAGCGTGAGGCGCCGGCGCATCTCGATCTTGGCGACCTGCTGGGTGATGCCCTTGCGCTCCGTCATGCGGTGGTAGGTCTGCCAGAAGTCGCGGTAGCGGTGGTCAAAGTCGGTGTTGACCACGTCGTAGTCCACGCCTTCCTTCAGGCGCAGGCCAAACTTTTCGATGCGCTGGGCAATGATGGCCGGGCGACCGATGAGGGTGGGGCGGGCCACGCGCTCGTCCACCACGATCTGCGCGGCGCGCAGCACGCGTTCTTCTTCGCCCTCGGCGTAGGCCACGCGCTTTTTCGCAGCGTTGCGGGCCGCGTCAAAGATGGGCTTCATCGTCGTGCCCGAGGCATACACAAAAGTCTGCAGGCGGTCGCGGTACGCGTCCATGTCGGCGATGGGGCGCTGGGCCACGCCGCTGTCCATGGCCGCCTGAGCCACGGCGGGGGCGATCTTCATCATCAGCCGCGGGTCAAACGGCTTGGGGATCAGGTATTCAGGGCCGAACGTCAGCTTCTCGCCCACATAGGCCGCGGCCACCACCTCGCTCTGCTCGGCCTGGGCCAGCTCGGCAATGGCGTGCACGGCCGCGATTTCCATCTCGTCGGTGATGGTGGTCGCGCCGCAGTCCAGTGCGCCACGGAAGATGTACGGGAAGCACAGGACGTTGTTGACCTGGTTCGGGTAGTCCGAACGACCCGTGGCCATGATGATGTCGCTGCGCACGCTGTGCGCCACCTCGGGCAGGATCTCGGGGTTGGGGTTGGCCAGCGCGAAGATCACGGGGCGCTCGGCCATGGTGGCCACCATTTCTGGCTTGAGCACGTTCCCGGCCGACAGGCCCAGGAACACGTCGGCGCCCACCATCACCTCGGCCAGCTTGCGGGCGTCGGTCTTTTGCATGAACTGGCGCTTGTCGTCGTCCATCAGTTCTTCGCGGCCTTCGTAGACCACACCGGCCAGGTCGGTCACAAACACGTTCTTGCGCTGGATGCCCACCTTGAGCAGCAGGTTCAGGCAGGCCAGCGCCGCAGCGCCCGCACCGCTGGTCACGAGCTTGACGTCTTCGATCTTCTTGTTGGCGACCTTGAGCGCATTCACGATGGCGGCCGCCACCGTGATGGCCGTGCCGTGCTGGTCATCGTGAAAGACCGGGATCTTCATGCGCTTGCGCAGCTCGCGCTCCACGTAGAAGCAGTCAGGGGCCTTGATGTCCTCGAGGTTGACTGCGCCGAACGTCGGCTCCAGCGCAGCGATCACTTCCACCAGCTTTTGCGGGTCCTTCTCGTCGATCTCGATGTCAAACACATCGACGCCGGCGAACTTCTTGAACAGGACGGCCTTGCCTTCCATCACCGGCTTGGAGGCCAGCGCGCCAATGTCGCCCAGGCCCAGCACGGCGGTGCCGTTGGTGATCACGGCCACCAGGTTGCCGCGCGAGGTGTAGCGGAAGGCGTTCGCCGGGTCCTTGACGATTTCCTCGCAAGGGGCCGCCACACCGGGCGAGTAGGCCAGCGCCAGGTCATGCTGGTTGACCATCTGCTTGGTCGGTGCGATGGACAGCTTGCCTGGCTTGGGAAACTCGTGGTACTCAAGAGCCGCACGGCGCAACTGGGCGCGCTTGTCGGAGTCGTTGTTGTTGTTGTTCTGGGCCGGGGTGTTCTCGGGCATTCAGTGTCTCCAACTCTAGGTAATGCGGGGCCACGCGCGACGGCCGGATCGACTGTCAGCGTTTGTAAGGGTGTGCGATTGTAGGGGGGGCATCGTGAAAACCCTAGTAAGCGAATCTGCTTACATAGGTGGATGTGTGATGACCTTATGCACACCAATCATGGCGATCAAATTCTGAAGGGCCGGCGGCCGTGCGGCACCGCCACCAACGCAAACGCCCCAGGGCCGCAAGGGCCATGGGGCGCGCATGCCGGAGTGCCCGGCACCGGAATGCGCCGAACCGGCAGCTTAGCGGCTGCTGGGGAAGCTGAACACCGCGCCTTCGCGCACACCGGCGCTCGGCCAGCGCTGCGTGATGGTCTTGCGCTTGGTATAGAAGCGCACGGCATCCGGCCCGTAGGCGTGCAGGTCGCCAAACAGGCTGCGCTTCCAGCCACCGAACGAGTGGTACGCCACGGGCACCGGCAGGGGCACGTTCACGCCCACCATGCCGACCTGGATGTGGTCGGTGAAGTAGCGGGCGGCCTCGCCGTCGCGGGTGAAGATGCAGGTGCCGTTGCCGTACTCGTGGTCGTTGATGAGCTGCATGGCTTCCTGCAGCGTCTTCACGCGCACCACGCCCAGCACGGGGCCGAAGATTTCTTCCTGGTAGATCTTCATGCCGGGCTTGACGTTGTCGAACAGGCAGGCGCCGAGGAAGTAGCCTTCTTCGTGGCCCGCCACCTTCACGCCACGGCCGTCGACCACCAGCGTCGCGCCTTCGGCCACGCCGCTGTCCACATAGGCCTTCACCTTTTCAAAGTGGGGTTTGGTGACCAGCGGGCCCATGTCGTTGCTGTTGTCGGTGCCGGGGCCGACCTTCATCTTGGCGATCTCGGCCTTGAGGCCCGCGATCACGGCGTCACCCACTTCATCGCCCACGGCCACCAGCAGCGGGATGGCCATGCAGCGCTCGCCACAGCTTCCATACGCCGCGCCCATCAGCGCGCTCACGGCGTTGTCCACGTCGGCATCGGGCATCAGCACGGCGTGGTTCTTGGCGCCACCCAGGGCCTGCACGCGCTTGGCCGTTTTGCAGCCTTCGGAATAGATGTATTCGGCAATGGGGGTGGAGCCCACAAAGCTCACGGCCTTCACGCGCGGGTCGCGCAGCAGCGTATCGACCGCCAGCTTGTCGCCGTTGACCACGTTGAGCACGCCGGGGGGCAGGCCGGCTTCCAGCGCCAGCTGGGCGATGAACAATGTGGAAGACGGGTCACGCTCCGATGGCTTGAGCACAAACGTATTGCCGCAGGCCACGGCCATGGGCCACATCCACAGCGGCACCATGGCCGGGAAGTTGAAGGGCGTGATGCCCGCCGTGACGCCCAGCGCCTGGAATTCGCTCCACGAATCAATCGAAGGACCGACGTTGCGGCTGTGCTCGCCCTTGAGCAGCTCGGGCGCGTAGCTCGCGTATTCCACGTTCTCGATGCCGCGCTGCAGCTCGCCGTGCGCGTCGGCCAGCACCTTGCCGTGTTCGGCGGTGATCAGGGCGGCGATCTTGTCTGCGTTTTCTTCGAGCAGGACCTTGAGCTTGCTCATCACCCGCGCACGCTTCAGGGGCGGCGTGTTGCGCCAGGCGGGGAAGGCGGCTTCGGCCGAGGCAATGGCGGCCTCGACGGTGGCCTGGGTGGCCAGCGCGACGCTGGTGGTCGACTGGCCGGTGGCGGGGTTGAACACCGGCTGCGTGCGCGCGGTGTCGGCAACGATCTGGCCGTCGATCAGGTGGCCGACGGTGTGGGTGACGTTTTTATCGTGGTTCATGGTGGTTTATGAATAAAAAGTGCCTCTGTGGCACGTTTCATATGCCTCTGTTGCTATAAAATTAGGAGCATTTTCAGGCGGCTTGCGCTTGTGCTTCTTGCCCCTTCGCCTCTGCCTGTACCTGCTGCAGCGCCGGGCGCACATGCTCCAGCGCGCGCTCGACGTAGGCCTCCTTCTCGCCCACCGGGGCAAAGTAGTGCAGCACCTCGCGCGCGCTGTCCAGCCCCTTGAGGCGGGCCAGCAGCCACGCCACCAGGTACTGCGAAGCCAGGCAACCGCCTGCGGTGGCCACATTGCCTTGGGCTGCGAATGCACGCGGCACCACGTCCGCGCCCGACTCCACCACCCACGGCTTGCTGGTCAGGTCCGTGCAGGCAGGCGCGCCACCCAGCAGGCCCAGGCGGCTGAGCAGGAAGGTGCCGGAACACTGCGCGGCCAGCAGCTGGCGCGCGGGGTTCAGCAAGCGCAGTGGGTCCATCAGCGCCGGGGTGTTGGCCACCTCGCGCGTCTTCATGCCGCTGCCCACCAGCACCGCATCGGCCTGGGCCAGCTGGCTCAGGTCTTCATGCGCATCGATGGTCAGCCCGTTCATGGACGTAACGCGGGGCGTGGGGCTGGCAATGCGCACCTGCCAATTTTGGTCGCCCAGCAGCGCGATGCGGTTGAGCATGCCAAACGCCACCAGCGAATCCAGGTCGTTGAAGGCGTCGAAGGTGACGATGGAAATGCGCATGGTCAGGCCGGACGGGAGACTCAGGCCGTTTCGTGCAGGGCGTCGCCCAGCGCGCTGACCAGGCGGTCGATTTCAGCCTGGGTGCTGATGAACGGGGGTGCGAGCTGGATGGTGTCGCCGCCGTAGCGCACGTAAAAGCCCTTTTTCCAGCAGTTCATGGCGATCTCGTAGGGGCGCTTGGCAGGCTCGCCGGGTACCTGGGCAATGGTGAAGCCCGCGGCGAGGCCAAAGTTGCGGATGTCTGCCACATGCTTGGCACCCTTCAAGCCGTGCACAGCCTGCTCGAAGTACGGGGCCAGCGCCTTCACGCGGCCGATCATGTCTTCCTTTTGCAGGATGTCGAGCGCTGCAATGCCTGCTGCGCAGGCCACCGGGTGGGCCGAGTAGGTGTAGCCGTGCGGGAACTCCAGCATGTACTCGGGGCCGCCTGCGGCCATGAAGGTGTCGTAGATCTCCTTGGTGGCCACCACGCCGCCCAGCGGCTGCGCGCCGTTGGTGACCTGCTTGGCAAAGTTCAGGATGTCGGGCGTCACGCCAAAGGCTTCGGCACCCGTCCAGGCGCCGCTGCGGCCAAAACCGCTGATCACTTCATCAAAAATCAACAGGATGTTGTTCTGCGTGCAGATCTCGCGCAGGCGCTGCAGGTAGCCCACGGGCGGAATCACCACGCCGGCCGAGCCCGAGAACGGCTCGACGATCACGGCGGCGATGTTGCTCGCATCGTGCAGCGCAATCACTTCGAGCAGGCGGTCGGCCAGTTCCTTGCCCGTGGGGGGCATGCCCTTGTGGAACGAGCCCGCAGGCGGCTGGGTGTGGGGCAGGTGGTCGGCCTCGATGCCCTGGCCAAACAGCTTGCGGTTGGCCACGATGCCGCCCACCGAGATGCCGCCAAAGTTCACGCCGTGGTAGCCCTTTTCGCGGCCAATCAGGCGCGTCTTGCTGGCCTGGCCCTTGGCACGCCAGTAGGCGCGCGCCATCTTGAGCGACGTGTCGGCAGATTCAGACCCCGAACCGGTGAAGAACACATAGTCCAGGCCCGCAGGCGTCAACTCCTTCACACGGTTGGCCAGCTCGAACGACAGTGGGTGGCCAAACTGGAACGCGGGCGCGTAATCAAGCTTCAACGCCTGCTTGCCGATGGCTTCGGCGATCTCGCGGCGGCCATGGCCCAGGCCCGCGCACCACAGGCCCGAGAGGCCGTCAAAAATCTTGCGGCCTTCGGAGTCGGTGTAGTAGGCGCCGCTGCCCTCCACAATCATGCGCGGGTTGGCCTTGAATTGGCGGTTGCCGGTGTAGGGCATCCAGTGGGCGTCGAGCCACTCGGCGTCCATGCGGGGGCCTTCGGCGCCGGCGGCGGGTTTTTCGATGTTGACGAAGCTCATGGGGTTCTCCAGTGCCAAGCGGCGGCAGAAAAGCAGGACGCCCCGCAGCCGGGGCATGACGTGGGGCATTGTTGCGCCGGGTGTTAATCTCTCAAATACTCCAATATCAATGTTTACTTGACGATTCATGCAAGTAAAAGGCACCCCAGCACCTTCTGCAGCCACCGCACCCAGGCACCGCGCCGTGCTCGGCCAGCTCAGCGACATGGACCTGCGCCTGCTGCAGGTGTTCAAGGCCGTGGCCGAATGCGGCGGCATGTCGGCTGCCGAGCTGGAGCTGAACATCGGCACCAGCACCGTCAGCCGCCACATGAAGGACCTGGAAACCCGCCTGGGCCTCACGCTGTGCCGGCGCGGGCGGGCGGGGTTTGCCCTCACGCCCGAGGGCCAGCGGGTGTATGACGAAACCCTGCGCCTGCTGTCGGCCGTGGACAGCTTTCGCAGCAGCATCGACGACATCCACCAGCGCATGGGCGGGCGGCTGGATGTGGCGGTGTTCGACAAGACGGCCAGCAACCCGGCCGCGCACATCGGCGATGCGATAGCGCTCTTTGCCGCGCAGGCGCCCGAGGTCAGCCTGCAGATGCATGTGGCCAGCATCCCGGCCATCGAGCGCGGGCTGATCGACGGCACCTTCCAGGTGGGCATCATCCCGGCGCACCGGGCCTCGCAAAGCCTGGTGTACGCCAACCTGTTCACCGAAACCATGCTGCTGTACTGCGGCGCGCGCCACCCGCTGTTTGGCACCGACCGCGCCCGGCTCACCTGGGAATCCCTGCGCGCCTACCAGTTTGCCGGGCTGGGCTACCACTCGCCCAACATGGAGCTCAGCCACAGCGCCCGCCTGCCGCGCAAGGCCACGGGGTTTGACCAGGAGTCGATTGCCACGCTCATCCTGTCGGGCCGGTACCTGGGGTTTTTGCCCGACCACTATGCCGAGGGCTTTGAACGCCAGGGCCTCATGCAGGCGGTGCAGCCGGCGCAGTTCTTCTACCCCTGCCAGTTCGTGAGCGTGCTTCGCAAGTCACCCCAGCCCACACGGGCCGCGCAGGCTTTTGCGCAATGCCTGACGCGCGCGCATGGGGGTTAAGGATGTCCTTGCCGCGGGCGCCGGGCAGGCAGACAATTCGCTCTCTGACCCACCCTTCCTGAAGCGGAGCACCCCCATGGCCACCAGCATTTCCTCGATCGGCGCGTCCGGCATGCAGGCTGCACAGATGCGGCTGGATGCCTCGGCCAACAACGTGGCCAACGCCAACACGCCCAACTACCGCCGCCAGGTGGTGTCGCAGGAAGCCGCGGCCGACGCTGCGGGGGTGCGTGCCACCATGCAGCGCGAGCAAACGGCCGAAGGCGTGGCGCTGGAAAAGGAAGCCGTGGAGCAGATGGCGGCAACGTACGCCTTCAAGGCCAATCTCCAGACCGTGCGGACCCAGGACCAGATGATGGGTTCGCTGCTGGACGTGAAGGCCTGACAGGGCGCGGCCTCAACGGAGGCCAGGCAGCCCGGTCACCGGGCGAGTTGCCGGGATGGCCCTCATCCTGCAACGACATAGGTCTTTTGCCAAGGGCAGCGCGGCGCTTCAACAGCGCTCAGCCTGAACGGTGGGTGCTGACCTTAGCCCGCGCTGGCCATGCCCGCCAAGCGGCGCACCAGCCATTTCTGAAACGCGAGGCCTGCGGCCGTGCGGCTGTGCAAGGGGATGCTGTACATGGTGAACCTCCTGAAGTGATGGGGTGCGACGCGGGGTGAAGGGGAACAGCGGTGCTGAGTTCAGGCCGGCTGGGCCACGGGCCCATCGGCTGACATGCCAGCGGCTGCTGCTGCCTTGCGCTTGGCGGCCCGGTCCCAGGCCTTTTCATGGAAGAAGAACGCCACCGCCTGCACCGTGGGCTCCAGCAGGCTGAGCGTGAGCGACGCCCAAAGGTTGCCGGTGACGGCGTAGGCCACCATGGCGGCCACGCCGATGTGGATCACGTAGTAGCTGCCCGTCTTCATCAGCATGGTCTTGTTCTGGCGGGCGGCGTGGCGGATGCGGGTCATGGCGGGCTCCTTGCGGTATCGGTGCGGACCTGCGCACCTGGGGTGGTGGTGCGAGGACTGGTTCAATGATATTGATTCTCAATACCAAACGCCAATTGATCCTCGCTAAAGTGCAGATAGCCCACCCAGCGAGCGCAGTGGGATGCGCGCCACAGGTTGTGTGACCGTTCAGCGGCCCTGGCGACGCGCCCATGCCAGCGGGCCATAAAAACCGCGGCACGCAAAGCCCCCATTGCTATGATGGCCGCTCGCTTTTTTCCTTCGTTACATCTCCTTCACTTCAGCGGAGCACACATGGCCCTCATGGACTTCATCAAGAAACAGTTCATTGACATCATCCAGTGGACGGAGGAGAGCGACGGAACGCTGGCCTGGCGCTTCCCGATGAGCGGGATGGAAATCCAGAACGGCGGCACGCTGGTGGTGCGCGAATCGCAGATGGCGGTGTTCGTCAACGAAGGCCAGGTGGCCGACGTGTTTGCGCCCGGCACCTACAAGCTCACCACGCAGACCCTGCCGGTGCTTACGTATCTGAAGAACTGGGACAAGCTGTTCCAGTCGCCCTTCAAGAGCGACGTGTACTTCTTCAGCACGCGCCAGCAGATCGACCAGAAGTGGGGCACGCCCCAGCCCATCACCATCCGCGACAAGGACTTTGGTGCCGTGCGCCTGCGCGCGTTCGGCAACTACGCCTTCCGCATTGCCGACCCCAAGCTGTTCCACACCGAGATCTCGGGCACCCGCGAGACCTACCCCGTGGGCGACCTCGAAGGCCAGCTGCGCGGGCTGGTGCTGCAGAACATCAGCAACGCCATTGCCGGCAGCGGCCTGCCGTTTCTCGACCTGGCTGCCAACCAGGTGATGTTTGCCGACGCGCTGGCCAAGGAACTGGCCCCTGCGTTCGCCAAGATCGGCCTGCAGCTCGAAGGCATGACGGTCCAGAACGTCTCGCTGCCCGAAGAGCTGCAGAAGATCATGGACCAGAAGATCGGCATGGGCATGGTCGGCAACGACATGGCCAAGTTCATGCAGTACCAGACGGCGCAGGCCATCCCCAAGTTTGCCGAAGGCGGCGCGGGCGGCGGCAGCGGCATTGCCGGTGACGCCATGGGCCTTGGTGCCGGCGTGGCGCTGGGCCAGGTACTGGCACAGAACCTGGCCCAGGGCCTGCAGACCCCCGTGGCCCCTGCCGCGGCTGCGGCGGCACAGGCGGCAGCCGCGCCGCTGGGCGTCAAGCCCGAAGACGTGATGGCCACGCTGGAAAAGCTGGGAGACCTCAAGGCCAAGGGCATCCTCACGCAGGAAGAGTTCGACGCCAAGAAGTCCGAGCTGCTCAAGAAGCTGATCTGACCTGACACTATAAAAACCATAGCTGCCTGCGCTTGAGGGACAAGCGCCAGAAGCCAAAAAGGCTTCAAAAAACCCTGCGCGCGCACGGCAGCTGCCCCTGATGGCATCCGAACCCACCCAGCGTTACTACCGGGCGCCCTGCCCAGGCTGCGGCGCGCCTGTCGAATTCAAGAGCGCGCAGTCCACCCACGCCGTGTGCGGCTACTGCCAGAGCACGGTGGTGCGCAACGGCGACGTGCTCACCCGCCTGGGCAAGATGGCGGAGGTGTTTGACGACCACAGCCCGCTGCAACTCATGGCCAGCGGGCGCATCACGCTCGATGGGCAGGACACGCCCTTCACCCTGGTGGGCCGCCTGCAGTACAAGAGCGCTGCCGGCGTATGGACCGAATGGGCCGCCTTCCTGGACGACGGCACCATGGCGACGCTGGGCGAGGACAACGGCTCCTACGTCTTTACCCGGCCCATCAACCCGGGCCGCGAGCTGCCCGAGGCCGCGCGTTTCCGGCTGGGTGCCACCACGGCCATCAACGGCAAGCCTTACAGCGTGGCCTCCACCGGGCAGGCCTCGCTCATGTCGGCCCAGGGCGAGCTGCCCAAGCTGCCGCCGCTGGGCCACCCGTTCGACATGGTCGAGCTGCGCAGTGCCGACGGCGAAGTGCTCAGCATCGACTACAGCCGCCAGCCGCCGCACGTCGAGCGCGGCAAATCGGTGCTGCTGGAAGACCTCAAGCTCCAGGGCCTCAAGGATGAATCGGCCAAGGAAGAAAAAGGCCGCCAGTTCAACTGCCCGCACTGCGGCGCGCCCGTGCAGGTGCAGCTGGCCAGTACCAAGAGCATCACCTGCGGCTCGTGCGCCAGCATCATCGACCTGGGCAGCGGCGTGGGCGGCGAGCTGCGCTCGGCCCAGCAGGACGAGCCTGTGCGCCCCATCATTCCGCTGGGCTCCAAGGGCCAGCTGCAGGGCGTGCACTGGCAGGTGGTGGGTTTCCAGCACCGCATGGGCGTGGCCCCAGGTGACGACGAGCATTTTGGCTGGAGCGAGTACCTGCTCTACAACCAGAAGCGCGGCTTCGCCTTCCTGGTCGATTCGGAAGAGGGCTGGAGCATGGTGCGCCCCACCACGGGCGCGCCCCAGCTTGCGGCGAGTGGCCGCACCGCCACCTACATGGGCACCAAGTACGAGCTGAAATACAGCTACACGGCAGAGACCACCTACGTGCTGGGGGAGTTCTACTGGCAGGTGCACCGCGGCCAGAAAACCAGCAACCGCGACTTTGCCAGCAGCAAGGGCGTGCTCTCGCTGGAGCAAAGCCCCACCGAACTGACCTGGTCGGCCGGCGACAAGATCGCCAGTGATGCGGTGGCCAAAGCCTTCAACCTGCAGGACAAGAAAGACGTGCTGCAGCGCGACGATGCCGGCCCCTTCGTGGCCGCCAAGGGCATGGGCTGCGGCACGATCATCCTGATCGCCGTCATCCTCCTCATCCTGCTGCTTTTGCTCAGCCGCTGCTCGCGCTGCGACCCGCAGGTGGAAAATTGTTCCTCGTCATCGTCGAGCTACCGCAGCCCCGGCGGCTCGTACGGCGGCTACTCATCGGGCGGCAGCCACAAATGACCTCGACACCCCCCGAACTTCACAGGAAAACAGCATGACCAAATTCGAATGGCTCCACCCCCTGTCCATCGGCGGCACGCTGCTGTACGCGCTGATGGGCATCATCATCTTCTGGGTGGCGTTCATCATCATCGACAAGATCACGCCGTATGACCTGTGGCGCGAGATTGTGGAAAAGCAGAACAAGGCGCTGGCCATGGTGGTGGCCGCCATGTGCCTGGGCATCAGCATCATCGTGGCGGCGGCCATCCATTGAAACACCCCGCTGAGCGGCTGCCCCGCCCGTGCGGCATGGCGGCCCTTGTGCGGCGTCCGCTGGCACGGTGGGCGCCCATGGCATGCGCCCTCACATGAAGGAAACCACCCCCGCCACCGGCCCCCGCCCCATCGAAATCGCGCTGCTCTTCAGCGTCTTCGTGGTAGCCGCCTGCGGGCTGCTCTACGAGCTGGCGGCAGGCGCGCTGGCGTCGTATGTGCTGGGCGATTCGGTGCTGCAGTTTTCCACCATCATCGGCACGTACCTGTTCGCCATGGGTGTGGGCTCGTGGTTGTCGCGCTATTTTGAGCGGCAATTGCCCGCGCACTTCTTGCGGGTGGAGCTGATGGTGGCTCTGGTGGGCGGGCTGCTGCCGGCCACGCTGTTTCTGGCCAACGCGTATGCGCCGGGGGCTTTCCGGCTGCTGCTGTACGGCATGGTGTTTGTGGTGGGCATGCTGGCGGGGCTGGAGATTCCGCTGGTGATGCGCATCCTGAAGCGCAACGTGGCGCTGCGGGACCTGGTCTCGCAGGTGCTCACGTTCGACTACCTGGGCGCGCTGGCGGTGTCGCTGGCGTTTCCGCTGCTGCTGGTGCCACACCTGGGGCTCATCCGCACGGGGCTGGTGTTTGGCGTGCTCAATGCCGCCGTGGCGCTGTGGGCGGTGTGGCTGTTCCGGCACGAGCTGCGGCGCCTGAAGGCGCATGTGGTGGCGTGCGTGATGGTGCTGGGCATCCTGCTGGGCGCGCTGGCCGGGGCCGACCACATCACCACCTTTGCCGAGGACAAGTTTTACCAGGACCGCATCATCTTCAGCACCACCTCGCCCTACCAGCGCATCGTGGTCACGCACGGCCGCGCCGGGCACCGCCTGTACCTCAACGGCAACCTGCAATTTGCCCAGAGCGACGAATACCGCTACCACGAGGCCCTGGTGCACCCCGCCATGGCCGCGCACGGCGCGCCCAAGCGTGTGGCCGTGCTGGGCGGCGGCGACGGCATGGCGGTGCGCGAGATCCTGAAGTACCCCTCGGTCGAATCCGTCACGCTGGTGGAGCTCGACCCGGCCATGACCCGCATCTTCAGCGAACACCCCACGCTGGCCGCGCTCAACGGCCACGCGCTGCAGAACCCCAAGGTGAAGATCGTCAACACCGATGCGTTTGGCTGGCTGCAGCAGACGGCGGATGTTTTTGACGTGATCGTGGTCGATTTTCCGGACCCCACCAACTTCTCCATTGGCAAGCTGTACACCAACAGTTTTTATGCCCTGCTCGACCGCCGCCTGGCGGCCAGCGGCTACGCGGTGGTGCAGACCACATCGCCCCTGGTGGCGCGCAAGAGCTACTGGACGGTGGCCGAGACCATCGAATCGGTGGGTCTGCGCACCGCGCCGTACCACGCGCATGTGCCCAGCTTTGGCGAGTGGGGCTTCATCATCGCCAGCCACCGGCCCTGGCGCCTGCCCGACGCGCTGCCGGACGGCCTGCGGTTTCTGACGCCCGAGACCTTGCCGCTGCTGTTCGACTTCCCGCGGGACATGGCGCGGGTGCCGGCGGATGTGAACCGGCTGTCGAACCAGGCGCTGGTGCATACGTATGAGCGGGAATGGGGAAAACATTGAGAAGCCCCCCTGAGCCGCTTCGCGTCTTCCCCCCGCTCTCGCAGCGCTGCGCGCAGCGGGCGGGGGGACGCCCCCAGCGCACGCCAGCGAAGCGCCGCCAAGGCGGCTTTGCGGCCCTTGCTCGGGGCCCGCTGGTCTGGGCCGCGCCGGTCGCCAGCGGCGCAGGCGTTGCATACACCCAGATGCACTGACACCATGCAACGCCGCCAATTCCTGGCCACCGCCGCCTCGGCCGCTACTGCCGTGCTGCTGCCCGGGTGCGACGACGCCCCGCGCGAACTGCAAGGTGGCTTCACCGGCGTGAACATCGAACGCGGCCATGCGCTGCGCGACCTTCTCCAAGGCGGCACCATCCCCGCACCCGCCGTGGTGCGCCGTGCGCAGGTCATCATCGCCGGGGGCGGCGTGGCCGGGCTGGCGGCGGCGCGGTCGCTGCGGCTGGCGGGGGTGCATGACTTTGCGCTGCTGGAGCTGGAAGACAGTGCGGGCGGCAACAGCCGGGGCGGGGCGGTCAACGGCATTGCCTGCCCGCTGGGCGCGCACTACCTGCCCGTGCCGGGCGACGATGCCCGCGAGGTGCAGGATCTGCTGGAAGAACTGGGCCTGCGACAGCGCGTGGCCGGGCGCTGGCAATATGGTGGCGAGGATGGGCGCCACCTGTGCCACAGCCCGCAGGAGCGGCTGTTCTTTGAGGGCGAGTGGCAGGAAGGCCTGCTCCCCATGCACGGTGTGGGCGATGCCACGCTGGCCCAGTACCGCCGCTTTGCGCAGGCCGTGGAGGCCGAAAACCGCGCTGCACGCTTTTCCATGCCTGCCCTCAAAAATTGGGGCTCTAAACAGCCTCTGGCGCAATCCCATCAAGCCCTGGATGCTATGACTTTTGCGCAATGGCTGGCGCAGCAGGGCTTGGACGACGAACACCTGCGCTGGTACCTCAACTACTGCTGCCGCGACGACTACGGCGCCGGCACGGCACGCGTGTCGGCCTGGGCGGGCATTCACTACTTTGCCAGCCGCCACGGTTTTCATGCGCCGGGCGATGCCGCGGACGAATCCCGTGAAAGCGTGCTGACCTGGCCTGAGGGCAACGGCTGGATCGCGGCCCAACTGGCCGCGCCCCTGCAGAACAACGCCCAGGGTGGCGGCCAGCTGCGCACAGCCACCAGCGTGCTGCGCATCACCGAAAGCCGCCACGGCGTGGAGGTGGATGCACTCAACCACGCCACCGGCAACGTGGAGCGCTGGCAGGCCCCGCGCTGCATCGTGGCGCTACCCGTGCGGGTGGCCGCGCGCGTGGTGCAAAGCCCACCCGCATTTCTGGCCGCGGCAGCGCAGCGCCTGCAGACCGCCCCCTGGCTGGTGGCCAACATGCACATCCGCGCCCCGCTGACCGACCGCCCCGGCGCAGCCCCCGCCTGGGACAACGTGCTCTACGCCGACCCCACCGCCGGCGGCCTGGGCTATGTGGACGCGGGCCACCAGCGGCTGGACGTGCGCGCCACCCTGGCTGGCCCCACGGTGCTGAGCTACTACCAGGCCTTGGGTGACGTGCCTGACGGCCGCCAGCAACTGGCCACCCGGCCCTGGCAGCACTGGGCCGAAGCCGCCCTGGCGGCGCTGGCCGTGCCCCACCCCGACCTGCGCCAGCGCATCACCCGCATCGAGATCACCCGGTACGGGCACGCCATGGCCATCCCGGTGCCGGGCGCACAGGCGTTTTTGAGCCAGATTGGCCTTGAGCGCATGCACAGCAAGCGCAAGCCGCTATCCAACGGAGAGCGCGTGGCGCCACTTCCCACCCCTGCTACTGCGCGGCTCGCGTTTGCGCACAGCGACTGGTCAGGTTACTCGGTGTTTGAAGAAGCCTTCACCCGCGGCCACGGTGCGGGGCTGGCAGTGGTGGCATAAGCCAAAGAGCGGCTGACCAGCATGGCGGTGAGCATCCACATCGACATCATCCGGCAGGAACTGCGCCTGTACGGCGACGGTGCAGGCCACGGCCTGCTGGCCAGCTATTCCGTCTCCACCGCCCTCCACGGCCCCGGCGAAACCCGGGGCAGCGGCTGCACCCCGCGCGGTCTGCACCGCGTACGCGCCAAGGTGGGTGCGGGCTGCGCACCCGGCACCGTGTTCGTGGGCCGCCGCCCCACGGGCGAGGTGTATTCGCCCGAGCTTGCCGCCGCTCACCCGGGCCGCGACTGGATCCTGACCCGCATCCTGTGGCTGACTGGCTGCGAGCCCGGCATCAACCGCGGCGGCGCGGTCGACACGCTGCGCCGCTACATCTACATCCACGGCTGCCCGGACGATTGCGCCATGGGCGTGCCGCTTTCGCACGGGTGCGTGCGGATGCGCAATGCGGATGTGGTGGAGTTGTTCGACGCGGTGCGTGTGGGGACGGTTGTGACGCTGGGGACGGCCTTGGTCCCCCCGACAGGTACTGTCCACATCATCTGAGGCCGCTGGCCTGGGCATTTCACGCGCATATTCCCTGGGCTCTCCGATCATTTCAGCGGCATACTGAGCCTGGGGGGAGGCACCTGCGTACTGCCGCGGTCCTTCAAGCATCACAACAAAGACCAACGGAGATCCATTCGGAAGCTCCGCAGGAGGGACGGCCAGTGACGGTCATCAGCAAGTGGGTTTTCAGGTGTTTCCTGGCGGCGTTGGGGGGGCTCATCAGCGTGGCTGGTTTTGCGCAGACCACGCTGGCGGCTGGCGACATGGCCATCATCGGTGTGAACTACGACGTCCAGCCACACGAGATGGCCATCGTCACGCTGGTGCCCATCAGTGCGGGCACCACCATCCGCATTACCGATTACGCGTACGACGAGGCCACGGGCCAATTCAGCACCGTCTCGACGACAAATACCTCGGAAGGCGCTGTTGAATGGACCACCACCTCGGCTATCGCTGCCGGTACGGTGATCAAGTTTTCGGTGGTTTGCGGAAGCGGCACTCCCTCCGTTACCGGCTTGCCGGGCACCGTCTCCGTCGTGGGATGGACCTTCGTGACGCCCACTAATTGCCCATCGAGCCCGGGCGGAGACAACTGGTTCATTTTTCAGGGGGCCAGTTCCACCAGCGTCAGTACGTTCGTTTTCGGTTGGACGAATCCTTTTCCCTTGACCCAAGGTGGAGTCACTCAGGTCGTTGGGCAGTTTCTCGTTCCGGGCAGCGGTGCGAACAACAACGGTAATTCGTACCTGCCTCCTTCGCTGACCCTGGGGACTTCGGCTATCGCGCTGAACATCGATCCGGCTCAGCCGGGCGGCCGCCATGGCGACAACAACATCTACACGGGGACACGGACCGGGACCAAGGCCGCACTGCAGAGTGCGATCAGTGACCCGGCGAACTGGCTAACCAACGAACTCACTACCTATGACCTCTCGGTGGGTGGTGCAAACTTCACCAGCGCCAATCCGGTTTTCACCATCACAGGGGCCAACAGCGCTCCTGCGGACATCAGCCTCTCTGCAAGCAGCGTCAACGAAAACGTCGCAGGCAACACGACCGTGGGAACACTAAGCACGACAGACCCAGACGCAGGAGACGTTTTCACTTATGCCCTGGTGGCAGGAACGGGCAGCACGGACAACGGTGCATTCAGCATTTCAGGCAACACGCTGCAAATCAACAGCAGCCCTGACTTTGAAACCAAAAGCAGCTACACGGTGCGTGTGCGAAGCACGGACCAGGGCAGTCTGTCCATGGAAAAAGTGTTCTTGGTCACGGTCAACAACGTGAACGAGGCACCCACCAACATCAACCTGTCGGCCACCGCCATCAATGAAAACGTGGCCGCGAACGCTGCCGTGGGCACCTTCAGCACCACGGACGAAGACGCAGCCAATACATTCAGCTACGCGCTGGTCGCAGGAACGGGCAGCACGGACAACGGTGCATTCAGCATTTCGGGCAACACGCTGCAAATCAACAGCAGCCCGGACTTTGAAACCAAAAGCAGCTACACGGTGCGTGTGCGCAGCACGGACCAGGGCAGTCTGTCCATGGAAAAAGTGTTCACGATCACGGTCAACAACGTGAACGAGGCACCCACCGACATCAACCTGTCGGCCACCGCCATCAATGAAAACGTGGCCGCGAACGCTGCCGTGGGCACCTTCAGCACCACGGACGAAGACGCAGCCAATACATTCAGCTACGCGCTGGTCGCAGGAACGGGCAGCACGGACAACGGTGCATTCAGCATTTCGGGCAACACGCTGCAAATCAACAGCAGCCCGGACTTTGAAACCAAAAGCAGCTACACGGTGCGTGTGCGCAGCACGGACCAGGGCAGTCTGTCCATGGAAAAAGTGTTCACGATCACGGTCAACAACGTGAACGAGGCACCCACCGACATCAACCTGTCGGCCACCGCCATCAATGAGAACGTGGCCGCAAACGCTCCTGTGGGGACATTCACCACCGCCGACGTTGATGCGGCCAATACGTTCACCTACACACTGGTTTCCGGAGCCGGCAGTACAGACAACGGTGCATTCAGTATCTCCGGCACCAGTCTGCGCCTTACCAGCAGCCCCGACTTCGAAACCAAGAGCAGCTACTCGGTACGCGTGCGCAGTACCGACCAGGGCAGTCTGTTCTTTGAAAAGCAGTTCACGATCACGGTGACCAACGTGAACGAACCCCCTTCTGCAGGCACGGTCGCTGTTACCGGAACCGTGCAGGCAGGCCTGCTGCTCACAGGGAGCTATGTGTACTCAGACCCGGAAAATGATGCTCAAGGCACCTCCACCTTCCGCTGGGTGCGCAACGCCGTCAATACCGGCATCAGCGGCGGCAATGATGTGGCGACCACGCTGGCCTACACCCCGGTGGCAGGTGATCAAGGCCAGTACCTTTATTTCTGCGTGACACCCGTCGCGGTCTCGGGTGCGACCACAGGTGCCTTGGCCTGCTCTGCTGCCACGGCCCAGGTGCCCAGTCTCACCAACGGCGCGTGCGCTGTCAGTGCTGTCCCGGTGACGGTGGCGCCGGTGGGCGTCGCTGCGTGCACTGCGGGCAGTGTGTCTGGAGCCGCTGCAACCGCCAGCCAGTTTACGTGGGGCTGCGCAGGCAGCGGCGGCGGTACCAGCACGGCCGCCGCGGCTTGCAGCGTTCCGCGTGGCTACAACGTGACGCCCTCGGCTGGCGCCAATGGCGCCATCACGCCAGGCACCGCGCAGGTCGTCGCCTACAACAGCTCCACCGCATTCACGGTCACGCCGAACAGCGGGTATGTGGCCAATGTCACCGGCACCTGCGGTGGAAGCCTTTCCGGCGCGACCTACACCACCAACGCGATCACCGGCGCCTGCACAGTCAATGCAGCGTTCACGCCGACGACTTCCATGGCCAACATTCCGACGCGCCAGGGCGGCGTGACAGCCACCCTCAGCGCTGTCGGCTGTGCAGCCGTTGGGGCGGCTGTTTTTGTCGATGCCCCTGCCGCCGGCAAACCGGCTGACAAGTCATTCCCTTATGGGTTGATCGATTTCACGTTGACAGGGTGTGTGGGGTCGGCAGATGTGACGATCACGTACTCGCAGGCGATCCCGTCGGGCGCCACCTACTACAAGGAACTTGCCGGGGTTTATTCCGTATTGCCAGCCACCATCAGCGGCAATACGGTGCGGTTTACCCTGGCAGACAACGGAGCCGCCGATGCCGATGCAGCCGTGGGCACGATCCGGGACCCGAGCGGCCTGGCGTTGGGTGCGGGCGCTGGCCTCGCCGCCATTCCGACACTCTCCGAATGGGGGCTCATCCTGCTTTCAGCTGTCATGGTTGGTTTCGGGCTTCTTGCAGCACGCCGCCGTTCCATCCCAAGAGCCTGAGAAAGAGGCAACGGCCCTGCGCCGTGCATCCGCGGTGATGCAGCGGTGATCGCGGGCCGCCCACACCCGCAAAAACACAAAAGGCTCCCGAGGGAGCCTTTGCTTTGGCGCGGCACACCTGCCGTTGCGAGAAAACCCTGCCCATGAACGCGGCCCCTGTGGCCGGCCACCTGGACAACCCCCATGGGCAGGTCCCGCAAACGGTGGGCGATGGTTTCGCCCGTCAAATTACATGCGCGAGCCGAGTTCGCCCGATGGGATCTGGCCGGTGCGCACAGCCTGAGCGGCCTGTGCGCGCACTGCAGCGCGGTCGGCGTTCGACTGGTACGTCACCACGCGCGAACCGGCTGGCTCCTGGCTGCGGGTCTGGGCCACGGTAGCGGCTTCGGACTGCACTTCAGCGCGGGTGCGGTTGGTTTCGAACTGGGTGGCAAATTGCGATGCGTCGGCTTCATCGGCGTGGGCACCGAAAGCAGTGAAAGCAGCCACGGCAGCGACGGAGAGGATACGAGCGGTCTTGTTCATGATGGATTCCTTAAAAAGTTGCGTCTCAAAAAAGCCGGAAACCGGGGCGCGGGTTGCGCTGTGTCTCCGGGTTCGGTGAGTCGCCTTGCGGGTTCGGCTCATCGATGGGTTGAACTGTACGCCGATGTCGTTCACTTAAAAACCATTCAGTCGCGAATTGACTGTTCCAGTATTGGGAACAATGGAAGGGAACTTGGCGGGCCATGCTGCGCAGTGCCCTGCGCGGTGGCACAGGCAGGGCTGGGCACGTGTTGGCGTTCAAATCGCCAATTGGCGCAATCTCCTATTGCCTTTATTGCTATCAATATTGATATGGATGGCTTTGCCACAGGGCGGCCCCATGTCATGCAAACGTCACCGGGTGGTCATGCCCGCGCCACGGCAGCGCGGCATCGTGGCGGCTTCTTTGTTCCTGTCTATAACACCATGGCCGCTTCTGCCCGTCTCCGCTTTTCCCGTTTTTCTGTGCTCGCTGCCAGCGCTGCCCTGGCGTGCGCTGCACCGCTGGCCGCCTGGGCCCAGCAGTCCTACCCCGCCACGCTGGCGGGCCACGCCGTGCTGCCGGCCCAAAGCCTTGTGGCTGCCCCGGCCGATGCGCCGCCGGACCTGCGGGTCAGCGGCAAATTCACCACCCCACGCCGGGTGGAGGCAGTGGGCAGCGTGATGGGCCAATCGGGCGGGCGCCATACGGGCGTGTCGCTGCCGTTTCAGGGCCAACCGATCCAGGGGCATTCGGGTATCAAGCGCATAGCCGACGGCTCGTTCTGGATCCTGACTGACAACGGCGCAGGCTCCAAAGCCAATTCGCCCGACTTCATGCTGCACCTGAGCCACTACACCGTGGACTTCCAAAGCGGCCAGTTCAACCGCCTCAAGACCATCTTCCTGCACGACCCCGACAAGAAGGTGCCGTTTCGGATCACGCACGAAGGCTCCGACAAGCGCTACCTGACCGGGGCCGACTTCGACCCCGAGAGCTTCCAGTTCGCCGGTGGCGCACTGTGGATCGGCGAGGAGTTTGGCCCCTACCTGATCAAGGCCGACCTGAACGGCAAGGTGCTGGGCGTGTTCGAGACGCAGGTAGACGGCAAGGTCGTGCGTTCACCCGATACACCCGGTGTGCTGATGCCCGGCGCCCCTGACGCCAAGCCCACGGCGTTTGAAGTGAAGCGTTCCAAGGGCTACGAAGGCATGGCCGCCAGCAAGGACGGCAGCAAGCTCTACGCCCTGCTGGAAGGCGCGCTGTGGAACGACAGCGCCAAGGCGTATGAGAACGTGGGCGGCAAGCAGGTCCTGCGCGTGCTCGAATTTGATGTGAAGACCGAGCAGTGGACCGGCCGCCACTGGAAGTACGTGCTGGAGGCCAACCACCACGCGATTGGCGACTTCAACATGATCGACGGCACGACCGGTTTGATCATCGAGCGCGACAACGGCGAAGGCACGGCCGACAAGGCCTGCCCCGAGGGCCAAAAGCGCACGGACTGCTTCCACGACCTCGCCAAGTTCAAGCGTGTCTACAAGGTGGAGATGAGCGACTCCAACGTGGGCGGCGAGATCCGCAAGGTGGGCTACATCGACCTCATGAACATCCAGGACCCGCAGCGCCTGGCCAAGAAGCCGCTGAACAACGGCGTGTTGACCTTCCCGTTCTTCACCATCGAGAACGTGGACATCGTGGACAGCACGCACATCGTGGTGGGCAACGACAACAACCTGCCCTTCAGCAGCAGTCGCGACCCGAACAAGGCGGATGACAACGAGCTGGTGCTGTTGGAAGTGGGCGGGCTACTGCGCGCGAAATGAAGTGACACCCCCCTGAGACGCTCCGCGTCTTCCCCCCGCTCTCGCGCTGCGCGCGGGCAGGGGGACGCAGCCCTCGCTGCGGGGCGGCCCTTGCTTGGCTGCCCAGGCATTGGGCCGCGCCAGTTTTGGGCGTCCTGAGCTTCTACGACACCCCTGAAAGTGGTACGCATGCGGGTTTCAACCCCGGGGTGACCTGTGAACGCTGCGGGTGGCAAAATTCCCGGCTCCCGTTCCAACGCTACACAGGCCGCGCCACCATGTTCACAGGCATCGTCCAAGCCACGGCAGGCATTGCCGCCATCCACGACCGCGCAGGGCTGCGCACGTTCACGCTCGACTTTCCCGAAGGCTTTTGCCAGGACCTGGCCATTGGCGCCAGTGTGGCTACCGATGGCGTGTGCCTCACGGTCACCGAGATCCTGTCGCCCACGCAGGCCAACTTTGATGTGATGCTGCAGAGCCTGAACATCACCACGCTGGGCAGCTACAGCGTGGGCGACCGCGTGAACGTGGAGCGCGCGGCCAAGGACGGTGCCGAGATCGGCGGGCACCCGCTGTCGGGGCATGTGGATTTCACCGGCACGCTGATCGAGCGGCGCGAGTTTGACAACAACCTGGTGTGGCGTGTGGCCGTGCCCGAGCCGTTTCGGCGCTACGTGTTTGCCAAGGGCTACATCGCCATCCACGGCGCAAGCCTGACGGTGGCCGAGGTGAACCGGGCCGAGGGCTGGTTCGAGATCTGGATGATCCCCGAGACGCGCCGGGCCACGGTGTTTGAAGGCAAGCAGGTGGGCGCACCGCTGAACATCGAGATCGAGCGCAGCACGCAGGTGATGGTGGACACGGTGCGCGAGGCCGTGCAGGAGAGCCTGGGCCGCCTGCAGCCGGTGCTGGAGGCCATCCTGAAAGAAAAGGGCCTGTCGCTGGACGACTTTGTGCAGACGCCGGCCCGGTGAGCGGCAGCCCCTGGACACCCCGCGCACTCACGCCCGACGACCTTCCTGGCCTGCTGGCCGTGCAGCGCGCCTGCTACGGCGACGGCTTCGTCGAAAGCGCTGCGGTGTTTGCGCGCCGCCTGGCCAGCCCGGCCAACTGCTCGTTGGTGCTGGAACACGCGGGCGCCGTGTGCGCGTACCTGGCAGCCTACCGATCCGTGCAGGGCAAGGTCACGCCCCTGCACGGCGACTTTGAAGCGCTGGCCCACACCGACACCCTGTACCTGCACGACATGGCCGTGCTGCCCGCGCTGAGCGGCCAGGGGGTGGCGCGCGCGCTGCTGCAGCCGCTGTGGGCGCAGGCCGCGGCGCAGGGGCTGCAGCACACGGCGCTGGTGTCGGTGCAGGGCTCCGAGGCGTACTGGGCGCGCCATGGCTACGCGGTGCAGCCGCTGGCCGATGCAGCGCAGCAGGCGCGGCTGGCCAGTTACGGGGCGGGCGCGGTGTACATGGCGCGCAGGCTGGGCGCAGGGGTCTGAACGGGGCCGCCTGGCGCCCGCAGCCTCCGCGGGATCGTGACGATGTGGCGTCATCTTGCGTCGTCATAATGCCCGCCATGCCCCACCGCTGGAAACCCAATGTGACCGTGGCCGCCCTCATCGAGCGGGATGGCCGCTTTCTGCTGGTCGAAGAAGAGACCACCGACGGCCTCAAGCTCAACAACCCCGCAGGCCACCTGGACCCCGGCGAATCCCCCGTGGCGGCCTGCGCCCGCGAGGTGCTGGAGGAAACCGCGCACGACTTCGTGCCCACGGCGCTGATCGGCGTGTACCTGAACCGCTTCACCAAGACACGCACGGGCGACGACCTGACCTACATGCGCTTTGCCTTTGCCGGCACGCTGGGCACGCACCACGGCTGGCGCAGCCTGGATGCGGGCATCGTGCGCACCCTGTGGCTCACGCCCGACGAGATCCGCGCCTGCCCCGAGCGCCACCGCAGCCCGCTGCTGCTGCAGTGCCTGGAAGACTACCTGGCGGGCCAGCGGTTTCCGGTGTCGCTGATCCATACCGACCCGTCGGTGACGGCGCAGGGGCAGTAAGCGGCGCGGCCGGCGGGGCGCGCTCTACGCTTGCCACACCATGGTTTTTCGATGCGGCGGGAGCCCGTTTCAACCGTTCACGCTGAGTCTGTCGAAGCGCTGCGCAAGGCTTCGACAGGCTCAGCCCGAACGGATATTTGGGTTCAGGCAAGCATGCTTCATGGCTGCATCCCCGGCATTCATCGCATCCTCTGCATTCGTCGCGAATGCAGTGTCAGACGCGGCAGGCAGTCCATGGCGCCGTGCAGCGTGGGGGACGCGCGTTTCACCATTGTTGACACGGCCGCGCCGCGACCATGCGTCCGATGCGGCTTTTGCCGCTGTGCTGCCTGGCGCCTGTCCGGGTACTGCGCCCTACCCTGTTCCGCTGCACGGCCAGCATGCTTTCACGGGCACCTCGCCCGTTTTCAGGAGATCACCATGGGTTTGCTCGATTCGGTTCTGGGTGCGGTCATCAACAACGCGTCGCAGGGCGTCCACGGCGCGGGTGCGCAGGGTGCAGCGGGCGGTGGGCTGGGGGCGCTGCTGGGCATGGCGGCGCAGAACCCGCAGCTGGTACAGGCCGTGATGTCGCTGCTGAGCAACGACGGCCCGGTGGGCGGGCTGCCAGGGCTGGTGGCGCGCTTTCAGCAGGCGGGGCTGGGCGATGTGATGGCCTCGTGGCTGGGCAATGGCGCCAACCACGCGATCTCGGGTGAGCAGCTTTCGCAGGTGCTGGGCAGCGGGCCGCTGTCGCAGATCGCATCGCAGCTGGGCATGGGCACGGGGGCCGCCGCCGGTACGCTGGCCCAGGTGCTGCCCGGCCTGGTCGACCAGCTCAGCCCCGGCGGCAAGGCCCCGCAGGCGGGCTTCGGGTCTGCCCAGGACCTGATGGACATGCTGGGCGGAATGCTGCAAAAATAATAGCTATTGAGGCAATCAAAACGAGCGCTAGGGACCCTCTGCACGAATCAAGCGGTAAGGGTGGGCTGCGGATCGGGATGGACTGCAAGGCGCAAAACGCAGCCATAGCCGCAGCTATTGCGAGGATTTGCAACGCAGCAGACCGCCCGAGGCGGCAGATGCACACGGCGCGCTGATTCGTGCAGAGGGTCCCTAGAGCCCGTTTTTGCCTTGAAACACCCCGTCAATGCCTTCAGCAGGCGTGTTGCGCCTGCTCGGCAGCTTGCCTTATCGGCCGGCCACCCCTGGCGCACGCAGCGGGCAGTGCGCCACCAGCCACCGGTGCAGCATGTCGAACACGGGCTCGGCCAGTTCGGGGCTTTCGTTGAAAAGCTCGTGGTACAGCGGCTCAAAGCAGTGCGACTGGACCACCGCCTTGGGCGCGGCGGCCGCAAAGGCGCGGCTGCCTGCGGGGTTGACCAGCTTGTCGCTGCCGGCCCACATGAGCAGCGTGGGCACACTCCAGTGCGCGGCGCGTGCCACGGTGGCCGGGCCACCTTCGCCGATGAAGCGCGCCAGCCGGGCGCTGATGCGGTCGTGGCAGCGGGAATCGGCCAGGTAGGCCGCGGGCACGGCGGGGTTGTGCGACAGGTATTGCGCATCCAGCCCGTTGCCCACACGCAGGTTGGGTGCAATGCGCGGCAGGGTGGCCAGCAGCAGCTTTTGCACGGCCGACAGGCCCGCATCCAGCGCGGGCGATGAAAGCACCAGCGCATCCACTGGCCGCAGGTGCAGCGACACAAAACGCGAGGCCACCAGCCCGCCCATGCTGTGGCCCAGCAGCACCAGCGGCAGGCCGGCGGGCATGCGTGCGCGGGTGGCGTCCACCATGTCGCCCAGGTCGTCCAGCAAGCGCATGTCGGATGTGAGCCCGCCGCGCGGCCCGGCCGAATCGCCGTGGCCGTACTGGTCGTACCCGCGCACGGCAAAGCCCCAGCGGTTCAGAAGTCGCGCGACAGCGTCGTACCGCCCCACATGCTCACCCAGTCCATGCACCAGCAGCACGGTGCCGCGCTGCGGCTCGCCTGCAGGCAGGGGCCAGTCCTGCACGGCCAGGTTCTCGCCGTCGCTGGCAGTGAAGGCGGTCAGGGTGGAGGGGGTGAGTTCATCCAGGGTCATGGTGGGGAAGGTGTCGGGGGTGTGGGCGCCGTGCGCGCCAGCATACGCGGCACAAGGCCGGCTGCGAAGAAGGCAATGCGCACGGGTGCGACAAAAGGGTGGCGTGAAAGCGCGGTGGGCACAGGCGAGGTGGAAGGCGCGGGCACTGTGGCGCGCGCCGCAGTGCCCGGGCGGCCGCTGCATTGCCGGACGGCACTTGCAATGCCCGCCAGGCCGCCGGGGCCTGCGCCCGGGCCCACGCTTTCGGCGGCTGCGCCCCCGCGGGCTCAGGCGGTGGCGGCAGCCGCGCCCTGCTGCGCCATCGCGGCCATCACATGCGCCACCGAGGCCGTCAGGCGCTTGGCATACGGCACATGCAAAAACTCGTTGGGGCCATGCGCGTTGCTCTTGGGGCCGAGCACCCCACACACCATCATCTGCGCGGTGGGGAAGCCTTCGCTCAGCATGTTCATCAGCGGGATGGTGCCGCCCTGCCCGATGTAGCCGCAGGGTGCGCCAAAGTGGGCCTGCGAGGCTTCGTTCAGGGCCTTTTCAAACCAGGGCGTGGTGGCGGGCGCGTTCCAGCCCGTGGCGCCGCCACCGCCCTGGAAGGTGACCTTGGCCTGGTAGGGCGCGTTGTCCTCCAGCAGCGCCTTGAGCTCCTGCACGGCCTGGCTCGCATCGACCAGCGGGGGCAGGCGCAGGCTGAGCTTGAAGGCGGTGTAGGGGCGCAGCACGTTGCCCGCATCCTGCAGCGCCGGGAAGCCCTCGGCACCCGTCACGCTGAGTGTGGGCTCCCAGGTGCGCTTGAGCAGGGCCTGCACCGGGTCGGTGGTGGTGGGCAGCGCAAACGTCGTGGAGCCGCCGCAGTCGTAGTGCGCCCACGGAAAGCGGCGGTACACCTCTTCGCCCAGGATGGCGGCCGTAGCCTGTGCCTGGGCCAGGCGGTCGGCGGGCACCTCGCAGTGGAAGCTGGCGGGCAGCAGGCGGCCCGTCTTGCTGTCTTCGAGCCGGTCCAGCACCTGCCGCATGATGCGGAACGACGAGGGCACCAGGCCCGAGGCGTCGCCCGAGTGGATGCCTTCGGTGAGGATCTCGACCTTGAGCGTGCCGCTGGCCATGCCGCGCAGGCTGGTGGTGAGCCACAGCTGGTCGTAGTTGCCCGCACCGGAATCCAGGCACACCACCAGCGCCACGTTGCCCATGCGGGGGCGCAGCGCGTCGATGTAGGGCATCAGGTCGCGCGAGCCGCTTTCCTCGCAGGTCTCGATCAGGCCCACGATGCGCGGGTGCGGCACGTTCTGGCGCTTGAGCTCCTGCACGGCGGCAATGCTGGCGTAGGCCGCATAGCCATCGTCGGCGCCACCGCGGCCGTAGAGCTTGCCGTCTTCGTACTTGGGCGTCCAGGGGCCCAGGTCGTTGCGCCAGCCGCTGAACTCGGGCTGCTTGTCCAGGTGGCCGTACATCAGCACGGTGTCGGTCACGGCGGGCTGGGTGGAGGCGATCTCGAAGAACAGCACCGGGGTGCGGCCTTCCAGCCGCACGATCTCCAGCGTGAGGCCTTCGACCTTCTGGGCCTCGATCCACGCGGCTGCGTTGCGCACCACGGTGTCGAGCAGGCCCAGCTCGGCCCAGTCGGGGGCAAACATGGGCGACTTGGCGGGGATGGCCACGTAGTCGGTCAGCTGCCGGACGATGTCGCTGTCCCACTGCTGGCTGACGCGTTCAAGCGCCAGGGCGGGTTGCAGGATCTGGGGGGGGACGCGGGCGTTCATGGCTCTCTCCTCAAAGGCGGTGTTGCGTGGGGCAAACCGCCATTCCAACACAAGGCACGGCGCTACGCCATCACGGGTGGGACGCCCTTCGGCGGGGTGGGACAACGCCACCGCGGGGGCTAAGGCGTGGTCTTTTCAGCCGGGCGGCTGAGGGCCCTGGGGCTGCCTGCCGCGGTCGGGTCTGCGGCTGCGCGCGCCAGGCCTGTTCAGCGTTGCCCTACCGCAGCGGCGTGGGCAAGGTCTCGGCGCCGCGTCTGGACACCGCGGGCCCACCGGGGCTGCGCAGGCTGGTGGCCACTTCCACGCGGTTGCGGCCGTTTTCCTTGGCCTGGTAGAGGGCGCGGTCGGCCGCGGCGATGAGCAAATCCCAGCTGTCGCCCTGCTCCAGCTGCCCGCCGTACACGCCGATGCTCACGGTGACCTCGATGTCCACCCCGCCCGGGGAGCTGCCGGGCACATCGGCGGCCGACACATGGCAGCGCGAATCGGCCACTGCGCGGCACAGCGCGCGGGCCAGCTGCTCGGCCCCGGCCAGCCCGGTGTCGGGCAGCACCACCATGAACTCTTCGCCGCCATAGCGGCCCACCAGGTCCTGTGCGCGCACGCGCTCGCGCAGCACGTTGACTACGCTGCACAGCACCTGGTCGCCCACCGGGTGGCCATAGATGTCGTTGACGCGCTTGAAGTGGTCGATGTCCACCATCATCACGGCGATGGACTCGTGCGTGCGCAGCGCGCGGGCCACGTCGCGGTCCAGCGAAGCCACCAGCGAGCGGCGGTTGGCCACGCCCGTGAGCGGGTCGCGCGCAGCCATCACGCGGTTGTTCTCGTCGGCGCGGTCGCGCAGCATGAAGATGAAGCCCAGCGAGCTGACCAGCACCACGCTGAAGGTGGTCAGGAAGGTCAGGGTCTGCACCGCGCTGCTGTCCAGAATGCTGTCGGCTGCTTCCGTGTGGGCCATGGCGCCGAATGCCCGGCTGAGCAGCACCGCCGCCTCAGCCCCCAGCCCCGCCACCACCAGCCACTGGCCGCGTCCGACGGTGCTGCGCCGGTACCGCGCGATGGCGGCGACCACCCACAGCGACTGCAACCCCAGCACCGTGCCCACCAGTGCCACGCGCTCGGTGAAGTCGTCGGTCAGAAAGGCGATCAGGCACACCAGCATCACGGGTGGCAGCAACAAAAGCATCCAGCGCGCCGAGCGCCCCTGGAACTGGAAGATGGCGGCCAGCAGCAGGGCCAGCGAGCCCGAGAGCATGCCGTTGGCACCCACGATCGAGATCACATCCGGGATCTGCCCGCGCAGCAGCAGCAGCGTGTGCCCCACGGCATTGACCAGCAGCGCCACCGACCAGTGCAGCAACCCGTCATGCCGCCGGCCCCACGCCACCACGGCCATGGCTGCCGCCATCATCACGAAGCTGGCGATGACCATGATCAGCATGGTGGGGACGTGGGCGGCAAAGGCCATGGGGAAAAAGACCGGGTAGGGGTGCGGGTGCGCGGGGGCGGTGACCCATTATTTCAGGTTGGCCCGCGGGTGCCATGCAGTCAGCGCAAGCCTCGTGCGCCGGTCAGCCTGGCCCGGGCTCGCACGCGGCGGCCTGCCGCGGACCGCAGGCGTCCGTTCAGCGGTACCTCAGGGCGCAGGCCGTGCCGCCAGCGCGCGGTCGCGCCAGCCCAGGCCCTGCGATGTGCCCGCGGCGGGCCGGTACTCGCACCCCACCCAGCCGGTGTAGCCCAGCTCATCCAGCGTCTCGAAAAGATAGGGGTAGTTCAGCTCGCCCTGATCGGGCTCGTGCCGGCCGGGCACGCCCGCAATCTGGATGTGTGCCACGCGGCCGGTGGGCAGGTAGCGGCGCAGCTTGGTGGCCACGTCGCCCTCAACGATCTGGCAGTGGTACAGGTCCATCTGCACCTTGAGGTTCGGAGCCTGCACGGCATCGAGCAATTCATGCGCGTGGTCCTGCCGGTTCAGAAAATAGCGCGGCATGTCGCGCAGGTTGATGGGCTCGATCAGGATGTCACGCCCCAAGCGCGCGGCCTCGGCCGCGGCCCAGCGCAGGTTCTCCACGGCCAGGTCCTTGAGCGACTCGCGCTCGACGCCCGGCGGCACGATGCCCGACATCACATGGATGCGCGGACAGTCCAGCGCCTGGGCGTAGCGCAGGGCCGTCTGCACACCCGCGCGGAACGCGTCTTCGTGCCCGGGCAGCGCCGCCGTGCCACGGGCCTGCTGGTCCCACGCGGCAGCCATGCTGGCCAGGTCGGTGCCGCCGGGCGGCGCGTTGAACAGCACCAGCTGCAGCCCGTGGGCCTCAAGCAATGCAGACAGCTGGGCGGGCTCGTACGCGTACGGAAAGAGGAACTCCACCGCCCGGAACCCGTCGCGCGCGGCGGCGGCAAAGCGCTCGAGGAACGGCACCTCGGTGTACATCAGGCTCAGGTTGGCGGCGAACTGGGGCATGGCGATAGCGGGTCAGGGAAACGAATCAGGGCGCGGCGCGGTTTGGCGACTGCCGCGCGCTGCGGGCGCTGCCGGACTGTACGCAGTGCTTTGCAGGGACCGATCTCGATCATATCGGCCCCTCGCGCACGTTCCATATGCCCTTGTTGCTATTGTTTTTGATATCTGGGTGTGCTCGCGCCAGCGATGCACACCGTCATGCCCACGCGCTGGTAGTGCACCTATTGGGCCCCTGCGCCCCGAAACGCCTGCACCGCCGCGCGCCCCACGGCCGGGTCGTCGGTGAAGAAGCCGTCGATGCCCGCGCGCAGGTAGGCGGTGATCTCGGCCACGCTGTCGCCGCGCAGGGTGCCGTCCGCCACCGGGGCTTTCTTCAGGCCCGCAGGCAGAAAGGCGTTTTCAGGCCGCAGCGTCCAGATGTGCACTGCCAGCCCTTCGGCGCGGGCGCGCGCCACCAGCGCCGTGGGTTCGCCAGGAAGGCCGTCTTTCACCGGCACGACCAGCGTCTTGAACGGGCCGATGGCGTTGGCATACGTGGCCACCTGCTTGAGGCCTTCGGGCGTGATCAGGTCGGCGTAGCTGCGCGTGTTGGCGGCGCCCTGCGCCACAAAGTCGTAAGGCCGCCCGGATGCGGCCACCAGCTGCACCAGGCGCACACTGCTGAGCTTGCGGATGGCCTGCAGGTTGGCAACTTCAAACGACTGCACGAACACGGGCGCGTCCTTGTGGTTCCAGCCGTTTTTCTCCAGCACGGCTAATAGCGGTGCCTCCAGCGGCAGGCCGATGGACTGGAAGTAGGTGGGGTGTTTGGTCTCGGGATAGATGCCGATGGTGCGACCGGTCTGGGCCGTGGCCGCCTTGGCCAGGTCGATCACTTCCTGCAAGGTGGGCACCTCAAACTGCCCGTTGTAGGCCACGTTGGCCGGACGCTGCGCAGGAATGCGCTCGCGGGCGCGCAGGGTTTTCAGTTCAGCCAGTGTGAAGTCTTCGGTGAACCAGCCGGTGATGGCCTGGCCGTCGATGGTCTTGGTGGTTTTGCGGCCTGCGAAATCGGGGCGGTCGGCCACGTCGGTGGTGGCTTCCTTGATCGAGCCGTCGGCGCCCACGATGGCAATGGCGTTTTCATGCCGGGCCACCAGGACACCATCTCTGGTGATCACCAGGTCGGGCTCGATGATGTCCGCGCCGTCGTCAATGGCCTGCTGGTAGGCGGCCAGCGTGTGCTCGGGCCTGAGGGCCGATGCGCCGCGGTGGGCAATGACGGTGGGGGTGGGCGGCCAGGCCTGGGCGACGGCGCCCAGGGCCCAGGTGGCAAGCAGCGTGGCAGCAGCCACGGCGCGCAGGGAAGTGCGGATCATGCGGGTCTCCTTCGAACGGTCTGCCCACCTTAATCGATGCGCTTGACCGTGCCGTGTCGCCCCAGCGGCAGGCTCCTTGCCTACACGTGGTCGAAGTGGAATACCGCAGTGCCGGCCCGCGCGTTCGGCAGCCAGCGCACTTCATGTCCATCCTGCAGGCCGAAGGCGTCCAGGATGCGCAGGCTGTTCTTGGTGGCCAGCACCTCGAAATCCTTGTACGTGCCCACACGGATGTTGGGCGTGTCATACCACTGGTAGGGCAGGCGCCGGGTGACGGGCATGCGCCCGCGCAGCACCGACAGCCGGTTGGGCCAGTGCGCAAAGTTGGGAAAGGCGACGATGCCGGTGCGGCCCACGCGGGCGGTCTCGCGCAGCATGGTTTCGGCATTGCGCAGGTGCTGCAGGGTGTCGATCTGCAGCACCACGTCGAACGAGTTGTCGTCGAACATCGCCAGGCCTTCGTCCAGGTTGAGCTGCAGCACCTGCACGCCGCGCTGCACGCAGGCCAGCACGTTGGCATCGGCAATCTCGACGCCGTAGCCCGTGCAGCCGCGTTCGCGCTGCAGGTAGTCCAGCATGGCGCCGTTGCCGCAGCCCAGGTCCAGCACCCGCGAGCCCGGTGGCACCAGGCGCGCCAGGGCCTGCATTGCCGCTTTCTCGGTCATGGTTGCAACTCCTTGGCAATGCTATTGAAATAAGAGCGCATCACGCTCATGTAGCGCGCGTCATCGAGCAAAAAGGCATCGTGTCCGTGGGGCGCGTCGATCTCGGCATAGCTCACGCTGCGGCGGTTGTCGAGCAGGGCCTTGACGATCTCGCGGCTGCGCCTGGGCGAAAAGCGCCAGTCGGTGGTGAAGCTCACCAGCAGGAAGCGCGCGGCGGCATTGGCGAGGGCCCGCGTGAGGTTGCCGCCGTGGTGGCGTGCGGGGTCGAAATAGTCGAGCGCGCGGGTGATGAGCAGGTAGGTGTTGGCATCGAAATACTCGCTGAACTTGTCGCCCTGGTAGCGCAGGTAGCTCTCGATCTGGAACTCAACATCCTGTGTGCTGTACAGGTATTCGCGCAGGTCGGACGATGGCGTGTCTGCCACGTCTATGCCGCCCTGGCCCAAGGCAGCCGCCACGGCCGGGGCCCGCAGCGTGCGGCCGAACTTCTCGTTCATCACATCGTCGCTCAGGTACGTGATGTGCCCGATCATGCGGGCAATGCGCAGCCCTCGCTTGGGGATCACGCCATGTCGGTAGAAGTGCCCGCCGTGGAAGTCGGGGTCGGTCACGATGGCGCGGCGGGCCACCTCGTTGAAGGCAATGTTCTCGGCCGTGAGGTTGGGCGCGCTGGCCACCACCACGGCGTGGCGCATGCGGTCGGGGTATTGCAGCGTCCACGAAAGGGCCTGCATCCCGCCCAGGCTGCCCCCCAGCACGGCGGCCAGCTGGCGCACGCCCAGGCGGTCGAGCAGCCGGGCCTGGGCGTTCACCCAGTCTTCCACCGTGACCACCGGAAAGTCCGCGCCGTACACCTCGCCGGTGTCGGGGTGCGTGTGCATCGGCCCGGTGGAGCCAAAGCACGAGCCCAGGTTGTTCACGCCGATCACGAAGAACCGGTCGGTGTCCACCGGCTTGCCGGGGCCGATCATGTTGTCCCACCAGCCCTCGCTCTTGGGCTGGCCCGCGTACACGCCCGCCACATGGTGCGATGCGTTGAGCGCGTGGCATACCAGCACGGCATTGGAGCGGTCGGCATTGAGCGTGCCGTAGGTCTCGTACGCCAGGTGGTAGTCGCGGATGGACGCACCGCTTTGCAGCGGCAGCACCTCCGGGAAATGCAGGGTCTGGGGCGTGGCAATGAACGACATAAGCAGCGGTGTGTAAGCCCCCATGCGCCACGGCCTGCGCGGGTTGCGGCCTCTGATCGAGGATGCAATGTTCTGCCTGGGGGCGGCCCGATGGCAGAAAAAAACCCGGCGTCGCTAAAAACGAGGCCGGGCTGGGATGTCGGACGGGTCTTTAGCAGGATTTATATCGCGCCCGCAAGCTGTGGCAAATCGGCGCGTTCGGCAAATATACCAAATGCGCCTGCCGCAGCCCTCTGTGCGAGGTCAGCCCGCCGGCGCAAAGATCGCCAGCACACCCAGCACCAGGAAGATAACGGCCGACACCACATGCACCGCACGGATGGGCACCCGGCGCGTGATGCGCTCGCCCAGCCACACCACCGGTGCGTTGGCCAGCATCATGCCCAGCGTAGTACCGGCCACCACCCACAGGTAGGCGTTGTATTGCGCGGCCAGCATCACGGTAGCGATCTGCGTCTTGTCGCCCATTTCCGCCAGGAAGAAGGCCACCACGGTGGTCCCAAACACGCCCCAGCGCGGGTTGCCGTCGGCCTCGCCCTCGTCCAGCTTGTCCGGGATCAGCATCCAGATGGCCATGGCGATGAACGAGCCGCCCAGGATCCAGCGCAGTACCTGCGGGCCGATGAAAGTGGTCACCCACGCGCCCACGGCACCTGCCAGGCCGTGGTTGACCAGTGTGGCCACCAGGATGCCCAGCACGATGGGCCAGGGTTTTCGAAAGCGCGCGGCGAGCACGAGCGCCAGCAGCTGGGTCTTGTCGCCCATCTCGGCAAGCGCGACGATGGCAGTGGAAATGAAGAAGGCTTCCATGGGGTGAGGTCCTTGTACGGCCGGACGAATTGAAAACGCATTGACTGCACTCCGACTCCGGCCATGTGGATCGGCATGCAGTCAATGGTCTCGCCCAACCTGAAAGCCGCATGCGCCATAGGCCACGTGTGGACCCAAGTGTGTTGACGCATGCCCCGGTGCGTTGCGCGCCGGGCGGGCTACTCCCCAAAGACGCACTGATTTTACCCCTTGACGTCCACGGGATTCGCGCCGCACCGGGAACACCCTCAGAAATAAAACCCCACGCCCCGCATAAAGTGATTGATAATGGCCTCGCTTTTCTGCTTGCAGAGGAGCAGTTAGCTTAGCGGTGAATGGTCAGTTTCGCGTCTTTGAAGTCGTCACAGGTTTGTTGATTGCGTCGGGCTCCATCGCGTTTTCATGTTTTTCTAGGAGTCCTCCATGGGCAACAAACTTTACGTGGGCAACCTGCCCTATTCTTTCCGCGACGAAGACCTGCAGCAGACCTTCAGCCAGTACGGCTCGGTCGGCAGCGCCAAGGTCATGATGGAGCGCGACACCGGCCGCTCCAAGGGTTTCGGCTTTGTCGAAATGGGCAGCGATGCTGAAGCCCAGGCCGCCATCCAGGGCGTGCATGGTCAAAACTTCGGCGGCCGTGACCTCGTGGTCAACGAAGCTCGCCCCATGGAGCCACGCGCTCCCCGTAGCGGTGGCTTCGGCGGCGGCGGTGGTGGTGGCTACGGCGGTGGTGGTGGCGGCGGTTACGGCGGTGGCCGTAGCGGCGGCGGTGGCGGTGGTGGTTACGGCGGTGGCCGTAGCAGCTACTAAGCCTCGTCGGGCGTCCAGTCTTTTCAGGCTGGAAAAAGATGCAAAAGGAGCCTTTGGGCTCCTTTTTTCATGTCTGCGCAGCATCCCTGCCACAGCGTGTATCAGCGCTTGCTTTTTGCGTAAAAGTGTGGCGCATAATGGGCTTGCGGGGCTGGCTCCGCTAACAAGTTTGCGGTGATCCGTCAGTTTCGCGCTGAGAGCGTCATTGAGATTAGCTGGCTGCGTTTTCGGGACTCCATCGCTTTATCCATGTGTTTTTGAGGAGTCCCTCGATGGGCAACAAACTGTACGTCGGCAATCTGCCGTACTCGGTGCGTGACGGTGATCTTGAGCAGGCGTTCGGCCAGTTTGGTGCCGTGACAAGCGCCAAGGTCATGATGGAGCGAGACACGGGTCGTTCAAAAGGTTTTGGGTTCGTGGAAATGGGCAGCGATGCCGAAGCCCAGGCTGCCATCAGCGGCATGAACGGGCAACCTCTGGGCGGGCGCAGCATTGTCGTCAATGAAGCGCGTCCGATGGAGGCACGCCCCCCCCGCAGCGGCGGATTTGGCGGCGGCGGCGGTGGTGACGGTGGTGGTGGCGGCCGCAGCGGTGGCGGTGGCTACG